>Ga0082212_10008941_pt1 | contig 12986 bp, 11 predicted proteins | sample TergutNt197P3_FD_71548 | JGI IMG/M metagenome (GOLD analysis project Ga0082212, IMG submission 71548) | Neocapritermes taracua P3 segment gut microbial communities from Petit-Saut dam, French Guiana - Nt197 P3 | ecosystem: Host-associated > Arthropoda: Insects > Digestive system > Gut ... | reverse complement strand
CTGATTATGTTGGCGCTAATCCGAAAGATTATCTGCGGATTATTCGCTTTCAAAAAGCCTTGCATATTTTGCAAATGCACCCTCATACTACTCTTATCCAATTAACTTATGAATGTGGTTATTACGACCAAGCGCATTTTATCAAAGAGTTCAAACAATTTACAGGATACACGCCAACGAAGTATCTGACTGTTTGCGAGCCTTATTCCGATTTCTTTTCGTAACAAAAAAGTCCGATTTTTACTATTTCAACAGCAGCGGACGGTGTAATTTTGCACCATAATTTTTATTTATTAAAAACAAAAAAGAAATGAAAAATTTAGTAGCATTTTTTGAAATTCCCGCTGACAATTTTGAGCGGACGGTGAAGTTTTACGAAACGGTTTTAGGCGTTTCATTGTACGTTATGGAGTGTGAAACGGAAAAGATGGCGTTCTTTCCCGAAGAAAACGGAGTGTGTCCGGGCGCTGTTTCGTGGGCAAAAGATTTTCGTCCTTCAAAAGACGGAGTGTTGATTCATTTTCAAGTTGAAAACATGGAAACTGCCATGAACGCCATTGAAAAAAATGGCGGAACAATCACCCGTCCGAAAACGAAAATCGAAGTTGAAGGCAGAGGTTTTTTCTCACTGTTTATTGATAGTGAGGGAAATAGAGTCGGATTGTATTCGGAGAAATAGCGGATTTCAGAGTGGTAGAGACGTTGGCATGACGTCTCTACCAAAATCTCGCACATTCAATTATTTTTTGTACTTTTGCAGCATTAAATGAATGTAAAATATTAAGCATCATGGTTATCGAAATAGATAAGGCAATAACGACGGAAAACATGAGAGATTCACTTGAATGTTTCAGAATAAACAAGTCAAAAAGAGAAAAACCGAACTTGAGCGAATTTTTTGGAATACTGCCGAATATTGGCGATGGATTGGAATTTCAAAAAAACGCACGTAATGAATGGAATTGATTGATGTAACTTAATTTATTTTTTCACCGGTATTCTCAATACCGTTTTCAATTTAGATATTTCCGTTTTTCTTGGGTCTGAGAGGTATATTTCGTGATGTTTTCTTGTTTTGGAAACATCTTTTTGCAGGTTGTTATCTGTAATAAAATCATCTATCAGTTTGAGCGTTTTCGGTTCGTTGTCATACGAACCGATGTGCATACATTGTACGCATAGCCCTTCGTTTATTTTTAGATATTGTGCTTTTTTTGTATCTAACTTCTTCTTTTTCAACACTTCGCTGCAAGCCCATTCAAATACTTTTTCATCAACAAATTCGGGAAACCGTATCAACGAAATCCAGTTATATTTGGATTTGGAAGAAAAATCTTCACCGTTATCCATCCACCAAAATCCTTCCAAAGGCGGTACAACATAATCGAAATAGCCGTCGGGGATACAGTTCCCTTTTTTGCTCATTTTTATGGTGTATTGAATCCCGTACAACAGTTCTATCGCTGTTTGATACTCCCCGTTTTCATCATTCGGATTGCCTTTGCCTTCAACGGCAACAAACGGCATCTCCGGAACATTTACCATCATCGGAGTCGTTTTGGGAAGATACAACTCCTTGTCATCCTTTTTGTAATCTTTTACCTCTGCCATATTGTTGATTTATAAATTATTAAGAACTTTTTCTATCGCTTTCGGGAAAAAATCATATTCAAGTTGATGGATTTTTTCTGCTAAAGAATCGGGGGTGTCGGCGGCGGTGATGGGATAGGTTGCCTGCAAGATATGTGTTCCGTCGTCAAATTTTTCGTTCACAAAATGGACGGTGATGCCACTTTCTTTCTCTCCTGCGGCGATAACTGCCTCGTGGACACGACTTCCATACATTCCTTTTCCGCCAAACTTCGGCAACAACGCCGGATGAATGTTTACGATAGCGTTGGGAAACGCCTGAATTAACTTTTGAGGAATCAACAACAAAAATCCTGCAAGCACCACAAAATCAATGCGATATTCTCGCAAAAGCGCCAGTGCATCGTCTCCTTCCGTAAATTGTTCTTTGGAGAGGTAATGTGCCGGAATTTGCAACGCTTTGGCGCGTTCCAGCACGTATGCCTCTTTTCGGTTGCTGACAATCAATGCCACATCTGCAATGGATTTTTCTGAAAAATATTCTGCAATACGTTGGGCGTTACTGCCGTTGCCGGAGGCAAAAATGGCGATGCGATAGGTGCGAGGTTTCATGTTATAACTTGCTGATTGTTAAGGTATCCGAATAATTTCGTAATCTTGTATTGTGTAAATGTCCCAATATTGATTATTGTATCCGTTGCCGGGTGTATTGTTAAAAATGATACCTCCGGTCGAGAGAAAATGATGAGGGATGGTGTTGAAACACTCAAAACAATCCTCTCCGAACATTCCCAAAGCATAAATAAAATTATATGCTATGTCGTATCCTTGAAATGCCAGCATATTCGGGTCGTTATTGAAACGGTCGCGAAACGTGGAAACGAAATCTTGTACTTGCTGCTCGTTGTAGTTAATGGATTGATTAGCAATAAAATGCAATTTTAAGTTATGTGCGTAATGAAAATCCAATTTTTCGATAGTGTTCCAATTTGGATAGCCGACAAGGGTAACGTCGTATTGTTTTCGTTTTTCATCAAAAATACGCATTACATCTAATATTTCCGTTGTTTTTTCGCTAAACATGAAAACAAAATTGGGTTTGTGTGCATCAAGCAAAGATATTGTTGCCGACATACTTTTTCCTTCGCTTAAAAATTCCCGACAATGTGGATAAAGCATTTTCAATTCTTCGACGTTTTTACTGTAAGCGGTGTCATTTTTTCTGATAATCAATAAATTAATATTTTCATTTTGGGGCAATATTCGTTGTGCAACATGACTTACGGCGTTCTCGTCCGGAGCTGTTTTAGCCACGTTGGGGTAGCCCTGCAAAATATCGTTGCGGGAAGACGCCACATTAATAAACGGAATGTTGTGTTGATTGGAAAAATCGGCTATTTTTTTGACTGCGCCGACATAAATAATACCAATAATCAGGTCTGTTGTTTGCATTTCCGGTTTTTCCAAAAGTTGCCCCATTTCCAACTCATTATTGACGTCGTAAACATTCAGACAAACATTCAACCCTTTGTTAGATAAACTGTCCAACGCCAATACCACGCCTTGATAAAACGAAATATATTTAATGGCTGTCGATTCTGTTTTTGGGTACGTACTTTTTTTGGCTACGGACAATAAAGTAGCGGTTGATTTAATTGCCGAAAATGGCAAAATCAGCGCTACCGTATATTTTTTCTTTGTCTCCCATTTGCTGATGCAATCGGCATTTTTGGGTTGCGGCAAATCCGAAGAATCTGTTGATACTGTTTCCGTTTGACCGTTTTTTTTCGGTGGAGAAAAAATATTTGTTGTCTTTTTTTGTATAGGAATAAAAACCACGGTGTTTTTAGCGACATTGTTACCCAAACGGGGATTTCGTTCTTTTAATTCTTTCAAAGAGATGTGAAATTGGTTGGCAATATCCGTCAACGATTCCTTTTTTTCTGTCCGGTACTCAATAAAATCATACACATTTTTAGATGACGGGATAATCAACGTATCTCCGATAACGATATGATTATTAACGATTTTCTTATTATTTGAAAGCAAAGAATCAATAGGGATACCGTAACTTCTTGCGATGCTGTACACTGTTTCTCCTTGTTTTACAACATGATAATTTTGTGGTGTTTCACTGTTTTTAGTTGAAACAACGGGAATTTGCAACATTTCGCCAAGTCGCAAACCGGAAGCGGCGTTAGGGTTATTTTTATACAGCGTTTCAACAGAAATTCCGTAAGTTTTTGACAATGAGTAGGCTGTCTCACCTTTTTTTATTGTATGGATGTAATATTCCGAATTGCCGATGCGGGCGATACTGTCGCTTTTTTGAGGCATTTCGTTTTGTGAATAAACCGACGGAATCATTGTTAATAAAATGATTGTCAAAATAATAGTGCGTAGTTCTTTTGTCATTTTGATGTTGTAATAATTATGTGGCAAAGGTACAAAATTAATTAAAAATTAAAAGGGTTAAAAAAAAAAGCCGCTCCGAAAGGGGCGACTTTTTTAATTTATGAACTAAAAATATTTATTTTACAATCAGTTTTTGAGTAGCGGTAGCGTTGCCTGAGCGAACAGTAACGAAATAAACGCCGGTAGTCATGTTGTTCAATGGAATAGTTTTCGTATTTTCAACATTTTCAACGTGATAAACTGTTTGTCCGAGCATGTTGTAAACGGTGATATTACCTTTACCTTCAAAGTTTACAGTTGCTTGTCCCGATGCCGGATTGGGATATACGTTCATAGTTAATGGGGTATATCCAACTTCTTGGATATCAGCATTATTAGTAAAACTGAAAAAATAATAGTTTGTTGTTGGTCCATGGTCGGGAGATTGTCCTGAGTAAGGTTGATAAGTGCCTGGATATGGGTCAACTTGTGACATCAGAATCATGGTGTATTTGCTGTCAACACCTGCGGCTACCAGGTAAGCAAATTCCCAGTCAATATAGTCGATGGAATTTACAGTATATACTGTTTTATCAGTCCAAGTTTTTCCTTCGTCTTCAGTGGCAGTGTAAAAAGTATGCCGTTTCCAACAACCATTTTGTTCTCCGTCATCTAATAGTCCGGCGTATGCTAAATGCAATCTGTTGCTTTTGTCAAATGCAATTTGAGGAAATGTAAATAATCCTATTCCAAAACCGGCATTATAACTATCGAAAGCCCAATCTAAGGCATCTTCTGACGCCAGATTGTAAAGAGGGGGATTAACGGTAGGCACATAAAATCCTATTATGGGCCATACAGGTTCGGTAGATTTAACATACAATTGGTTTTCTGTCTCTTTTTCATCATCCAAGAAATGATCATATATCAATTCTTTCACCATTCCCCAAGTAAAGTCATCACCGGTAAAAGTGCCCATATCTTCATTCCAATATGTAAGGAAAGAGCTAAAATAACCGGAATAGAAACTCATATATCCTTCATCTTCAGCATTTTTAACCATTCTGTTTGAAAAAGCAAGATGCACTTTTCCATTGTTGTCAACAGCTACGTTGCCATGAACAGGCATAAAGCAAGTGTCGTCATATTCCTCAGGGTATGAATACCAGCCAACAGAACTTTCGTAGAATTTAATAGATGTCCATGTATCACCGTTATCAGATGATTTAAATACATAATAAGCATCGTATCCTAAATTTATAACAGAACAAGCTATTACATTTCCGTTTGAGGCAAAAGATATTCTATCAGTGAATGAAGGGTCTACTTCTTTATCCCATAATTCTCCTGCTATATCGTCCGGAACTAATTTGCCTTCAACATCCCATGTTTTACCGCCATCTTTTGTTCTATAATAGAATATGGGTTCGTAGTATCCTTCATAGTCTGTGCCTTCATTTCCTCTAACGTGAGTTAGAATTTGAATGTATTGATGATTTTCTCCGCTGGTAACCATTCGTGACCAAGCCATAACAAACTCATCATTTGTTTCAGGGGGTGTTCCTTCGGGATAAGGAACTACAGCGAGGTTCCATTCGCCTACGCCTTTATTTTCACGGGTCAATAATACCAATCCGTTAAGAATTGTCATGCCGTTCCATTCGTAGGTATCTGCGCTTCTGGCAAGAATGGCTTCTCCATTAGGTCCCCATTGTGCATACGATGCCCAATACAATGGAATTCCACCTACTCTGTTTAGTTGATAATCAGGGCTACTTTCATCGTTCCAACTCCAAGTCTTTCCTCCATCGGTTGAATAACTATAGGCAACGCCTCTATATTTTACGCTGCTACCTTCAAATTCGGGATTATCCTCATTTGTCCATGTAGTGGCAATAAAACCATCGTCATGCAATTTAGTCATTGGATAAACAACACCTTGTGTTTGGCGGTCATAGCTTTTGGAAAATCCTGCAACCGTTCCTTCTCCAACTTCAATCATTCTTTCTATTGGATTTACAGGTAAAAATTCCGAAACAGAAAGTCCTAAATCAGATGACATCATTTCACTTGCGTGAACTTTTTTTGCTTCGTAAGGAAGCTTCTCTTGTGCTATAACAGGTATCATTAAGCCTGCCAGCATCATACATAATAAAAATTTCTTCATTTTAATTACATTTTTAAATTTAACAATAGATTTATTTTTAATTATTTTTATGGGTGCAAAGATAATACTTTTTTTTATTCCGTGATAAAAAATGTTTTTTTTTTTTAATAACGATAACTTAATGTCATTATATAACTATTGGCATTGTCGGTTAGGTTGGCAAATGGCGATGGGTCGGCGGCGTAGGGGTAGTATTTTGATTTGGAACGGGCGTTTTGATAGGCAAAGTCGAGTCCGAAGGCGCCTGCGCGAAATCCTGCTCCCAGCGACCATGTGTTGAGCGACATATCGTTCACCTTTTCACTTTGGAAGGGCGAACTATACCAGCCGTATCCGCCGCGAAGGAATAAATTATTCCAATGGAGTTCAACACCTTCTCTAATGATGTGCTGACTTTTATAGGCATCTCTTATTTCCCAATTGGCATTGCTCATGGCGTTTTCCCGACTGGGGCGCAGGGTGTTCATGCTGTGGTTAACCCATTCGTAATCGGAACTGATAATGGCTATTTTTCCTATTACAAAAGCGAGAGAGCCGATAAGACGCATGGGGGTTGTTTGGCTGTATTCAAACTGACGTTCCGGTGTGGACATTGTTTTGTTCCATTGTGGAGCGTTGTTGAAAGCGGAACTCATGGTCATCCATTCGCTTTCTTGGATAAGCCAGTAATAGGTGGGGGTGTGGATGGCTGCGCCAACACGCAAGAAAGAAACGGGTTTATAAATCACGCCGAACTTGCCGTTTATGCCCGATGCGTCGCTCTCATAGACTTCTTCATAGCGCATACTTTTGAATGGCGTTGTTGCGACAGGATCCCATTCTTCATATTGATAGGTATGTCGATACGACATAAACGGTATTCCTAACGTTGCTCCAAAGTAGAGATGGTCGAAAAGATTACCGCCGAATGTAAATACCATTTCATCTATGCCGCCCTCTTGTCGTAGCCATACGCTTTGGTTTACATTATTATATTTATCGGCAATCCATTCATCAGAACCTTCGTTTTGATAGAGCAAATTGACTGCGCCTGCCAATTCATCAACGTAGAAAGGATAGTTAATGTCATAGTCATTATTTTGATAGGCTCGGTTTGCGATGGGGGCAAGTGATCCTATAAAAGAGGTGTTGCCGTTAAAACCTTCAAAGTAAATACTGTTGTTATAATTTGCCAAACGGTTACAACCTAATCCGAACTGGATGGCTTTGAGGTCGCTGTTTGTTATGGGTGCGGCAAATATAAAACCTGCATTGTTGATATTCATGCGCGTAGTGAACTCTTGCTGATGTGCGCCAAAATATTGCGAAAAAGAGCGGGTATTGTAAACCAGCGGGGTAAATGAAAATTCGGATTTTTTATAGGTTCCGATGCCTGCGGGGTTGATACTCAACGTGGTAAAGTCGCCTCCGATGGCGCCGAAAGCGCCGCCCATGCCGGTAAAGCGTGCTGTTCCGCCGTAAGAGAGGTTAGAAAGCCGAAGGGCTTGTTCGGCATATTGTCCGAATGATGCGTTTGTAACTAAAAACGATAGTGCAAATAATGCTGCGATAACGATATTTCTTTTCATGTGCGTATAATTTTTAAGTTGTTGGGTTATAAATTATCTTCTACCTCCGCTGCTGCTACCGCCGCCGCCGCGTGAACCACCGCTACTGCCACCACTGCTGCTGCCGCCGCTGCGTGAACCGCCGCCACTTGAAGGTGAGGGAGAATACGAAGGCGAACTACTGCGTGAGGGTGTGCTATTATAAGATGGTGTACTGTTAGAAGGTGAACTGCTGCGCGAGGGTGTATTGTTGTAAGAAGGTGAGGTGTTTGATGGCGTTGTAGTGCGCGAAGGGGTATTATTAGATGGTGTATTGTTGTAAGTAGGGGTGTTATTTTGAGTGGGGGTATTGGTGCGCGTCGGTTGTTGTGAGGGCGTGGTGGTAGTAGTTGGCGTTCCGTTGTATTCTCTGCTGTTGGGGCGTGTGGTTGTGGGTGTGTAGTCGCGTGTGCGTGTATTGCCGTCGTTTGTTTGTGGTGAAGGCGCGGGAGGAGTTGTTCTTGTGGTGGTAGGGGGATTGGTAGGCGTGGTAGTGCGCGTGGTTGTGGTGGGAGTGTTAGTAGGCGGTGTGGTACGCGTAGTTGTGGTAGGGGTATTGGTGGGCGCTGTGGTTCTGCCGGTGGTGGTGGGATTTACGTCGCTGCCGGTTCTGCCGGTGGTAGTGGGGGTATTGGTAGGCGTTGTAGTTCTGCCGGTGGTGGAGGGATTTACATCGCTACCGGTTCTGCCGGTGGTAACGGGTGTATCAGTTCTACCGGTGGTGATAGGGTTATCGGTTCTGCCGGTAGGAGTTACGTCGTTACCGGTTCTTCCGGTGGAGGTAGGAGTGGTTGTTGTGCGGGGTTGTGCTGTGGCATAGCGGACGTCGGAGGCGAAGTTGTTGCCTGATCTTCCGCTGACGGTATTGGTGGCGCCGCGATATTGTCCTGCGCCGTTGCTGTTGCCGCGTCCTCCACTGCGGGGTGAATAGTAGGCGGAGCGGTATGGGTTATAACTTCCGTAGTAACCGTCCCAATATCCGTTCCAGTAGCCATTCCAATAGCCGTTGTTATAGCCGCTCCAATAGGAACCTCCCCAGCCGCAGCCGTAATGGTGATAGTAAGGATAGTAATAGCCTCCCCATCCCCAATTCCAGCCCCAGCCGAAATAGAAACTGCCCCAGCCTCCGCAATAGCCGTAGTAAGGCGTATAATAATAGGAGTAGTAATAGGGATAGTAGTAGGGATAATAGGAATAGTTTACATACACCGTAGTAGGTCCCCAATATCCGGTATAAACGGGGTCATAGTAGGAATAGCCGTAATCTCCGTAAAAACGAAGTAAGCGGGCTTCGTAGGTGTCGTTGATATAATAATTGTTGATGACGGTGGTTCCGCCGTTTTCTTCATAAACTTCGTAATCTTCGTAAACAACATTGTCGTCCGATGAAACGGTTGAAGTAGCAGTACTGTAGTTGCTTCTCATAGCGTTGGTACTGCTGGGGTCTTGCACTGTGGTTGTTGTAGCGACGGTATTTTTTCTTCCGCCGTCGTTATATAACCCATCATCATAATAATAAGACGTAGCGCTTTTCGTTGATGAACAACTTGTTAGAACAACAAGTAGTAGTGTACTGAATATTCCTGCGATCGATTTCATGATATTTTCTCCTTTCAAAATTTATTTTACCTCTTAAAAATTTAGTACTTTTGCACCGTTTTTTATTTTAAAATATAATTACAAAAATTATACCAATTTTTATTATGGCAAAAGATTTCTCAAGCAGGGAAGAAAATTATTCTCAATGGTACAATGATTTAGTGGTGCGCGCCGATTTAGCGGAAAATTCTGCTGTGCGCGGATGTATGGTGATAAAACCCTACGGTTATGCGATATGGGAGGCTATACGCGACACGTTAGACAAAATGTTTAAAGCGACAGGACACGTAAACGCCTATTTTCCGCTTTTTATTCCAAAATCGTTTTTTAGTCGCGAAGCCGACCACGTGGAAGGTTTTGCGAAAGAGTGTGCGGTAGTAACGCATTATCGGTTGAAAAAAGATGAACAGGGTAGCGGTATCGTGGTGGACGAGGATGCGCGTTTGGAAGAAGAGTTGATTGTTCGACCTACTTCCGAAACTATTATCTGGGACACGTATAGAAATTGGATACAGTCGTATCGCGATTTGCCTGTTTTGTGCAATCAGTGGGCGAATGTGGTGCGATGGGAGATGCGCACGCGGCTGTTTTTACGGACGGCGGAGTTTCTGTGGCAGGAAGGTCATACGGCGCACGCTACCAAAGAGGAGGCTGTTGAAGAGGCTGAAAAAATGGTTCACGTGTATGCCGATTTCGCTGAAAATTTCATGGCTATTCCCGTTTTTCAAGGGGTAAAATCACCCAACGAACGCTTTGCAGGAGCGTTGGAAACGTACTGTATTGAGGCGTTGATGCAAGATGGAAAAGCGTTGCAAGCAGGAACAAGTCATTTTCTCGGACAAAATTTTGCTAAGGCGTTTGACGTAAAATTTTTAAGCAAAGAAAACAAGTTAGAATATGTCTGGGCAACGTCGTGGGGCGTTTCTACCCGTTTGATGGGGGCTTTGATAATGACCCATTCCGACGACAACGGCTTGGTGTTGCCGCCAAAATTGGCGCCTACGCAGGTGGTTATCATCCCGATTTACAAACAGATAGAGCAGTTGGAACAAATCAGCGAAGTTGTCAATAAGATAAAATCCGACCTTGAAGCGAAAGGTATCACGGTGAAATATGACGACCGCGACACGCAAAAACCGGGCTGGAAATTTAACGAATATGAGTTTAAGGGCGTTCCGGTACGTCTTGCCGTTGGACCGCGCGACATCGAAAACGGCACCATCGAGATTGCCCGTCGCGATACACTCACCAAAGAGATTGTCCCAATTAGCGAAGTTTCCGACATCGTTCCGAAGTTGTTAAACGAGATTCAGAAAAATCTCTACGACCGCGCCAAACAGCGCATGACCGATAGCACCCGCAATGTTGATTCGTGGGATGAGTTTAAGGAAGAGATAGAAAAAGGCGGTTTTTTGGTCGCCCACTGGGACGGCACGCCCGAAACAGAACAGAAAATCAAAGAAGAAACCAAAGCCACAATACGTTTTATCCCCATCAACACGCATTTTGAAGATGGCAAATGTGTCTTTTCCGGAAAACCTTCCAAACAACGGGTTTTCTTTGCAAGGTCTTATTAAAGAGGCAATAAAAACACAGCATTGATTATGGACAAAAGCATTGCAAGAATAACCGGTAACCCGAAGCCGTACAATACATTAGTACAGCAGATTTCTATTGAGTTTGTGCAAGGACAGCAGCGGGCGATGGCTGCCGTGCATAATTGTTTGGTAGATACTTATTGGAAAATAGGGCAATACATTGTGGAGTTTGAACAACAGGGAAAAGAAAAAGCCGTTTATGGTTCTGCCCTGCTCGAAAACCTTTCACGCGACCTGAAACTGCTGCACGGAAAAGGTTTTAGCCGAAGTAACTTAAACTATATGAGGCAGTTCTATCTGAAATACCCAATTTGTGAGACGGTGTCTCACAAATTGAGTTGGTCTCATTATTTTGAGATTTTGAAGATTGAAGACGACCTTGAGCGCAGTTTTTACGAAAAACAAACGCAACTTGAAAATTGGTCGGTTGCTGAACTCAAACGTCAAAAAGATTCCGGTTTATTTTTGCGGCTTGCGCTGTCGAAAGAGAAAGAAAAAGTATTGCAGTTGGCGAAACACGGGCAAATAATCGAATCGCCCGAAGATGTTGTAAAAGATTTATATGTATTTGAATTTCTGAAAATCCCCGAACCTTACAACATTTCAGAAACCGAACTCGAAATGCGCCTGTTGGACAATTTGCAGTCGTTTTTGCTTGAACTCGGCAAAGGATTTACTTTCGTAGGGCGGCAATTCAGAATGACAATAAACAACACCCCTTTCCGTGTCGATTTGGTTTTTTACCACCGCATACTCCGCTGTTTTGTGCTTATCGACCTGAAAATAAGAGAAGTAAAGCATAATGACGTTGGGCAAATGAATATGTATATGGGGTATTTTGCCAACGAGGAAAACGTTGAAGGCGACAATCCGCCCATTGGCATCATTCTCTCGAAAGAAAAAGATGAACTTTTGGTTGAGTACGCCACTTATGGAATGAACAGCCAACTTTTTGTCTCAAAATATCAGTTATATCTGCCCAACCAGGAAGAACTGAAACAACTTATTTACAACTATTTGGAACGAGAAAAAGAATTTGAAACAATAAATTAAAATGAGCAAAATATCAATCCGTTTTTTTGATGATAAAGAAGTTCGAGCTGTTTGGGATGAAGAAAATTCCAAATGGTGGTTTTCGGTGGTGGATACTGTTAGTATTCTAAATGAGCAAGATGATTACACGAAAGCAGGTAATTATTGGCGCTGGTTGAAACGTAAACTTATCAAAGAAAATATTGAGTTTGTGAGTGCCACTCACAAACTCAAACTAATTGCAAGCGACGGTAAAAAATATCTTACCGATATGCTTGATAGCGAAGGCATTATCAATCTTGCCAAACATTTCCCCAACAATAGGGCAATGAAATTTTTGGATTGGTTTCTTTACAGCGATAATACCATTGATGGGCAAAGCAAGAAAAAAGCATACGCCCTATTTGAAAGCGGTATGATGAAATCGCTTGAACCCGGCAGCATCAAATGTTTGCAACAAATTCACGCTTATTTGTTTGGCGGATTGTATGATTTTGCAGGAAAAATACGCACCTTAAACATCAGCAAAGGCGGCTTTCGTTTTGCTCCGGCGCAATATTTAGACCACAGTTTGAAACTTATTGAGAATATGTCTGAAACGACTTTTGACGAAATTATAGATAAATATGTGGAGATGAATGTCGCCCACCCTTTTATGGAAGGCAACGGCAGAAGTACCAGAATATGGCTTGATATTATGTTGAAACGGACATTGAAAAAATGTGTGGATTGGAGTAAAATAAACAAAAACGACTATCTCAGCGCCATGACCGAAAGCGTGGTGAACAGCACAAAACTAAAATCGCTTATCGAAAACGCCCTGACCAACAAAATTAATGACCGTGAAATGTTTATGAAAGGCATTGACTACTCATATTATTACGAAGAAAATGAATGATAACTTATTAAAATAGTAAAACCATGAAAAAATTTGATCCGGCAAGCAACATACAAGACTTGCTACAATTTGGAGAATTTGGTGATGTAAATCCCTCTATCACCGACAGCGCCACATATACT
>Ga0082212_10008939_pt1 | contig 12987 bp, 11 predicted proteins | sample TergutNt197P3_FD_71548 | JGI IMG/M metagenome (GOLD analysis project Ga0082212, IMG submission 71548) | Neocapritermes taracua P3 segment gut microbial communities from Petit-Saut dam, French Guiana - Nt197 P3 | ecosystem: Host-associated > Arthropoda: Insects > Digestive system > Gut ... | reverse complement strand
GCGTTTTCCTTGCGTCCTCTGCGGTAAAATCTTAAACGCAAAGAACGCAAAGGTTTACGCAAAGTGCGCAGAGAAAAAAACAATCCATAAAATGTAAACACGATGGGTTTTTAGAGGTGCCCTCAAAGAAAAATATTTGTCCGAACTGGAAAAAGAGTATCTCTTTTTCGTGAATAAGGAGTTCACCCAAGATGCCTGACTTCGGTTTGAAAGAAGCAGACCTATTTTCTGTTACCGAAACGTTCAGGAACGATTTCCGGATTCTTGGAGCAGCAATTTTCGGTTCGAGAGCAAAAGGAGATTACAAACCTTATTCCGATGTCGATATTGTGCTTTACGGCGACTTGTATCCTGCCGACGTTGAGCGGGTGATCTGCGATTTAGACGAATTGCCGATGATTTACAAATTCGATGTCGTGGCTTATCCAAAGGAAACGCTCGTATAGAAGAATGGGATAAATTTCGGTATATTCGCTACACTCCGAACACAAAATTGAGGTTTTCATAGAAGCCTTATGTCTGTACTGGGACTTCTTGTGCAACAAGGAAATGAGCCCATAGTGCTACTATTCCTAAATTGAACCGCAGAGGAAATCTGACACACCACGCGGGATCGGAGCCGGCTTGCACTTCCACTCTTTAACGGGTAGAATGGAGGGTTCCACAGGAAGATCGTTCGTAGTTCATCCTTTCATGTCACTCCGAATCCAAATTTTTGGTATTATCGTCGCTCTTGCACTGCTCACCATCGTTACCGGCGTTGGAACCGGCTTGTATCTCATGCGCGACGGTATTCTTCGGCTCGAAGAAGACACCCTACGCGTTGTTGCCGATCAAGCCGAAGCCCTCGTTTCCAGTAAACTTGACATACTGAAATTAAGGGCGCAGACCATCGCTCAAGATGTTGAAAAGTTCGGCGACGACCAAAAAGCACTCGACGAAGTCCTCAACAGTTATGTCGACGGCAGTATAGGAATTCACGAAACGGCACACTTTATCGCCCTCGCCGTCGTAGAAAGGACAAAGGAAAATGGACAAGAAAAATTCCGCATCGTCGCTTCAAAGGGGAATTTCGCTGTTACCGAAAATCAACTCTCTCCCCCTCGCGAATACATCATCAAATCCCTAAGAACCATGCGGACACCGGTTCTCTCATCCACCATTGATACAAGCCGAATGCAGACCAACGTCATGCCGGATGATCCGAAAGTGGTTTCGCTTGTCTGCGCACCCATCGGAGATGTTGACGACGAAGGCAATAACAAGCGAATTCTCTTCGCCACACTGGACGGCATGTACTTTTCAGACCTTATGCAGAATTTCCGCATTTGGAGCGAGGAGAGCGACATCGTCATTTGTGACGGCGAAGGAACAGTCGTTGCCAGCGGACGCTTTCCTGAAACCGTCATCGGGCGTGCCAATTATATCGCGGATGCAAAAAAATATCCAAGCCCCGAATTGCAATCACTCGCCGACTTTTTCGGTCAGATGACCACTGGAAAACCCGGCCGTAATATCCACACTATGCATGGAGATCGGCGCATCGCTTTTGTCCGCCCCATCACGGGGTCACCCATCGGCTTGGCAATAGCGGTTACAGCCCCTGTTTACAGCGGTCCCTATCAGGCAGCCGTTCGGGCATTGCTCATGATTTCTGTTATCTGTCTTATTCTCAGTGGTGTGGTCGCTCTTTTCGCCTCCGGCTTCCTTGTCAAACCATTCAAAGCGATGTCCCTCGCAAAGGAAATCGCCGAAAAAGCCTCGGAATCCAAAAGTACGTTCCTTGCCAATATGAGTCACGAAATGCGGACACCGCTCAATGCGGTCATCGGCTTTTCAGAACTCGCCATCAGTTCGGGGGAAGCGAAAGGAGAACTCGCCGTCAATCTGGAAAAAATTTACAATTCCAGCATCACGTTGCTCGGCACGATCAACGATTTACTTGATATTTCCAAAATTGAGGCGGGTAAATTTGAACTGATCCCTGTCGAATACGACCTGCCGAGTTTGATCAATGACACGGCGGCACTGAACAGCGTCCGCGTCGGTTCCAAGCCGATTCAATTTACGCTCAAAGTTTCGGAAAACTTGCCGAGTAAAGCGTTCGGAGACGAATTGCGAGTCAAACAGGTACTCAACAACCTCCTCTCGAATGCGATCAAATATACCCGGGAGGGGGCGGTAAATTGGTCAATTACGTGCGAGGGGGAAGGAGATTCGTTTGTCCTCGTTTTCAAAGTTACCGACACCGGAATTGGAATCCGACAAGAAGACCTAGCGATTCTGTTTATGGAATATCACCAAGTTGATTCCAAGGCAAACCGCAAAATCGAAGGCACCGGTCTCGGACTCGCCATTGTCCGAAAGATGGTTACGTTGATGGGAGGCACGATTACCGTTGACAGCGAATACGGTAAGGGAAGTACGTTTATCCTCAAGATACCGCAGAAACGGCTCACCAACGACACGATTGGTAAAGATGTGGCGTTCAATTTGTCGCACATGCGGCACTTCCAGACCAAGTTGGCGAGGAATTCCAAATTGATCCGGTTGAGACTCCCCTACGCCAGAGTGTTGGTCGTCGATGATGTCCAGACCAATTTGGACGTTGCCCGAGGGATGCTGAAACCCTACGAAATACAGGTGGACTGCGTTACCAGCGGGCAACAGGCGATTGCTGCCATGCGGGATAAAAGCGTGCGTTACAATGCGGTTTTTATGGATCACATGATGCCGGGAATGGACGGCATTGAAGCCACGCAGCACATTCGGGAACTCGGCACGGAATACGCAAGAACGATCCCGATTATTGCCTTGACGGCAAATGCGATTGTCGGCAATGAGGAGATGTTCTTGAAAAATGGTTTTCAGGCATTTCTCTCGAAACCGATTGATATTATGCGGTTGGACTTGGAAATCCGCCGTTGGTTGCGGGATAAGTCGCAAGAGACCGGTTCTATGGCAGGACAGACATCGTCACCCAGTGCAACTAATGTAGAAAGTGCAGTCGTTTCAGATATTCAGTATTCTTGGGAGATCGAAGGTTTAGATAAACACAAGGCGTTATCGCAGTTCGGCGGCAGCAATGAAACACTTTTGATTGTCTTGCATTCTTACGTGGACAACACGCCCGGATTGTTGGACAAAATTCGCACATGTACGGAAACGCAGTTACAAGATTACGCATTGCTGGTGCATGGCATTAAGGGAACGACGTATGGAATTTGTGCCGACGCAGTGGGGAAACAAGCGGAGACGTTGGAGCATGCAGCGCGGCGCGGTGATTTCCCATTTGTTTCCGAACACAACGACGCACTCATTGAGGCGGCGGAAAAATTGATCGACCGCATCAGAGTCACATTGCAGGAAATTGAGAACCGTTGAAAATAGACACATCATCATGCGAAAACGGAAACTTTGCCGATACGTTGTCATCCCGCCCGGAGTTCGCTTCGGCGATTGCTGTTGAGCAAATGAATCGCCGCCGCAAGACTGTTGACCGTCTCCTCAAAATTGCCGACCTGCGCAAGAGTCGAGAGGTTTTTGTGCAGTTGCTCTTCCAGTTGCATCAGTTGCGACTTCGTTCCCAAAATTTCCTTGACCGCCTCCGTCTGGCGTGCCGTTTCCGCCCGGAGCGAGAAGATACTGGCGGCACTTTTGCTCATCGCTTCGTTACATTGCGCCGCTGTTTTATTTGTCTGTGCCAATAGTTCCGATTCCGCTTGCACCAGTGATTGGGCATGCTGTTTCATTCCTTCGGTCAGTGCCGCCGCCAGTGAAATTTTGAACGTCTCCGCACTCTGTTCCCAAAGATTCGTCTGCCGCTTCGTTGCCTGCTCAAGTGAATCGGTGATCGTTTCCAGCATCCGGCGGATCGTAACAATGGAATCGTCATCCCTTTGCTGGTCGTTCGGCTCAAAACGTCCGCACAATTCCATTTCCGTTAACCGGTCGGTCTCCGACAACAGATTCGTTTCTTCACGATAGACGAGGAACTGCACGAAAAAGAGGACGACATCGAGCGCAATCGCCAGTCCCGTCGTGTCAAAAGCAATGGCAAGTCCCGCCGACAATTTTTTGCTCGACTCGTTGATTGTGTTCAAATCGAGGTTGTCGAGAGCGACAGTAATTCCAATGACGGTACCGAGAAAGCCGAGCATCGGTACTGCCCAGAGAATGAGCCGAACAAGTCCATAGTCGGCATCAGCTTTTGCGGCGGCATCTTCGGATCGGCTACGAATTTCCGTATCGAGATAATTCGCCGATTGGCTGCGGTGAATGGAATGGAGAAGCGTTTTCAACCGTTCCGTTAGCAGAGAAACACCGTATTCTTTCTCATGTTCCAGTACGATTGCAAGATCGCCGGTCGTTTGCGACACGGGAAGAAACTGTGTGACCGGCGGCAGAATCGGACTTCGTAGCAACAGTTGCCGTTGAAAAAATACCGTCACGTATTTGACGTTTAGGATGGCGATCCCGACGAAAAACATAATCGTCGTGATGTATTCGATGGGATGGCTTGCAAAATACCGCAGCACGAGCGGCTGTTGAATCCAGCCCTGATGGATGGCACCGTAAAACAGAACGCTCAAAATGCCGCCTAAAACGATAGCGGGGAGGGATGACGTTTTCAAGGGGATATCCGAAGTCGAGAATAAAATTCAATCCGTATCCTCCCGTATCGGCAGAATTGCCGGTAAAATTGACACAAAACGAAAATTCGATATAAATTGAGACTGTATCGTAGTCGTCTCGGAACAAGTCTTGGACGTAAGCGGCTTCGCCGCGAGTCGGCTTTGAACGAGAAGAGAATTATTTTGTAACTATTCAGCCGTTTGCGGCGTTTTTGGCCGGTTTGGTAGTTTTTTCGTAGTGATAGCGTGCCGCAACGCGTCCACCACGATGTTCGTTCTCTGAAATCCTCGTTGCTTAAACGTTCGAAATACACTCATCAATAGAGTCAAAAATACGAACACTTTCGACCACTAGATTTTCGCAGGATCGTATTTCGCGGCGGTATTTTACCATAAAAACGCAAACGTTCACAGAATTGGGTTCATTGCGAACGCCGAAAAATCGTGTAGGATATTACGGTATCCCAATGAAAAAAAATACGATTCAAATTGGCGGCATCAACGTCGACGTGTACAGCCTCAACACCGCTGTTGTCGGTACCGGCTGTGCGGGCTTCAATGCCGCGGACTCTCTTCACGATCTCGGTCAACACGACATTGCCATCGTTACCGAAGGTGTAGCAATGGGAACGTCCCGAAACACCGGTTCGGACAAACAAACCTACTACAAACTCACGCTCAGCGGCAATGCCCCCGATTCCGTCGGTGAAATGGCAAAAACCTACTTCGCCGGCGGCGCAATGCACGGCGACATTGCCCTCATAGAAGCAGCACTCTCCGTCCAATGTTTCAGCAAACTCGCCCGCATTGGCGTTCCCTTTCCGCATAACAAGTACGGTGAGTACATCGGGTACAAAACCGATCACGATCCTCGGCAACGCGCCACTTCCGCCGGTCCGCTCACTTCCAAGTTTATGACGGAAAAACTGGAAAAACAGGTCGCCGCCAAGAAAATCAAAATTTTCGACGGCTTTCTTGTCATTGCTTTATTGACGCAAGAATCGGGTGGCGAAAAACATGCCATCGGTCTGTTGGCGATTGACTTGAACAAGACGGATGCTCCCAATATGGGTTTCACGCTTTTCAACTGCACCAATGTCATTTGGGCGGTCGGCGGACCGGGCGGAATGTATTACGATTCCGTCTATCCAGAGTGCCAGTGCGGCACATCGGGAGTGGCATACGAAGCCGGAGCGAGAGGTGTCAACCTGACCGAATCCCAATACGGTATTGCGTCAGTCAATTTCCGGTGGAATATTTCCGGGACGTATCAACAGGTTATTCCCTGTTATTACTCGGCTGATGCAAACGGCAGAAATGTCAGCGAATTTTTGGGCGGATTCTTCTCTCCGGGACAACTGATGGATGCCACCTTCTTGAAAGGCTATCAATGGCCCTTCGACCCGCGTAAAATCGAAAATGGTGGTTCCTCTCTCATCGACATTTTGGTTTACAACGAAACGGTCATCAGAGGTCGGCACGCTTGGATGACTTTTCGCCATAATCCAACCCTCTGTTGCAAGAGTGATGGCGAACTCGATTTCAGTTTGTGCAGCGAAGAAACACGTTCTTACTTGGAAAAATCTGAGGCATTGTTCGGCAAGCCGATTGACCGATTGGCACACATGAATCCGCAAGCGATCCAGTTGTATAAGGATCATGGCATTGATTTGTACATGGAAGACTTGGAAATTGCCGTATGTGCACAGCATAACAACGGCGGATTGTTAGGCAACATTTGGTCGGAGAGCAATATCCAGCACTTCTTCCCAGTGGGGGAGGCAAATGGTACCTTCGGCGTGTATCGACCCGGCGGAAGTGCGCTCAACTCGACGCAAGTCACCAGTTTGCGTGCCGCCCAATTTATCGCCGCTAATTACACGTGGAAACCGAAAATTGTTAGAGGATTTACATGGGCAGTCCAAAAACAATTTATGGAGACATTCGCATTAGCCCATTCCTTTGCCGCAAGCAGAGGAGCGGAGTCCAACCTTGCCGACCGCTGTATGGCGATGCGGCAACGGATGACCGATTGCGGAGCGCATATTCGCTCGCTGGACAAAATCGAGCGGGCAATCCGGGAATGTCTTGCCGAGATAAAATCCTTTGCTTCGGAAACAAAGATTTCGAGGAGCATTGAGATTCCCTTCGCTTTTTCGGTTCGGTATATTTTAATTTCGCAGTACGTTCATCTTTGTGCCATTCGGGAATACATTCGCAAGGGCGGCGGTAGCCGGGGTTCATATCTTGTACAAGACAAGAACGGCAAATTGCCTTTTCCCACGTTGACGGAGGATTTTCGCTTTTCGCTTGACGACGGTAAATTGTTGGACAGCGTTTGCGAAATTGCACTGGATGCCGACTCGATGGAGTGCCGATGCGCGTGGAAGCCGGTGCGTCCGATTCCAGTAGAAGAGAACTGGTTTGAAAATGTTTGGACAGAATATCGCAAGGGGAATATCGCCAACTAAATTGCCACTCTGCCTCAAACCGTATTGTTCCAAGAATTCGCCGTATCTGCAAAAATTTTACCGCAAGGCTGTCGCCGGTAAATAAAATGCCGAAAACCATTGTCCTCATTTGTGGACGAAACATTGGCAAAGCGCAAATCCGGCACGAAACCGAGCGGACTCGCGTCCGCCCAGTGTTACGTACAATTAGTCAGTCAGGTCAAACACAAACGGCGGATTTTTCCCCTTGTTCACCGTTGCCTTAAGGGGACTTGCACCATGACCGTACTTTACAGGCAACAGATCCTTGTGCGAAAACGTTGTTCTGGAGCCCCCTTTTGCCATAAGCCGTCTCTGGAGTTCTTCGTAGGTAATTTCCTTTTTCTGCTCCAGCAATTCGTCCGGGTCTGTCGTTTGTGTCGTTTGTATCTTCGATACAAGGACAATGTACTCCGCCGGCACTGCTCCCGAGCCGGCGTTTTGCGCTCCGGGTGTAGTCAGCGTAAATTTGCCGCTCGCGTTAGTCAGCCCATGTCCCATTTGCTTTTGGCTCTACCTGCGTTCCGGGTTGGTGCATACGAGAGCCTCCACGAGCGAGCGGAGTAACGCCTTTCCTCGCTTTTGGACGTTATGGACAAACTGGAAAAAACCGACATAAATCGGCAATCGCTCCTGTGAAATCCCACGGTGCGGACGCAACCAACTCCGTAACAATGACCAAAATCCCTCCATCGTGTTCACATGCACCTCGCAAAAACCATCGCCGTCCTCGTCCCGTGCATACTCGCCCGCTCCATGACACACCGATTTGTGTTCGTATCCCCACTCCGTCAATCGACTGTAAATGTTGTATTCGTCCGTGTTGATCAGCGTTCCCGGCTTGATGAACTTCTCAATAATCGGTTGAATCGTCGTCTGCTGTACATTCTCCAACATGCGTAACACCACTTGACCGCCCCGTTGAATCATTCCGAAAATCGGCGGCTTGTCCGTTGCCGCCGTGCCACGACCACGCGGTCCTTTCAGTCGGCGTTTGCGAGCCGCTCGCCCTTTTTTTTAACGGACTCTGGGTGTCCTTTATGACCCGCGACCACATATACTTCGTCGCATTCGACCGTACCTTCAAGCGTGATCGTCGGTTCTTGGGCGACAATGCCGTTGCGGAGAATCGTGGTCATTTCTTGAATGGAATCTTCATTCATCTCTAATTCGGCAGCAATCTGACGATTGGAAAGATTCAAGCCCATGAAATAGAGGCAGAGCATCCAAACGGAGAGCGGTTGATGATGTCCGGCAAAGACCGTTCCTGTGAGGTCATCGAAAGAGCGGTTACACATGTGGCAGAGGTAACGTTGTCGGTCGGTTTGTGTTTCGTCGAGTCCGTTTTTGATGACCTCGGTGGCGTGGCAGTGAGGGCATTCGACACCTTCAGACCAACGAAGTTGGCGAACCATCGCGTAGCACTTGGCATTATCGATCAATCCGTGAATGTTCAGTCGCATCGTGCGGGGAAAGAGGGTTTGACTATCTTGGGCAAATTGCCTAACTTCAAAAACTATACCCGATTTCGGCAAGACACACAAGACCAACCCGGAACGCAGGTAGAGCCTTCCGTTTTTTTTTCGAAATGCTCCGATGTACTGCGAACTTGCAAACGGCGTACCCCCCACTCTTGCAATACTGACGATTTTCGGAAATAATAGGCGTACTATCTGATTTTGAGTTTTCGTTATGCCAAATTATCGCGATTATCAACGCCAGCGTTCCATGACACTCGGCGATTTGCTTTTAGAGAACCGAATTATCTTTCTGCAAGGAGAAATCCGTAGCGACAACGCCAACGAATTGGTGATGAAACTGCTCTATTTGCAGAGCGAAAACCGACGCAAGGATATTCACTTTTACATCAATTCCCCCGGCGGAAGCGTAACGGCAACGCTGGCGATTTACGATACGATGCAAATGTTGAGTTGTCCGGTGGCGACGTACTGCGTCGGTTTGGCAGCGAGCGGCGGCTCCATTTTGCTGGCTGGCGGAACCAAAGGAAAGCGGTTTGCACTGCCGCATGCCAAAATTATGATGCACCAACCCTGGGGCGGTGTCGGCGGACAAGTGTCGGACATCGAAATTCAGGCGCAGCAAATCCTGAAAGACCGGGCAATGCTCAACGAAATCCTCGCCTTTCACATCGGCAAACCTGTCGAAGAAATTGCGAAGGATACCGACAGGGATTTTTATCTTAATGCCGAAGAAGCCAAAACTTACGGCGTAGTAGATGACATTTTAAGAAAAACCATTGACGAAGGGACGGAAGAATAGAACAACATTCTCAAACCCGTGGGCTGACGTCCTGACCGCTCATGTACGCCCCGCGGCTCGTGTATTGATATGCGACTAAAACTTTTAGCCTGTGACATTTTTCATTGGGAGATTGAATCGCTTACGGCAAGTTCGCCACATCAAATTGATGTCGAGTATTTGCCTCAGAAGTTACACGATATTGGACGAGTCCGCATGAAAAAACAACTCGCCGAATACCTAGCAACTGTGGATGAAGATTTATACGATGCCCTCTTACTGGGCTATGCGCTTTGCAGCGGCGGAATTGCCGGTCTTTCAACTAAAAAAATTCCGCTTGTCGTGCCCCGCGCTCACGATTGTATTACGTTGTTTCTCGGCAGCCGGGAAAGGTATCAGGAGTATTTTTTTGCAAACGGCGGAACCTATTTTATGACCACCGGCTGGTTCGAACATGACTCTGCTTTGACCGCCGGAGCAGAAATGATGCCGTTTTACAACAAATTAGCCTTTATCGAGACGGGTATCGAGACGGACAATACTCTGGAACAACGTGCCAAAAAAGGTGCCGATAAACTTAACTGGGAGTTTGAAAAAATCACCGGTGATCTGTCTCTATTACGGCGGCTCATCAACGGCGATTGGAACGGCGATTTCTTGATTGTTCCTCCCGGAAAACAAATACGAGAGTCGTATGATGACAACGTAATCGAATTTGCATAGAGCATCGCTTCCGGTCTTTTCGTTAATTCGCTGAGAGCACCCCTCCCTGATTGAAGCAGAGGGCGACAACGACAGGATGTTCACTGTCCACAACGACTTTGCACACAACTCCCTGCTCCGTGTAAGCTTCCGAAAGGTCCGGCATACCGACTCCGATGTCGGGAACCGTCAGTGTGAATTTTCCCCCCAATTCTTCCAAGAGCAACATGAGTCGTCCGCCGAGAACGTTTGTTAATTCCGCAATCAAGTCATTAACCAGGGCGTTATCCAATTCCGCATTTTCACCGGCGTACATATTTTCCATCATGGCATGTGCCAAACTCTTCGGCACAACGAACCAAACGGAGTGAACGTCAGGCGAATTCACCTTCATGCAAGCCCAGTACCATTCTGTTTGAGCGGTAACCATTTCGTCAAAGTCTGCCTCTTTCGGACGATTCTGTCCCTCTGCGCATGCATCCGCCAAGCCGGCATCTCCCCACGGATCAGGAGCCAATGGAGTTATTCCTGCGCTGCTTCCCCAGGCGGCATTATCTTCAACGTTTTCTGATTGATTACCCAACGTACCCCAATCGTCTGCGGTAACAGGCGGCGCACATTCCGGCGAAATGGGATCAGGGCTATCCCCCCAACTTTCCGTCGGCGAATGAACGATAGGAGCGGCGGTTCCCCAGGCATCTGCCGGGTCTTGGGGGGTGGGAGCGTCTCCCCAACCGCCGCCGTTTTGAACATCATCGGCAACGAAAAAATCGTCATCCTGGGCAAATTCTTCCCCCGCAACCTTGATCGAACAGGGAACAACATCGGCAAACGCCATTGTTTCCAACGTTTCCCGGACAGCGTTATACAATAATTTCCCGCAATTCTTGGGTAACATAGCAACTCAAAATTCCACTCAAATTTATTTACCATTTCATCTTACATTCCTCCGCTTACAATGTCAAGAAGGCAACCGTCGCCGTCACGAGGTGTGCAAGAATGAAATTTTGTTCAATCTGGGAAGCATGGACAAAACAGGCAACACCTGTCCCCTTTGCTTTTTTCGGAAAAAGTACCATAAGTTGCTCAGGGGAGCGTTTTCCGTTTGACGGCATTTTATGCGGCGAGTGTATCGCTTGAAAATCCTTGCTTTTCACAATTGTTTTGGACAATGCGGCGTATCAGCGTTGTTATTGGGTCAGGGAGTATGCGGCTTTATTGGACATCAATTTGATGTTCTTGCCGCCGGATCATCATAAGCATGTGCTTGCCTTTTTGTAGGCAAATGGTAAATTGGACTCGTCCCTGTGATTCCCGTAACAATAGATGATCACAAATGAAAATTCTTGCACTTGAAACGACAGAAAAATTCGGCAGTGTTGCATTGTTAAACGGCGATTTCGTTCTTGCTGAAATGACATTGCCGAAAAGCCAACGGAGTTCGCAAACGCTCCATCCGGCACTGCAATCGCTTTTTGAAATGACGCAAACCACTCCGAAGGCAATCGATGTTGTTGCCGTGATTGTCGGACCCGGTTCGTTCACCGGTCTGCGTGTCGGTGTTACCGCTGCCAAAATGTTTGCCTATACAACCGGCGCAAAAGTGGTCGCTCTGGATACGTTTCAAACCGTTGCCGTTGCAACCGGGGACTGCGCAGGCTCCGTCCCCGGCTCTTGGGATACATCCTGGAATGGTGTGATTTCCGTCGGCGTGGATGCCCAGCGGGGAGAAGTCGTTGCCGCCGTTTTGCGAAAAACGGAAGAGGGACACATCGAAACAGTCAGAGAACCGAAATTAATTGCCATTGCCGATTGGTGGAAACATGCCGAACAATTTGACAACGTTGTGTTCACCGGTCCCGCCTTGGAACGATGGAGCGGCAAAGCACCGTCGCACATTATTTTGGCAGACGAATCTGATTGGTTTCCCAAAGCATCTGCGGCGGGAAAACTTGTCGCCGACCGGATCGCATCGGAACAGTTCGACGATGTGTGGTCGTTGCTTCCGATCTATTCCCGATTGAGTGCGGCAGAGGAAAAGAAGGCTGTGGCAGATTCGGAAACACCGTGATAATACCGTTTCCCGATCAATGACCGGCATTGTCAACACCGGACTTTCGGCTATAATTCCCCGCAATGCGAACCATTAACATTCTCGAAGACTGGGGACACTTGCGACTCCCCACCGAAATTACGGCAATCCTGAAACAGGCGAAATCCGTCTGCTTTCCCAAAGACCGACACGATATTTTTCGCGGAGCGATGGGAAACACCGACGGCGATGTCTATGAAGTCGTTTACGATGTTCCCGGTAAAGGACCGATTACCGAAGCGTCCGTTACCCGATGCCGAAATGGTTTTTCCGTCAATTACGTTGATCCGGCAATGCGGCGGCGTGATCCCGACTGTATGGTCATCGGCGACTCCCAACCGACCGACAAATGTTCCTACATCGACCGATTTGGGATCCCCTTCGATTCCGTGCGCACCGAAACGTTCGATTGGTTGAAGCAGCAAGACCTTTCCGTGATGACATTCATCCTCGGCGGACATGCCGAAGACAGCGGACACGGCGGAATGTTGATTGCTCCTGCGAACGCCGGTTTTTTCCTCGGTGCTCTCGCCGATTTGCAAGGAATCTTGAAACCGGAAGCGGTTCCGCATAATTTCCTTGTCAACGCCATCATTTACCTTGCTCCGCCGTTTCGGCATACGCATTTCGACGGCAAACAGGTCGTCGTTCACAACCGCACGGAGGGAATTCACGAAGTTTTCGCCTACAATTTGTATCCCGGTCCCAGTGCGAAAAAGGGAGTGTACGGTGTACTGCTCAACATCGGCGAAGACGACAGCCAAGTTACGCTTCACGGTTCGACGGTGCAAGTCGTTACGCCATACGACAA
>Ga0082212_10008938_pt1 | contig 12987 bp, 12 predicted proteins | sample TergutNt197P3_FD_71548 | JGI IMG/M metagenome (GOLD analysis project Ga0082212, IMG submission 71548) | Neocapritermes taracua P3 segment gut microbial communities from Petit-Saut dam, French Guiana - Nt197 P3 | ecosystem: Host-associated > Arthropoda: Insects > Digestive system > Gut ... | reverse complement strand
CAAGATGTACTTAATGCGCTTAAACGGGATAATCCCGAATTTGCCGGTGAGATAGCAGCGGTACTTACTCACTTGCAGGAAAACAATCTTATTAATTTAGAAAGAGACTTAGAACAACTATCTCAACAGTTTCAAGGCGATGTCAGTATTTATTTAAGAGTATATAGGGATTTACTTCGCATACAACGTCAAGTTGAAGCAGGACAAATTGATTTAGATACTCAACTAAAAGAGCGTATAGGTAGAACGCTTGAACAGTATAGTCTAAATACTAATTTACGCAGCAAGATAGCACAGACGGATTGGAGTACTGTATTTTCCGGAGGAGGATTTCAGCCTAAGATGACAAGTGAGGGTGAACTTGACGATGCGTATGTAAAAAAAATGGAAAATCGTATAGGGGTAGCCGAATATGTATGGAGTACTATCACTGATATAATGAATAAGTATTATGACCAAGAACTTCAACGTATAGAAGAATTGTGGAGAAAGGAAAAGGAATATTATGATGAAAGGAAAAAAACGATAGAGGATTCAGTTGATGCTGAACTCATTTCAAGAGAGTTTGCAGCAGAAAGGAAAAGAGTTATAGATGCGGAAGAAGCTATTGCACAAAAGAAATATGAAGCGGAACGTAGGAGAGTACAAATGGAGCAGTTAAAATGGCAAAAGGCAAGTATGATGATGCAAGCAGTAGTAGCAGGTGCGCAAGCCGTAATAATGTCTATGACTTCATTTCCCCCGCCGCTTAGTTTTATCATGGCGGGTGTTACAGCTGCATTAGTAGCTACACAAATAGCAATGATTTCAAGACAGAAAATACCGTCATACGCAAAAGGTACTGATTATCACAAAGGAGGTTTAGCAAGAATGGGCGAAGTAGGTAAGAGCGAAATGATAATAACACCAAGCGGTAGCATATATAAGACACCGAACAGGGAACACTATGCGTATATGGAAAAAGGTACTAAGGTATTACCGGATTTTGATGCAGCATTAAAAAATATGAGTGGAGTACCAGAACTGTATAGCAATGGTAGTGGTAATCATTTTATATACGTGTATGATAGCCGCCAAAGAGAATTGATTGAGCAGAGTAACAGTCAATTAAAGCAAATGAATAGTAGTGTACGTGCTTTACGTGCTAATAGTATATATGCAATGAAACAAGAAAGACGTAAAAGAGTATTTGCACAATGGTAAAAGTAGAATTAAGGGCATATAATCAAGTTTATGATATTAGTAATAGTATTGCTAATATTGATGACATTGAAGTTAGTTTAGATAGAGACGGGATTGACGCTGTTTTTAAGAAGACTACTTTTGATTTTGAGTTCGTAGGTGAAGCGTATGATATAATAGATAATATATTTAATGCTCATAGACAATTTACACTTGCTTCTATATATGTGTATATACGAAATAACGACTTTTCTTATACTACGGATTATGAACAATATGATTTAGATTTTTTAACTTTTAGTAAGACTGATGATGTTATAAGCATATCTTCCCGAGATAAAACGCTCGCATCAATAATTAAAGCCAAAAAAGGAATAGTTTATGATATTCCGGTAGTTGAAGTAAAAGATTTATATAAATGGGCGCATCGTGGGATTGAGTTATTTAATTCAGCAGTATCTGCCATTGATTCAGTTGCTGAAATGCCACCAAGAGAGGAATATGGGGGGTATAGTCAAGTTCCGCAATGGTTACGGTGGAATAGTGATTTAGTATCAGTTGGCGGTAGTTATCTATCTGGTGATATAATATTAAAAGACTATTTAACAACGGGGAAAGCCAGACCACCATTTTATACGAGAGATGTTGAATGGGATGAGATATTTTTATGGGAGTGTATTTCACCAATTCGTGGAACATTAAAGATAAAAGCACGTGGAATTATAATGGGGGCGTTAGGTTTTAATAACGTACCGGGATACCCACAAGATTATGGGTCTTCTGATTTAATATTAACTGTTGATATTCGTACCTCAATATATAATCCTGATAATACATTAAAAGAGGTTATTAGTTTTTGGACGGGTTCAACGAGGGATTTGAACTTTAAGACTTCGAGCATAACAGCTAATCATATTATTGTAGAGAATGGGTATAATGATTTAGTACTTCCTGCAACTTTTGCATTAAAAGTTGGTGGTGTTGGTATGCCGGATTGTTTCCCGCAAGACGAGGAGTTACCGCCATTGGAGGATAAATATTATGAAGAACTCGGCGTACCACAAGAGGTATCATTGTCTGTTGGGGAGACGATAAGGATACAAATGAAATTATTTGTTAATGATTTAACGGGTAGTATAGTGTTTAATTCAAGTAGTATTTCGTATTTTAACCCATACTTTTTCCCATATCTTAGAGAACAGTCGGATATAATATCGCCGAGAGGACAAGAGGTGGATAATGCACCCGTAGTTCATCCATTGAATACTCCTGAAACATCGAAATTCTTTTTTAGGGCTACGGATTTCAGGTATGACAGAACCTCATGGTTAGACGGGAAAATAACTTTTGATTATCTGGCATCAATGCCCATGACACTCTTTGATGTGATACGACCTGAAATAGTATTACAGAGATTGATTAATAATATGACCCGAACAAATAATCAATATGATGCTATAATAGATTATATGAATCTTAATAGTAGAGATATGGATATGTTGGTAGCAGGAGAATCTTTGATACCAAATTTTAAGTCCCCCGTACTCCATACTTCATATACTGACGTGGCTAATTGGCTATTTACACTTGGCTATACTGAAAGAATAACAAGAAAAGGGGTACAGTTTTCAAAAAGGTGGGACGCATTTAATAGTAATATAACTGCTTTGGATTTAACAGATACAGAATGTGAAGATTTGGAGCAGAGTATAGATGAGAGTAGGATATATTCAAGTACAAAAGTAGGATACAATAAACAGACTTATGAGGGAGAAAATGCAAGGCTTGAATTTAACGGTGAGCATGAATACGATATAGATGAAGCATTAACTACAAACGTTCTTAATATAACCACTAAGTATCGGGCAGATAGTTTAGGTCTTGAATTGAAATGGATAAAATTGGTTCGGGCAGATACAAGAAGTACCGCATCAACTGATTCCGATAAAGATGTATTCGTAGTAAATTTAGAGCTAAATAACGACCGTTATAACCAAATAGTAGTCCAATTTGAAACGGGGGATAACAATGGCCAATATAATTGGAAATATAATCCAAGATATATCTTAGAAAATAATTTAGATTTATTGGCTTCATCGGGACTTTCCGCAATGTTCGCATCTTCATCTGCTAACCCCAATTACTCTGTAATAAACGAAAAAGAAGAAATAGTAGAACTAAAAGGGGATATTGACTTTGGACGTGCGAATATAATATTATCATCTTTAACGTACGATTTAGCTATTGGTACACATAAACCTTTACCGCATGAAAGTTTATGGTCAGGTATAGTAAAATTTATGTATCGAGGAAAAATACTTGAAGGATATATAGCAGGAATAACCAAAAACATAAATCAAGAACAAGAAGTTCAATATAAATTATTTGCAAAATATGACGGGTGGAAAGAAGAACTTATACCACGTATAGAAAGTAGGGATGTATTAATAGTAGAACATTCAATGGGGATATATAGCATAGGGGTACGAGTTGTTAGAACATTAAATCCCACGTGGATTATTTTGGATATGTCATCACACGGATTAATAGTTCACGAGGATACTGATTTTATAAGTACGTTATTTTTAGAAGTTCATACTAATAATTCTTTTAGTCAGAGAGAGCTATTTATAGATATAGCATCGGAGGATTATAAAGCAAATAAGCGCATAAGTATTATACAAAATGGTATTCCGCCATTTCTATCTACGAATCCGTCAAATACTATATATGTACACCCTAACGGAGAAAATAATATATGGGTAGAAGTTATGTTTAATGGTGTAGAGAAAGGAGAAATAGAAATAATAAATACAACAGATACGAGCAATCCGCATAATATAGAAATAACAATAGATGAGATAGATTATACTCATCAAAATATAGTTCGATTCAGATTTTCTGTAACCCCTAATTTAATGGGTAATCTCCCACGATTTGCTACATTAAGTATAAATCTACTTAATAATGTTAATATTAATACTAAATTATCAATAATACAACCACCGCACTAATGATACTTGGAGAAATATACATAAGTCCGTTTAGCAGTTTAACATTCGATACCGCTCCGCCAACTTTTATGGAGGATGTAAAGTACTTACAAAAATTTGCAGTAAATGAGAGCGGGATGAAGTTACGATTCACTTCTAATAGGAATCTCGATTTTAGAATATTAGTACATAATAGTAAGTATGAGCTAATATCCGACACAACAGAAGTATTTACACATATTGATTTATACTCATATTTAATTAATATTCCGATATTAACGGAAGTAGGGGTTTATAAGATAGAATTGCAAATACTATTTGAGGGAGTGTGGTTTTCTTTTTTAACAACCTGCGTAGAATGTATAAGTGAGGATGAGGCAGAAGATACTACTATATTATTTGAGGCATGGGATAAAAAAGATAATTGGTGCATAAAATTTTATTCGGAAAATCAAAGAGCAAAATGGAGAATATCGGGTGGATTACTTATCAATGAATTTGAATCTCTCGCATCACAAAATACTTTTAGAGACCAAAGAATACGCCTACATCAATTATCGCAGAAGCCATATTTACAAAAAGTTATAACATTGGGGGATACTCTCGGTGTTCCGGTATGGGCTTGTGAAAAATTAAATTTTTTCTTATCTTTGTCAAATGTTTATATAAGAAGTAGGAATGAGATGAGCAAAACAAGAATTGTAAGAGTAGAGGGGGAAACTCCTTCTATGATTTTGATAGATAGATACTATCCTTTATTTGTAATAAAGTGCAAAATAGAAGAGCAGATAGAGTATGAAAAAATTAATAACTGAATAGGTATGGAGGATAATGGAATACAAAGGTGGTATCCTTTATATAGATTCCCAATAGAAATATTTCCGATAAGTGGGGATTATGATGAAGAGGATTATGATGAAGAGGATTATGATACAAGACCAATATACGAATAATTAAAAAGTAATAAAATATGGCAAATAATAGTAATTTAATTTCGACAGTAACTTCGATTATAAAATCCGGAAAAATCCCAAAGATAAAAGGTTCGGAGCATCAATCAGTATTATTATCAGTAATAAATTCTTTTGGTGAGCACAGTCTTTTTGCGGGTGTGGCTACTCCAACTACAAATCCTAACAATCCCGACCAAAATGTATTTTATATAGCGGAGAAGAAAGGGATATATACACATTTTAATAATTATGCTCTTGAATCTGGCATTATAGTATTAACTAATAGGACGGGGTCTTGGGTAGCTACACCAATAGATATAGCTTCTGGTACAGAGTTAGATGATATAAACGTCAGGCTTGAAGCCATAGAAGATAAGATACTCGGTGAGCAGCCTGTTGAAATAATACCGCATAGAGCATGGTCTTCTACTTTTTCAATTTCACTTGGTAACATGTATATTGGTTTTTACCAAAACCAGAGCATGTTGGTTGGAAAATATATAACAATGCTGCGTATTAATGTGCAAACTAACGGAACTATTCCATTAGTTGTTGCAAGAGGCGTTAATGACGGTAATACATACGTAGAAACGCACAGAAGAGATGTAGTTCTTACAGAAGCAGGCGGTACTCAGGATGTGGTAATAGACCCGCCAATTCGTCTTGAAGAGGGTGAAAGTTTTGGATTCCATTTTACAACAGGTAGCGGAAATATAAGGATTTATTCGAGAACCAATTATGAACCGGCAAAAAATCCTGTCGCAGGTGGGATGTATACTCGTGCAACATGGACAGGAAATTGGAGTACAAATAATTATGATGATTTTAGCATAGGAGTATTTGTTACCAATAACCCACCCGGTGAAGGAGGAGGAACTTGGGTTGAACCACCGCATTCATGGGAAGGGAAGAAAATATCATTTCTTGGAGACAGCATTACTACATTCAATGGGTGGAATCCAACAGGAAATGCTACATGGTATCCTACATTACAGGTAACATCGGTTGAGCAAACATGGTGGAAAAGATTACTTAATGCAACAGGCGCAGTCTTAGAAGTAAATGAATCTTGGTCGGCTACATCTATTTCAGGTTCAAGCAACGAAGCATTCACAGCGGATGGTAGGGTTAGTAATCTTGGTAATCCCGATATTATAATAGTATTCGGCGGAACAAATGATTTTAGAGGGGTTGGAGGTGGAGTACTTGGTGATTTTGATTTTTCTAACCCACCAAACAAGGCAAATTTCAAAGGCGCATTGGTATATTTGTATGATAAGTTATCACAGTTATATCCAAGAGCTAAAATTTATGTGATGACACCTATAATAAGGACAGACGGTGGTACTCCTTCCACTTTTGGTGGTAGGTATTTGTATCAATACCAACAAGCGATAAAAGATGCGGCGTTGGTATTTGGTATGAGAGTTATTAGTATGGATGACTGCGGAATAAGGTATCATAATCAATCCATATATTTACCAGACGGTATTCATCCAAATAACGATGGAATGCGAATAATGTTTGAGCATGTGATGAAACAAATTTAAATATTTACATAGAAAAATATGAAAACAATAAAAATCAATCCGAGTACTCTCTCATCGGTAACACCGGAAAAGACTATTATTATAGATGAGAACGGAGTAGTACGTGCATATCCGGCAGCGTTCTACGGTCGAAACGTTGGTAACAAGGTAACGTCAGAGTTCATAATGGCTATCAAAGCTATCGAGATTGACCTTGACGTGGATGAACTTGAAATTAATGGTGCTACTATTACTGACCCACTTGAAGCAGTAACTCTGCTTAATGATTTAGCAAATTTTAAAATGGGTGGCTCGTCATCCGGAAACAACGGAGGTGGTGGAGTAACCGTACACAATCAACTCATGGGTCGTAATGCAGCCGATACTCATCCAATTTCAGCAATTAGCGGATTAAGTGTAGTAGTGGATGATATAAGGCGTGAGCTTGATGAAAAAGCTGATAAAATAAATGAAACTGGCGTTGTAGTATATCTCCCGCCCGGTTTATTACCAGGCATATCAGAATCTGATTCTCTATATATTTGGATTGATAAAAATAAATACATCATAGGAAAAATAAGAAAGGACGGATTATGGGATATCAATTTTCTACCAGAAAAAATATTTAACAATACTACTTTTTTTAGAAATAAATTACAGGATTATGTTGCTGTTTTTACTGACAAAAATGGCAGAGTACAAGCAAAAATAACAGATATAGGAGATATTATACCTCTTATTGCAACTCTAACTGTCGAAAGTCTTATCTTTTCAAATTCTTATCCTTTTAATTTTTCAAAAATTTTGGAAATATCTTCACAAACGATTATTACAACAGCAATAAGAGTTAATGTAAATGCAGTTGGTAAGTTAAGTTCCGACGGCGCTGACGATGCCCCTGTTGTTCCTTTGACGTATCAGGGAATAGCTCACCCATCTGTGGTCTATCATCCTTCAGGGTGGAATGGTTATAAATACTGGATGGCTTTTACTCCGTATTTTTTGGTCGGCGCCCCACAAACTGATCCGTATTTTGAGAATCCGACAATCCTTTGTTCAGAAGACGGTATAGAGTGGATAGAACCCAATGGAATAATTAATCCTGTGGACCGAGCTCCCGCGTTACCTAATACTGGTTATTGGAGTGATACACATCTTAAACTTGGTAATGACGGAATGTTGCATCTATGGTATCGAGGGAATTATATATCTCCTAATTATACCAGACATGTGGTTCATCGGAAATCGCGCGATGGTATTAACTGGTCGGAAACAACGACTTGTTATTCGACATCTGATGCAGGTTTGATGGCAGATAATCAGATTGTATCTCCTGCATTTGAATTACAGGTTGAACACTGGAACTGTTTCGATGTAATTGTAAAATCTACAACGGGCGGGCTTGCACCGGAAGGAAATATCATTAATAATCAGACAAACAGATTCGTTATTCGTAGAATTTCGCATAGTCCATCTGACTGGTCTAAATCGCCATATTCGCTTGATAGTGTAGTAAATTTTGTTAATCGTCCATGGGGAAATGCTAACGATGCTTGGCATTTAGATGCTCAAAAATATGGTAATATTTGGTTTCTACTCTTAGCTGTCGGCGATAGTTATAGTAGTGCTTCAGATTCGTTATGGCTGGCATATTCCGGTGACGGTTGGAATTTTAAAGTATTAGAGAATCCTGTTTATCCGAGAAATGTATATAGAAGTTGTATGATTTTCAAACCATCAACAGATAATAGGATAAATATAGATATGTATATAGGCAATCGTTCTGGATACATAGAATTACACAATATAAAATTATCAATTAAAAATTAAAATATTATGGCATACGTATTTAGGTCAAACAATGAAGTAGAAAATCCAGATATACAATTTGAATATCTGGACGATGGCAGTATCGATTCATTCGATATGGCTAATTATAAAGCTAAAATAAGAGAATTAGGTTATTCGTTAACCTCCACAGAAAACAGTGCATTGTCGATTTTGGAAAAAGAACTTAGGCAAATAGGAGTATATAATAACATATATGAACTTCTCCCTCTATTCGGTACAACACCTGAACAAAAAGCTGTTAAATTCAAATTTATAAATTCACAGGAAGCTACAATATCAGGAACATTATCCGTTGATTCAAAGGGGCTTGTTTTTACAACGCGTCCAACCTCAAATGCACCTCGCTTACTTCTTGATTTCAAATTACAGGATTTTATAGACATGAATGGAGTTGGTCATATTTCTTATATTAAAAGACAAGGCGGTGTTATTGATGTAGGCCAATTTAGAAGTATTATACATTCTTCTGGTCTAACTATTGGCGAACGAGGCGATTTCTCATCGATTTTAATAAATCATTTTAACGCTTCCATGTCAACTACTAATGTTTTTGGCACTAATTCGCGCATTGTAATAGACAAATCAAGTTTAGTTAATGGATATATTTCTCAAAGAGCTATCTATTACGATGGTGTATTAGTTGCAAACACGAATACACCTGTTGCTATGAATACATCAACGTTGGACCCTAACCTTGATACAGCTATTGGAGCAAGAACAACAGGCGCTTATGGATTTGAGGGTTATATTCGTTTTATTGCCGTACACGATGGGAACATCGCAGATGGAATTATTCCTAATTTAAATAGGATATTACAAACGTTTTTTATAGCCACAGAGAAAGATAAATTCTAATGTAACGATTTGAATCTATCTATGATTTATGGATTCTATATACTAAATAAAGTTAAAATATGGATATATGTGAAATACGTAAATTGCAGGATACAATAGAGTATGGAGTAGCAGCTACTCTTGCTTTCATATCCTCACTTATTATACCTATACATGACTTTATATTAGCAGTAATACTTTTTGCTTCTGTAAATGCGATATTTGGTATGGCAGAAGATAAGTTCATATTTTCTTTCAAAAAGGCTTTTAAGACTTTTACGTATTTAATAGGATACTTGTTTTTAATCATACTTACAGTATTAGGTTCAACATTAGTACGAGTATCTAATACTGATATTATTATCATAGTTTCATGGGAAACTTATGTAATGATATGGTTTTACATGGTAAATATTTTACGAAATTGGAAATTATTACAGCCAAAAAATGGAGTAATTTCGTTTTTATATTGGGTAATTTCGTTCAAGATAATAGAAAAAATCAATTTTTTACAGGAATATATTGATAAACATAATCATAATGACAAGAACACAGATTCTAATTGCGCTAAAAAAGTACTTTAATGTTAAAGAACTTGTCTGTAATCATGTTTACTCTCGTTTTAATGAGGGCGCATGGTTTTTGATACCAACCTTTTGGTTACATACTTTATTGATACTACGTAGAGATATATTACAACTACCGCTTATATGTAATAATTACCAAAGTACGAATGATAATTATACACAAAGGGGGTGCAGATGTAATATATGTCAAATAGTAAAAGACGAAACGGCTAAGAACAACTCTTACAATTCTGCACATTTGAAAAATGTGGCGAATGACTTTACAGTTATTGGTATGACAGCGGAACAGGCAAGGCAGAGAATAGCAGCAAGGCAAAATCTGCTGCCGTATCCAATTAGGCTTGAAAGAGGAGTATCTTGGTTACACATTGACGGTTACGATAATGATAATGGTCAAAAAATAACTTACTTTGACGCATGAGAAAGGTTTGTTTACTATTGACTATTTTTCTGTTTAGCGGATGTGCTACAAAAAAAGTACAGAAGCAATTAAATGATTATCAGAAATCTAACGAGGCAGTAATTGTAAAGACTGCAAATGAAACTGTAAAGAGTGCTGATACCTCTACGGTAACAACTCTTGAAACTAATACGGAAAAGATAGAGTTTTTTAACCCATCCGAAATCAACGATTATGATTTACTTATTTCTATGATGCAAGAACGTGGAGAACCATATAGCGAAATGGGAATAATAAAAAGCATAACAAAGATAGTAGATAGAGCAAAAGAAACTCGATTCGATACATTAGAAGAGGTTATTATTACACAAGAAGAGGTTGAAACTATAAGCGATAATGAAATCAGTAAAGAGGAAATAATTAAAATTGAAACAGTTACTTTTTGGCAAAAATATAAATGGTATTTTATTTTGTTCGGTGCATTTTTAATTTGTATATTATTAGTTTTTATGGGTAAAAGATTTAGGTTATTAGTAAATAGTTTATAAATCTTCTGAGCATAGGTGCTTGCGAAAGTACCTATGCCTTTTAATTCTTAATACATTAAAATTATGGCAACAATTATTTTTGGTAGTATGGTAACAGTCATTGGGTTTTCCATAGCATCTGTCACGCTTCCGCCGACAGTCCCACCAACCCATTGTCCACCACAGGTTTGTTTATGAATACAAACCTTAGTCAAGTTAAGCGACAAATGATAATATTAGATGTGTTACCATTTGTCTATAACTTAACGTCAATTATTGCATTTGGTATTTGCTTTTATTCGGAAAGTATAGTACTAAATGCAATATTTGGTTTTGGTTTATTAGTAGGTATAGACTTAATGCTAAGGTCTATTGATAATAATTATTGTATGTGGCATAGAATACCTATATACAATATGCTTATGATGAGTACCCATTCAATACTATCTATAATAGATTCGAGTATATTATCTGATGATAAATATCCGATAACTTATGGCTTATTTTGGGTGTGGGTATTTTCTTTTATAGTATCTTCTATTTTCTTCTTGCGTAAAAGGATTAAAAAATTACACAAGCGATGTACATAACCACCCTATTTTCCAATATCTCTAAACTTATAGAAAAGAAACTTATTTGTGAGGACGTAACCGATAAAACTATTAATGAAACTATTTATAAATCTGCTTTACTTCTTGGAGTACAAGGATTCCGAAGTTATACACAAGCAGCAAAAGAGTTAGGAATAAGTAAAACTTATCTCGGATATTTACTCCATACGTATAAAGACATAATAGGTAAACCGTTTCATCATCCTATTTTCGGAAAAAACAATCTTTTATCTATTTATCAATTAGAAAAATTAGCGTTTTTAATGCCTAAAAATCAGTAAGTTATATAATATTTTCTAACTTATTTATTCTTGACTATCAATTATAGTAATTTTGTTTTGTCGATATGACATAACAATTAAAACTATGTATTATGATTGGTAGAAATGAAACAGATTTTGCTATAAGCGGCGGTGGTGGAGGCTACGGCGGTTTTGGCGGTGGTTGGGGGATACCCCCTGTGGGCTTATTTGGGGTCATTGGCGGATTCGGAAGAGGCTTTGGACATGACGGACATGACGGACACAGAGAGGGCAGTTTAGGCTGCTGCTGTGATGTCAGAGCGGATATTGGTGAAACAAAATTCAAGGTAGCGGAAATGGGCTATCAAAACGCTCTCGGCGCAAAAGACAACACTTTCCAAATTGAAAAAGAGTTGTTTGGTTTGCAAAAAGATATTCTGCAAGGTAACACCGGGTTAGAAAAAAGTGTACTCATTCAAGGTTTTCAAAATCAACTTGGGAACTGTGAGCAAACACATACGTTAAGTAAACAGATTAGTGATTGTTGCTGCAATACAAATCTTAATATAGAACGTACTGCCCATACTACCCAAATCAGAGACCTCGAAAATAGAGCGCACATTGATACCGAATTGGCTAACTTGAAATGTGGTCAAAAGGAAATCATGGCGTACATCGCTAACCAAGCGAAAGATACTAAGATTGAAATTCTTGAAAAAGAATTGCGCCAACAATCTAAACTTATTGACCGTTTGGAAGACCAAAGGATTGCCGGAAGAACTAATTGCTTAGTCACTCAATTAGGTGATGCTACAAAAGCGTACTTTGCTACACAAACGCCGAGCGAACCGTTCCCCTGGTCTATACCAACTTGTGGATGTGGGTGTTAAACCGATTAAGGATAGAGGATTTACTCCTCTATCCTTATTTAATATAATAAAAAAATATGTATCAAAATAACAATTATAATATAAGTCGTATTTTGCAGGAAGCAAAAACGAAAATAGAATCTGACTTTCGAGAAAGGCAGAACGCTATAAACCAAGAGTATCAAATGCGTATGCAAAGTCTTATGTCGGATATGACTAATGGATATACTCAACAGTTTCAACCGCAACAGCCTCAACCGATGCAGGTGAACAGTGAAATACAAAACGCTTTTATGCGTAGTAATGAGTACCAACAAACCTTTAACAGTTTGTTTAATCAATTCATGCAGCAGCAGTTTTTTGGTCAATTCCAAAACTCTCAATTTTACGCCGAATTTAAAAAGTTTGC
>Ga0082212_10008937_pt1 | contig 12989 bp, 6 predicted proteins | sample TergutNt197P3_FD_71548 | JGI IMG/M metagenome (GOLD analysis project Ga0082212, IMG submission 71548) | Neocapritermes taracua P3 segment gut microbial communities from Petit-Saut dam, French Guiana - Nt197 P3 | ecosystem: Host-associated > Arthropoda: Insects > Digestive system > Gut ... | reverse complement strand
AAAAAAACGGCATACGCTGGAATTCCTCCGTGAAATTCCGCACCTAAGAGGAAGGACAAATACCCTTGCTGCGGCAATGCGTGTTCGCAGTTGTCTTTCTTTTGCGACTCATCTTTTTTTCAGGGATCGCGGGTATCAATACCTTAATACACCCATAATTACAGGAAACGATGCCGAAGGGGCAGGGTCAATGTTCAGGGTAACAACCCTGGCGCTATCCGGTCCAAATCAGGCCAAACCAGTTGATTTTTCGGAAGATTTTTTTGGCAAAGAAGCTTTTCTTACCGTATCGGGCCAGTTAGAGGCGGAAAGTTATACCGCCGCACTTTCACGTGTTTACACGTTCGGCCCTACCTTCAGAGCTGAAAATTCAAACACCGCCCGGCACCTTGCCGAATTCTGGATGATAGAACCGGAAACAGCATTTTTCCGGCTTCCTGAAAACATGAAACTGGCGGAAGACTTTTTAAAATTTTGTTTTAAAACGGTTCTTGAAGAATGTGCCCAGGACATGGCGTTCTTTGACGAACGCATTGAAAAAGGACTTATCGAAACCCTGCAATCTGTTATTAAGGCGGACTTTGTACATTTAACCTATACCGATGCAATGGAAGAATTGGAAAAAGCTCAGCGGGCAAAAACGGATCTTTTTGAATTTAAGCCGTTTTGGGGCTGTGATCTCCAAAGTGAACATGAACGGTTCCTTACAGAACAGCTAATAAAAGGCCCGGTTATTGTTACAGATTATCCCAAAGAGATCAAAGCGTTTTATATGAAGATGAACGAAGACCAAAAAACAGTCCGTGCAATGGATGTACTGGTTCCCCGGCTGGGCGAAATCATCGGCGGTTCGGAAAGGGAAGACAACTTGTCCGCTCTGGAAAAACGCATGACCGAGCTGGGAATGGACGCTGAACATTACAGCTGGTATCTTGATCTTCGCCGTTATGGTACCTTTCCCCATTCAGGTTTTGGTTTAGGCTTGGAACGCCTTGTGCAATATGTAACGGGCATAGGAAATATCAGGGATGTGATCCCGTATCCCCGCGCCCCGGGTCAATTGATTTAACCGTGAGTTATAATAAATGATTTGCAGGCAAAAATTTTTATCGTTGCTATTGTTTCTCTCCCTTGCCATTCCCTGTTTTACAACTGAGTTTGACAGTCCGCTTTTTCCAGCCGCCCAGCCGCCGCTTGTTGCTACACGCTCGGCCGTCCTGTTGGATGCGGAAACGGGGACCGTTCTCTTTTCGCAAAATCCCAGCCTGGTAATTTCGCCGGCTTCGTTGACCAAACTTATGACCATACATCTGGCTCTGCGGGCCATTCGAACCGGCAAAGCTTCCGAGAACGACATTGTTGCATTACCGCCCGAAAGCTGGGCCGAAAATCAGCCTCCGCGTTCAAGCTTGATGTTCCTTGGAAGGAACCAAAAGGTAACACTGGGTGAACTTCTTTTGGGTATGGCGGTTTCATCGGGAAACGATGCGGCAGTAGCAACAGCGCTTCACCTTGCACCCACTATGGAAGCCTTTGTTGCAATGATGAACGCCGAAGCCGGCCGTTTGGGATTGCCGTCCACCCGTTTTACAGAACCGGCCGGTATCGCCCCGGAAAACACCACTACCGCAATGGATTATGCGATCTTCTGTAAAACATACGTTCATGAACATCCGGAAAGTTTGACCTTGCTTCATTCAATATCAACCTTTGCTTATCCCAGAGCAATCAACACAGCTCCCGACCTGCCCAGAACTATTGTACAAAACAACCGTAATGCCCTATTGAATCGTGTTTCCGGAGTAAACGGTCTTAAAACAGGGTACATACAAGAAGCAGGGTTCAATATAGCCCTGAGTGCCCATCGCGGAGAGATAAAGCTAATCGCCATACTCCTCGGCGCTTCTAACGAAGAAGAAAGAGACAGGGACAGCGAAGCGCTTCTTAACTGGGGTTTTGAGAATTTTAAAATATTGCATCCTGTTGCAGACCTTTTACCAACAGTAAGGATATGGAGCGGCAAGGAGAAATATGCCGCTCTTAGAATTACGGAAGATCTTCGCTTTACCGTTTCTTCCCGAAGAGCAGGCATAATCCTGATAGAAACTGAACTTACACCTTATTTAACAGCGCCGCTTGCCGAAGGCACACAGTGCGGCGAACTCATAATCAGCGATGAAATTGGCGAACTCCGCCGTATACCGCTTGTGTTGGAAAAAGAAGCAGCCAAAGGAAATTTTTTCCAGGTGTTTATCGACTCAATACGATTATTCTTTCAAAGACATTTTGGCAAGAAATGAAACAAGTTCTTCATTGCTCAACAGAGTTTTGGAACAAGCTCAATCATTCTGAATTAATTTAAGCACAGGTATTATTGGTTTTGTTAACTCAATCACTATGGGAAAATCAGACTTTTCCAGTCTAACCGTTTCACCGTCCATTTGAGCCAGAATGGGATGGCTTCCTGTAATTTCTATACGGACGGCATTACATAAAATTGATTCTGGTTTGCCGATATGACCGCCTGAGCTAAAAAGATTTTTTAGCATTATCTTGCGGAACAGAGGCATTTGTTTTATCGCACAGACATTGCGGTCATCGGGAAGTATCATCTTATGAGAACCATAACTCCGCTTCCCGCTTATCCCCATAGCGCATAGGAGGAGCTTTTCCTTAAAGTTGATAACTTCTGCATTTTTTTCATCGTAACCCCGTACTTCCATAAAATCGACTTTATAGATGCTGTCATAAAGAAGTGCGGCAATATCCACCCAGAGTTTATATGAATCGCCGGGAAGCTTACCTTTCATTTTATTGGTCATGTGGGTAACAAAAGCATCCAGCCCTACCGAAAGTATGTTAAATGCCAAAAGCGGTTCGCCGTTGGGCCAGGTTTTACCCGTAACTGTGGAAAGTTTAATTCCGCAGTTTGTTTTAATTCCGGTTGGATTAATGAACAGTTTAAGGGCATCTTCCATTTCCCAGGCTTCGGCGCCATCATTCCCCGTTCCCAAAGGAAGCCGGATTATAACTAGTCTGGATAAAAGTGCAGAAGGCGCCTGATACAAAGTCTGGAGAACTTCCAGACTGGTACCGTCTCCGCCGGCAGTAATAAATAAATAAAAGGGGTCTTTTTCTTCTGCCATTTCCTGCAACAAAGCCTTACTGATTTCAGCCGCATTTCCCGGTCCTGTTGTGGAAACCAAACCGTAAATACCAAGCTTTCCCTTGCTGTCTTCTGAACTTTGCTGATGATTATCCCGGGTTTTGCTGAAAACAGAAGGACATGCGTCACTGCGTAAAGGATTATTACGGGCTTTTTCCAGGGTTTTATTCAGTGCATCCCGATGCTTTTTCCATCGCTTGTTGATGGTAAAACCTCCGGCGCTGGGGTTGGCTATAATTGTCCATCGCAGTGGTTTTCCGGGCGCAACAAGGCTGTGTGCAAGGATTTCCGAGAATATAGATCCGAATTCTGCCAATTTTGTCAGGGTTTTCCCCGAAGTATTTTCCTTCAATTTCGTAATCTCAGTAGATTTAGTTTACTTCCCCCGCATTTGATTCGTCAATGGTTTATCTTAATTATGGGTATACCCTGTTGACAAAGACCGGGTTTCTGGGTAGGGTATAGTTTCTTGGCGGACATGCGCCCCTTCGGGTCGTGTGCCGCAAGGAATTGTGTTTTTTTGTCGCCATTCGGCGACTTGGCGGCATAGCTCAGTTGGTAGAGCAAACGGCTCATATCCGTTCGGTCATAGGTCCGAGTCCTATTGCCGCTAAAGTTTACTGCAGGATTAATTGAGTTTTGCACCAAGTTAATCCAATCCAATATTTCCAAAAAAAGGCCGGTGAACTGGAGTTCAGCCGGCCCGCCCTTGAGGCATGTCGGAAATATAGTGATTTGGGAGGGGAACTACAGTTCCGACATTTTATCTATCGGTACTTTATTTTTTTTCTTTAACGCTAATGAATCCCCTGGCATAAAACCCGTATATCTGTCGCCTTGACAAAAACAGGGGAGTATGGTTACCTGATAAATGATGAGGGGATTCATATTTATAAGGCTTTCGGCGGTTTTTATCGTCCTTATAGCAGGGATTATAGGAATTGGCTTAGGCATATCTATTGCAGAAACCGGGAACATTGAAAGTACCGAAAACTATATAGACCTGAATCCTGCCCTGCCTACAAGGTTATTGGACGGTACCGGTGACCTGATAACCGAATTTTCCGCCGATGAAAAACGCGAACTTATTGCTTTAAGCGAACTTCCGCGGCATCTGATTCTTGCAGTGCTGGCCCGGGAAGATCCGGATTTTTATAACCACCGGGGCTTTAGCCTGAGGGCCATTTCAAGGGCTGCGTATGGGCAGATAACCGGAAGAACCCTGGGCGGCGGTTCTACCATTACCCAGCAGGTTGCGGGAACCCTCTATACCGACCGTACAGAAAAAACCATTTCCCGTAAAGTCAAGGAATTGTGGTGGGCGCTCCAAATGGAACGGCGGTACACCAAAAACGAAATCCTTGAGATCTACCTTAATCAAATGATAATGGGGCCGGGCACTTATGGGGTTGAAGCGGCAAGTAAGTATTTCTTTAACCACAGCGCCAGGGAATTAACACTGGCCGAGTCAGCCGTACTGGTTGTTCAACTTTCCAGTCCCACCAAGTATAATCCCATTATTAACCCAAATGAGGCAATGGACCGCCAAAGGTCGGTTTTGGACAAAATGGTAGAGCTGGGCTTTGCCACCAAAGAAGAGGCCGATATTTCTTTCGAAGAATACTGGGCTTCCTACGATCCAACCCGGTTAGGACTTTCAACATATTTTGCACGCGAAGATAAAGCTCCCTGGTTCAGCGAATATATTCGCCGCGAATTGGATAAGCTGATGTACGGAGAAATGGACTATTACCGCGACGGTTACATAGTCCGTACTACACTGGATCTCCGGTTCCAGCAATTGGCGGAAGCTGAAATGGCCGAAGGCATTGCCAAGGCCAACTCAATGTATAAAAGCAGTTCAGGATACGGAACAAGCAGGGCAGAGCGGGTATATGTACCTTTGGCAAATATGCTTACGCTTGTTTTTAATATCGAAGGTGTTTTTGCTGCCACAGAAAACCAGAATGAAATTAAAGCGGCCAATAAATACGGAAGGGATCTTAACCCGACAGTAGACCTCCTTTCACTGGTTTTTGATGTTCCGGAACTAAAACCAATGACGGCAGCATCCTACCGGCGGCTTAAATCATATACAGAAGAAAGCCTTGTAGAAGGGGCTTTGATAGTATTGGAAAACAATACAGGGCAGATCAAGGTTATTATTGGCGGTTCCCAGTACAACGAAACCAACCAGCTTATCCGTGCTACTCAGGCCAAGGTAATGCCGGGCAGCGCTTTTAAGCCCCTGTACTATTCGGCTGCTATTGATTCACGAAAATTTACCATGGCCACTCTGATTTACGATGCGCCTGTTGTTTTCTACGCCGCTACCGGAGAAGCCTACGTACCGAATAATTACCAGGGTACATGGAGAGGGCCGGTACTTCTTTACGAAGCTTTGGGACTTTCTCTGAATATCCCTTCACTAAAAATTCTTGACGGAATTGGTTTCGATGCAGCCATCGACAGATCTGCAGCCTTATTGGACGTTACAGAACCTGCCGATAAAGCACGTACTTTCCCCAGGGTTTACCCTTTGGGTTTGGGCATCATAGGAGTGTCGCCGCTGTCTATGGCCAGGGCATTTGCAATTTTTGCAAATCAGGGCAGGGCAGTTACGCCTTATGCAATTAAAACCGTGGAAGACCGTGACGGAAGGATCCTCATTAATTACGAACAGGATATACGTCAGAAAGAAGATGGTACTGCGATTCAGGTAATCTCTCCGCAGAACGCATATATAATGACACGGCTTGGCGCTAAAGCTATTGAAATGGGAACCCTTGCTTTTGGTTCCGGATATGGCGCCAAACTCAACGTAAAAGACGACAAAGGTGTTACTTACCGAATCCCCGCCGGCGGTAAAACCGGAACCACCCAAAACTGGTCCGATGCGTGGACAGTTGGTTATACTCCTTACTACACAATTGCAATCTGGTTTGGTTTTGATAAAGGCGGTAATTCCCTGGGGATGAATGTTTCGGGCGCCACCCTGGCAGGTCCGATTTGGGGTAATTTAATGCAGGAATACAACCAGGGACTTCCCCGGCGTGATTTCCCGCGGCCGGGAGGTGTTGTGGATGCTACGGTTTGCAGAGCTTCAGGATTACTTCCGAATTCCGCTTGTCCGGGCGGTATCACCCTGACCTTTCTTGCAGGAACAGTCCCAGAGGACCACTGTGATCAGCACGGAGTGGGAAGAAATTATATGTCTTCGGACGACATTGGAATGCCTGTAATTCCGGAAGCATTGCGATACCTTTTTGAAGGCAGCACAATGAACTTTAGCCCGGAAGACCCGGATATTCCTTTTCACTATGATCCTATTTGGGATTAATTAAAATTATCCGGGGCTGTTCAAAAATGTCAGATTTCGGAACAAGTTTATCCGGCTTTCTTTTCAAAATGTGAAAATTCCATGGAAAAGGTAGCCCGCCCCTGGCTCACGCTGCGCAGAGCGGTCATAAAACCGAACATCTTTGCCATAGGCGCTGTAGTTTTGATCTGATCGCTTTCCCCCCTGGAATCCATACTAAGCACTTGTCCTCCCCGCTGGGTTACAAGACTAATTACATCTCCTACAAATTCTTTAGGTGCAAAAAGATCTACAGCCATTATAGGTTCAAGCAGGAATGGTTCCGCTTCTTTTGCAGCTTCATCAAAACCCATACTGGCGCATGCTTCAAAAGCAAATTCAGTCCCGGTTAACTCCGAATATTCAATACCGGTCAGCGTAACCCCAACATCAATACACTGATAGCCCAAAAGTATTCCCGAAGCCATTGCTCCTTTTATTCCCCGTTCTACCGCGTCAAATATGGGGTCAGGAATTTTACCTTTATTATTAACAGAACAAAGATAATGGTTTCCCGAACCGCGCTTAAGCGGTTCCAGTTTAAGTGTAAGTGCAGCGGCGTTTTCCTTGCCTGCAATAACACGGGAAAAACGCTCTGTCCGTTCAACGGTTTTTGCTATTGATTCACGGTAGGTAACCTGCGGATTTCCGGCTCTTGCATGGAGGCCGTAATCCTTAAGAATTTTTGTTACCAGAACATCAAGATGAAGTTCACCCATACCGGAAATAATCAACTGTCCCGTTTCTTCGTTTTCTTTGGCGGTAAAGGTGGGATCTTCCCTGGAAAGTATCTCAAGAATTTCTTTAAGCTTGTCCCCTTCCGAAAGTGTTCTGGGTTCAAGTGATACCGAGATCACCGGCTCGGGAAACTGCATGGTATCAAGCAATACCGGCCAGCCTTCACTCCCTATTGTGTCTCCGGTTTGGGCAAATTTCATTCCTATAATTACCCCGATATCTCCCGCTGACAATTGATCCATAGGTTCCGATTTGTTGGAATGCATACGGAGTATCCGGTTGGCCCTTTCACGTTTGCGTTTGCCTACATTATAGAGTACGGCGCCGTTTTTGATGGTTCCCGAATACATTCTGACATAACAAAGACTTCCGGCTTCTCTTTCGTTCTGTATTTTAAATACCAGTCCCAGCGGAATTGCCTGAGGATCACAGGGAACGCTTAAATCATCTTCTTTTTTTACATGGTGCCCAATTGCGCTTTTTACCTCATCCGGAGAAGGAAGGTAATCCACTACAGCATCAATCAAAGGCTGGACTCCCATATTTCTCCTGGAAGCCCCTGTCAGCATTGGCAGGAGCTTTCTTTCCAGTACAGCTTTTCGTATTTCTTTCTTTATCAGAGAAACAGGAATTGTTTCTTCCGCAAGAAATTTTTCCGTAATGGCATCGGAAAATGCAGAAAGAGTATCAATTAATGAGTCGCGCCACTTTTTTGCTTCTCCCAGTCTTTCATCTGCAACAGGAGAGCGTACGATGGTTTCCCCTTCGCCTCCTTCCCAGCGCAGCTCTTCCATGGTAATTAAATCAACCACTCCTTCAAAGCCGCTTTCTTTTCCTATTGGAATTTGAATGGCCGTAGTTTCGATTCCAAGTTTATGTTTAACATCAGCAAGTACCTGAAAGAAATCCGCTCCCACTCTGTCCATTTTATTTACATATCCAATACAGGGTACATGATACCGTTCTGCCTGTCGCCATACGGTTTCTGTCTGACTTTCTACTCCCTTTACGGCATCAAGTATGGTCACCGAGCCGTCCAGAACACGCAGTGAACGTTCCACTTCGGCGGTAAAGTCAACATGGCCGGGGGTATCAATTATATTTATCTGATAGGTATCCGCTTTGCTTTTTGCATCCTGTTCTTCCGGTTCACGCTTCCAGTATGCAGTGGTAGCAGCGCTCTGGATTGTAATCCCCCTTTCCTGTTCCTGTTCCATCCAGTCCATGGTTGCTTCACCGTCGTCCACTTCTCCAATACGGTGACTTTTGCCGGTATAGAACAGGATACGCTCTGTAGTAGTGGTTTTACCGGCATCAATATGAGCCATAATGCCGATGTTACGCAGAAACTTGAGCTTTCCCGGTTCGTCCATAAGGTATTGTAACAAGCAACAAAGGAGTAGTACAATGGGTATTTATGAAGACCGAACTTTCCTATGTAATGGTAACCCCGTACTCTATTTTAAAGAGCAGAACAGGCGGAGTAATTGCACGGCTCCTTTCCAGGCTTGACATTGAACTTGCCGGCGCTCAAATGATCATACCCGATGAAGCATTTGTAAATGAGTATTCCCAACTCCTGCGAAAGCAAAATGTAAAAGATAATATAACCATGCTGGCCGACTATGTGGAACAGAATTTTATTTCGGGCGGCAGGGCTCATCGCGTGTTAATCCTCCTTTTCCGGGGACATGATGCATGCCGGAAGCTTACAGATATCTGCGGCGCCCTTCATGCGGAAAACCGGGGAATTGAATCATTAACGGGCGAAACAATTCGTGACACCTATGCCGACCTTATTGTTGACTCAAACGATCCCGGTAAGGTTACGTATTTTGAACCGGCGGTACTTACCCCCCGTAACCAGAAAGAAGCGGATAAAGACCTGGAATTGATATCCCGTTTTCTTAAGGGAAAAGAAAATATTGTAGTCAACATGGAATACCCGGAAACATCCAACATAGAAAGGACCCTTGTTATTATTAAGCCGGATAACTGGAACTTTGCTTCTTCCAGGCCCGGTACTATTCTTGATATGTTTTCACGAACCGGTATGCGCATTGTAGGAATTAAGATACACGAGTTTACCCAGGAAGAAGCTTTGGAATTTTATGGTCCTGTGGAAGCAACTTTAATAGAAAAACTCGCACCGGTATTTGGAGGAAAAGCAGTAGAAATTCTGGAAAAAGAGTTTGATCTTAGTTTAAGCGAAGAAACAAAAAATCTTATAACCAACAGCCTTGGCATGGAATATGCTGAAATGCAGTTCCAAAAACTCATTGAGTTTATGTCAGGTTTGGTTCCCGGTTCCGGCGACAGCGATAAGCATGTTAAAACAATGATCCTTGTTTACGAAGGGGACAATGCCGTACAAAGAATCAGGGAAGTGCTTGGCCCTACCGACCCGCTTAAAGCGCCGGGCGGTACGGTACGCAGGGAATTCGGCAGTAATGTTATGGTAAATACAGCACATGCATCGGACTCAACGGAAAGCTTTTACCGGGAAGCGGATATTGTTAAAATCCACGAGAATACAATACGGAAGATAATTGAGGAATATTTTGAATAATGCCGGGGATGAGATTTGAACTCACACGGCCTTGCGGCCAGGGGATTTTAAGTCCCCGGTGTCTACCATTCCACCACCCCGGCATAAACATCAGTTTAAACGGCAAATCATGCTTTTTTATCATAACAAAGACATCAAAAGCGGTCAATAATTATGATGTATGATACTCATGCCCACCTGTCAGGGCTTTCGGAACGCGGTATAGACCCCCGTCAAATCCTGAACGATCTTTTTTCATCGGGTTTTGCCGGTATCATCGACATCAGCCTTGAACCGAAAGATCTCGGCAGCCGTGTAAAGGATTTTTCCATGTATAAACAGGTTCGCTTTGCCAGCGGACTCTGGCCCTGGCCGGCTTCAATTGAAAACCGGGAAATTCGGGTAGAAGAACTAAAACAGGCCGTTCTTAATGTAAAAAATTCCGAACTGTGCGCTCTTGGTGAATTCGGCCTGGATCACAACTGGAACGGAGAAGGAAAAGAAGGAACTTCGGATTTGGAAGGGGAGAGGGAATTGATGGAAATGCAAATGGTATTGGCCAGAGAACTCAATCTTCCCGTAATTATTCATTCCCGGGATGCGGCCAAAGAAACGGCAGAGGTTTTAAAAAGCTACCCGCAAGTCCGCGGTGTTGTTCATTGTTTTTCTTATGGCAGTGAAGAAGCCAAAACCTTTCTGGATATGGGATACTATATTTCTTTTGCCGGAAATCTTACCTACAAAAATGCCCTTAATATCCAGGACGCATGTAAACTTGTCCCCAATGACAGGCTGATACTGGAAACGGACTGTCCCTATCTGGCCCCTGTTCCGCATCGCGGGAAACCCTCACATCCGGGCATGGTGGAAGAAGTCTACAAAAAAGCTGCTGAACTCCGTCGTGTAAACATTAAAGAGATGTCAGAACAGATAAAGGCAAATGTAAAAACACTTTTTGATTTTTAATCCGGAGTAACCCGGGCTGGATTGCAATTCACAAAACGGCGAAGGTATATCTGTCGCGCCCCCCCTGTTTGGACTCGTAAAGCAGCTCATCCGCGCGCTGAATATATTCGTCTTTGCAATGCGTATGTTTAATTTTTCCGGTTGTGACTCCGATGGAAACGGTAACATAATCTGCCACATCGCTTTTTTCATGCGGGATATTGCAATTGCGGACATTCTCAAGCAGTTTTTCCGCAATTTTCCTTGTGCCGTCCTCGCCGGTGTTCTGCAGGACAACGACGAATTCCTCGCCGCCGTACCGTACGACAAAATCATCAACTCTTGCCAATGTGTTTTTTAGAATTTCCGCAATGGTTCTAAGGCAGGTATCACCGCTGATATGTCCGTAGTAATCGTTGTATTTTTTAAAATAGTCAATGTCAACCATCATAAGGCTCAGGGTACTGTCCGAACGGGATAATAGCTTTATAAGGTTATTAAGATTTTCATCAAGAAAACGCCTGTTATAAATACCCGTCAGCGGATCATAATAAATTTTATCAACCTCTGTTTCGAGTTGTTGAATGTTTTTTTCCATCGCTTTAATGTTGCGCAAATCATACACATAACCCATGCCGAAGTATTTCCCTTTGTTTTTTGTACGTGTCAGCACCAGCTCACAGGGAACAGGTTCGCCTGCAAGCGTTTTGTGCATCCATTCACATACCAGTTTTTCGCCGTTCAACGCCCTCAGCATAACATCAGGCAGCTTATCTGCGGTTTTACGTCCATCGGGCTGATATTCGGGCGAAAAATCCAGGAAATGATCAAGATAGTACTGTTTTTCAACACCGTACATATTAAGTATGGCTTCATTACAGTCAACCAATTGCAAATCTTCGTTATATGTAGTCAATCCGATGGGCGCCGATTGAAACATTACCCGGTTGAGTTCATTCTCATCAACTAATTCACGCTCCATCTCTGTTCGTATAAAAGCATTTGCAAACAAAAACGCTGCCGAACGCATCATCTCGATAGTGTCTTCCTCAAAATAGCGTTCATTACGCACATCTCCAAAAAGAGCGAACCCCCAAAAAGCATTATTAATGAACACCGGTATGACGGCAACTGAGATGATGCCAAAAGATTGAAGCACAGATGATTGAACATCGGGCAGCAGTTCTGACGGGCTGTTCAGGGAATTGCCGTTTGCCAGAGATGTTTCCCAATTCAATATCAACCGTGCATAAGGAATATCTGCATAAGATTCAATCAATTCTGTTTTGCCCCCCAGTTCCCTGTCCCATCGGAATACCTGCGACATATGCAAACCATCGGGCGTCATACGGTTGCGGTAGAGAACCAGCCTGTCAACATCCACCGCATCGGCAATCAGACTGATTCCCGCCGTCATCATGTCTTCAAAATTTTTCACACTCTGCGACAGAAATATAGCGGAAGCCTTGTGGAGTATATCCTTCATTTTTTCGTGACGTTTGAGCTCTTCCATTGCCAGGTCAACAGCTTTTGTTTTTTCTTCACGAATAATCGTACCGGCGCACAAACGTGCTGCGGAACGCAGCAGGCCGGTACAATCCTCGTTAAAATCCCGTTCGTTCGTATTATCATGAAAAGTGACAACTCCCCAAAATTCACGTTCAACAAAAACGGGCACTATCAGAATCGACTTGACTCCGCGCCGGCTTAAAAAGGCTGCTTCATCTTCCGTAAACTCGCTGCGCCGGAGGCTTACGCAGGTATCATTGGCTATAATGGAAATCCAGCGTTTTAAAGCCGGTGTTACAGGCAATACCTTCAGAGCAGGGTCGACAGGCGCTGTTCCTCCCAGAACTTTGTCCCAGCGGTATATTTCTCCGGCAGTATTGCTCTCGAGTCCGAATATGCGAAAAACGATGATTCGATCCAAATTTGCTGCATCTGCAATAAGCCGTAAACCATTTGACATTACATCATCAATTGCCTTCTCGGTATACGATGTAAATATTTCAAGCGATTTATTCAAAGCATTTGCATAGACCGTGCGGCGTTCATAAGCTTCTATTGTTTCTTTATCATATTCATTAGGCATATTTTTCTCTTTATTTGGCTGTTCCTGATACCGGACATCTAAAAATGAAAATAATGGGTTCACGAGTATTACCCTTTTAACCCATAAGCCACCCCTGTAAGGTGGATGACGGGCTTTGAACCCGCGACAACCAGATCCACAA
>Ga0082212_10008936_pt1 | contig 12989 bp, 11 predicted proteins | sample TergutNt197P3_FD_71548 | JGI IMG/M metagenome (GOLD analysis project Ga0082212, IMG submission 71548) | Neocapritermes taracua P3 segment gut microbial communities from Petit-Saut dam, French Guiana - Nt197 P3 | ecosystem: Host-associated > Arthropoda: Insects > Digestive system > Gut ... | reverse complement strand
CTTCCCAATGACATTGCCGTTCGTGCAATTTATCCCGTTAACGGCGATGCACATGCACGTTTCAGCGCCACATCGCGGACATATAGCTATTATATTTCGAGGATGAAAAACCCTTTTACTACGGAAACAAGCTGGCATTACCTGTGGCCGATAGACGTGTCTGAAATGAACAAAGCAGCGGCGCTGCTGACGAAATACGAAGATTTTACCAGTTTCAGCAAACTGCACTCCGACGCGAAAACCAACAACTGTAAAATCGTATCAGCAATATGGAAAGAGGAAAACGAACGCTTGATTTTCACCATTACGGCCGACCGTTTTTTGCGTAACATGGTGCGCGCCATTGTGGGAACGCTGGTCGACGTGGGGCGTGGAAAAATTTCCATCAACAATTTAGCGTCCGTTGTCGAAAAGAGAGACCGCTGTGCGGCAGGAACATCGGCGCCGGCGCAAGGACTTTTCCTAACGGCTGTCGAATATCCCGAATGGGTAAAAGCGGATGTGTGACCACTGCCAAATTAATCAATATCTTTTTCCTGCCCAGTTGATCGCTTCCGTAATGTGTTCTACAATGACGGGGTTGGAAAACGATTCGTGCGTATGTCCGAACCCGGTGTAAAACGTGCGCGCTCCTTCGAACTCGCGCCACCACGCCAACGGATGGTTTCCCATTTTCCATCTGCCGTCGCCCGATTGCTTAATCGACGATTCATCCAGCGTAATCAGCACATTGACATCATCCTTCGGGTTGGTGCGAAACGAATACCATTCATCGAACGTAATGTAATCCTTCATATTCTTGAAAGGTTTCATGGCCGGATGGTTTGTGTTTTCAATAATTACGCGTGCTTCCTGCGCCTCGGGATGCACACTGAAAAAGGCGCCGTTGAGCCGTCCATACCAAGGCCAGTCATATTCTATTGTTGCCGAGCCGTGGATGCCCACAAAACCTTTCCCCTTACTAATGAATCGCTCGAACGCCGCTTTCTGCACATCGTCCAGTACATTTCCCGAAGGACTCAGAAAAACCGCCACATCGAAACGACTTAGCGCTTCGTCGGTGAAAATCGAAGCATCTTCGGAGGCCGTTACATGCCAGTTTTGCGGCTGCGCATTTTGCTGCAACATCTTCACACCCGATTCTATGGATTCGTGACGGAAGCCTTCGGTTTTTGAGAAAACCAGCACATTCAGCGTTTTTTGACGGCCACAGGACAAAAAAATGAGAAAAATCAAAACGAGAAAAACAGGTTGCTTCATAATATAAAATTTTCAGGAATTACAATTCTGCCCACATCCTTGCCAACGAATAACCGGGGGCTTTTATGCTCAAATCGAGGAAATAACCGAAAGGCGTTTGCACGGCTTCAAAGTCGGCGTCGTTCAGGCGGGATTCTGCGAAGTTCAGTAGCTCGTGCGTAAAAGCGGGCGATGCTTTCGCCGACGATAAATGTGCAAATGAATGTAGTATCACACGCTGGCAATTGTTTTTGCGGCAAGCCCATTTCAGATAGTTAACCAACTTTTTTTCGCGGGTTTTTATGTTGAAATCTTCATCCTCCTCTTCAACATGGATAAATGCTAGAACGGCGTCGCGGAACGCGCCGCTTTCGATAGCGGTTTCGGCCTGCTCCAAATTTTTTTCGGCAGGCTTATAACCAAACTCATTGACAAACATAACTAAAACCTTCATAATGATATTGCCGTATTTATTTTGCGAAAATAGTTTTTGAAGCGCAAAAAATCAAAGGAATTCAAGAGAAAAAATGCCTTTGCTGTTTATGCGTTTTCCAAAGCCATAAACACCTTCCCATTTTTGTAGCTTCAATTTGCCCACCCCGTTTTTTCATTCTTTTTTAGTATTTTTGACGTTTTTGAAACGATGAGAAAAATATCGCTCACCATATTGTTATTATTGGCCGGTCTGGCGCTGTTCGGGCAGTTGTCGGAAGGAGGATTTCCGCGGCAGGTGAACATGCTGAAAAGCGCTGCTTCGGCGGCCATTTCGATGCCGGACGTAAACAACGACATTCTTCGTTGGGCTTCGGAACAGAAGACAGGCGACGAAAGCCTGTTGAAACCCCTGCGGTTCGCCCATGCTTTCGAAGTGGAAATTCAGCCTTTTGCTGATGGTGAATGGTATCGCGCCGACGACGGCTGGTACGTATGGCAGGTGAAAATATATTCTGAAAGCGCCTATTCGCTAAACCTCATTTTTGAAGATTTCAGTATGGGTGCGTCCGATCTACTGTTTCTTTTTACGCCCGGCAGGGATTATGTTTTGGGTGCTTTTACGGCGCAGAATGTAACTGTCGAAGGCATTTTTGCCGTTTCCCCCGTTCCCGGCAACGAAGTTGTTGTTCAATACGAAACGCCCGAAATGCCCGATAGCCGGAATATTCCTTTCGTAATTTCGCGTGTGAATCACGATTTCAAGGACATCCTCAAGTATAACGAGATAAGGCGCCCTTTGGGGGTTACTGCGCAGAGCTGCATCAGCAATGTAAACTGCCTGATTGGTAACCGTTGGCGCGATGAGCAGAACAGCGTTTGCAGGGTGATGATTGAAGGCGTTGAATTTTGCACAGGCACACTGATGAATAATACAGCGCAAAATCAGCGCCCTTTTGTGCTGACGGCAAATCATTGTATCAGCACCGACAGGAAGGCGGCTTCCAGCCTGTTCCTTTTTAACTACGAAAGTCCATACTGCGGCTCGCTCGACGGCGATATCAGCCACTCTATTTCGGGGAGTACGCTTTGTGCAACCCTCGACAGCCTTGATTTCGCCCTCGTGGAGATGACTGTGAAGCCGCCGCCTTCGTTTCGCCCCTACTATGCGGGATGGAATAATTCGGGCTATATGACCGACTCCGCCGCCTGCATCCAGCATCCCCAAGGGGATATTAAGAAAATCGCCCTTGACGTTGATAAGCCATCCGTGTCGAATTTCGGAAATTACAGACAATATACCGAAAGAGGTTTTTTGCGTATCGCTATTTGGGATGACGGAGCCACGCAACCGGGTTCATCGGGCGGCCCTTTACTGAACCGCAAAGGACAGGTGATAGGGAGTTTGGTGGGCGGAGATTCTTCGTGTTCCTATACCCGCAATGACTATTTCTCGCGTTTTGATATGGCATGGAATCACAGCGCCAATGTGAAACGGCAACTGAAAAACTGGCTCGATCCTTTTGAAACGGGAGTGACCATGCAGAACGGCAAAAATTTTAACAAAGAGGAAGATTTGTGTTGCACATACACCAATTTGAATGATGGCGACTCGCATCTGCTTTTGGTACTCGAATCGCAAAATAAAAATGCAGGTTATTGGGCGGGAACCAACTCGGTGGGAATCTCTGAAGTGGGCGATAAATTTTTGCTCACGGGAAAGGAAATTCTTCATGGTGTTTCTGTCGGCGTCGGGATGAGCCATATGGAAGACAAAAACAGCGACAGTAAAGTCAATATAAAAGTATATAATATTGATAATGACAACTATTCCGTGATTCACACTCAGCAGGTTGCATTGAGTTATTTTGTCGCCAATGCCATGAATCTGGTAATTTTTGACAGAAAAATTGTTCCCTCAAAAAATTTTCTGATTTCCATTGATTTCAGTCAATTGGCTGCCAACGACTCCATCGCTGTGTTTCAGTCGTTTCGGGACGCTAACTCGTCCAACTCGATGTTCCTCCGCATGAATAACGATTGGGTTTCTTTTCCGGATTTCAATTCGTCGAGAAGGGGGGGAGTGCTTGCGTTGGAACTGATAGCCTGCAATATTGATGCGGGGCTTGTCGATTCTATAAGCTTGGACGATGCGTGGAACTTGAAACTTTACCCCAATCCGGTGGGCAGCGAAGGAAAAATAAAGATTGTTTCGAACGAGTTTGTTCGCACCGAAATGATTTCATTATACAATATTCATGGCCAGCGTATTAACCTGAAAGTCGTCAGCAGTTCGCTGAACGAAATTGAAATTGATATGTCGGGCAAACCTTCGGGGGTTTATATCATCAAAGCAATCAGCGATAAAGGAAAACATTTCACCGGCAAATTCCTAATGATTTCGCCATAAATATTTACAAATCATGTATTTTACAAGATTTATTCTTTTCTTTTTTCTTTTCGTTACGGGTTGTCAACCGTTGGTTTCTCACAAAAATGTTTCGGAAACAAGCCGCTATGCGCGTGGCTTTGTAATTTCCATGGAAGGAAATTACCGGAAGCTCACGGTGAGAAACCCATGGGAAAAAGCAAAAAATATTGACGTCGATTACTATCTGGTCGATAAGAATGGTGAAATTCCTGCGTGGATGAAAGATAAAAACATCATCCGCACGCCCGTCGAAAATATCATTTGTTTATCTACGACCCACATCGCCTTTTTAGATGCTTTGGACGAAATAGATAAATTGACGGGCGTTTCGGGAAGTATTTATATCTCGAATCGGCGGGTGACAGAAAAAATTGCGCAGAACAAAATCGTGGATGTGGGCTACGATCAGAATCTCAATTATGAAGAAATAATACGGATTAATCCCGATTTGGTGATGGCCTATGGCGTCGACAGTGAAATAACGAACTCTCTGAATAAATTTCGCGATTTGGGCGTCACGGTGCTTTTAAATGCCGATTACCTTGAGCCGTCGCCCTTGGGAAAATCGGAATGGATAAAATTTGTGGGCGCTCTTTTCAACAAGGAAGCGATGGCCGATTCGATTTTCTGCGAAATTGAGCGCAACTATCTGGCTTTGTCGCAACATGCCGGAAATGTGGTAAAAAAGCCTAAGGTGATGATGGGATTTCCCTATCGCGATGCGTGGTGGGTGCCGGGCGGCGATTCCTACATGTCGCTGTTGATAGCCGATGCGGGCGGCGATTATTTGGGAAAGGAGAACCCTTCGCACGAGAGTTTTGTCATTTCTTTCGAAGATGCGTTGATGTGGGCTTCGCAGGCCGATTTATGGCTCAATGTGGGAATGCTCGATTCGAAGGCGCAAATGCTGAATGTAGATGCCCGTTTCGAGAAATTCAAGACCTTCAGGGAAGGGAAAATTTACAACAATAACAGGCGGACAACATCCTTGGGAGGCAACGACTTCTGGGAAAGCAGCATCATGTTTCCCGATCTCATTTTGGCCGATTTGATAAGAATTTTCCATGCAGGATTGTTGCCTGCCGATACTCTTACCTATTACAAGTTGATAGAATAAAATATTACGATGGTGCAAATCAAAGAAAAAAAGCGGCATACTATTTTATTTGCGTCGCTGGGTGCGCTGACGATTTTGCTTTTTGCCGCTGATATCATGTCGGGGTCGGTGCTGATTCCTGTTGGTTCGGCGCTGAAAGCTCTTTTTTCGATGAATGTGGATGTTGCCGTAAAAACCATTGTCGTCGATTTCAGGCTTCCCAAAGCTGTTACGGCGATTCTCACGGGCATGGCCCTTTCGGTGAGCGGCTTGCAGATGCAGACGGTTTTCCGCAATCCCCTTGCTGGGCCTTATGTGTTGGGAATCAGCGCCGGCGCCAGTTTGGGAGTGGCCATTTTTGCCATGGGATTCTCCTCGGTTTTTGCGATGGACGTTTTCTCGCATGGCGGAGCGTGGCCACTGGCGCTGGTGGCGTGGCTGGGCGCTTTTCTGGTGATGTTGCTGGTGCTTTTCGTATCGGCGCGGGTAAACGACAATATGACCATATTAATATTGGGCATTTTGTTTTCCAGCGCTGCCACGGCCATTGTCAGCATTCTGCAATATTTCAGCAGCGAATCGATGTTGAAATCGTTCATTGTCTGGACGATGGGAAGTCTGGGCAGCGTCACTGTAAACCAATTGACGGTTTTAGCTCCTGCGACCCTGTTGGGAATTCTGGTTGCTTTTGCGAAAGTTAAAGATTTGGACGCTTTTCTTTTGGGCGAAAATTATGTGCGTTCTCTGGGCGTGAATATCACCATCAGTCGGCTGGCAATTTTTTTTAGTTCCAGTTTGTTGGCCGGAACGATTACAGCATTTTGTGGCCCCATCGGATTTGTCGGCATTGCGGCGCCTCATCTGGCGCGAGTGGCTTTCCGAAGCGCCAGCCACCTTGTTTTGATTCCTGCTGTGTTGCTCATTGGCGCCGCCGTGATGCTGCTGAGCGACATAATTGCACAACTGCCTGGAATGAAAGCCACGCTGCCCATCAATTCGGTGACTGCTCTGCTGGGAATTCCGGTGGTGGTGTGGATGATTGTCAAGAACAGGAAATTCTCAGGGATATGATAGGCAATAACGACGATTTCGCAATTCGAATTTCAGATTTGGCAGTGGGTCATAAAAACCAACGGGGCGAAGTCGCCTTTTTGCGGAAATCCATCAATTTTTCGGCTTGCGCGGGCGAAACCGTTGCACTGATAGGCCCCAATGGAATTGGCAAAAGTACACTGCTGCAAACGCTGGCCGGATTTCGCAAAAGTTGGAACGGAACCATCGTTCTGAATGGAAGGCCGACAGCTTCCTTTTCCCAAAGAGAGCGGGCTACAACCCTTTGTTTTGTTTCCACCGAAAATGTGAATGTGCCCAATATGCACGTTGCTGGGTTGGTTGCGTTGGGGCGCTTTCCCTATACCAACTGGTTGGGGCGTCTGCGCGAAAACGACAAAGCGCAGGTTTATGATGCGCTGGAAAAAGTGGGAATGGCCAAATTCGCAACGCGCATGGTAAACCAACTGAGCGATGGCGAGAGGCAACGCGTGTTAATTGCCAGAGCGTTGACGCAGGACACGCCCTTTATCATCCTCGATGAGCCCACCGCTTTCCTCGATGTGAGAAATAAATACGAAATATTTCATCTGCTGCACGATTTGGCGCATTCGCAGAATAAAACCATCATTTTGTCGACACACGATTTGAACATCGCCTTGCGCGAAATGGACAAACTTTGGATTCTCCTCGAAGATGAATCGCTGGAGGGAGCTCCTGAAGACGCCGTTTTGCATGGTTGGATAGACAGACTTTTTATGTCTCCGCACATCGCTTTCGATATAAATGACGGCGATTTTTATTTTCGAAAACAACATGCGGGAACCGTAACTGTTACGGGTGAAGGGCCGGCGTATGCATGGACAATCAGGGCGCTGGAACGAAAAGGTTTTTTCTTCACCACAAATCCCGATGCTGATTTCAAAATCACGATTGAGCCTGCCGCCGAAAAAGGTGCATATTGCTGGACAATGGAAGGCGCTGGGAAAATCCTCAAAGCGGATTCAGTTTACGGATTGTTCTCGGGGAAATGAAATATTTTATTGAGGTTACAGGCTGCCTGCGGAAAATTGAAATCTGAAACCGGTAAAAAAAGTGTTAGGAGAAGCGAATGTGAAAAGTCGCTTCCTTGCTTTGTGTGTGATTTATATACATAAAAATGAGTGATATAAGCCCTAAACATTGCGAGAATAAAAAAAATCGCTAAATTTCTCGCGGCACACATTTTTTTATGTATTTTAGCAGAATAATTCAGGGCAACAATGGAAGAAGAAAAAGAAAAGAAAAAAAGATTTAATATCCTGATAAATAAATACCTGTTTTTTTCAGTGATATTTTTGGTGTGGATTATTTTCTTCGACGATAACAATCTGATTGATTACAATAACAATAAGCAACGCCTTGAAGTTCTGAAAGCGCAAAAAGAACACTATGCGGAAAAAATTCGGGAAGATAACCGCAAGATTGAGGAGCTGCTCACCGGACAGGAACACCTTGAGAAATACGTGCGCGAGCAGTTCTACATGTCGAAACCCGGCGAAGATGTTTTTATCGTAGTAGAAGTGGAGTAGCTGCGATTTTTTTGTAACATCATAAAATCGCAAGAATAAACAGAATAAAAATCAGCAGAATCATTGTCAAGACATGATTGTGAAGATATAATCCCATCAGTATTAAAATTTCAATCTCTTCGTTGCACACGGTCGCCACTTCTATTGTTCCACGTTGTCGGCTTAATTTGGCATCCGAGTTATAGGTTATTATTTCTTCGCCATCGAATTTCCACATCCAACCCGATTGCAAACCGTTTTTTGCTTCAATTTCGAACCTTTTGCCGTTTATTATCAATTCGCCCCGGAGGGTGAAAAAATTGCTCGACAACGAGGCAAGCCGCGCTTCGTGTTTCCCGTCAAAAATTTCGAGGTTCGAAACGAAAAAATCGCGCCGGATGAGAAACGATTTTCCATCAAATTCGGCCAGCGCCCTGTTTCCAAACAACCCCTCCGAACGGATGAAACCCATTTTTTCATTACCGCTATTGATGGTGTAATCGGGTGATACCAAATCTTTTGACCATGTGAAATTTTCCATTGCTCTTGGGAACTTACCGTAAAATTAGTTTTTTTCTGTTTGGGAACGATTTGTTTTCGGTTTTTTCACAAATTCTTTTGTGGAGAGCAGGCCGCAGGCTGCACAAATATCCATCCCGCGCGAAGCCCGTATGGTTGTCAGCAGTCCTTTTTCGTTCAACCGGTCTTTAAAAGCGGCGATGGTTGTTTCGTCGCTTCCCTCCAAATTAACACCCGGTACCGGATGAAAATGAATGAGATTAAGGCGGCATTTCACACCGTTCAGCAGGCGGAGCAATCCGGTGACATGGCGGTCGGTGTCATTAATCCCTTTGAACATTATATACTCGAACGAGACTCTGCGTTGTCCGCCCACGCCGCTATTCCTGATTCTGCGGACTACGTCGTCGATGGGATAGCGGGCTTGAATAGGCATCAATTTTCGCCGTTCGTCTTCGAAGGGAGAATGCAGGCTCACCGCCAGATGCGCTTCGCTTTTGTTAAGAAACTCAAGCATTCCCGGAATGACGCCGATGGTTGATACGGTAATGCGGCGCGGGCTCATCGCAAAACCGCGCTCGGAAGTCAATATGTCGATGCTTTTGAGAACTTCTTCTGTATTGTCGAAGGGTTCACCCATGCCCATGTAGACGATGTTGGTCACTGTAGCGGCCTCGTCAATGCTGCGTATCTGGTTGACGATTTCGTTGGCGGTGAGTTGCCCCTGAAATCCCTGTTTGCCGGTCATGCAAAACAGGCAGCCCATTTTGCAGCCTGCCTGCGAACTTACGCATACAGTAATGCGGTCTTTGTCAGGGATCACGGCCGTTTCAAAATAGTTGCCCGAACGGTCGGAGAAGAGATATTTCTTGACGGCATCGTTGCTCCTTTGCACTTTTTCCGGCAGCGATATCCCCATTTCGTATTTCTCCGACAATTGCGCACGGATGGCCTTCGACAGGTTGGTCATTTCGTCGATGGCAACGGCGCGTTTTGCATAAAGCCAGTCGGCAAGCTGGGTAGCCGTATATTTTGGCAGCCCCATGTCGACAGCCAACTGTTGTAACTCGGCCATCGTTTTCCCGAGAAGAGGTTCTTTCATTTTTTACAGTCGATTGTTATTTCTGAAGGTTTTTGTTGCGAATCGCAAACTTCACCAAAGCAAAAGTACGCTTTTTTTGTTAGCGGTATTATAAAAACTGAAAACGTATTCGTGTTTTTGTATTACATTGATTGTGATAATAATAAGTTGTAATTTCGATTATTTGCGGACGCTGTGAACAATGGCGCCGAAAGGAAGCGGTTATAAGAATTTGTATTCAACTCTGACTCCAACGCCCATTTTGGATAATTTATCCACTGGCGAAAGATTTTTAATGTTCTCCATATTCTAAAAAGCGGCATTGGTATAGAACCTTTTTTAAATTATAGAACTTTTTGTTTTTATATTAAAATTTTTGCTGTCATTTTTTTAAAATTCTTTTTCGCTATATATAGTATTGTAAAACAGAAAATTAACGATTAATTGAACATTTTTTTCCGAAACCGCAGGCGTTGTTTTTCTTGGAACAAAACAGAATATATGTGTAATTTATTTTCTCTTTATGATTTCAGGAATTATACCATTTACGCGGACTTCCCGTCAACAAATTTAATCACGGAATGGCTTTAGAAATAAGGAGCGACATGGATTGTACAAATATTCTGTCCGTTGAAACATTCAGGGTTTATGCCGCGCTGCTTTTCAAAAATTAAACGACGAAGATTGGCTTTCGAATTGAAAAAAACGCTATATTGAATACTATGATTGCTTAACCCGTGTATTTCGAATTTTAAAATAGAAAAACACACATATTTATAAAAATATTAAAAAGAGTGTTATTTATTCAGAATTTTTTTTCTAACTTTGCGGAAAATATAATCTTATTTATTTTTTATCATGGACAGCCTTTTTAAAAGCAGTGGACAAAGTTTTGGCGTGGAAATGAAAAAGATAGGCCAAAAAAAGAAAATAGTTAAGAGTATTTACTTCAAAGGGCCGGTTTCGAGCTCCGAGCTATCAAGGGATTTATCTTTGAGTACTCCCAAAATCAACAGTCTTTTGCAGGAGCTTATTGCGGATGGACTTCTGAAAGAATTGGGGCAGGGGCACTCCAGCGGCGGGCGTCGTCCTGCAATATACGGACTGGTTGAAAACGGTTTTTATGTGGTGGGTATCACCGTAAATATATACGGAACTATCATATCAATTTTTAATGCCCGCAATAAAGAAATCAGTGGGCCGCACTATGTATCGGTTCCCATGCGCCGCGATTTTGGTATGTTTGCCGAAATCAACAGGGAATTTCAGGAGATATTAAGCAGCTCAGAGATCGACAGAAAAAAAATCATCGGTATCGGCATCGAACTTCCCGGGCTTGTAAATCAGGAGCAGGGAGTCAACAGAACCTATTTCCCCGATGTGGAAAACCTGCCGACGAAAATAGCTGAAGTATTCGGGTATCCGGTTTTTATTGACAACGACGCCCGTATGCGCACCTTTGCCGAGCAACAGTTCGGCCTTGCCAAGGCACGGAACAACGTTTTAATGGTTCATGCCGACTGGGGAATCGGGTTGGGGCTGATTGTCAACGGGCAGCTCTACGCCGGCAAGTCGGGTTTCTCGGGCGAATTTGGACATATTCCCATGATTGATAACGGCGTGTTGTGTCACTGCGGGAAAAGAGGATGCCTCGAGGCCATCGCTTCGGTGTCGGCTATCGCCCGCATTGCCCAAGAAGGGCTCGAAGCCGAAAACCCGTCGTTGCTACCCAACTTGGTTGACAACGATTTGTCGAAAATTGACACGGCTGCCGTTATTAAAGCGGCGCAGGTCGGCGACCAGTTTTCCATATCGATACTCACCGACGTAGGCCTCTGGCTCGGAAGAGGGATAACCAGCCTGATACAGATTTTTAATCCCGAGTTGATAATCATTGGCGGAAAAATGGCCGAAGCCAGCCAGTTCCTGCAGGCGCCCATCTACCAGTCCATTTATACATATGCCAATCCGGACATATCCAACGATACAGAAATCGTTTTTTCAGTTATGGGCGTGAAAGCCGGAACCATCGGCGCAGCTGCTTTTGCCGTTGACAAACTGGCGAGTTGATGTTACGAAATGCAGTTATCATAAAATAAAACGAACATTATATGAAATCAAATTTTTCAAAAGTAGAACAAGCATTTTACGAAGAGTCGGGGAGCTACAAAATGTCATCTGTTACCCCATACCTCATGGTCGACAACTTTCCCAAACTGGGGCTTCTGTCGGCGTTAAGTTTTCTCGAATGGGTAGCCCAAAACCCCACAGGCGTGGCGTCGCTGCCCACTGGAAAAACAGCGGGGCATTTTATAAACTACACATTATATCTGCTCGAAAACTGGAACGGCAAAGCCCACGAGACGCTGGAAGCATACGGACTTGGCGACGTGAAGAAGCCGGATTTGCGTGGTTTGCATTTGGTACAGGCCGGCGAATTTTATCCCATCAGCTCGGTGCAGCACAACAGTTTGTGGAATTTTATTTATACCCATTATATCGGCAAATTCGGATTCGACGAAACAAAATCGTTGTTGATTAATTCGGATAGAATTGCTTTGGCGCAGGAAAAGCATTTTAGCGAAGTCTTTCCCGACTTGGCAATCGATCTTTCGCTCAGATTCAGGGAGCCGAAAACCAAACAGGAAAAGCTGCAGCAGGAATCGATATTTTTGATCGACAACTGGTGTAACGAATACGAAACAGCCATTCGCGATAAAGGTGGAATCGGTTTCTTTTTGGGCGGAATCGGTCCCGACGGCTATATCGCTTTCAACAATCGCGGAACCAATCATTACATGCAAAGCCGCCTCACACAAACAAACTTCGAAACGCAGGCCGTAACTGCCGGCGATTTGGGCGGAATTGAAGTGTCGAGTAAACGGTTGGTCATAACTATCGGCTTGGGAACATTAACGTATAATCCCGACAATAAGGCGATTGTGTTTGCCGCCGGTGAAGCCATCGCCGACGTCGTCAGCGCATCCATCGAGAGCGAGCCTGTAAACCTCTATCCGGCAACGGCTTTTCAAAAACTGGAAAATGCACGCTTTTACCTGACAAAAGGAGCCGCCGTTTCGCTTACCGACAGTATCGAACGATTCTATTTCGACACTCCATGGAACTTTCGGAAAACAGAACGCGCTGTAATTGAGCTTTGTAAGAGAATCAACAAATTCGGCAACAAGCTGACTTTGGATGATCTGAAAAATGATAAATATTGCAGCCACATCCCCAATCTGTCGAAAAAAACAGTTTCCGAGGTTGTCGAGTCAATTGAGTCGAAAATCAAGAAAGGAATGTGTTCCGACCACAATCAGGTATTTTATCATACTGGGCCGCATCACGATGATATTATGCTGGGAATAATGCCATTAACAAACAGGCAAAGCAGGGATCGTACCAACGAAATGCACTTTGCGGTGATGACGTCGGGATACCACGCCGTCACCAACGATTTTCTGTACGACCTGCTGGCCGACACGAGACGCCTGATGGAAATCGGCAAAATTGAAATGATCTGTTATCCCGATTTCTTCGAAAGCGGCTACAAACTGAAATGGGACAAAGATGTTTACCATTATCTCGACA
>Ga0082212_10008935_pt1 | contig 12989 bp, 10 predicted proteins | sample TergutNt197P3_FD_71548 | JGI IMG/M metagenome (GOLD analysis project Ga0082212, IMG submission 71548) | Neocapritermes taracua P3 segment gut microbial communities from Petit-Saut dam, French Guiana - Nt197 P3 | ecosystem: Host-associated > Arthropoda: Insects > Digestive system > Gut ... | reverse complement strand
ATTTTTTATATTTCGGTCGTATGGAACTCGCATGTTCATTTACTTATGTGTATTAAGGTACATACTCGTTTCATATAATTAGTTTTTATTGTTCATGCCTTCAATGCCTAAAGTCGATGAATACTGACATTAAGATAGCGAGACTTCTTTGCCGGAAACAACACATTTCTTTACTGGGATAGCGCCATATTTTATATCGATAAAAGGCTTGCCATTTTTCAATCCTGCATTGCCGAAACCGGTATTTGTGGACAGGAAAGAAGTAAAATTGTTGCCAATCCTTGAGTTGATGTATAAAGTTCCCTCCACTGCGTCAAATCGGATGCCGGTCAGACCTTCGAGAAGGCCATAACTGGCTAAAGCACGCACATAGTACGAGCCACATTCATATTCATTGAACGGGTCGCGGATACGTCCGTCGTACCGACTGCGACAGGCGCGTACAATCTCCAGCCCTTTCTCCACTTCGCCTTCAAACATCAGGTGAGAGGCTACCTGATATTCAATGCCTGTCCATACTTCGTCGCTGTAAACGAAAGGCAGTTGTAATTTCCCGCCTTTTGGCCACGAACATAACAACAAACCTGCGTCATTGCCCATGGCATACGTCGGACGTTGCGGATTCGCATGTTCGCTTAAGTCGTCTTTCAGGTTATATTTATGGATAGCCGTCAGGTGACTTTTCACCTTTTCGTTGTCCAACACTTCGGGCATCCCGCACACTAGCGACATCCAACTTCCCAGCACGCCATCGGAGAGGCAACCCTTGCCATATTGGTACTTTGGGCCTTCTTTTTCGAGTATCATTATCGCTTCTTCTGAATAACCGCCCTGATAGGTTTGCGCTTTCGTAGGATCGGGAGCGGCGAGGTCTTTCCACCGCACATCCTGAATAAAATACTCGCCATCGTAAAGTTTGGTCTCTAAATAGACTTTGCTTTTTTTCATCAGCGATTCGTAGGTCGAAACATCTTCATTCAGCGCTTTACCCATCAACACGACAGCCTGTAAGGCGCCAATATAAAAGCTCGTACACATGCCGTCAGGCCCCCAAAATTCGATGTCATACGTATTATGATGAGGTTCTTCCAGCGCGCCTACACCACGCGGATCCCATGTCTTGATACAGTAATCCATACTTTTACGGATATGCAGGAACATCCCTTTGATCCAAGCAGTATCGCCTGAAATACGCCATTCGCGGTAAATCTTCATGATTCCGCCTAACTGTCCGTCTGAAGCAGAATGGAAGTCGTGCGGGACAGGGCGTACAGGTAGCGATGCACGAAAGGTCTGGTGTCCATCTTTATTCTGGCTGATGCAAAATTCCGTTTCGCGGAGCGTCCGTTCCATAGCCGGGAAAAGGTGCGGTATGGCTTGCGCATAGTTCCACACATGGGTACAGGTACCGTGACAGCAACCCGAATTGTCGCCACAACCTTCCCATCCCCACAACCGACCATCGTACTGACGCAATATGCTCGGCGACTTGATGATCGACAGGTTGGCCGACACCGCTTCAAGGACTTCCGAAGGTAAGGAGCTGGCATAGAACGCGTCCGTGAATTTTTGGGTTTTCGTTTTGAGGTCGTCATAGCTTTTCAACCAAAAGGCAGCCACTTCAGCCATAGTTTTAAATTTACTGCTGTACCAGGGTTTATAATTCTCATTAGGCCCCGCGCAACAACTGCCGCCCGCTTCGTCGCAACAAGCCGAAGCATCGGGTTTGTCGGATTCACTGACGTTATCCGGCCCGATCTTCATGTTCGAAAACGGAACATACCATGCCATAAACAGTCGGATAGTTTTTGTTTCGTTCGCTTTCAGCTTGAACGGCACAAACAGTGAAGCGCCCGGCGCACCCGATTCTACCGGTTTATTTTCCGGCGTGATACCTTCGCAGATGTCGTTCCAACAGATCGTTAAGGGATCGAACCAGCCGCCGCGAAACCAGTAATGGTTCACTTTGGTTTGCCGGTCGTCGGTGAAGATAGCAAACTCAGACTGCAAGAAAGGTTCTTCCTCGCTTCCCGTTTGCGACAATACAAAACCATTCGTAATCTCGCCTATCGACGAAACCGTACCTCTTCTATTGTTACGAAGAAAATTGCGGGAATTATAGGAGAAAATGGCGTCTATCTCACTTGACCCCGTGTTTCGAAAGGTATATTCAATAGCCCCGACAGGAAGGCTCGAATTATCCTCATCCGTAGGGATAAACGGACTCCACCCCTTTAAAGCAACTGCCAACGGCAACGTTTTGTCCTTTAATTCTATCTCCGCAAAAGGAAAGCGAGTTAGAAAAGCTGATTGCCTGAAACGCGGAAGCCCCCAACTGGTATCGCCTAAACCGTTACCGGCGCCGCCAAGACCAAACCTTTTCCATGTAGGCGACTGACCTTCAAGTACTTTCGACCCGTTAGTCACCCCTTTCACATGAATAGCGGCAAACATGCACGGCTCGTGAAAGATTTCCGGCCTGTGGCGCACCGACATGTGGGAGATAGCGCCCGTACCTTCCAAACAAAACATACCGGCGCCCATACCACCAACGGGGAAAGCAATACGATCCGTATATTCGTTTTCATACTTGGCATTAAATTGCCTCTTTTTACTCGGTTCAATGCTGTTACAACCCTGTAATAATGAGCCTGTAACCGGTAGCGCTACGGTTGCTAAGACCGATTGCTGCATAAAACTGCGACGAGATATTGTCCGCGAATTACGCGAATTTTCACTAATTTTTTTTTGATTCATATTCTATTTTTTTAATATGTTAGCTAATTGTTTTCCTTCAATTTAAGCGTTAGCGTTAAAATATTCGCGTAATTCGCAGACCGCAAAGATAAAAATTTTTATTAACTTTGCACCCAAATTTTTAAATTAAAATCATCATGAAACAACGAATTATTCCACAAGGCGTTTTATGGCCATTTATTTTATTGACAAGTTTATTTTTCGCGTGGGCTGTACCGAACAATCTTACCGACACCATGCTGGCTGCTTTCAAACGAATCATGAGCATGTCCGATTCCAAAACCGCATGGATACAGGTTGTCTGTTACCTGCTCGGTTATGGATTCTGTGCTGTGCCGGGCGCATTATTCATCAAAAAATATACTTATAAATCGGGCGTTTTGCTTGGTTTAGCGCTTTATGTTCTAGGAGCGTTCCTGTTTTATCCAGCTAAATTATGCCTGTCATTCAGCCCTGATGTGAGTTTTTTCATGTATCTTTTTGCTATCTTCATCCTCTTCGCCGGTTTATCTGTGCTTGAGACGTCCACCAACTCATACGTCTGCGCGATAGGGCCGGAGGCAACTGCTACACAACGACTTAATTTTGCCCAGTCTTTCAATCCCTTCGGATCGATCACAGGTGTTGTCATCAGTCAAGTGTTCGTTTTATCGCAACTCAACCTTTTTACGGCATCCGAACGCGCCGCGTTACCTGCTTCCGAACTGACAGCTATTCAGGGCGCTGAGTTGAGCGCTGTAACTACCACGTATGTAGCGGTAGGTTTAGTAATGTTGTGTTTATGGTTAGCTATCCTGTTTACTAAAATGCCGAACCTGAAGGAAGGAAGTCAAAAATTAGATTTTATTGGTACGTTCCAAAGATTGATAAAAAACAAAAATTATGTCTGGGGTGTTATTGCTCAGTTTTTCTATGTAGGCGCACAGATTGCCGTCTGGTCGTTTGTTATACGCTATGCTATGCAACAACTACATTTTAATGATATTGTCGCCTCGCTGGGCGCTAATGCTTCATCAACGGATATCATCCACGCGCTCCGGTCGGTAGAACCTGTATCAAGCTGGTTTTATAACGTTTGCGAAACTGTCGGATTAGACGACTTGTTACCGCGTACATCCGAACAGGCCGGCGCTACTTATTATATCATGTCACTGGTTCTGTTTGTCATTATGCGTTTTGCCTGTACCGGCCTCATGCGTTTTTTCCGTCCCCGTAAAATATTGGCCACCCTTGCTATCATAGCTGTAATCTGCTGTATCATAACCATATATGCTACTGGCGTTCTTGGGGTATATAGCTTAATGCTTATTACGGGATGTATGTCGCTGATGTTCCCCACGATCTACGGGATGGGCATTATCGGATTAGGTGACGACACCAAAATAGGCGGTTCCGGTATGGTTATGGCCATTGCAGGCGCTGCGGTACTTACTCAAATACAGGGTATTATCTCCGATATGTCGAGTATTGCACTTGCCTACTGGATACCTACAATCGCCTTCGCCATTATTGCTTATTACAGCATTGTCGTATGTAAAAAATTGGATTCGATCATTAAATAAGAGTCATCGGTCGATGAGCGGGTATTTTCGTTTGGCCTCTTCATTTGGGCAGGCGTTGAAATGCCACCATTCATTGGAGATAGACTGAAACCCAGCTGCTTCCATCACTTGCCGTAACAACCGTCGGTTTTGATATTCGGAAGGAGAGATACGACGTTGTTTCAATAGATCGTCCTCCTTATTGATATGGGCTTCGGGGCCGAAAAAATCAAACGGCGTTCCCATCGGCAGCCATTCGCCCTTATCATTGACAAGCGTCACATCGACCGCCATGCCGTAATTGTGCTGTCCTCCCCCTTTGGCGGGGTCGGCTACAAAACTTAAATTATTCGTCCGTTTCGCCCACTCTGCCATGATACGCTGTACTTCCATTGGGCGGGCGGCATCATAGATAAGCAACGACAGGTCTGGACGTTCCCTTTGTAGCCGTTCCTGGGCGTGAATAAGCATTATAGCCGCTCGGGGTTGTAACCATGCTTTTGTCAGCTTCGAATTATATAAGGGCCTTTTTATAAAATTATCTGCTGTAGCATACACCAGGTAGTATTGGATAGACGGCTCCCAGAAACACACATCCGTCAAACCGAGCGCTTTCATCTTCGCATCCCAGTCATATTCGCCCTCTTGCTTATTCTGTGCATAACCACTATGGGTTAAGGCATAAAAGCATAGAAAAAGTATTAGTCTCATAATATTTTTTATCATGGCAGGAAAAAAAACAATATTTCATCCCTATGGGATTATTGGTTGGTTAGATACTTCTTTTTCTACCAATAACCGATTCTTCCAAGTTCACTCCCCCCTCTATGGGAGGCAGGCCGGGGGGGAGACCCCATGAAGCTGTTTCTACAAATTTTTCTTTGGCTTCGGTCGTCAAGAATCGACATCCACCGCTTTTTGATATACAGTCGTCTATTTCGCGATGACGGAATAAGTATTCCTTTAGGCTATTTGCCACCAAAGGGCCTTGTTTCACTAAAGTAACGCCCTCAGGCAGGTACTTTCGTATCTTAGCTTCGAGCAATGGATAATGCGTACATCCTAACACGACAGTATCAATTTGCGGATCGGAGGCAAAGAGGTGATTGATGTTCTTTTGCACAAAATAATCCGCTCCTGCGCCGTCATGCTCCCGGTTTTCGACTAACGGCGCCCACATCGGACAGGCTTCGCCGGACACCGTCATGTCAGGGAACAGTTTAGCTATTTCCAAAGTGAATGATTCAGATGTAATCGTTCCTGTTGTCCCGACTATGCCGATATGTCGTGTCATACTTATCTCTCCCAACGCCTCGACGGTAGGTCGTATAACCCCTAATACCCGCACATACGCAGGGTATGACGCAGGCAGATCAACTTGTTGTATGTTACGTAACGCTTTGGCGGAAGCGGTATTACAAGCAAGAATAATCAATGGACATCCTTCATCGAACAACCGCGCTACCGCTTGACGCGTAAATTGATAGACTATTTCAAAAGAGCGCGTTCCGTATGGCGCGCGTGCGTTATCACCCAAATAAAGATACTCATATTCAGGTAATAACTTGCGAAAATGTTCCAGAATAGTCAAGCCGCCATATCCTGAATCAAAAACGCCTATCGGACAAGTCTCTTTTTGCATGAAATCAAGCAATCAAATACGCCCGTAGATAGTAAAAAAACTATTTTAACCCCAACTTAGCCCTCACCTTGTCGGTTGCATCAATGACCCCTTTGCCTTTTGCAAGAATAGCGCTACTATCGAAAATAGTATAGTCATTTTCTTCGCCCACTTGCTCTATTGCTTTTCGCACTTTATCGAGGATAGGTTCAAATAATTCATTTTGTTTACTATCTATATCCTTCACTGCTGCTTGCTGGAGAATCTCCATCCGACCTTGCAAATCTTGAATATCCTGTACCCGATTCATTAAAATATTTTCCGGCAATGAATCTTTTTGGCTGATGTAATCCGACATTTTTTTCTCATATTCATCGTTCATACTTTTAAGGTCCTTTTGATACGAATTTCTCAATGCTTCCAATTCATTTTGCATTGCCGTTATCTCTGGCATGGAGCTAATGATATCATTTGAATTGACAAAAGCAATTTTTAACTCTTGGGCTACCATGCATATCGGCAGGAGCAACATAATAACAATAATTTTTTTCATATTCGTTTTATAAAATTTGTATATAGTTTATCAATAAATCGTGCAAAGATAGTACTTTATTTTGAATATCCCAATTTCAACAGGACTTCGTTACTAATGTCTATACGCGGAGAAGCATAGAACACGCTCATTGCCGAAGCGCGGTCAATAACCACATCGTACCCTTTTTCGGTAGCAATGGCTTTGACAGCTTCATAAATCTCGTCCTGTATAGGTTTCATCAGTTGCTCGCGTTTTTTGTAAAGTTCGCCATCGGCGCCAAAATACTTCCGTTTCAGCTCCATCACTTCCTTATCTTTCTTAACGATTTCTTCTTCCCGTTTATTTTTCATCTCGGCAGAAAGAAACACCAAGTCGGCTTGAAAATTCTTATACATCGTCTGTACTTCCTCTTGAAGTTTTTCAATTTCGCTCTGCCATTTCTCGGAAAGCTGGTTCAACTGTTCGTTGGTCATTTCATACGCAGGAATATTTTTCAAAATATATTCCATATCTATAAGCGCAAATTTCTGCGCTTCCATCTTGGTCGTTGATGCAATAATGCAAACCAACACCGTACATAAAATCAATACTGTTTTTTTCATGTCATATATCATTAAAATTCTTGTCCTAAAATAAAGTGAAAATTACTGCCGCCCCGAGCGTTTGACCCAAAAGGCCTGTCGAATCCGTATGCCCAGTCGATACCCATCAATCCGATCATAGGCAAGAAGACACGCACGCCTACGCCGGCTGAACGCTTCAGATTGAACGGTTTAAAATCGGATATGCTGTTCCACGCATCGCCGGCCTCGCCGAATAAAAGCGCATATATCGTACTGGAAGGCTCTAATATCACCGGATAACGCAACTCTAACGACAGTCGCGAATAGGCGCGGGATGAATAATTATACGATAACGAACCGTTGCTGTACCCTCTTAATGCAATCGTTTCCTGATAATAACTATAACCGCCAGTCATGCCGTCGCCCCCAACATAAAATGTTCCGAAGGGCGACTTTTTATTCATGTTATAATCGCCAATCCACCCTACCTCTACGCGCGACATTAACACCGGCGTTCGTATCTTACCTAATTCTTTATTGTATGTAAAGGGAATCAGCGGAATGAACACTTTGCTTTTGAATTTTATCTTGTAATATTCCAAAAACTTGTATTTTTCGGCCTCTGAGGTTATTCTCGAATAATCCTTACCATCCACTAACGAATAAGGAAATGTTGACGCCCCAGTGAGTACGAATTGCGAACCGCGACGCGTATATAACGGCTGGTCCATAGAGTTTCGCTGAACGGTAAGTTCTAAATTAATATCGTTATAATTACCGTTTTCAGAAATGCCAAGCCCATAAGAGTACGAGTTCCAGTTACTCAACATATACATTTGATAATTAATGGTTGCCATAGCATAGAAATAATCGTCCGGCCAACTCAAACGTTTTCCATAACCCAACGACAAACCGGCAATTTGCATATACTTACTTTTATCATAAGCGTTTTCGTAAAAGTTTCCATAACCGCCATATCCGCCGTATCCACCATAATCGCCATAATAACCTCCATAACCTCCATAACCTCCATAGCCTCCATAACCGTAAGGACTATACATGGAATTGTAATAATTCATCATATACTGGCTCTGCTGCTGCTGGTAATACCGCTCGTTGATACCCGTATAACGTGAGAAATAGGCGCTAACCGACAATGTATTCGGTCGTTTTTTACCAAACCACGGGTCTAGAAACGATATACTGTATTGCTGATAATAGGATGCGTTGGTCTGTCCGCTTATATTAAATGTTTGTCCCTCGCCACTCGGGATGATTCCTTTGGTATATGTGCTTGGTTTAAAGATATTGCTGATAGCAAAATTTGAAAATTGTAGCCCTACTCTTCCGATAAGGCCAGTCTGTCCCCATCCCATAGAAAATTCAACCTTGTCGTTGGCTTTTGATTGAAGGTAATAGATTAAGTCAACGGTACCATTTTCCTGATTCGGGTTTACGTCAGGTTTCATGTTTTCAGGATCAAAATGTCCCATCTGCGCCAACTCGCGCATTGAACGCATCACGTCGTCACGACTGAATAAGTCACCCGGTTTTGTACGTAATTCACGACGAACAATATCCTCATATAAACGGTCATTCCCGTTTATAATCACCTTATTAATCGTTGCTTGCTGCCCTTCAATTATACGTATCTCAAGCGTTACAGAATCATCTTTGATGTCTATTTCTACAGGATCGGCAGAAGAAAACAAATAACCGGTATTCTGATAAACGTTAAGCATGGAGTTATCATCTGTAATCAACCGTTTCATCAGTTTTGTTTGATTATATACCTCGCCGGGTTTCATATTTAATACATCACTAAGACCCATAATTCCATTCATTCCATACGCCGGATATTTCGTATTTCCGACAAAACGTATCTCTTTTATGTAGAACTTTTTTCCTTCCTCAATCGTGAAATAAATATTGACCCGTTTACGACTGAAGGGAACAACGCTATCCGCCAAAATCGCCGCATCACGGTATCCATACTCATAATACTTGTTTATCAGATTTTTTTTATCATTCTCATATTCGGTGGTCGTAAACTTTTTTGTGCTGAAAAATTCCATCCAGCTGCTTCGAAAGCGTTCTTTCATATTAAAACGTTCATTCGTCTTTTTCATCGCTCTTCGAAGCTGATACTCCGAAACTTGTTCCGCGCCGTTAAAATAGATTCTTTCGATTTTTGTCTTTTCATGTTTATCAATGTTGAAATTGACAATTACCTCCCCCTCTTTGTCGGGCGCCGGTTTTTCAACGATATCAATGTCCACATTTTTATATCCTTTTTCATCAAAATAATTACGAATCAATAACTTGGCGCGATCGGCATAGTGGGGGGTGAACTGCGACCCTTTGCGTATATTCAATTTAGTTTCGAGGTCGGAACGTTCCGATTTTTTAACGCCGTTAAAAGCAACTTCGTATATACGGGGACGGGGCTTCAGTTGTATCTCTAACCATATTTTGTCATCTACCTTGCGTGACGCTATAACTTTAACATCCGAATACAAAGTCTGCTTCCAGAACTGATTAACGGCAGCCGTAATTTCATCTCCTGGAATAGCCACAACATCGCCTACCTTCAAGCCGGAAAAGGAAATCAACGAATATTCTTCATAACCATATCCCTCTACGCCGGTAACTCTGATATCCTGTATTATATATTTTTTTGAAACAGATGAATAGATAATTTCAGGGACTTCACTCTCAGGTACTGTGTCATTTACCTGCATGATTATTGTCGCCGTATCGATAGCTATCTGCGAGATCGTGGGTACTGGCGCTGTGTCTCGAGCTTGAGACAATCCCCTAAAACAAAAACTCAAACATGTAATAATTAATAGCGCTTTTTTATACATACATCAGGATTTAGTTATTTGTTCACCGGTCTTTCCAAAACGTCTTTCTCGTTGTTGATAAGACACGATTGCTTCATAAAATTCGTTCTCTCTGAAATCGGGCCATAAGATGTCCGTAAAATATAATTCGGTATAGGATAGCTGCCATAACAGGAAATTACTGATACGTTTCTCGCCTCCGGTACGGATTAGTAAGTCGGGATCAGGCAGTTCGCCTGTCGTCAAGTAGCGTGAAAACACTTTTTCATCCAGGACATCTATGTCTATTGCTTGGTTTTGAACATCTTTCACCATCTTTTTTACACCGTCAATGATTTCCCAACGCGATGAATAACTCATTGCCAGCACGAGTGTCGTTCCGGTATTGACCGATGTTTGCTTCTTACAGTCCGACAACGATTTGCGTACATCCTCCGGCAGACGCGCGCTGTCGCCTATCGTTGCTAAACGCACATTATTCTTCATCAAGTCAGGCGTTTCACGATAGATAGCAGATACCATCAACGACATCAAGGCGTTCACCTCGTCATCCGGTCGATTCCAATTTTCGGTCGAAAAGGTATAGACTGTCAGATAACGAAGCCCGACAGCTACTGCCGCTTCCACAATCTTACGAACCGATACGATGCCCTCGCTGTGCCCTTCGCTGCGGCTCTTACCGCGGCTTATTGCCCATCGTCCGTTACCATCCATAATGATCGCAATATGTTGCGGCATCCGGCTTTTGTCTATTTCATCTATCATTGACATCTATATTTCGTTTTCAGTTGTCAGTTTTTACTAATGCTCACTATTAATAAACCATGTCTTTTCTGTTACAATTGTCGCACCGTTGTCCGAAGTCGTATGTAAAGCCAATCATTAACATTGAGTACCAATCTTTATTTTTAAACCATCCGCTTTCAATCCCATAAGGACTATCTAACAGATCATTTTTCCCATTCACGTCGAGCCTGTCGCTAAACAATTTACGGATAGACCATTCCATTCCAATGTTGATACGACTTTTCAGTTTGTACTTCACGCCTGTACCTAATGAAAGGTAGGGACTAAAAAACATTTCCCCGTTTCCCGGGGCAGCAGCAATACCGAAACCTCCGGCAATATAAGGCGATATACGCTTTGTATTTAGATACTTATACATATCGCTATACGGGAAGAAGTTGAATTCTACCTGTCCGCCCAAGTCAAACACATTCCTGTCGAATGAAGCCTGCGCATTGTTCGGAAAAACGTTTTCCAGACCTGCCGTCGAACCGGAAAGGCGTGCATACGCCAAGTTCGCTTTCAACGCGATACGAAAATTGACTACATAACGAAACGTCAGTTCTGCTGCAGGATTCGTATTTTTGAAAACCTGAGTTTGATTGGCGTCACCCATATAAAAAGCGCCGCCGAGCATACCACCAATCTCATAAAGATAATCCGGCGCTCTTAGTTGTTGCGCATCTGACCAGAAAGGATGTAGAAAAAGCCATCCTATAATATGTAATCGCAGAAGAAAAGTGAAATGTATCATTATTATTTTCATATACAATCTTTCTTTCTAACGAAATAATCAGCATAAAATTATACTTTCACCTTTCTTTTCCGAAACCAAGTCTATTGACGCGTCCGCGCCAAATTTCATTCAACACATTTGTATCATTTTTTGCCTTTCCGCCGAAAAGCATTATATAATTATCTTGATCAATAATGACCGACATGAATCCCCGCGCTTCAAACTCGGTGGGAAAAACATAATAACTTCGTAGTATATATTTCTCACTTTCTTCATCATTTGCATTGTAATCTTCATTCAAATCACGATACTTATCAAACCAGGTAACACCTTGGTCAAAGGATAAAAAGATGTCTTTTGAAGCGCCCACTGCTTCAATTCCTCCAACAACAAAGAATGTCCTGCCATAATAAAAAACGCCAGCTCCCTCACGCGACGAAAATGTATTGTTCGGATGGGATAATGTTGCCCAGTCAAGGCCTTCCATTGTTGCATACGCCTTATTCGAAAGATCACCTTTGGAATCACGTCCCGACGCAACCACTAAACGTGGATAATACATCGTCTCATAATTAAAGACGCCGAAACCTGATAAAGGAAAATCATCCGGCGCCAACTGCCCAGTTGTACATATCAATTGTGTGTCAAGGGTAACAAACCGCAACACGCCATCCATCTCAGCTATACAACATAAAACATCGTTCCGTTGGGTGATGTCGCTTGCTGGAAGATAACCTAAAATCGTTTTGATAGATATGTCTATCTCTGCTTGCGCCCATTCTTGTCCGTCAACAGAATGATACAAGTCTCCCGCTGCTGTTGTCACATACAATTCATGCGCTAACTCCGTAATCTGCGACAATATCGCTCCTTCCGGGAAACCCGATAACGCGAGCATTTCCCACGCTGTAACATCCGGAATATCCGATCTATAAAGCTGATAAACAGAATTTTCGATGACATACATATAATAAAAATTATTGTAGGTAAGTACTTTCATGTCTTGAAAAGTCCTTGCAGGTAGAATGACATCATATTTCTCCCACACAATGACATCTGGGTCAACCTGGTGAACATTAATCCTGGCATCATACGTCTTGATTGACAATCCATCATACGCCGTCACCGTAATAATGACCGGCGCTGAAAAATTGATTGAATCGTTCACACCTTGAATTGTGTCGCCCGAAGCCTCAATAAACATGATTTCACGCACGCCATACGGACAATCATACCCAACAGTAGCGATTACTTTATCATCAAGACTTGTTCCAAACGGCAACGAATCTACATTGAATATCCTGCCATTGACCTGGTCAATCGTAAATTTAACATCAGCAAGAAACGCGACCGAATCACTAGCTAAAGAGAACGATGAAATCTGTGCATTACTTAAAGCCCAATCATCGGTCTCATAATTATTGTTACCAAGACAAGATGTGATCAGGCTGCATAAACCTGCTATGAGTAATAGTCCGCAAAGTTTGATTTTTACCATTGATATTTCATTTTAGCGTGGACAAAAGTAAGAACAATTTTTATTATAATACACATATTGCACGATTTTAAATTATTTTAGCGTATGATATTGTTTTTTATCATTT
>Ga0082212_10008934_pt1 | contig 12990 bp, 6 predicted proteins | sample TergutNt197P3_FD_71548 | JGI IMG/M metagenome (GOLD analysis project Ga0082212, IMG submission 71548) | Neocapritermes taracua P3 segment gut microbial communities from Petit-Saut dam, French Guiana - Nt197 P3 | ecosystem: Host-associated > Arthropoda: Insects > Digestive system > Gut ... | reverse complement strand
ACCAATAGTAGACCTGTAACACCAGCAGTCGAGACACATGATACAACACGCACCAATGAGTCAACGCCGGATACAGCACGCACCATTGAGCCAAGGCGGGATAACACAGGCATCATTGAACCAAGGCAGGAGACAATAGCCCAAAAAATTATCCGAGGGGATAAGCGCGATTTAAAATTTGGCAATTTCAAGTGGAGGGTGCTGGTGTCGATACATAGTAGGGCCACAGGGAAAGTAACGGCACTGTTAATAACCGAGGATATAATTGAAGAACGTCCATTTCACCACTACACCACTGAAGCAGTTACATGGGAAAAATGCGATCTGCGCAAGTATCTTAATAAGGATTTTCTGCAAAAAAATTTCAATGACAGCGAGCGGGAGCAGATGAATGTAACGACAAACAAGAACCGATATAATGCTGAATACAAGATAATTGGCGAAGGAGATACCGATGACAAGGTATTCTTATTGAGCTATGAACAAGCGAGAGATTATTTTAGTGGCAATGCCGATAGAGTGGCTACTCTAAATAATAATAATAATGAGTGCAGGTGGTGGCTCCGGTCTCTCGTCGACCCCGGTTTTGTTAGAGAAAGTGCCGCTCTCGTCGGCAGTGATGGCGTATTAGGGAATATTGCTGGCAGTGTCCATAGTTCCTTCGGCATTCGCCCCGCAATATGGATAAACCCGAAATAACCTATAATTACTCGCCACTAGCCACTAAAAAGGCACCATGCTTTTCATCTGATAACTGAAAACTGACAACTGACAACTGACAACTGATAACTGATAACTGGTATTACTTGATATAGCAGGAGATAATTTTGCCTCTTCCATTTTTCTCTTCGGCGTGTCATTCTGTCAGAGGCTCCAGTCCCCGAAGTTACTGTAGGATATAAGGCATGGAGCAGTTGAAGCAATCTTTTGTTGTAGCACTGAATAGTGCATTTGATGGCAAGGTGTCCATAGAGGAACAATCTTTGGAACGTCCCAAGTCTCCGGATATGGGCGATCTGGCTTTTCCATGCTTTCGAGCGGCCAAGGCTATGGGTCTCAACCCAAATCAACTGGCCAACCAACTGGCTTCTTCGATAGAGCTTTCACTGCCATCTGGTGCTGAACTGGTGGCTGTTGGACCCTATCTAAATCTCAAGCTAGGTGCCGAAAATAGGGCTGTGGCGGTTTTGAAAAGGTTTTTGCGAGGGAATGAAAAAACGCTAAACAATAATAAACAGACTGTCTTAGTCGAATATAGTAGCCCAAACATTGCCAAGCTGTTTACTATTGGGCATCTACGTTCCACCATGATAGGTCACGCGCTTGTGCAGGTAAATCGGTATTTGGGGTGCAAGGTAATTCGCCTAAACCATTTAGGGGATTGGGGAACTCAGTTTGGAAAGCTATTGACGGCATATAAGTACTGGGCTGAAACAGAAAATCCTAAATTAGAAAATGATTTCCCTTGGGCACATCCTATCCCAGAAAACAGGCGTAGCCCGCTGTTTAGGCTGTTTCAGCTATATGTTAGATTCCATGAAGAAGAGGAGAATAACGCCGAGTTAAGAGATGAGGCACGCCTCTGGTTTAAGCGTCTTGAATCTGGGGATGAAGAAGCACTGCGACTATGGGGCTGGTTTAGGGAAATTAGCCTGACAGAATTCCAGCGAGTTTACGATAGGCTTGGAGTATCCTTCGATAGCATGGATGGCGAATCCTTTTACACAGATAAACTTGCAGGCACTGTAGAAAAGCTCCAGGATTTTGGCCTACTAGAGGAAGGGGAGGGGGGAAGCCGGATTGTCATTCTTGAGGATGTAGGTATTCAAACTCCCTGCATCGTAGTAAAAGGCGATGGCACAAGCATCTATGCCACCAGAGACATTGCCGCCGCACTATATCGCAGGGTGAGTTACAACTTTGAAAAGTGCATATATGTCGTTGGAGCTGACCAAGTACTACACTTCCAGCAACTCTTTGCGGTGCTGGAAAAACTCGATCCCTGGTTTGTTGGTCGAATGTTACATACACCATTTGGTATGGTCAATCTGCCGCAGGGCAAGATGAGTACACGCCAGGGTAATGTTATCTTTTTGGAAGACGTACTTGATGAATCTGTCAGCAGAGTCCTTTCAATTATTGAAGACAAGAATCCCAATCTGGAAAATAAACTTGAAGTGGCAGAAATATTAGGCATCGGAGCGGTGATTTTCTTTGATGCGATGAATGACCGGGTTAAGCCGATTACCTTTGCCTGGGACAGGGTTATAGCTCTTGAGGGTGATACAGGCCCTTATGTTCAATATGCCCATGCCAGAATTTGCTCTGTTCTGCGAAAGGCTGGCGATGACTGGATAAACCATGTACGACCAACTAACTGCCTTAGTGCTGATGTGGCAGATGTTGTGTTTGATGAAGTAGATTTGCCACTGGAACTATCTGGCCTGTCAGAGCCATCTGCTCAGGTACTTTTGTATGAACTTGCAGGGCTTCAGTCTGCAATATGTAGTGTCCAGAGGGAAAACATGGCTACTGCCCTAGCACGTCAGTTGGTTGCAATTGCCAGGGCCTTTAGTGGCTTCTATACAAATTGCCCGATTCTTGCACAGGAAAATTCTGCTGGTGTGCGAGATAGTAGACTCTTGCTATGTGTAGCTACTGCTAGAGCCGTAAGACAGGGGCTATGGTTACTGGGAATTAGAGCTCCCGAGGAAATGTAATGTTGAAATGTTTGGCTACGATAACTCAAGGGAGGTGTGATGACTAAATATGTGTTTGTTACCGGTGGCGTTTTGTCCAGCGTTGGTAAGGGTGTTACGGCGGCCTCTCTGGGGGCACTGTTGGAAGCGAGGGGCCTCAAAGTAACTCTGATAAAAATGGATCCGTACCTAAATGTTTACCCTGGCATGATAAGTTCACTCCAGCATGGTGAGGTTTTCGTCACAGACGATGGAGCCGAAACAGACCTGGACTTGGGACACTACGAGCGGTTCACCAATGTTTCGATGACCAAAAATAATACTGTGACTACTGGCAAAATTTATAGCACTGTGTTGAACAAGGAGCGCAAAGGTGACTATATTGGGAAGACCGTGCAGGTCATTCCCCATGTGACTGATGAAATCCGTGTGGCTATCAAAAAGGTTGCCAAAGATGTTGACATAGTGATTGTGGAAATAGGTGGAACTGTTGGGGACATCGAAAGCCAGCCATACCTGGAAGCTATTCGCCAGCATAAATTGATAAGTGGCCCAAAAAATGCGATAAATGTCCATGTCACCTATGTGCCACATATAAGTGTTGCCGGAGAATTAAAGTCAAAGCCAACGCAACATAGCGTGAAGGAACTACGCTCTTTGGGGCTACAGCCTGATATTTTATTGTGCCGGGCAACGCAGGAAATCCCCAGGGACTTAAAGGACAAAATTGGCCTGTTTTGTTCTGTCACACAGGACGCTGTTTTTAGTGCAAAAGATGCAGACCAGATATATGAAGTTCCATTATTGCTCCATGAAGAGGGACTGGATCAAAAAGTAACCGAGCTACTGGGCTTGTCAGATTCGCCTCCAAACTTAGAACCTTGGATAAAATTGATAAGTCGTATTCGTAATCCAATAACCAACGTGAAGGTAGCTGTTGTGGGTACGTATGTCGATTTTAAGGAGGGCTTCAAAAGTGTCCAAGAGGCTTTACAACACGCCTCTTATTCCCTCCAAGCGAAGTTAGAAATTAAATGGATTGAGTCAGTTAAGCTGGAATCACAGCCTTTGGGCGAAAGTCTTGGCGACTGTCAGGGAATCCTTGTCACAGGTGGTAAAGGAACAAGGGGAATGAAGGGCATGATTTTGACCGCCCAGTATGCCAGAGAACAAGGTGTTCCATATTTTGGCATAGGGCTTGGAATGCAGATGGCAACGGTAGAATTTGCACGGAATGTGGCCGGCCTTGAGGGTGCAGATTCAACAGAATTTGATGAAAACCCTAAACATAGGATTATCTGTAAGTTAGGTGAAGTCACAGACATTGAAGAACATGGTGGCGCAAAGCGTATTGGAAGCTATCCATGCTTCCTTCGGAGTGGCAGTTTGGCGGCAAGGGCATACCAATGTGAAAAAATCGAAGAACGCCACAGACATACTTATGAATTTAACCAGAGTGAATACAAGAGCAAGCTCGAAGATGCAGGAATGGCATTTACGGGGATAGGTCCTGATAATTCCTTTGTAGAAATTGTTGAGGTGCTAAATCATCCATTTTTTATTGGTTGCCAGTTCCACCCTGAATTTAAGTCTAAACCTTTAAGCCCTCACCCTCTTTTTGTAGCATTTTTGAAGGCAAGTTTGGCTAAAACCTGTAATCAGTGATAGTTGCAGTGGAGGTAGACAGTTGTGGTAATAGGTTGCAGACCTAGCTAATTACTGCTATCTTTTATTTGATAGCTGACGGTTACTCCTCAATCGGAGATACTATAGAACAAATTCCCGCAGATGATTCCAGCCCACGCCCGTATGTGAAACTTTTTTCTCCCAAACATCCATTACTAGCCAAGGTAGCGTTCCGACATGAAAAAAAAGATAATGATAATTGACGACAACACTACCAATTTGGCAGTTGGCAAGAGTGCGCTACAGGATAGCTACGACGTTCTGACGGTGAATTCTGGCGAGAGGGGGCTACAGATACTAGAAAAAATACTCCCAGATTTAATATTGCTCGATGTCGACATGCCGGATATGGACGGCTATGAAACCATCAAACTGATAAAAGCAAGCAACGCGGAATTGGCAAGTATACCAGTAATTTTCCTCACGGCTAGGGGGGATGCCAGTAGCGAATTGGACGGCCTAACTCTGGGGGCGGTTGACTATATTCACAAACCTTTTTCTCCACCATTGCTACAAAAGCGCATAGAACTGCACTTACTTGTCCAGGAGCAACAATCACGGCTGGCCGCACAAAATGTCCTCCTGCAAGATTTCAATAAAAACTTGCAAAAAATGGTGGATGAAAAAACAAATAAAATTGTGCGCCTTCAGGACATTTTTATTACAACATTCTCCGAGTTGGTAGAGTTCCGTGACGAGGCCACCGGCGGACATATTGTGAGAACGCAACTATACCTCAAGTTGCTCGCAGAAAAGATGCTGGAAAAAAATGTTTACCCAGGGTCTATAGAAGAAAAGGATGTCAAACTGCTCGTGCAGTCGTCGCAACTCCATGATGTTGGAAAAATCAATATCCCTGACAGCATCCTCAACAAACGCGGAAGGCTAACTGACGCTGAGTTTGAAACAATGAAGCAACATACGGTGATGGGTAGGGAAGCAATAGCAAAAATTGTCGACAAAGTGGAAGAATCGGAATTTTTGGTGCATGCACAGGTTATGGCATACAGCCACCATGAGAGATGGGATGGTACCGGTTACCCACTTGGGCTTGCCGGCGAGGACATCCCCATTCAGGGCAGGTTGATGGCCATAGCGGATGTATATGATGCCCTGGTTTCAGAGAGGCCATACAAACCATCATTTGAACACACACTAGCAGTAGGCATTATCCTTCAAGGGAAGGGAACCCAGTTCGATCCCTTATTAGTAGAAATCTTTCAGGAAATTTCAGATGAGTTTAGCGAAATTTCAAAAAAGGTAGTCTAGATGTTAGTAGCACTAAAACGCAGTATTGAAAGGATTCAGACCTTTTTTCAAGACTATGGGGGCGATGAAACTCGGGATACTTTCCGGGGCGAGCTCAATTTTGAGGCTGGGAAGCTGTTTTTTATCATATTGATCACATCTGTGATTATGTTGCCCCCCATCCCCCTAGATGGTTATCTACACCCACATCCTAAAACGGTCACTGCCCTCAGGATATTATTTGGTGTTGTATGTATCGGGTTAATTTTTCTTAGGTTTACAAAGCATTTCAAATATAAACCCATGGTTTCATTGATGATAATGATGGGGTGTCTATATTTGGTTGTAACAATATTTGCCGCTACCGCAGGTGAAAATCTACCTTCTTACGTGGGAACATTGGCCTTTGTGCTGATGATTCCTGTATTTGCACCGTTTCCTTTTTCCTTCAAAGTATTTCATACCGTTGTAGTTGTTACAGTGTTTTTTTTCATCAGCACTTTTTATGACATGGATTTTTCTAATAACCATATCCAATATAGTATTTACAATTTACTTTCCTCGTTCCTGCTCTGTCTGATATTTGCACACAGCCAGGAAAAAATCAGAATTCAGTCATGGGAAAAAGAAAGAAAACTAACAGAAATGGTTGCGCAGAGCGAAGAAGATTTCAGAGCCATTGCTGATCTATCCATGCAGGCAGAAGTAGCCTCACGTTCTAAGAGTGAATTTTTAGCAAACATGAGCCACGAGATTAGGACTCCCATGAATGCGATCATAGGGATGTCTGAATTGGTACTTCGCGAAGAACTGTCGCCTCGTGCTAGCGAAAAAATTTTGGCAATAAGACAGGCAGGAAACAATTTACTTGCAATCATAAATGACATCCTGGATTTTTCTAAAATAGAGTCTGGAAGATTGGAAATTCAGCCCATCGAGTATGAAATATCTTCGATGTTCAATGATATATGCAACATAGTAATGACTAAGATGGAAGAGAAGCTCTTGTTTACGGCATTCATTGATAGCTCAATACCTTGTAAGCTATATGGCGATGAGATAAGGGTAAGACAGATAGTGCTGAATATTTTGTCTAACGCTGTGAAGTATACAAAAAAAGGGCATATATCTTTATCAATTAACGGCAGAAAGGAAGGACAGACATTACATCTGGGGATTTCCGTTAGAGACACAGGTATTGGAATAAAAGAAGAGGATTTGGAAAAGTTGTTTGGGAAATTTACCCGTTTTGATAGTGAAAAGAACTTTAAAGTTGAGGGCACTGGGCTAGGCTTATCAATTGTTAAGAACCTGAGTCAGATGATGGGTGGAGATGTAGAAGTTACCAGTATATATGGCCAAGGTTCCAATTTTACTGTAACAATTCCACAAGAAATTAGGGATGATACACCGCTGGCAAAGCTCAATGACCCACAAAAGTCGATGACTCTTGTCTATGAACAACGCGATATGTACATGAGTTCCATCATATCTACACTAGAAAATCTAGAAGCGTGCTTTAAGGTGGTAACGAGACAATCCGATTTTGAAAATGAGTTGAGCACTGGTAAATATCATAACGTGATACTGCCAAACCATTTATATGGAGAAATAAAGAGTACTTTAGCTCGATTAAAACCTACAGCAGAAATCTTTTTGCTGATGGAATATTATGAAACTGTGGCTGTGCAGAGTTTGCGCACTCTGGCAATGCCATTGAGTTGCATTGCTGTTGCAAATGCGTTCAACCGTGAGTTCACTTCTGAACTTGTGGCAAAAAGGGGCAAGTTTGACTATTTTGTAGCACCGAAGGCAAGAATCTTGGTGGTGGATGACATCTCAACAAACCTGAAAGTGATGGAGGGTCTGCTGGCTCCATACAAGATGCAGGTGGACATTTGCTTTTCTGGGGAAAAAGCGGTTGAGATGGTACAGGCGACTAAATATGACATAGTATTTATGGACCAAATGATGCCAGGGATTGATGGTATCGAGGCTACCAAGATGATAAGAGCCTTGGGGGGAGAATATGAGACTTTGCCGATAATAGCTCAGACAGCGAATGCGGTGCGGGGTGTAAAGGAGATGCTTTTGTCGCATGGATTCAGCGACTTCATATCCAAGCCAGTAGAAATACCTAAGCTACACGCCATGCTAGTATCTTGGATTCCAAAAGAATACCAGATGAAGGCTACCTCGGCAGATGCTGTGGTCGAAGATGTGCCATTTGAAATTAATAATGTCGATGTAAAGGCAGGTGTATCAAGTATAGGTGGCAAGGTTTCTAGCTACCTAAAGGCACTAAGCCTCTACAGCAAAGATGGCTATGAAAAGTTGGGTCAGATACCCCAGGCTTTAAAAGAGGGAAACCTGAGAATGTTTATCACTTGCGTCCATGCACTGAAGAGTGCCTCCGCCTACATTGGTGCCACGCAACTCTCCGAAAAGGCTCAGAATCTTGAAACCGCTGGGAACAGCCAAGACATGGCATACATTAACGACAATGTAGACAACTTTTTAAGGGACTTGAGCGATATCCTGCAGGATATTTCTGCCGTAGTATCTAAAGGCAAGGAAAGCAAAGCAGAATCGTCATACACAAAAGACATACAAGAAAAATTGTTATCACTAAAAGAAGCCCTCGCTACCTATGATATTGGAGCAATAGATGGCCTGATCGGCGCGCTAGAAGCCAGCAATAAGGTTTCTAGCTTGATGGAGCAAGTTTCTCATGATGTGCTGATTTCTGATTATGATGCGGCTATAACTCTGATTGATAGATATTTAGCCCGAAACCCCTAATAGGGGAACTAATTACAAATATGTGATCTTTTTTATCATAACTTGGCGTAATAGCTGACAAAACCCCAAAACTTTGCCATAATGATAGGTGTGTAGTTTTTTGCAGGGGATGGTATGGCACAAAAGTGGGCATATCGGAGTTTGTCATTCATTGCCTCCATGACAGGCGGTGGCAGACAAGCCGTAAGCCATTTCAGTGTCTTTTCTTTAGTTGTTGTTGCGCTTGCCACTGTGTTTTTGACGGTTGGGTGTGATCGCAAGAAGAGTGATTCGGGGGCAATTGTAAATAGCATTGGCATGAGTATGGTAGAAATTCCTGCGGGTAGGTTTCAGATGGGGTCAGTGGAGGATTCTACCCAGATGCCCATTCATGAAGTGACAATTGTTAAGTCATTTCTAATGTCTGCGACCGTTGTTACTCAAAAACAATGGGAAGACGTTATGGAAACAACCCCATGGATAGGTGAAAATCTGAATAGTGTGCAAATAGAACCTAACCGTCCAGCGGTAAATATGTCGCACGGGGATGCTGTTGAATTTTGCCGTAGGTTGAGTAATCTTGAAGGCAAAAATTATAGATTGCCATCGGAGGCTGAATGGGAATATTCAGCTAGAGCTGGGTCAAAGGGATTATGGTTCTTTGGCGATAGTTCAGAATTGTTAGCCCAATATGCGTGGTTCCACGACAATTCATGGGCATTAAATTATATTGGTGCCCACCCTGTAGCCATGCTAAAGCCAAACCCTTTTGGCCTTTATGACCTTTATGGAAATATCTGGGAGCTATGTGCAGATAACTGGCATGCGGACTACCATGGTGCTCCGGTTGATGGAAGTGCATGGATTCAGGGTAAGGGAGAATCTGACCATGTGATGCGCGGCGGCTCTCATCGCAGTCTTCCTCTGCGTGCTAATTCAACGATCAGATACAACATTGTCCCAATAGCGGCTTATGAAAACGTTGGATTTCGCGTTGCTTGCGATATTAACAAATGAATGTAGGCATTTTTATTGATGTTCACTCGGGGATCGCATGTTAAGCGCGCCGTCCAAAATCGAACATGGAAAGGTGTTTTCATCGAGGCGAATTCTCCTGTTATTAGCATTGCCATTCTTGATCCTTTCAGTGAGTGGAATAAAATATTCTGGATACCTATTCAAAAATAATTTCCGCAAAGAAACATCGCATGAATTGAATGAAAAAATAAGCAATTTTAATGAAAAAAGCCATTCTCTGATTCGATTCGTTTCGATGGTAGAGGCCTATAGCATTTCTTCACTTCCCGCAAGAAATACGATTATTTCCTCCTTGAATTTGAATGATACGGCCAGCTCTCTGAAAGCGTTGGCGACAAGGTTAGGCGCGGACATGGCCTATATTCTGGACATCAAAGGAAACGCTATAATTAGTTCGCAGGATGACAAAAAAGATTCACAAAGTGTTGTTGGAAAAAATTTTGCTTCGCTACTCTATTTTAAAGAATCGATCGGCGGACGAAGCACTATATATCCAGCAGTAACAGAATCAGATAGGGGTATTTATTTTGCTTCCCCAATTCGGGAGCGAATTACGGGTCTGACAGACAGCAGAATTATTGGCGTGGCAGTTATTAAGTTAAATCCGAGATACCTAGACGATTACCTTTCAATGACCTTTTCCTCTCCAGTCTCTTTTGTATCTCCCAAAGGAAGGATACTGGCTTCAAACATACCAGAGTGGGTTTATAAGAGGCCATCGAAGAGTAATGTAGAAAATGCCACGACAGACGAATTGCAGGATTTGATCGAATATAGCTTTGATCAGCCTTCCATCCGGTATCAAGAAAGGCACCATGAAGTCATCACAATTTCTTTTTCTCATTTTATTGACATGGATGGGCAATGGAAGGTGGTTATGCTCAAACCCTTCCCAATAAGAATCCAACATTATTGGTATGCAGGTGTCGTGCTGGCGAATCTCATGGTGTTGAGCATTATCTTTTTGTATATTTTGCGCCGTGAAACAGAGAAAAATAGAGTATGGGCTGAAAAGCAAATGGTTTTGGCTAAGGAAAGAGCAGAAGAGGCTTCACGCTCGAAGAGTGATTTTTTGGCAAACATGAGCCACGAAATTCGAACACCTATGAATGCGATTATTGGTATGTCAGAGTTGATAATGCGAGAGGAACTTTCTCCTCAAGTGACCGAGAATATTGGGACAATTAAACAGGCTGGCAACAATTTGCTTGGAATAATAAATGATATTTTAGATTTTTCAAAGATCGAATCCGGCAAGCTAGAGTTGCAACTATACGATTATGAACTTGCTTCCATGTTTAACGATGTATGCAACCTGGTTAGGACAAGGATAGGCGAAAAGCTATTCTTTTCGGTGTATGTAGATAGCAATTTGCCGAATAAACTCTATGGAGATGAATTAAGGGTAAGGCAAGTGATCCTAAACATATTAAATAACGCAGTTAAGTATACAAAGAAAGGGAGCGTAGCTCTGTCAATCAGTGGCAGAAAGGTAAACTCCACCCTTAGTCTAGAGGTTGCAGTAAACGATACAGGAATTGGGATTAAAAACAAGGATATAGACCAACTATTTGACAAGTTTACTAGGTTCGACGGTCAAAAAAACCGAAGCGTAGAAGGTACTGGTTTGGGTTTGTCAATAGCAAAAAACCTGTGTGTAATGATGGGTGGCGATATTGCAGTTACAAGCGTATACGGAGAGGGTTCTACCTTTACAATAAAAGTGCCACAGGAGATAAAGGACAATGCAGAGATAGCAAGACTTAAAGAGCCTGACAAGGTAGTGGTATTAGTGTACGAGCAACGCCACCAGTATGTAGAGTCCTTCATCAAGACATTCTCAAATATGGGGGTTTCATACGAAGTAGTATCATTGCAGTCAGATTTTTTCAATGAGTTAGACAGTGGCAGGTATACAAAGGTGATATTGCCTAACTACCTGCATGGAGAGGTTAAAGACCACTTGGTGCGCATACAACCGACCCCGGAAGTGTTTTTATTGCTAGAGTACAGCGAACAGTTGGCTAATCCGAATTTTCGCTCTCTCACTATGCCCTTTAGTTGCATTTCAATTGCAAATGCGTTTAACCACGAGGCTTCCAGTCGATCAGAATTGGAAAAAAACAAATTCGAGTATTTCACTGCTCCCCTCGCCAAAATTTTAGTAGTGGATGACATTTTAACTAACCTGAAAGTTATGGAAGGATTACTGACACCCTACAAAATGCATGTAGATATTTGTCTCTCAGGGGAAAGAGCCATAGAGATGGTTCAGGAAAGTGATTACGACATAGTCTTCATGGATCAAATGATGCCTGGCATAGATGGAATAGAAGCAACGAAGAGAATACGCGCCTTGGGCGGGGAGTATGAATCTCTGGCAATATTGGCTCAGACAGCTAATGCAGTTAGAGGTGTGAGAGAGATGCTAATAGAGAATGGATTTAGCGACTTCATATCCAAACCGGTGGAGTTACACAAGTTACACACGATATTGGCTTTGTGGATTCCAGAGGAAAAGCAAGAAAAGTCGGAAGCTTTTGACACCGAGACAGAGGAGTTTGTTTTCCAAATCGACAATGTAGATGTGGCTAAAGGCGTTTCAAATCTGGGTGGAAAGGTGGAGAGCTATCTAAAAGCACTGAAAGTGTATCAAAAAGATGGCGAAGAAAAATTACGCCAAATACCCCAGACCCTCAAAGATGGTGATATACGGTTGTATATCACATGTGTACATGCCCTTAAGAGTGCTTCAGCCTACATTGGTGCAACCAAGCTTTCTGAAAAGGCTAGAGCACTCGAAGAATCTGGCCACAGCAAGAACATGGGCTATATTGAGGAGCATACTGGAGTATTTTTGGAAGAATTGGATGGGGTTGTGCAGGCTGTGTCCAAGGTTATCTCAGAGGTCGATGCTAACCGCACGACTGTAGAAGAAGGTGGAGATTTGTCAGACACCTACGAGATGATAGGAAAGTTGCGAGATGCCTTGGAGAGTTTTGACATAAATGCCATTGATGAGCTGACCAAACAATTAGAAAAGAGCAAGGCATCCAGTTTGGTAGAGCAGTTATCGAAAAGCCTATTAATTTCTGACTTTGATGTCGCTATTTCCATTATTGAAAAATTTCTTGCCGACAATCCTAAACCAGACAATGGATAGCAAATGATAGTTTTGAAAGGTTTTGTATGAATAATGAAAAGTTGTGTTCGACTTCTAGTGCAGTGTAACACTTAAATGTTACACTGCACTAGGGTCGGGATTTGCTCGCAAATCACGACCGCTAACTGCTTGCAAGGCGGACTTGCTACGCCGTTAAGCAAGCATCTAAAGCGTTACATGGTACTGGTGACAGACAGGAAGAGGAGTTTACATGCTGATTATTCGCTATACATCCCTTGCAATCTTATGCGCTTTGCTGGGGTATGCACTGTGGAGATCGGAAAAAAAATGGCGCGTGTGAGTTTGTCATGGCCTAATACTAGGTTGCGTTTAATCGGGATTAAACGCGAAGCGCAAAAGTTTTTGCAAACACGA
>Ga0082212_10008933_pt1 | contig 12991 bp, 7 predicted proteins | sample TergutNt197P3_FD_71548 | JGI IMG/M metagenome (GOLD analysis project Ga0082212, IMG submission 71548) | Neocapritermes taracua P3 segment gut microbial communities from Petit-Saut dam, French Guiana - Nt197 P3 | ecosystem: Host-associated > Arthropoda: Insects > Digestive system > Gut ... | reverse complement strand
ACGTCGAAAACGTGGCGGCACTCAAAAAGTATTTGGAAAGCCAACTCGGCAGTTCGTTAGAGCGGGAGCGGCGGGCTTGGATTCGTGAACAGATTGTTCGGCAGTGGATTCAGATGTCCGTACAACGTGCCACCGGCGAGTGTACCGCTGACGAAATGTTGGAGTTTTACGAAAATAATCAAGCGATGTTCACCACCACTGCCAGAGCCCGTTGGCAGGAAATGGTCGTGTACTTATCCAATCACGGTACGGAACAGGAAGCGTGGCACAAAATACGATGGATGGGCAATCAAGTTGCAGGCGGCGCACCCTTTGAAGAAATTGCCAAAGCAAATTCCAACGGCTTTTCCGCTTCAAAAGGGGGCATTGAAGATTGGACGACGAAAGGGAGTTTAACTTCGGCGGAGTTGGAGCAGGCGATTTTTTCGCAGCCGCTCGGACAGTTGAGTCCGGCAATTATCAGGACAGAAAAAGGTTTGCACATCATCCGGGTCTTGGAGCGGAAAGAAGAAACCATTACGCCATTTGTGGAAGCGCAGGGAACGATTCGGGAGAAAATTCGGAATCAACGTGTGAAGCGGTATCAGGATGACTATTTTGCACAACTGCGTCGCCAGTACCCGACGCAGATCATGAGAGAGCGGATCGATTTCAACATCAACAGTCCTCGAACGGCAAATAACGCTCGGTGAAAATGTCCTCGCTCACATACTGCACAATAGTCCATAAATAAAAGCCCTTAAAAAAGACAACGGACAACGCAAAACCAAAGCCATCACCAAGACCTTTGCAACCTTCGCCGAGCAACAACTACGCTGGCTGCGAAAATTCTTTCCCTTCAAAAACGGGACACCTTCCGAAGGAGAGCGAGTTACGAAAAAAGTGGCAACACTTGGAGACGTTCGTGATGGGCGTGTTTGAACGCGAAGTGAAGGGAAAACAAACAGTGCCGACGATGATGTTCAAGGCGGCACTCTCCCCCGATTTTAGAACTGCCATCATCGAAAAAATGAGCAACTGCGAATTTTGATGTGTCAGCCCTGAGCACGCACCCCCGGAGAGTCTTATGAGTGGCTTCCGCCGTGCATCGGATTCATTTTCTCGAACCACTCTTCTACCTGTTGGATGACCACCCGCGCATTGATCGGTTTGCTGCAATATGCGTCCATTCCTGCATCAAAACATCTTTGCACGTCTTCCTTCACGGCATTTGCAGTCAACGCAATGATCGGTAAATGCTGTCTCCCTTGCTCGCGTTCCCAGTGCCGAATCAAACTGGTCGCTTCAAAACCGTCCATTTCGGGCATTTGGCAGTCCATCAGAACGACATCGTACTTTTGATTTCGCACCGCACTACACGCCTCGATACCGTTGTTGGCAATATCACAAGTGAATCCGGCTTCCGCCAAGAGATTCTTTGCAACAATTTGGTTCACCCGATTGTCTTCGACGACAAGAACATGTATTTTTCCTGCAAGTGGGGATTTCAGCCATTCCGCTGTTCTGATGATCGACGATTCAGAAGACCGCTTACGAATCGTCGAACGCATCGATATTTGACTATCCTGACCGGCAGCATCCACAATGCCCGAATCGCTGTCCTTTTGCTTTTTTGCGGCAAAATGCCGATTCATCACGGCATCGAACAGTACGGATGCAAAGACCGGTTTATTGACCATTTCTGCCCTGACCTCGTCCAGCACTTCGGTTTCAATATCTTCCGAGAACGGATGGAGCAGAACCACTTGCCCCCAGTTCGTTCCGCTGTGCTGTTGTTCACGTTCAAACAATTTCTTTGCCAAATCGACTCCGCCGCCATCAGCAAGCGTACTGTCGATGATGAACATGTCAAACGGTTTTCCTGCTTTCCAACGTTCTTCCACCAAACGCAGTGCCTCTTTGCCGGAACTACATGCCACACACTCCATTCCCCAATTCTGCAACTGGATACGAAGGGCATCACGTTGGACGGCATTATCATCCACCACGAGAACGGAATGTCCCGCTATGCTGTAATCTCCACCGGCAATTTCCTTATTCACGAATGCCGCACAGTATTGTCCGTCGATGTTCGGACAACTGCGGTCCAGACCGGCGGAACATTTTTTACCTTGGAGACACTGGATCACTTTGGAATCGCATGCAAATGGAATCGTGAACCAAAAGGTGGAACCCTTTCCATCTTTGCTTTCGACTCCGATATCTCCGTGCATGAGGTGCACCAATTTCATGGAAATTGCCAAGCCGAGTCCTGTTCCGCCGTAGGTTCGTGCCGTGGACGCATCGACTTGCGAAAACGCCTTGAACAAGCGGTCAATTCGGTCTTCTGGAATCCCGATTCCTGTGTCAATGACGCTGAATTTGAGCGTAAGGGACGATTCGGTTGACGATTCGATGACCACGTCAATCCGCACTCCGCCGCTATCCGTAAATTTGATGGCATTTCCCGTCAGGTTGAGCAGAATTTGGCGAATACGTCCCGCATCACCTTGCACGATTTGCGGTAAATTCTGGCAGAGCGAAACGGCGAGTTCCAGATTTTTTGCATTGGCGCGGGAAGCAAGCGAAGCAAGCACCGACGCAATGGTTGCCGAAAGATCGAACGGTTCGGCATTGATATCCAACTTGCCGGCTTCAATCTTGGAAAAGTCGAGAATGTCGTTAATCAGGAAGAGCAGTGCGTTGCCCGAATCGTTAATCAGTTGCACATAGTCCTGTTGTTTTTTGTCGAGTTCCGTTCGGGCAAGGAGGTCGGAGAGTCCAATAACTCCGTTGAGCGGAGTCCGAATTTCATGGGACATGTGAGCCAAAAATTCGCTTTTTGCCTTGTTCGCATTTTCTGCTTCGTTTTTTGCATTTTCCAGATTTTCCGCGTATTTTTTTCGGTTCAACAAGTTCGCCAACCCCTGCGAAAGGAGCGTCAATTGTTTAATGTCCGTTTCGGTATAACGTGTTTCCTTGTTGCCGACTCCCAGAATTCCGACAGGTCGGTCGCCGTCCATAATTGGAAGATTCATGTGCGATTTGACCACATAATGCCCCTCTGGAAATACCCGATGTCCCGGTAATGCAAGGAAGTCATCGTGAATGACCGCTTTTTTTGTTCCGAGACATTCCGTCAATGTGGCAGAGAGCGTATGCGGCGTGCCTTCTTTTGTCATGGTTGGCAACGCACAAGAAAACGCCTTATCGAGGATCAACGAGCGGAAGGGCAAGACATCTTTTGCGTGTTCCAGTAGTACAACATATCCCATCCCGCTATCCGTTAACGACGTTACCGCCTTAATGGCGTAGTCAATGATTTCCTGTTCGGGATGGTGTGTCATCTGCGCCAGTTGCAGCAGCGCATTGGTACGCTGTTGGTCCCGCTCTTGTTCAGCTTCGTGGGCTTTGATTTTCCGCATATCGCGGGTATAACTGGCAACGATGTATTCGTCGCCGCGCCGGACACGGACGAGCGTAATTTCGGTCGGGAGCGGTGAACCGTCGAGAGTTTGGTGCATCCATTCAAAACGGCGGTATCCGTCACGAAGTGTTGCTCTTGTGTTTTCCATGACCCGGTCTGTGGCGGTACTTCCATCCGATTGGAGGGGGGGAGAAAGTTCAAAAAACCGGTCGATCAATTCCTGCTTATCTTTCAAACCGAACAATTTCACTGCTGCCGGATTGCAGTCAATAATGTTGAACTGTTCATCCCAAAGACAGCAACTCAACGGAGTCGCATCCAGCATGATTTGAGAGTGTTCGTGTGCTTCCTGCATTTCGGCAAGCATTTTTTTGTGCTCTCGAAGGTCCCGGGTATAACCGAGGATGATATAATCGTCTCCCCGCTTGACGCGGACAAGCGTTATTTCCACAGGCAACGGTGTTCCGTCAAGTTGCTGGTGTAAGCACTCGAATTGCAGAAATCCCGCTTTGAGTACCGCCGCAACTCTGTCGACGACCATTTGCACCGAGGACATTCCGTCCGGCTGATGTTCCGGCAACAATTCCAAGAACCGACTGCAATATTCTTGTTTGCTCGACACGCCGAACAATCTCAGTGCTGCTAAATTACAATCGATGACTCTGGCACTGTCTGCAAAAATGGAACACCCTATCGGTGTCGAGTCGAGCATGAGTTGATTCAGTTCATTCGCCACCTCAATTTCCTGCACCATTTGGTAGCGGTCGCTCACGTCCAGTATGGTGAAGATGAACTGTATTTTATTGCCATCGGGATCTCTGGCTGCGGAAGCGGAGAAATCGACCCAACGTACATCACCGTCTTTCCGCCGAATGGCAACATCGTGGCGAAATTGCTCAATTCTTCCCGAATAAAATTCTTCCCGTTTTTGCTGATAATCTGCATCCGTTTTGGTGCGCTCGTCATAAAGGAACCAGAGTTTTTTACCGTGCATTTCCGATTCGGAATAACCTGTTAACGTCTGGCACGCTTTGTTGACCGATGTTACGTTTCCGTCGAGGTCTGCCAGTATGATCGGGACGTTTCCATCGGTAAGGATCGCCCGCATTTTCGCTTCGCTTCGCTCTAAATCGTGTGTCCGCTCTTCAACGATCTTTGCGAGGTCATCGCGGTATTGTTTGAGCGCATCCTCGTCTTCTTTGCGTTGCGTGATGTCCCGGATCACGCAGATCGCAGCAATGACTTTGCCTGAATCAGCGATAATTGGATAGGTGGCGTGTTCGAGCCACATCCCCGGTTTTGTTTCCGTCGGATGTTCATAATGGACGGTTGTAAGCGGCTTGCCAGTCTCAAACATTGTTGTTGCCGGACAACCCTCGCATATTTGGTCGATGCATGAAGTAACGAAGCATTTTTTCCCGACCAGCGGCATGTGTTCTGGATACATGTCCTCAAAAGCGGGATTCGTCTTGGTGATGGTATAGTCCCGATTGATGACAAAAATTCCATCTTGAATTCCAGCAAATACGTCATCGACGAATGAGGAACGCATTCGGAAGACCGTCTCGAAATTGATTTGGTCGGTAATATCCCGAAAGGATTCAAAGATACCGGACAACTCGCCGGTCAGCGGGTCAAAGAGCGGCGTTGATTTTAACAACAGAAGTTTCTGCAACCGTTCGTCGAAATAGGTGCTTTCCGCAGAACGTCCTGTCTGGAGCGTTTTTGTAACCGGACAGTCTTCACAAGGCTTGTCACGTCCGAAAATACGGTTGTAACAGACGTGTCCCAGCAGTGGTTTGTTAATTTCGTCAATTTCATGGATGGCGACCGCAGCGGGGTTGACTCGTTGAATGACAAAATCGAGGTCTAAAAGGTAGATTCCGTCTTCCGAATCCTGGAAGAGGCGGTCTAGTTCTTGTGCCCGATCTTTGCTCGCTTGAATGGCGAGTCGCTGTTCGGTAACGTCGTGCTCGAAGGAAAACGCTCCACAAACTTGTCCGAGTTCGTCAATGAGAGGAAAGATTTGTGCTTCGAAAAATTTTCCGTCGGGAGAGGCAAAGACGACCTTTCGCGGTTGGTCGTTCAGTGCATCGTGAAAGAGTTCCGCATGCTCCGGTTCATTGACGAAATAGGAGTCGATGGACTGCCCGATAGCAGATTGTGCATCGAAATCGACGGCGTGGTTGTTGTTCCCGATGATCATCGTGATCCGGGCACTGTCATCAACGGCGAGCATGGACATGTTGCCGTAACGAGCCATCATGGCCAACAGTGGCAGTTCAGAGGTACAGGTCATAAACGATTGCAGGAAGAGATGGGTTTAAGTTGCCCCCTCTGGCACAAATACGAGCACCTCCATTATCGCAGATGGGAAAACCGCTGTAAAGATGGTCAGGCAAAGAGTACAGAAACACAGAAACCGCTTGTCTTGCCCGTCCCCAACGGTACAATACGTGCATCATTCGTACTTCCCCCAAACGACGATGAAAAAAGCAACGACATTCATGATGGCGGCAATGATCCTCGCCTGCACAATGATCGTACAGGCTGCAACATACTGGGTCTCCCCACAAGGAAGCGATACGAATCCGGGAACTGGTGCAAGACCTTTTGCAACAATTCAGAAAGCGGTCGATACTCCGCTCCCGGAAAAAGAAAGAGGAAAGACAAAAATAATTAGATTGGCAAAAGGAGTTCATTTCCAGACCGAACCGATTCGCATTAACACATCGGTAATACTCGTCGGCGAAACCCCGAATGCTTTTATCAACTTGAGGGAATGGTTTCGAGCACTGCGGCAAGCAGAGATGCAACCCAGACAAACCGAAATGAGACAAGCACCGGCAGTTACCATCAGCGGCGGACGCAGAATCGCCGGCTTCAAAGAAGTCGAAAAAGGACTCGTCGTTGCCGATATTCCCGAAGTCAAAGCAGGAAAATGGAATTTTTGCGATCTCTACGTCAATGACCAGCGGGCGATCCGTGCCCGGCATCCGAACACCGGCTATTTTCGCATCGAAAAATCGGGAGAAGACCGCCGTACCAATTTCATTTACAACGACGGCGATCTGAAAAAGTGGCAAGACCTTGAAAACGTCGAACTTGTCTTTCTGCATGATTGGTCGATCACTCGTTGTCCCATCAAGGAAATTGACGAAAAGGAACGCCGCCTGACCGTACCGATCCGCATCGGTTGCGATCTCGATTTTTTCAAGATCGACGGCTGGGAACCGCACCCGCGTTACTTTGTCGAAAACTCCATCGAGTTTCTCGATGCTCCCGGCGAATGGTTTCTCGATACCAAAGAGGGAAAACTCTTTTACCGCCTGAAAGAAGGGGAATCGGCAGACACATTGGAAGTGATCGCTCCCGTTCTCTCGCAACTGCTGGTCTTTGAAGGCACCGTCGAACGGAAAATCCGTTATAGCAGTATCAGCAATATCCGTTTTTCTCATGCGGCGTATTTTCCGAAGCCGGAAAACACCGTTTGGGAAACGCAAGCCGCCGCTTTTATGTCGCCTGGCGGACAACAGGGAAATTTTCTCCCTTCACCAGCGGCAGTACATTTTGAGTACGTTTCGCTAATGAATGTCCGAAACTGCCAATTCGATCACTTGGGAGAAAATGGACTCTGGTTTGCAAAAGGATGTTCGGACTGTTCCGTTATTGATTCACAGTTTCGGGACATCGGGGCAAACGGAATCATGATAGGCACACACAATCAGGAGAATACTGTCGAAAGATGTGTAGTCCGTAACTCACTCGTCGAACAAACAGGCGAAACGCTTTTCGGTGCCATCGGTATTTGGGCAGGGATTGTAAAAAATGTTACCATAGAGAAAAACATTATCCGGCAATTACCTTATGGCGGCATTTCGCTCGGTTGGCAATGGAATCCCGATCCGACACCGGCAAGAGAAAACAAAATTATCGGCAATAAAATTTACGATTGCATGCAAGTGCTTTCCGACAGCGGCGGCATTTACACGCTCGGTTTTCAGCCGGACAGTGTGATTGAGGGAAACATCATTTACAACATTCCGCATGCGGCGGGCAATGCGGAGAGCAATGGGATGTTTCTCGACGAAGGAACGAAAGGTTTTACGATAAAAAACAACATTGTCTATAACACGGAGCAATCGTCGCTTCGTTTTCATCGGGCGGACAAGAATATCGTTCGAGACAACATTCTTTCCAACAAGGATGGGGTGCCGATGATTCGCTACAATTCGACCCCGGAGGCGAACCTCGAATTGATGAACAATCGCAATTTGAAATCGGATTCGCCGCAGTTTCAGGAAGCCTTGGAAGAACACGGCGGCATTTAGCCGGTACACCGGCGCAACAACGATAAAAAATCACGAACCCTCGCACCGTAACAATTTGGACGACGGGGTATTCGAAACAATAAAATGAACAACAAAATGACAACCCAACTGGAAAACGTGCCGCCGGGAGGACAGATTCTGCTCTATTCCGAAGGACAGACGAACATCAACGTCCGCATCGAAGGGGAGACCGTCTGGCTAACGCAGGCGGCAATGGCAGAACTGTTTCAGACCACGCCGCAAAACATAACTATCCATATCAAAAGCATTTACGAAGAGGGAGAACTCGACGAAATGCCAACTTGTAAGGAATACTTACAAGTTCAAACCGAAGGAAAACGCACGGTTCGCCGTGCCGTGAAGCACTATCGCTTGGAAATGATCCTTGCAGTCGGTTATCGAGTGCGCTCCCAGCGAGGTACACTGTTCCGGCAATGGGCAACGCTACGGTTGGAAGAACTGCTGCGTAAAGGCTTTACGATGGATGACGAGCGCATCAAGTCGGGAAAAACGGCGGGAGACCACTATTTCGACGAATTACTCGAACGAATCCGCGATATTCGGTCAAGTGAGCGAATGTTCTATCAGAAAATTGCGGACATTTATTCGACGAGTATTGATTACGATCCGAAGTCGGAACAATCGCAAGAGTTTTTCGCAACGGTGCAGAACAAATTGCACTGGGCAATTCACGGTCAAACGGCGGCGGAAGTGGTGTATGACCGAATTGATGCCGATAAACCGAACATCGGACTGACGACATGGAAAAATGCTCCGAGCGGTCAGATTCGCAAAAGAGATGTAACCATTGCGAAGAATTTTTTGAACGAAGACGAACTCCGGGAACTGAACCGGGTCGTAACGATGTATCTCGATTATGCGGAAGATCAGGCACGGTTGCACATTCCGATGCCAATGGAGGACTGGGCAGAAAAACTGGACGATTTTCTCCGTTTCACTCGCCGTAATGTTCTGACACACGCAGGAAAGATTTCGCATAAATTGATGGAGCAAAAGGCGCATCAGGAATTCGACAAATTCGACGAAAACCGCCGTCTCGAAGCCGACCGAACACCGAGCGACTTCGATAAGTTCGTCGAGCAAACGATTCTGAAACCGACTCGAAAGAAAAAAAATAACAAATAATTTGCCGGTACTCCGGCGCAGACATCAATGACCAAACTTAATGAAAAACCGGTAGAGACAACAAAAGAGCCGACGACTGCGTCGCCGGTAGGAAAAATCGTCGTCAACCCATTGAGTTTTGCCCGAAAAGTTTTTGTCGATGATATTGCCGTCGATGTTCCGCCGCTCGGCTATACTTATTTTGAACCGCCGGCATCCATCGAGACACCGCAAAAGAAGAGTCTGCTGGGACAATTTTTCGGTGAAAAACGTGTGCCGGTTCTGGCAAGGAAAGCAGAAGACGATACAGGGCGCGGCGAAAAGCGAACCGTCTATCTTTTGGAAAACCGATATTTCAGTGCGAAATTCGATGCGCAGACCGGAACATTACGGTCAATTTTCACGAACCGTTCCCGATATAATCAACTTTCCCGACAAATTGCGTTTCGCAAAAATCAGACGTATTCGATTCAAGCCGCCGATGAAATTGTCATGACGAAAGCGACTGCCGAAGTCGGACAGTTAAAAATTACCGGTCGGCTTGTGTTTCCCGATGGTGAAGTTGCCGCCCGATTTACCGAAACGGTAACTGTCCGCAATGAGAGTCGGTTACTCGAATTCAATTTAACGCTCGATCCGCTTGTGGAAATGGATGATGACCGATGGAAATCGTACATTGCCGTCCGATACGCTTGGAATGACGAGACACTGGAAATGCGGGGCGGTTTGAATGACGGCGTGCATGTTCTTCCCGACCGGAATCATCTCCATGCACCGCTGTTTATTGATCTGCGCCACGAGACGGGATCGCTTACATTTTTGTCGGAAGGGTTGCCGTTTCACCGGCGCAGCGGGGATCGGCATCTGGACACGCTCCTGATTGTCAAAGGGGAATCGCAGCGGCAGTTCCGATTGGGCATTGCGGTGAATGCACAGAATCCGGCACTTTTATCTTATAATTTTTTACTTCCGCAAGATGAGTTCGTGTCGCCGGTTTCGTGCCGACCAAAAAATCCATCCTCTTGGCTTTTTCAGATTGAGAGTAAAAATGTCGTCGCATTGCATTGGGAAACAATACAGGAAGCGGACAAGACAATCGGCTGTATGATCTATCTCCAAGAAGTGGAAGGGCAGAAGGCACATTTTGCATTGCGATCATTTTTGCAACCGAAACATGCGGCGGCAATGAATTTTTTGGGGAATGAACTTAAAACGTTCAAAGTCGATGCCGATGCCGTGCTGATTGACATGCATGCTCATGAACTTTTGCCGCTCATGATTAAAACGGCTGAGTAGGCAACGTTAACCGGGGACTGCGTTTTGCTCCGTCCCCGGCTCTTTGGAACCGTCATTAACTGCCGAGCATCCGTAGCAACCCGCGGATGTAACCCGCCGATTCCATAAGTCCCGGCAACGGATCGTTTGCGTCGGCTTCATACTCGAAGGACACCACCCGGTCATAGCCGATTTCCAGAAGTGCCGTAAGATAGCCGGGTAAATCCAGCACACCGCGTCCGCAAATGCAAGTGTTACCTGCCGGCGTTGCGGCGGTCTCGTCTTTGAAATGAATATCGTGAATTCGATCTTTGAATTCGTGAATCGATTTAATCACATCATCGCCGATCCGGGCAGAGTGTCCGACATCAATGCAGAGACCGATGCGTTTATCCAGCGAACTAATCTTTTCCATGATGACCTTTGGTATCGGATACAAATTGTCGCCGGGACCATGATTGTGAATCGCAACGTAGATGCCGGTTTCTTTGACTTTTTCATCGACCAGCGACAAAATTTCCGGGTGCGGCACTCCGACGATTGTGGTCATTCCGGCGGCTTTGGCATATCGAAAGGCGTTGGTAACTTCTTCCGGTTTGCGCATCGTAACGACACCACATCCGTAAAGAGAGAGACCGGCTTTTTTGCACTCTGCGGCGGCGGCGGCACACTGCTCGTCGGTTGAATCCAATTTCAGATGCATGTCTTTGAAGCAGACCATTTCGAGCCCTGCCCGGCGAGACATTTTTATTGTTTCTGCTCGGTCAAAATTACGAAACGTGTAAGAAGCCAAACCGAGTTTGAACTTGACTTTGTCGTTCGTCTTATCTTCGGCAAAAGACGGTGAAGCATACATCCCGGCAATGGCTGGAGCGATGGCGGCGGTTTGAAGAAAATGACGGCGTGAAAATTTCATGAGGATTCCTCCGAGTGGGGTTCGTTTGGAAGACGATTATATTCCTTCGGTGGCAGAATGTCGAGAGGTGGATTATGATTACTTTCTGTGCTCACTCATTTCGCTTCTATCGTAAAATAACATTTACAAAAATAGCATATAACTCCTGGCATGTCTTCTATACACGGCAGACACCCAGTTCTTTACCGATTTTAACAAACGCAGCCAACGCTTTTTCGAGATCGGCTTTCTCCAATGCGGCGGAAATTTGAGTGCGGATTCTCGCTTCTCCTTTCGGCACGACAGGAAAGAAAAATCCGACGGCAAAGACTCCTTCCGCAAACAGGCGGCGGCTGAATTCTTGGGCAATCTTGGCATCGTACAGCATAATCGGGACAATCGGCGTGTTGCCGGGTTTGAGATCGAACCCGGCTTCCGTCAACGATTTGCGCCAAAATGCCGTGAGCGTTTCGAGTTTGTCGCGGCGTTCCGTCGTTTGGGAAAGAATGTCCAATACCCGAATCGTTGCCGAAGTTACCGCCGGCATTAACGCATTGCTAAACAGATACGGTCGTCCCCGCTGTTTGAGCAGGGCAACGATTTCCGCTCGTGCCGCAATGCAACCGCCCGTCGCTCCGCCGAGTGCCTTGCCGAAGGTCGTGGTGATGATGTCAACCTTCTCCATTACTCCGAAATGTTCGTGAACACCGCGCCCTGTTTTGCCTATAAAACCCGTTGCGTGGGAATCATCCACGGCAACCAATGCACCATACTTCTCGCCGAGTTCGCAAATTTTGTCCAAAGGTGCCATATCGCCGTCCATTGAGAAAACGCCGTCGGTCATAATCAATTTGATCCTCGCCGACGATTGGGCGAGTTTCTCTTCGAGTTCGGTCATATTGCCGTGCTCAAAAATGTTGCGCTGCGCTTTACAGAGCCGAATACCATCGATGATCGACGCATGAACCAGTTTATCGGAAAAAATGGCATCGTCCGCCGTCAATATCCCCTCGAAAAGTGCGCCGTTGGCATCGAAACAGGAACCAAACAGGATTGCATCTTCCATACCGAGAAAGTCCGCTATCTTTCGTTCCAATAACCGGTGATTGTCCTGCGTTCCACAGATAAAACGGACAGAAGAGAGTCCGAAACCGTAACGATCCAGTCCTTCGTGGGCTGCCTGCACGACTTCGGGATGACTGCTCAAACCTAGATAGTTGTTTGAACAAAGGTTGATGACATCACGCGGCGGCGTTCCTTCCGGGAAGGAAACGGAGACCGTGCCTCCTTGCGGCGACGCAATGATGCGTTCGTCTTTGTAAAGCCCTTCTTCACGGATGCCGCTTAACGTGTCGGCGTATATTTGACGGTATTTTGTGTAACTCATAATTTTAACAGTAAAAAACAGGGGGATATTTCTTTGATTCCCTCAAACTGTATATGATATATTTTTTTACCACGGATAACACAGATATTCACCGGATATTTCGCACACTGGTATGAAAACATTTTCTTTTGATATTTTGTTTTCGTATCCGTGTTTTATCCGTGTCATCAGTGGCTAAAATATATTTCTTTTACAATTTGAGTGATTCCTTTATACTTTTTTCACCAACACTCTGCCGAAGCCGCGTTTTCCATTTACATAAGGAACATATTCTTTATGCTCGACGAGTTTGTAGCCCTTTTCCAATAAGCCATTGAGTATCGGACGCACCGATACGGCAAAAGGTTTCTTGTAATCACTGGGAATGTAACAATTATCTACCAATAGTACATTATCATCGTCATATTTTTTATGTTTTTCGGGGATTTCTTTCAAGGGCATCATTTTTAGTTGTTTCGACATGGGTCTTTTTCTTATCCGAATGTTTGTGAACCAGTAACCTGCCGCTCTTGTCAGTTCTCGTTTAGGGGTAAGAAACCAATCCACTTCGTTATATCCTGCCCACACTTTTC
>Ga0082212_10008932_pt1 | contig 12991 bp, 12 predicted proteins | sample TergutNt197P3_FD_71548 | JGI IMG/M metagenome (GOLD analysis project Ga0082212, IMG submission 71548) | Neocapritermes taracua P3 segment gut microbial communities from Petit-Saut dam, French Guiana - Nt197 P3 | ecosystem: Host-associated > Arthropoda: Insects > Digestive system > Gut ... | reverse complement strand
TTTGGGATTTGACCAATATTTCCGTTACGAATCGCTTTCACCAACGTGTCGTCATTGACTTTGTTGAGCACCTCGAATTTTTTGCCGGCGCTCAATTCAAAACAGAAACCGACAACGGTCGCCAAAAGAATGGCAATCAAAATACCCGCAGGTTCAAGAAAAACGCTTGCCGTACCGTGTCCCGAAAAAAACTCATAACATGCTACGCCTATCGATAAAGCCAATGCGGTTAATAAAATAACAATAATTGGCTCGGTGAACTTCTCCAAAAACTCCTTCCACAAGGGTTCTTTCGGAGGCGGCGTTAAAATGTTTTCGCCGTGCCGCTGGCGGCTTTCGATAACTTGCGCGTCGGTTAAGCCGATGTAATGATGAAATTTGCTGAATCCCAAATTTCCCTGTTTTGATTCAAAAAAATTCATTCAGTCCCGGATACGCCTCTTTTAGAATTATATCAATTAATAGATGCACTTTTTTGCTTCGTCGGCAAAAGCTTCCAGCAATCTAATGTCTGCTTCGAAGAAATGGTCGGAAGGCGACAGGATAAATCCGCCGCCGGCTCCTGCAGCCTCGAAACAACGTCTCACCTCGCGCCTTGTATCTTCGGGAGTACAGCCCGTGAAGAAATGAAACTGGTCGAACCCGCCAATGATACAAACCTTGTCGCCAATACGCCTTTTTGCTTCCGCCAGATTTACGTCTGCACCCATTGAAGCAGGAGTGAAGGTCTCCATTGCATCGGGTTTCATGGCTGCAATATCTTCGAGAATAGGCATCATTCCTCCGCAGGTGTGGTAAACGATTCTCTGTCCCGCTTCGTGGGCTGCCTCAATAAGCGCAGCATCATAGGGCGCCACAAATTCGTTAAAAATATCGGGAGAGATGACTGTGGTCGATGCGTCGCCGCCGCCAAGTTCCAGCAGATCATATTTCGCGCCCTTGAGCGATTTGATGAAGCGCAGTTTGCGTTTTTGCAGAATGGAGAGCAGTTCGTGTACCCATTGCGGATCGTCGAACGTTTCCATAATAAGTCTTTGTATGCCTACGATACAGGCAGCATCCTGCCAGCAGCCGGGCTGCCCGAACCCGTCAAAAGGAAGGATGTGCCCTCTGAACAACCCTCTTTGTCCCCATGCCTCCGCGCGTTCATTTATCACGGATACGTCGCAAACGGGATAGGTCACATATTCTGCGATAAGTTCGATGTCCTTTTTCTCTTTGATAAAATGTTCCAGCACCCATGTGGAATGCTTGTCTGTCCGAAGTAACATTGACAGATCGCCTTTGGGCGTCTGAATGATAAAACGCTGTTTTTGGTATTCCTGATCGGGAAGGTCTTCTATTCTGAAGCGCCAGTTGTCGGAACTTACCCTGCGCGGATCGAGAAATCCCAATCCGTTTAGCGTAGGATGATGCCCCGGATCGAAATATTCGCCCGTACCTGATTTAACCGCATATGCCATTTCCCACGCTATGGGGTCGAGGCCGAGGTAGTCGAAAAAATCGTCCTTGTTCTTGCCTCCGAAATATTCGTCGAGGTAAATGGACATGATGTGGTGAGTGGTTACCGGTAGCCTGTCGGGTTCCTGCCGGCTGATGGTTGTAAGAAACCGTTCTTTTGAAGTCATGTTATTCATGTACTTTTAAGATGTATAAATTGTTCCGTACATTCAAATCAAAAATATAACTTTTGAACAGGCAAAAATAGAAAATATTTTTGAAAATATTCTAATTTTCCTCACCTCTTTCTTCTGAAAAAATTGAAACCATCAATTGATTCCCGAAAAGTTGCATTTAATAATTGAATTTAGCCATGTATTTTTGCACAATCTTTAAAAATAGATTACTTTTGACCCAATTTTATTGAAAGTAAAACCATCATCATGAAAATATACAGTTACAAGCAAAAATTGGAATCTGTACTGAAAGAGGGGGTAAATTCATACGAAATCATCAGGCGATATGAGAAAATACCAACCGAAATATATGCCAATGCCGATGATGCGGTAACAGAAATAGCCCGTGATATAGTGGATTTGATGCAGAAGAAAGCATTGCGCGGCGAACCGTTTGTGCTTGGCCTGGCTACCGGTTCCACCACGTTGGCGTTGTATGTCGAATTAGTGCGCCTGCACAAAGAAGAAAGGGTCAGTTTCAAAAACGTACATACGTTCAATATCGACGAATTTTATCCCCTTTCGCCCGAAGCGCTGCAAAGCCACTATCGGTACATGAAGGAAAATCTGTTTGACCACATTGATATCCCGACGGAAAATATCAATTTTCCCGACGGATTGCTTGCGCCGGAACTGATTGCCGGTTTCTGTGCCGCCTACGATCGAAAAATCAACTTGTTAGGCGGTATTGACATGCAAATATTGGGTATCGGTCGCACGGGGCACATCGCTTTCAACGAGCCGGGTTCGATGATCAACTCGCCAACGCGACTGATTACGCTTGATACCATAACCCGTATTGATGCAGCCGGAGATTTTTTCGGCGAAGAATTTGTACCGAGGCGTGCTATCACTATGGGTATCGGTACTATTCTTGCGGCAAAGAAGCTGATACTGATGGCATGGGGCGAGGGTAAGGCGAGTGTGATACGCAATGCTGTTGAAGGTCCGGTAACAGATTTGTTGCCTACATCTTACATGCAAAACCATCTCAACGCAAAAGTAGTACTTGACATGGCCGCCGCTTCGGAGCTGACACGCATGAAAACGCCCTGGATTGTTGGCTCCTGCAATTGGACAGATCGCCTCATCCGAAAAGCAGTAGTATGGCTGTGCCAAAAAACCGAAAAACCCATACTCAAACTCACCGACCGCGATTATAATGACAATGGGATGAGCGATCTCATTGCCCAGCACGGACCGGGAAGCAAGATCAATATAGATGTGTTTAACGATCTGCAGCACACCATTTCAGGATGGCCGGGGGGTAAACCCAACGCCGACGACAGCACCCGTCCTGAACGTGCCAGTCCGTTTCCCAAAAAAGTCATCATCTTCAGCCCGCATCCCGACGACGATGTAATTTCTATGGGCGGAACTTTTGCCCGTTTAGTGAAGCAAAATCATGATGTACATGTAGTTTACCAAACTTCGGGCAACATTGCAGTATTTGACGATGATGTGATCCGCTTCCTCGATTTCGGCAGCCAGTTAAACACCATCTTCGACCTGGCAGGCGCCGATACTAAAAATATTTACCAGAATTTAGCCAGACAATTAGTCGAAAAGAAACCGGGCGAACCCGACCTTCCCGAAGTACGTAAACTCAAAGCAGCCATTCGTCGCAGCGAAGCCATGGCTGCTGCCCGTTATCTGGGAGTACCGGAAGATCATGTGCATTATTTGGAAATGCCTTTCTACGAAACCGGAACCGTAAAAAAGAGCGATCTGAACGAAGCAGATGTGCAACTGATCATCGACCTGCTGCAACAGATAAAGCCGCACCAGGTATATGCAGCCGGCGATCTTTCCGATCCACACGGAACACACCGTGTGTGTATCAATGCCATCATAGCGGCGCTGCACGAGTTGAAAAACGAACCGTGGATGAAAGATTGCCGCGTATGGCTCTACCGCGGTGCATGGCAGGAATGGGATCTCGACCAGGTGGATATGGCAGTGCCGCTTAGCCCCGAAGAAGTTCTCATCAAACGTAAAGCCATTTATAAACATTCATCACAAAACAACGGGCCTGTATTTCCCGGCGCAGATCCACGCGAGTTCTGGCAACGTGCCGAAGAGCGAAATCATGCAACCGCCGTCATGTACGATAAACTTGGAATGGCAGAATATCAGGCAATCGAAGTATTTGTAAGGTATAGAATGGAATAAAATTTTATGTTATTTTGAAACTATTGTAGTCTTTTTTCGTATTATTTAATAAAATTAAAAATCACAATTTCAGATCATGCGAAACATGCGTTTTTCTATAATCCTGTTGATTAGCGGCGTTTGTATGCTGATGTGCCCCTCATGCAGTACATGCAGCCGACAGCAAACAGTTGATGATATTACCATTGATTTGGCCGATTTGGCCATAGATTCGAGTTATGTCAATATTGCCCGGAAAGTATTTTATGCTTTACCGACGCCCATTGAGTTGGCCATATTGATCAAAAATCTGGGTATTGATTTTCAGCCTGCTTTGCTGAATAATCCTTCCAATGCCTCGAAATATCTGACCAATCAGAAAATGGCGCTTAATTTCGGAGCGTATACTACCGATTTGACCTATGCCGGTCTTTTTGAACAGTCGCAAACGATATTGCGTTACAAAGTGGCTATTTTGAGATTAACAGAAGGTTTGGGTTTGCATACAGCCGTCGATTTTAGTACCATTCAGGAAATTGAGGCTAAAATCAATGATAAAAATGCTGTATTACGGGTCATTTCGGATACGTATGCTTCATGTACGGCCGCGCTAAATGAAAATGACCGTTATTTCCTGACATTAGCCATGTTTATCGGTGGATGGGTTGAAGGGATGTACATCGCTACCAGTTTGACCGACGAAAAACTGCCTTCAAACGAAAACCGGATGAAACAGTTGATTATCGACCAGAAATTAACCTTTAAGATGATATGGCAGGTAATGTCTGATCTGAAAACTATACCTGAAGTGACTGTCATGATGAATGATTTGTCGGAGATCGCACAGTTGTTAGACGGGGTCGACACCGACAATATTTCAACGGATGTATATGCAAAAATTAAAAATCAGGTACAATCTCTACGTCAAAATATTACAAATAATTAAACTTCCATGCGACAAAAACATATACCAACTTTAGCCATTGCGGTATTTTTACTTGCAATGACATTTTCATCGCAAGATGCTTTGGCTCAATGTAAATCTTTTGTGAAAGGCAGTTGTATTCCCCAATTAACTCCATACATTCATGACGGGAATTACCAGGCAGTGATCATGAGCGAGGGTGAAGAAGCAGAAGTTTACAAAACGATTTTTGCAGGACAACCCTACCGATTGATCGTTTGTGTGGACGACATACTGCCTAATGTCGAATTTGTGGTGTCGGATATTCGCCGAAATATTCTGTTCGACAATCGTAAGAACGGCAATGTAAAGATTTGGGATTTCAAATTCGACGCCAGCCAGCAGATCAAGGTAACCATACGTATTCCAAAATCCTCAAAACAGGGTGGTGCCGTCGAACGGGATCTTTTTGGATGCGTTGGAGTCCTTTTTAGTTTGTTGGAGCAATAAACATGGTTGATGGCGCTGATAGTCATAGAAGGTTTGGATGGTTCCGGTAAATCTACACAGATCAACCGGTTGGAGAAGTACTTGACAGCTCGTGGATATCGATGCCGTCAGTTACATTTTCCACGTAGCGACAGTCCCGTATATGGCGAATTAATAGCACGTTTCCTTCGCGGCGAATTAGGTGATATACATCAGGTGAATCCTTATCTGGTTGCTCTGATATATGCCGGCGACCGATTCGATTTTAAACCAGCGCTTGAAAAATGGTTGAATGACGGCGATATAGTGCTGTTCGACCGATATGTATTTTCCAATGTGGCTTACCAGTGCGCCAAAATGGAAAAGATGGAAGACAGCAAGGCATTACGTGAATGGATCTTGTACCTTGAATTTGAGTACCACAGATTGCCCAAACCCGATCTGAACATCTTTCTTGATGTGCCTTTCATGTTCACCCGTCAAAAGCTGACAGATGAAAGGGAGGGTGACGAACGTCAATATCTCCGGGGCAAAAAGGATATCCATGAAACCGACCTTGTTTTTCAGCAATCAGTACGTGACATGTACCTATCCATGTCGGACACGGACGATTTTGTGAAAATCGACTGTAGCAACGGTCATGCTATCTTATCTGTTGATCAGATATTTAACAGAATAATAAATGTTTTGAATGAAAAATTATTCATATAAAGTATACGTGAAGTCATTTGTTATATTACTCATAGTTTTTACATCGTTGAACCCGGTTGTAGCTCAATTCGATTTCGATGCAAAGGAAAAGGAACGCATCGCTAAAGCCAAAGTAAAAGTTCAAACTGAATGGACGCACGAATATGTAGACGGAAAACCTTCTGCCAAAGGTCATAAAGCTACCGTAACAAAATACGATACACGAGGTAACGTCACCGAAATTGTCAATTACAACGAAAAAGGCGAAATCATTTCGGTATTTGTATACCAGTATGACAATCGTGACAACAAGGTAAATTTCGAACAGTATCAGGACAATCGCAAAAGACTGCAATACAGCCGGAAAACTGCTTATGACGCCAGAGGTAACAAAATCAGAGAATACGGATTCGATGGGGTAACCGGGTACAACAATACCTTCAAATATGACGAAAACGGTAAACTGTCGGAAATCAACTATACCATAGAAAATGTACTTATAGAAAAACGTATTTTTAAATATTCAGGAAACAAGACTGAAATCTCGATTTACGACTCGAATAATAACCTGACATTCAGGCAGGAAAACCTTTATAATGATAAAGGTTTATTAGTGTCGGAAATAAAAACAGGGGGAAAAGGTAACCTGATGCACAGTTTGAATTTGCAGTACAACAATTCAGGTAATCTGACAGAAGAGGCAAAAACTTTAGCAGACAATAAATTAGACTATCAAAAATTGTATCAGTACGACAATCAAAACCGTCCTGTCAGGGAAGAAACTGTTACCATGGATGGCGTAAGATACGTGTCGCGTGAATATCAATACAATAATCAGGGTGATTTGATTTTACAATCCATGAGGAGAAACGAAAGAACGCAGGAGGCTTCAACGAAAAAGTTCACATATAATGACAAGGGTATCTACAGTGAAGTAGATGCTTATATTGCCACATATAAACTATATTCTTTATATAAATACACTTACGAATTTTATTAAAAATGAAATACATGTCATGATCCGGGTTTTTTACATGTGCTTGGTCGATTGGCTCGAAAAACGACAATTACCCTGTTTTTATAAGTCGATACTTGGGATTGAATGTCCCGGTTGCGGAATGCAACGGGCATTTATAGCCTTGTTGCGGGGTGATTTGATCGGGAGTATTCAAATCTATCCTGCACTGATTCCGACTATTGCCATGCTGATATTATTGGTCGTACATGTTTTCTTACACCTGAAAAACGGGGCAAAGATGTTAATATGGTTCTTTATCATTAATTCCGGACTTATCGTTATCTCATATATTTATAAATTAATTGTTTAACTTTTTTTAAATTTAAGTTTATGGACGAAATGAATCAACAAAACGCGAGGCAAATGTTGCCTGCTTTACCCACTTCCAACACGGTACTGGTACTCGGAATTTTATCCATTGTTGGATGCTGGTGCTTTGGGCTTGTTGGGCTCATCATGGGTATCATCGCATTAGTAATGTCGGGTAAAGCGGCAAAGGAATATACCCAGAATTTCGGGCAATATTCCGAAGGTTCTTACAAAAACCTGCAGGCCGGCAAGATTTGTGCCATCATCGGAACGTGCCTGAGTGCCATTGCATCTGTTTATTACGTTATTTATTTGTTCATTATAGGAACAATAGCCAGTTTTCTTCCCTGGAAGGAATTGTTTAATATGTAAAAGTGCGGGCTTCAGGAAAGTTTGCAGTATATTTGTTTTTTACGGTTTTCATCAGTTGCTGGTGGATGTCGTTATCGTATTTGCATGCACAGGTTGAGGTCGCTCCCGGCCGTTATCGCGTCATGTTTACCGACAAAAACCACAACGCATACACCATCAGTCAACCTCAGTTTTTTCTTTCGGAACGGGCTTTGCAACGTCGCGAACGGCAGGGCATTTCAGTTTCGCAGGCTGACCTGCCTGTAAGCGATTGTTATATTGACAGTCTGAAACAATTGGGGGTTGAGGTTCTGAACACATCCCGGTGGTTCAATTGGGCAACAATACGTTGTTCATCTGAAAATGCTGAGAAATTGAATCACCTCAGTTTCATCAGGCACGCCCCTGTTATCCAAAAGGAAAACATTCAGGACACAACGGTTGATAAAGGATACAATTTAGAAACTCTGTTTTCATTACTATTCCAGAACAAAAAAGAAGAAGAGACCGGTTCGAAATATGGAGCGCCGGTTTCATATTATGGGCTGGCGGCTGAACAGGTGGGTATGATGAACGGCCATACGCTTCATGATAGAGGTTATCGTGGAAAGGGAATGTTGATTGCCGTGATTGACGGCGGATTTCATAAAGTGATGGAACTTTCTGGATTCGACAGTTTGCGAAACAGCGGACGGTTGCGGGAAATAAAGAGATTTACCCCGGATGTTGAAAGTATCACAGGTGAAAACAATCATGGAACCAATGTATTATCCATCATTGCTTCCCATCTGCCCGGCCGGATGATGGGTTCGGCGCCTGATGCCGATTATCTGTTGCTGCAATCGGAAGAAATTGCCCATGAATACATTGTGGAAGAGGACAATTGGATTGCGGCAGTGGAATATGCTGACAGTATTGGCGCCGATTTGATTACCAGCTCACTGGGATACTCAACATTCGATGATGCGTCGCAAAATCACAGTTACAGGGAATTAGACGGACGAACCGTACCTGCCTCACAGGCTGCAACTATGGCAGCTGCCAGGGGAATGATTGTATGTCTGAGCGCCGGCAATGACGGCGATACCAACTGGAAGTTCGTTTCTGTCCCTGCTGACGCCGACAGCGTGATCACCGTCGGAGCAGTAGACAGGGAAGGTCGCTATGTATCGTTCAGTTCCAAAGGGTACACCGCCGACAAACGTATCAAACCCGACCTGGTGGCTATGGGAAAAGAAACAGCCTACCAAAATTCGATGGGCAATATCAATACTGGTAACGGAACTTCCTATTCCACACCCCTGCTGGCCGGGTTAATTGCCTGTTTGTGGCAAGCCTTTCCCGAAAAAAGTAATATGGAAATCATGGATATGGTGAAACGTTCCGCTAATTATTTTCATGAACCGGATTCGCTTTATGGGTATGGCATCCCTGATTTCTCAAAACTGATGAAACCTTCCTCCCTTTTGTCAGGCGCAAAAAATGAATCATACTCCGTATCTGTCCTTACCCCTCCGCACACGGATACGCTCACAGTGTTTCTTTCTCCGGCACAGCACGGGCATGTCCATATCACAATAAAAACACTCACCGGGCAACCGGTTTTATCGCATAACGGTTATGTTTCCAATTACAATACCTATGAATTGCCCGTCAATGACAGTGCAAAATTCGCATCCGGAACATATTTGGTTGAGGTGCGAACCGATGCCGGAAAAGTTGCTACAATATATCATCGGGGGCTTTGATTCAATTTTTTATTGAAAAATGCTTATCTTTGCTTCGCAATTTTAAAAAAAAAATTTATTATGAACGTGACAAATGAACGTATCGCGCAATTAGAGGATGAAGTCCGTGCATTGAGAGCGCAATTGGAAGACAGAGCCGAAAATGAAAAAATACATGAGCTCAACGCTGAGTTGACAGCTACCAATGAAGAATTGTCAGCCACCAACGAAGAGTTTGCCGCTACCACCGAAGAGTTGCATAAAACCAACATGAAACTGGAGCAATACCAAACGCAACTTGAATTGATGGTCGAAGCAAAAACCAAAGAATTGACGGTCAGTCAGGAAAATTTGTTATCGCTCAGCCGCCGGCAGGCTTTATTTATCAAAGTGTTGCAATTACTGCAATTAGAAAATGACCTGCCAACGGCAATGAACATGGCGCTTGCCGAAATCGGCGAATATACCGGAGTAAGCCGTATGCAAATCTGGGAAAATAACTCCGACGGCCTTACTTACGGAGTATCCTACGAATGGTGTAACGAGGGAGTAGAACCGGCCATCCATTACCTGAAAACAATACCGCTCGATTACGGAAAACCATGGTTCGACATGCTCCTTGCCGAAAGAATGATATGTACGTGGGACATCCAAACGCTTCATCCCGCAATGATTGAAATATTGGAGCCGCAAGGCGTCAAATCCATCGTGGTGCTTCCTTTGGCTGAATACGGCGCCTTTTTCGGATATATTTCGTTTACCGTTACCGAAGCCAAGGTATGGGAAAATGAAGATGTGGAACTGCTGAAAAACATTGCGCAAATCGTTTCGACCGCTTCAAAAAGGTATCAGGCTGAAACAGTCATAAAACAGTCGCAGCAATCCATGCGAACAGTGCTGGATAACATCAACGCCAATATTTTCGTTACCGATTACGATACGATGGAAATTCTTTTTGCCAACTCATCTTTCAAAAAAGAGGTAGGCAGAGACATGGAAGGCGAAATATGCTGGCAGGCGCTGCAAGCGGGGTTGAGCTGTGAATGTGCACATTGTCCGAAAACAATACTGTTGAACGAAAATCATCGTCCCGCGGGCGTTCATTATTGGGAAGACTACAACTCAAACACCAAACGCTGGTACACCATCGCAAGCACGGCGCTTGAATGGTTCGACGGGCGTATGGTCATCATGGAATTAGCCACCGACATCACCGATCGCAAAAAGGCGGAAATAGAACTCGAACGGGCAAAAGAAAAAGCCGAAGAATCGGACGTTCTTAAATCAGCGTTTTTAGCCAACATGTCGCACGAAATACGTACCCCGATCAACGGTATCACCGGATTTCTACAGTTTCTCAACGACGAGAACCTCACGCCCAATCGCCGTCAGGATTACATCAACATCATCAACAACAGCAGCGTCCAACTGGTGAAGTTGATTGACGACATCATCGACATAGCCAAAATCGAAGCCCGGCAGATGAACATCAATCCCATGCCGGTACAGATCAACAATTTGATGACAGAGTTGCATCTGTTTTTTGAAACATGGATGCAAAGCGTCAATAAAGAACATATTTCACTGATCATTGACAATAGCGGATTTATTGATCACTGCACAACTTACGTCGATTCGATCCGTCTTCGGCAGATAATCACCAATCTGATCAACAATGCCATAAAATATACCGATAAGGGATTTATCCGTTTTGGTTACCGTCAGTCGTCGCCCTGCAAACTTGAATTTTTTGTTGAAGACACCGGCATTGGAATGAAGCCGGAACATCGCGGGATCATTTTTGAACGTTTCCGTCAAGCCTCCGATCGACAGCAGGGAGGTACCGGTTTAGGTTTGAGTATATCACGCAGCCTCGTCCAAATGATGGGCGGCGACCTGTGGGTAGAATCCACCGAAGGAGAAGGTTCTTCATTCTACTTCACTATTGAGTATCTGCCGGTTGAGAACTGAAAATTTTTCACACAATAATTGAATGCCTATGCAAAGACCAAATGAATCACAAAATTCCTTCGCAATGTGAAGATGTACGAAGTGTTATATTCTTTTGTATTTTAAAGTTTTAAAATGTTAAATTAAAAAAAGTAAAAAATGAAGACAAAATTTGTAATGCAAAAATACAAAATGATAACGGTAATTATTATTACCGTATGCATTATGATAACATTTGATTGTAAAAATCAAGTGGAAATGGATGACAACCTGTTGATTGAGATGGGTGTCAATGGTGGCCAGCTGTCATCATTGAATCTTAAAGGAACCCAATGGAAATTGGCGGGGCACGTTGATGCTCAGGGAAACTTTAAAGAGTTTGCACCAAAAGATTGTGAGGACTGTTATACGCTGTGGTTTGATACGGATGATACAGCCACCTCTATAAGTATTAGCGGGAGGTGGAAGTTGGACTTGCGCAAATTGAGTCCTCCGGGAACTATGCCTAATTTAAGTCTTCGGTGTGAATTATATGATAAAGATGGTGAATGGTATTGTAATGACCTTGATGATTTTTGTAAATCATTAAAGATTATCGAATCCTATTCAGCAACTGAGAAAGAATTGAAACTTTGGAGAGATCATTCTTATCTTTTGTTTATCCCTCAAGAAGGATATCATTTGTCAACGATACGAAAAGGCACTGAATGGAAACTGTCGGGTATAGTTGATCTTCAAACAGGTGAATTAAAAACGCTTGAGCCAGTAGATTGCGAAAAATGTTATAAAATTCATTTTACGGGTAATGATTTAGTGTATGTCCATAGCATTTTGGCAAATTTATTTTTAAACCTGTCGAGTTTGGAACGTGAATACATTAAACATCCTGGAGGTGGTTTTTTAGATTCATGGGGCTTTGATGAAGAATATGACAAATATGACGAATATGAGCAAGACACTTTTCTCTTTCGTTATGCGATTGACCATGTTACATCATATCAGTTTACTGCTGACGAGTTAAAACTCTTCTTCGTTTATCAGGAAAAATCTTATTATTTATTATTTAAATGCATATACCAATGAAAAAAATTATTAAAAAAGCAGTTTTTTTATTGGCAATGGCAATAACTGTTGCCGGATGCGATTCTTCTGTATCTGAATTATTATCTGATGAATTGATTTCATCCAACTTATCGAAAGATGGCAAAACAGATCCCGAACTTCTTATTGGAGAATGGGATGCTATTAAGTTTGCTTATACAGCAGACGGAAATTCAATCTCAAGCGTGTCCAAAATATCGAACTGTGCTGTCAACATTCGTAATTCATTTTCACTCACTGATGATGAATGGCCAGGATATGATATATCTGTGGTATTCAAGTTTTGCTCTTATCCTTATGCAATATCAAGTGAGTACCTAAATTATATTGTTGAAAAGAGCGCTTGTTACGCAATATTAATACAATATACTGATGATGAAATAGAAGTCGATTACGCTTTAAAAAATGCGTATAGCTTTGCCATTAAAGACAATGAGTTAACCATTTATTTCACAGGGGTAAAAAACAATAATTTATTAATCTTAAAAAAGCGATAAACCCTTAGTTTTGTTTAAAAAGTAAATAATTCTTTTTTTCGTTGTAATAAAATTTTAATTTGTTCTCTTGCAGAGAAAAGAATGGAACAGTTATCATCGTATAGAAGTATAACTTCCCATCATATTGT
>Ga0082212_10008931_pt1 | contig 12993 bp, 15 predicted proteins | sample TergutNt197P3_FD_71548 | JGI IMG/M metagenome (GOLD analysis project Ga0082212, IMG submission 71548) | Neocapritermes taracua P3 segment gut microbial communities from Petit-Saut dam, French Guiana - Nt197 P3 | ecosystem: Host-associated > Arthropoda: Insects > Digestive system > Gut ... | reverse complement strand
TACCTATTCCCCCACGAGCAGCGCAACGGGTAAAGATGGAGAAGACGTAACTTCCGGCACAACAAGCAGTCAGTATAACAATGCAGACTGGTGGGCAAATACCACAAGCGGGCCGGGCTTCCTTTTTGGCACAACAGATGCTGCTCCCTGGAAGATGACCACCGGAGTCGGCAATCTTCCAAAATTGTATTGGGAGTAGGTTTAATTAGGAAATAATTGAATGATTGAATGACTGAATAATTGAAACAGGGGAAATAGTGTGATGCTTGTTTCGCAAGCGGGAGAAGTGGGGAAAACAGTGTAAACAGGGGAATGTTTTTCCCAATTCTTCCATTAGCGTGCTGTTAGGTTAGGATATTCGCCGGAAGGTATGTGCCATACGTTGGCAAAGTCCCAGCCCGCGAAAGTATTTTGCTGTTTCATTTCTGCTGTGGTTTTGCCGGCTATACCGCTTTGAGACACGTTGCCTGCTCCGGCGGATTGTCCTGTGGTTTGGATATCAAAAAAACTGTTTTCGGCGCTGCCTATTTGTATTTCTCCTGATAATCCGCCAACACGGTAGAGGCCCTTAACGCTGCCTGTGGCATAACTGTTTGATATTTTGCCCACTTGCTGTCCAACTAACCCGCCTACCAATCTGTTAGCGCTGACGCTGCTTGAGGAATAGCAGTTTTCGATACTGCTGTTGCTGCTCAGGTGCGCTACTAATCCACCGGCATTTATTAAGTTACCGCTCACGCTGCCTTCGGAATAGCAATTTTTGATATGACTGCCGCGAATCTGTTCTCCTATCAGCCCACCAACATCGCTTCTGCCACTCACACTGCCAATTGCATAGCAGTTTTCGATACTGCTTAAATCCTGTACACCAACCAATCCGCCAACATTGTCGAAACCTCTGATACCCCTGTCGCCAATTTCAACGCCAAGGTTATCTATTCTTGCAAAGCGGATATATCCGAACAAACCGACATCGAAAATGTCGACACGATTAAGCCACAAACCTGTAACTTTAAATCCTGCGCCGTTAAGACTGCCTCTGAATGTGTCTTCATTTGTTCCTATCGGCATCCATCCCTGTTCTCCCCATTGTTCGTACCCTGCACCCACCGTTGCAAGGTATTCTGTAAGGTCTATGTTGTTTGCGAGTATAAAATGCGCTGTTAAATGGTTTCGCACTTGGTCTAACTGCTCAGGTGTTGAAATAACATAAGGATCGGTTTTAGTGCCCGTACCTCCCGAAAATTCTTGAGCATTAACTGTCATATTTACTGCAAACAAAAGGCATGCTATGGTAATGTTAACTTTTTTCATCTGTTTAAATTTTAAATTCTTCATAGTAAATCGGCGGCAATATATAAAATATTTGTAGTTTTATCGCTGGTTGGCATATTTGAAAATGTTAATTGTGATTTTCATTCATGAAAATTTATTAAAACAGTACCATGAGAATAAAGTTTTTATTTTCCATAGTTTTTGTATGCGCTGCATTTTTTTTATCGGCGCAGAACACTGTCCGGTGGCGGAACGACCGTACAGGAATATATAACGAAACAGGGCTAATGAAATCGTGGCCGGCAAACGGCCCTCAATTGCTTTGGCACTTTGATGGACTGGGCAGGGGATTTACTTCAGTAACAATCGACAGCAATCAACTTTTTGTTACCGGCGAAACCGATGGCAGAGGCTATCTTTACGTTTTGGATATGGATGGAAAACTCCGGCATAAAATTGAATATGGCAGCGAGTTTACCAACAGCTATCCGGGCGCACGCAATGCGGTAATTCCCGACGACGGGAAATTATATGTAGTAAGCGGAACAATGGAATTGTTTTGTTTCGACATGCAATCGCTGAAACTGTTATGGAAAAAGAATTATGCGCAGGATTTTGGAGCCGAAAACACCCGGCATGGCTGGCATGGCACGCCTCTTATTATTGACGAAAAACTTATTATCGCTCCCGGAGGAAAACAGCACAATGTTGTTGCGCTTAATAAGGCAACGGGCGATATAATTTGGAGTTCGACAGGGGCAGGCGATATGTCGGGATATGGATCGCCCATATATCTCAGCGACCAGCAAATTCCTCAGGTGGTATTCATGATGGCTGATAACATTATCGGGTTAGACGTAACAAATGGCCGAATGATATGGTCGTTCCCGCACACTAACCGTATGGGCGAGCATCCAAACACTCCGGTTTATAGTAACAATATGCTGTTTTTTATGAGCGCTTACGGTAAAGGCTCAACCATGCTGCGCCTGTCGAATGGCGGCCGGAGTGCAGCTAAAGTATGGGAACTGACTGAGTTGGGACATCAGACTGGGCATGTGGTAAAGTATGGGGATTATATTTATGGCCCCGGTGAAAGAACAAACTGGTATTGTGTTGACTGGCAAACCGGAAAAATAATGTACAGCGACAACACTCTTGCTGTGGGCAATATCATAGCCGCCGACGGAATGCTGTACATTTATTCCGACAGGGGCGAAATGGCGCTGGTAAAACCCGATTCGCAAAAATTAGAAGTCGTCAGCAGATTTCCTGTTACCTTGGGAACAGAGACTCACTGGGCTCATCCTGTAATACACAATGGAATACTGTATATACGGCATGGAAATACTCTAATGGCGTATAAGATTAAAGAAAGTTAACCAACTAAATTACTAACTCCGACATTTAGCAATCGTAATAATTATTTTTATGTATCTTAAAAGTCTGGTACTTAATAATTTTAAAAACTACGAACTTGTTGAAATTGAACTTTCATCAAAGATTAACTGTTTTGCAGGGGCAAACGGAGTTGGAAAAACAAACATATTAGACGCGATTCATTACCTGTCGCTGGCTAAAAGTTTTTTTAACAGTATCGACAGTGTAAGTATTCGTCATGGCGAAGACTATTTCATTATTAAAGGCGAAATAGAAAGAAATGGCGATAAAGATCAGATTCACTGCGCATTTCTAAAGCAAAAGCAAAAAATAATGAAACGCAATGGCAAGGAGTATCAAAAACTCTACGATCATATAGGGCGTTATCCGGTGGTTATGATTTCGCCTGCCGACAGTTCGCTTATTACTGAAGGAAGCGAGGAACGCCGCAGGTTTATGAATAAGATTATCAGTCAGTACGATGCCGTTTATCTCGATTCGGTTCTTCAGTATAATAAGGCTGTTTTGCAGAGAAACAGGCTGTTGAAAGATTTTAAAGCCGCAAATAAAATTGACAGCGACATGCTTGCCGTGTGGGACACTCAATTAGTTAAATATGGCGGTTATATATACGATGCCCGAAAAAAACTTATTGACGAACTGAAACCTGTTTTTCAGGAGTATTATTCACTTATATCGTCATCAAAAGAAACGGTGAGGTTAGAATATGTTTCGCACCTTAATGAAGGCGATTTTGAAAATATGCTGGCCGACTCTCTGAAAAAAGATTTATATTTGGAATACACTACGGTTGGAGTTCATAAAGATAATCTGGCGCTTGAAATGAATGGGTTTCCTATAAAAACAATCGGCTCGCAGGGACAGCAAAAATCATTTCTTACGGCGCTGAAACTGGCAAAATTCGACTATATAAAACGCATGTCGGGATATTCGCCAATACTGCTGCTCGACGATATTTTTGACAAATTCGATGCCGAACGCGTTGAGCAAATAATACGGCTTGTCAGCGACAGCATGTTTGGACAGATTTTTATTACAGACACTCACTGCGACAGGTTACAGGATATACTCTCTGCGCATAATGCAGAATATAAGCTGTTTAACATATCGAACAACACTGTTGAAGATATAAAAATATATTGACGCTTTGAATCATGAGACGAAGTAAAACGATAACGATTGCCGAAGCTGTTAAGGATTTTGTTAATGAAATGGGGCTTGGTGAAAAGCTTGACGAAACATCGCTGATTGCTTCGTGGGAGGAAGTTGTAGGCAAGATTATCAGCACCCGCACAACAAAAATTTACATAAAAAACCATGTTCTTTATGTTCATCTCAATTCGTCGGTTGTGAGAAACGAACTTCACATGCTTAGAGGCTTGCTAAAAGACAGACTGAATGAGAAAGCGGGTAAACAGCTTATTCAGGATATTGTTTTAAGGTAAACATTTAGTGTGTATATAGTTACGAGTTACGAGTTACAAGTTACGAAGAAGGAATCAGAAAAGCGGTTAGGAGTGGTGGAATAGTTACAAGTTACGAGTTACGGAGTTACAAGAACAATTCTTAGTTTTTAGTTCTTATCTTTTAGTTTTCAGTTACTCAATTATTCAATCTTCAGTTACAAGAATATTTGTGAAATAAATTTTAGAAATTATATAAAGATAATGGATTACGATAGAATATTGACACTTAAGGCAATAGAAATTGCTAAAGAAGGAATAGGGCAGGGGAGCGGCCCGTTTGGAGCCATAGTTGCAAAAAACGGAACGATACTTGCTGAAGCCGTAAACAGGGTAACGCTTGACTCTGACCCTACCGCTCACGCCGAAGTGGCTGCAATAAGAAAAGCGGCAAAAGTTTTAAAAAGCCATAACCTGCATGGCTGTACGCTGTATTGCTCATGCGAGCCCTGCCCGATGTGCCTTGGCGCAATTTACTGGGCCGGAATTTCGCGGGTGGTTTATGCATGCAGCAGGCACGATGCCGCGAATGCAGGGTTCAGCGATAAAGATATTTACGACGAAATTGCTCTTGACGCCGAACATAGAAGTATTGTATTTGAACGCATTACCGGTTTGGATGGAGAAGAAGTGTTCAGAACTTGGGAAAAGTATGAAAGTAAAATACCTTATTGAATAAGAGATAGTTACGAGTTACGGAGTTACAAGTTACGAGTTAGGGACTTTCAGTTATTCAATCTTCAGTTAACAAGTATCTTAATTGTTTTATTAAAAGTAATTTATGAAAAATGCATGGGTCTAAAATTTCTCATGATTTTTATGTAAGAGATGTGCTTGAAATAGCTCCTGAACTTCTTGGGAAAGACATTGTACTGCGCCTTGATAACGGAACGTTTATTCGCCGGCAGATTACCGATGTGGAAGCATACAGAGGACAGGAAGACAAAGCCTGTCATGCCTCTAAAGGCAAAACGCGCCGTACTTCGGTAATGTTTGAAGAAGGCGGCGTTTTATACATTTATCTCATTTATGGCATGTATTGGATGATGAATATAGTTACCGGTGCAAAAGATAATCCTCAGGCTGTGCTGATTAGAGGGGTTACCGATATTTCAGGGCCGGGCAGGCTGACAAAGTCGCTTTCAATCGATGGTTCGTTTAACAGCGAAAGCCTTACGGCATCCGACAGAATATGGCTTGAAAACAAAGACCGAAAGCCTGTTTTTAACACAGGCCCTCGAATTGGTATAGATTATGCCGGCGATTACTGGAAATCAGTCCCGTGGAGATATTACGTTGTTTGAAGTTGAGCAGAATTATTCCACAGGCTCATCCATTCGCCCTATGAATAATATTGTTCCGGTACTTTTTTCTTTAGTCAGATACAAAAACGGACGGTTGGCAAAAAACTGAGGCGGAGTACTTGGGCCAACAGAGGTAACACCTACTGTAATTACGGTAACTGCCGCAGCCTCAGTTCCTTCTTCATTAACTTCCACAAATGTTTTTTGTTTGATTTCGGATACGAACAAATCAACATCGGAAATATTTGCGAAATTGGCGAAAAGCGGGTCAAAAATTTGCTGCATACCAACATTTTTTACCGGCTTTTTTAGAGGAATATCGCATTCAATTTTGAACCTTGGCAGTTTGAGCCATACATTGTGCTTATACATATTGTTCGCAATATTTTGCCATTTGTCATTATCCAAGTAATCAATTAATTGATCAATATTCATATCGTTTTCAGGAAGGATAGCCACCATACTGAATGCCTGATTGCCATATGGCATTTCAATACATTTTACATATTCATCGGCATAGTAAGGAAAATTGGCGGTTTGCTCCATCATATTTACCTTGATTTTCTGATTATTAACTTTTGTAAAATCGTCCTGTTTAGTGTTTGCCTTATCAAATTGCGATTCCCATTTGCTTTTGAAATAGAGTGCATTTATAAGATACATCATCACATCGGCACTTATCGGAGGGTTGATTATTTCCTTTATTCTGTTTTTCGTTTTGTCGGCGCACCATTTATTGATAATGCCGGCAGCATCTGACTTGCTGAAATCGAGCGATTTAACCTCTGCATCAAAGTAGGTCTTGTTTACATTGATAAATGGCTGTTTAACGGGAAGTCCATCGCGATACCAAATTGAATTTGCAATACTGATGTCGGTAAGCGGGTCGATATTAAGCAACGCCTGCGACATTTTTTGATAGTATTCGTTGATTTCGGTTTCGGTAAAATCAGCCATCCCAAGCACTTCAGCCATTTCGGTGCGGGTATCGCCGGAAGCGCCGTTGTAGAGCATTCCAAGAGCGATATTGAGACTCAACGGCGAAAAAAATGTATTGGGTTCTTCAGCCAGTGCCGAAACTTCCTTAAAGATGCTGAACGCAAAATTATTGTCGGCATCTGTTTTTGAGCCTTGCCTCGTTGTCAATTCTATGGGTTCGGCAGGTTTTACTTCTTTTTGGGCATCGTCCTTGTTACAGGCATAAGCACAAAATATTATGCTTGCCGTTAATACATATAAAAATGTCTTTTTCATTTTTTTTAAATTTTAAATTAATAAATAACTTCTTCTATACATATAGACGCAAAAATACCCAAAATATCAAGTGAAGGTATGTAATATTTATATTTTTTTAACATTTGCACACCAAATTTTCAATTCCGCATTCTTTATAAAGTTTGTTTTATCTTCTGGCATAAAAATACTATTTTTGTCGCAATTGAAGCGCAAAAAATAAATTGAATGAAAACAGACATTAACTTACGAGCGGCTGACAATATCCGCATACTATCAATGGCAATGGTTGAAAAAGCAAAATCGGGACACCCGGGAGGTGCAATGGGAGGAGCCGATTTTATTCACATACTTTTTTCGGAATTTTTGAATTTCGACCCATCTGACCCTCAATGGATTAACCGCGACAGGTTCTTTCTCGACCCGGGACATATGTCGCCTATGCTTTACTCGGTTTTAACTCTCACAGGCAGTTTTGCAATTGACGATATTAAAAATTTTCGTCAATGGGGAAGTTCCACGCCCGGACACCCCGAACTTGACGTTGCACGAGGAATTGAAAATACTTCGGGTCCTCTGGGACAAGGTCATACAATGGCAGTTGGAGCGGCTATTGCCGAGAAATTTCTTGCAGCAAGGTTCGGCGAACTGTTTAATCATAAGATATATACGTTTATTTCCGATGGCGGCATTCAGGAAGAAATATCTCAGGGCGCAGGACGAATAGCAGGGCATTTGGGATTGAACAATCTTATAATGTTTTTCGATTCAAACGATATTCAACTTTCAACAGAAACACAGGCAGTTACAAACGAAGATACTGCAATGAAATACGCCTCGTGGGGCTGGAAAGTAACCACCATCGATGGCAATAATCCGAATGAAATACGGCAGGCATTAGCCGAAGCGCAAACCGAAACCGACAGACCTGTTCTCATAATCGGCAAAACAATAATGGGAAAAGGGCTGTTAGACATCAACGGAAACTGCTTTGAGAGAAAGACTTCCACGCACGGAATGCCTGTAAGCGATGCAGGAGGCTCATTCGAAAAATCGGTATCGAATTTGGGCGGCAACCCCGATTTGCCTTTCTCAATTTTTGAAGATGTGAGCGCACTTTACGACAGCGTTATAAAAAGAAAACAGATTTTTGCTTCGGAATGGAAAAATAAATATGGCGAATGGGCTCAAAAAAATCCTGAACTTGATAAAAAACTCAATGATTTTTATTCGGGAAATATTCCCGATATTGATTTCGGCGCAATAAATCACAACGCCGATTTGGCAACGAGAACGGCTTCGGCGACAATACTCGGCATTTTTGCAAATAAAATTGAAAATATGATTGTTGCATCTGCCGACCTTGCAAACTCCGATAAAACAGACGGTTTCCTGAAAAATACCCGTCCGTTTGCAAAAAACGATTTTTCGGGAGCATTCCTCCACGCCGGCGTTTCCGAACTTACTATGGCTGCCATAATCAACGGAATGGCGCTGCACGGCGGAGTGATAGCAGCGTGCGGAACTTTTTTTGTTTTTTCGGATTATATGAAACCAGCAATAAGATTGGCGTGCTTAATGGGATTGCCTGTGAAATACATCTGGACACACGATGCTTTCCGCGTAGGCGAAGACGGTCCCACGCATCAGCCCATTGAACAGGAAGCACAAATAAGATTAATGGAACATCTGAAAAATCACAACGGCGAAAACAGCCTGCTTGCACTTCGACCGGCAGACTCGAACGAAACAACGGCAGCGTGGAAAATGGCGCTTGAAAACAAAAAAACACCTACGGCGCTCATTCTGTCGAGGCAAAATATTAAAGACCTACCGGCTGCATCGGGAAACAGATTTGATGACGCTCTTAAATCGGCAAAAGGCGCTTATACCGTTGTTGAATGCGAAGGCAACCCCGATATAATTCTTGTGGCAAACGGCTCGGAAGTGTCAACGCTGGTTGAAAGCGCTGCGCTGCTCGGCAAAAATAATTATAAGGCAAGAGTGGTCTCGGCGCCATCGGAAGGACTTTTTAAAAATCAGCCCGAAAGTTACAGACAATCAATAATACCCGACAATGTTCCTGTCTTTGGCTTAACGGCAGGATTGCCGATTACGCTGCAAGGACTTGTCGGCTCGAAAGGGATGGTTATGGGAATGAACAGTTTCGGATATTCGGCTCCATATAAAGTGCTTGACGAAAAATTCGGCTTTACCCCCGATAATGTTTACAACCAAGTAATTGCTTTTCTGAGAAAATTTTAAGTAATTCTTTTTATCTTTGCAAAAATATTTAGAACAGATGGAAACAGTTGTTATAGAAACCCGCAATAAATCAGACGTTCGACTTTTGCGTGGCATTTCCAAGCGAATTGGCGCAAGAGTCATCGATACTGATGAATTATTCGAGGATATGGTTTTAGGTCGCTTAATAGAAGAAGGAATGAAAGAGCCCGGCGTTGTTAGCCGTGACGAAATAATGAAAGCTTTAAGGCGATGAATACTGTTTTTAAGCCTTCTTTTTTGCGCTGTATCAGAAAGATAAATAACCCTTTGGTGCTTAATAATATTGAGCAAGCCATTTTGAGTGTTGAAAATGCTGCGACTATAAAAGATATTCCCGAACTTAAAAAATTGAAAGGGTACAAAAAGTTTTACCGCATCAAACTCGGCGATTACCGTATTGGTGCCTCTATTGAGAATGACATAGTTACTCTATTAATTTGTATGCCCAGAAAAGACATTTACAAATTTTTCCCATAATAATAAAAAACAATGCAATACGATATAAAACCGAACATCAAAGGTTTGATATTTGACCTTGACGGAACTCTTGCCGACACAATGCCATACCACTTTAAAGCATGGCAAGATGCCTGTAAAAAATTCGGCATTGAAATTGACCATGAATTTCTGCAAAAATATACAGGAACTCCCGCATGGATTATAGCCGATAAACTGTTGAAAGAGAATAACAACGTAAAAATTGATGCCAAAGAGATACTTGAAGAAAAAATAAAAGTTTTTCACGACCATCAGTATCTTGTAAAAGCCATAGAGCCGGTTGCCGACATTGTAAAAAAATATTACGGTAAATTACCAATGGCAGTAGGCACCGGCGGACACAAGCAGGCTGTTGAAAGAACTCTCGAAGTAACCAATCTGCTGCAATATTTTGATATAATTATAACAGCCAACGATGTTGAAAATTATAAACCTCACCCAGAAACATTTTTGAAATGCGCCGAAAAGATGAATATCGAACCGCGTTTTATTGAAGTCTTCGAAGACGGTGACCTTGGAATTGAGGCAGCAATAGTCGCCGGAATGCAGGCAACAGATGTAAAGTCGTGGTATAATTCTGATTGGCAGAACACGTAACTTAAAAAAATAACCTACTTGAAACAAGCAGGTTATAGATAATTTTGTCGGGGTGGCAGGATTCGAACCTGCGGCCCTCTGGTCCCAAACCAGATGCGCTAACCGGGCTGCGCTACACCCCGCTCAAAAATGAGACTGCAAAAGTATTATTTATTTTTCAATTTCAAAGTATAAAGTAAAAAGGTTTTTATACCGACCCGGTGTTCAAAAATCCCTGATTTTTTAAAACCGTCAAAAGCGCTTTGGAAAAATGTTCATTATCGGCTTTTTTATATCTGATGTCGGTAAATATTTGGGCTAATGTTTCCTTATTATTTTCTGCAACATATTTCAACGAATCGGGTTGCGCTTCTTTATGCGCATAGTACCGGTCTATGTCGGCAGCCGAATAATCTTTATAAACTTCACTGTGAACCACTGCTTCAAGCGGCAGTCTGTCAACCTGTTCGGGCTGCTCGGCAGGAAAGCCAAGCGTGATTGTTGCAACAGGGACAACACCTGCTGGCAGGTTGAGCGCCTTGATTATCTCGTTGGCAGTATAGATTACAGTTCCGAGATAACAAATACCAAGTCCTTTTGCCTCAGCCGCTATCGCAACAGTTTGAGCAACAATAACGGCATCAATAGCCGCCGTAACAAACGACAGAAAATTATCATATCCCGGCTCGGCGTTTCTCATTCTGCACCATTTATTAAACCTGTTGAAATCGGCGCAAAAGGTAAGCGTAACAGGAGCCTCAACAATCATTTTCTGATTAAAATGAAAAGGTGCAAGCCGTTTTTTCATCTCGCTGTCTCTTGTAACAATAATACTGTAAACCTGCATATTACCGGTTGTTGAAGCGCGATAACCCATTTCTAAAACGGCGTTAAGCGTTGCGTTGTCCACATCTTCAGTAGAATATTTTCTTATACTTCTGCGTTTTAATAAAATATCTTCGAGTGAATTCATTTGTTTATTTTTTATCAATGTGCAAAAATATCAAAAAAATATTTTAATTTTGCACCTCGAAATTTATTAACCGTATAAATTATTATATTATGTCAAAAATTAAAGTAGGAATCAATGGTTTTGGCCGTATTGGTCGATTGGCTTTCAGAGCTGCATTAAAAAGAAGTGATATAGAAGTAGTTGGAATAAACGATCTTCTTGATGTAGATTATATCGCTTACATGTTACGTTACGACACAGTTCATGGCAAGTTTGACGGCAAAGTTGAAGTAAAAGATGGACAACTTGTAGTTAACGGACAAAGCATCAGGGTTACTTCTGAAAAAGTTCCCGCAAATCTTAAATGGAACGAGGTAGGCGCAGAATATGTTATTGAATCGACAGGATTATTTCTTACAAAAGAATCTGCCGCTGGTCATATAGCCGCAGGCGCAAAAAGAGTTGTAATGTCGGCTCCTTCAAAGGACGATACCCCAATGTTTGTTATGGGCGTTAACCACGATAAGTTTACAGCCGATATGCAATACGTTTCAAATGCCTCATGCACAACAAACTGCCTTGCTCCTATTACAAAAGTTCTTAACGATAACTTTGGAGTAGTTGAAGGTCTTATGACAACCGTACACGCCACCACCGCCACACAAAAAACTGTTGACGGACCATCGAGCAAAGACTGGAGAGGCGGACGCGCTGCTGCCGGCAACATTATTCCTTCATCGACAGGAGCCGCAAAAGCAGTAGGTAAAGTTATACCTGCGCTTAATGGCAAACTTACCGGTATGTCGTTCAGGGTTCCAACGCTGAACGTGTCGGTGGTTGACCTTACATGCCGTCTCGAAAAACCTGCAAGTTACGATGCTATTAAGGCTGCTATGAAAGCCGCATCGGAAGGCGCTTTGAAAGGCATTCTCGGATACACTGACGAGGCTGTGGTTTCAAGCGATTTCAATAGCGACCCTCGCACTTCGATATTTGATGCCGAAGCAGGTATTTCGCTGAACGACAACTTTGTAAAAGTTGTTGCTTGGTACGACAACGAGTGGGGTTATTCAAACAAACTGCTTGATTTGATTGCTCACATGAACACAGTGAAATAAACAGCACACTTATTTATTGCTAAAAATAAATAAAGGCGTCTCGAAAGGACGCCTTTATTATTATATGATAACAAATAAACTTATCGTTTTTTATTGTCGTTGCGAGCGAGTTGATTGTGGTGTTGGATTTGCCTGCTGTTCAAAATATCTGTCCAACTCTGCTTTAGTCATAGGTAAATTGGTTTGGCTGTTCAGCCAATTTCTAAATTCGGTGTTGTTGGCTGCTGCTCCGCCACCGCCACCTGCTCCACCTCCTGTTGCGCGTGGCTGTTGAGCATTAAATTTTCTACGTAAGCTTGACATTAAACCTAAATTAAAGTTTCTGTTCGTTTTGTTTACGTTTTTGTTTCACTACGCTATCATTGTAACTATTTATATACTATGTTTTTGTGTATGGCCTCTTTGTTTTATTTTTGCGCATTTTGTTTGCACCCACATACATATTATTTTTTTTAACAAATAATTGCATTTTAATGTGCTAATTTTTTATGATTGTCAAAAAATAAGATTTATTTTTGCATCTAATTTAAATTACACAATTATAATATTATGACAGAGACAACAAATACAACACAGCAACCACAAGAGATACAGCAGCCAAATAACTCTTCCAAAAAATTTGCCATGTCGAGCATGATTGCAATAGCCGCAGTGCTGGGCATTCTGCTTATTTTATCAATATTTTTGTTTTTCGACCAAAAAAGCAAAATGGTTGAAATGGAAACCGTTCTTACCAGCGAAAAAGACTCTCTTGCAAATGAGTTGAGACGAATGGTACACGCCTACGATACCATGAAAACAAACAACGACACGCTGCAAGCCGGTCTTGAAAAAGAGCGGGAACGAATTGTTAACCTGCTGCAAATCAACGCATCAAATGCACAATT
>Ga0082212_10008930_pt1 | contig 12993 bp, 10 predicted proteins | sample TergutNt197P3_FD_71548 | JGI IMG/M metagenome (GOLD analysis project Ga0082212, IMG submission 71548) | Neocapritermes taracua P3 segment gut microbial communities from Petit-Saut dam, French Guiana - Nt197 P3 | ecosystem: Host-associated > Arthropoda: Insects > Digestive system > Gut ... | reverse complement strand
ATACCGACCGGTATGACTCTGGCGCTGCCGTGAGGTATAGAGTCATAGGAGGCGCTTCGGCCCGCGACTAGCAGACCGTCGATCCTGAGCGGGACAAGGCAGCGGAAAGGGATACTGTAGATATCAGGCTTGCCTACTATATTTCCGTGGTCCCCGGCTGCTCCCGCGTGTATGTCCACAGGGTAGCTGGCGTGCCCTATCCTGTCCCAATGATCCCGGTTTTCCAGGACGTCCGTCACCGTGAGCCGGTACTCGCCTATGATATGCCTGGTCTCCCTTACGTAAAGCCGGGGCGCCGCGCCGGCAAACACGGCGTTTTCGAAGCCCGGGAACTCTTCCCTCATGAAAGCCACAACATGCGGGATTTCACGCAGCCCTCTGTCTGTGCAGTTCTGATAAGATACGGGATCGAGGGGGTCTTCGCCAAAAATGATAAGCGCGTTGAGCAGCACGTTGCCGTTTTTCAGACGTGAGAGATTGGGGCCGCGCAAGTAGGTGTTCTCATCGACAGGGCGGTATTTTGCGGCTTCCGGTTTATAGCCGAAAGCCAGTCTGCCTCTCGTGTGTTCATCGGTCAGATCGTTGGAGGTAAGGTGGTTTCTTACGGCTTTCCAGTCGACGCCGGATAACTCAAAAATAAGGGTGCAGCCCTGCGAGGTCGGTTCGATGCGGTAATCTGCGTTCCCCAATGTGCAGGGGACGCCGGCCGCGGCCGCCACATCCGCGTCGGCAGTCGCGTCGATAACTGCATAGGAGCGGACAGTTTCTTCCAGCCCTTCCCTTTTTATCACCAGCCCGGTAATATTCGGCCCGTCCATGACCGGGCTTATGATCTCTGTGTCAAGATAGACTGTCAGGTTCGGCTCGCGCGAGCATTTCTTCAAAAACCACGCCTTGGTTTTTTCGATATCGAAGCCGTTTCCGTTTGCTCTGTAAAATTCTCTGAATATGCCTTTTGTAAGCAGTTCGTGTCTCGGCCCGAAATTCATATCGATGAAATTCAGCATGCCCAGAGTCATGAGTCCGCCCAACGCTCCGTCTTTTTCGATCAGAAGCGTTCTCATTCCGTTTCTGGCCGCCGCCAGCGCCGCCGCCACCCCTTCGGGTTCTCCGCCGGCGACGATGACATGCCAGGATTCGACGCCGTCGATGAGCGGCGCTTCGACAGGTTTTCCGGCGGGGCCGCCGAACATCGAGCAGCTTGTCAGAACACCCGCGCCGGTTACCGACAGCAATAGTATAGCCAGGGTCAGAGCCCGCGTACGTTTAAACATATTGGATCAGCCTCTTGTGGTACTATAGATCGTCATAAGACGTATCTGGTCTTGCCTATTCCTGTGCGTATCATGCCGAGCAGTTGTTCAGGCGTCATGTCTCCGTGTACGGTCAGCCGTCTCAGCTTATACAGGCTTTCCGGGGTTTCCCTTACGATCGTGTTTATCCCCGGGACTATTATTACGGTAGACTCGACGCCTATGCCCCTAAGCAGCGATTCGCTCCGGTTGGTGTGCCTTCCGTACGGATAGGAGTAGACGAATGGCGCCAGTCCGGTCGCGTTTTCTATTTGGGCGGACGACAGGGCAAAATCGGCTTTAAAGGCTTCTTCGTAATCAATGCGGGTTTCTCCCCGCATGCGCATGGCGCCTTTCCTGTAATTCTGCTCGAACTGTTCAATGTCGTGCATGTTGTATGAGTGGCTTTGGATAGATATAAGGCCGGAGTCCGACATTTCCCGCGCCTGCGCGTCGCTGAAATGCGCCGGGGTCAGAAGATGGGAAGTGTCCTTGTATGTGGTTTTTCCCTGAAAGACGCCTACAACGAATACCGTCGCTTTCATATTGTGCTTCAGGAGTACGGGGTAGGCATAGTCATAGACGCTTTCGTATCCGTCGTCGATCGTTATCAGTATAGGTTTTTCCGGCAGTCGGGTCCCGTAGTTGACATAGTCGCATATTTCCCTGAATGATACAGTCGTGTATCCCGCGCCGGTGAGCGCCAGCATATGGCTGTCGAACATATCGGCTGAAATCACCACGCTGGACGCTTCTTCGTCGCCGAAGTGGTGATACATGAGTATCGGGACCCGGACGCTGTTTTTGTAGCGCCCGAACTGGTTGTACTCCATGATCCCGAGCGGGGCAAATACCGCATTCAGGCCGGCTATCAGCATGATCACGGCTGCTGTAAATACTATTAAGGCTTTTTTTCGGCGTCTCACAGGCATTCAGGTCACCTCGGCGGGCATATTATACCGAATTACGGGGTCGCGGTCAAATATAATACGATTTTACATAGATTTTACATACTGCTGTATTTGTATTTTACATTTTACATGTACAATCGGCATTGTAAGCGGTGTTTTATGCCGCCTGACGAAGTAATCATACAGAGATATGAGTGAAAAAGGAGAAAAAAATGAAAAAAGTATTAGCAATAGTGCTCGTGTGCATGCTCGCGGTTTCGGTTTTGGCGTCTTGCGGAGGTAATAATGACACGGCGACGGCGGCAAACGGTTCCGCGCAGAGTTCATCGGCGAGCGCTCCTGCCGCAGTTCCTGCCGCGGCTCCGGCTGCTCCGGCTGCGAACCCGCCGGCGGCGTCCCAGGCAGGCGCGCCCTCTCAAGCGAGCGCTGCCCAGACGAGCGCGGCGCCCGCAAGTGATTTTGACGCGGATCGCGTCATAGCGGTTTTCACCCGTGAAGACGGCAGCGGTACGCGCGACGCGTTCGTGAGCATCACCGGCGTGGGCGAGGATATGTACGTCGAGGCTGTCGTGATAAGTGAAACGAATGAGATATTGACCAAGGTCGAGGAGACGGAATACGCGATCAGCTATGTTTCCGTAGGTTCGCTGAACCCGAAGGTAAAGGCCCTGAGCATAAACGGGGTGAATCCGTCGGATACGACCATACTGGACGGCAGTTACGCCCTGCAGCGCCCGTTTCTGGTGTGCGTCAACGCTGACAGCGCGCAAAACGCGCTCGTACAGGATTTCATAGCCTTCATAATGTCGTCTGAAGGTCAGGATATCGTAGGAACAAAGTGGACCAGACTGGCCGGTAACGCGGCGGCTTACGCAACAAGCGGTTTGGCCGGTACGCTCAAGGTCGGCGGATCAACGTCAGTTGAACCTCTAATGCAGTCATTGAGACAGGCATACATCGCGCTGAATCCGGGCGTCGAGATAGAGATCTCCGGCGGCGGTTCCGGTACGGGTATCAGCGAGGCGACAAGCGGGGTTCTGGATATCGGTATGTCGAGCCGCGGTCTGAAGGATAACGAAAAAGAGGCTCTCACCGGATATGAGATAGCGCTGGACGGCGTGGCTGTCATAGTGAATCCGGCTAATCCTCTCGGCAATTTAACGATCGAACAGGTGAAGGATATTTTCACCGGTGACGTCAACCGTTGGAATAAGGTTGGCTGAGTTACTGCGGGCTTCCGGCAGCCTGGCTGCACGGAAGCCTTCCTGCGGGTATATGCCGGAACTTTTCCGGCAGCCTGAATGCGCGGGAGCCCGTCAGTGCTGCGCAAGTTTGATTGTCAGAGGTTTATATAATGCTTAAAGCCAGAGAAAGTATAATGCGGATAGTTTTTATCGTCGCGGCAATGGCGGCGATATTGGCTGTCGCGTTGATATGCGTTTTTCTGTTCGCGCAGGGGCTGCCCGCTATTTTCAGGATAGGCGTTACAGATTTTTTGCTTGGGAAAAAATGGGCGCCCACTAACAGCAACCCGTCTTTCGGCATATTCCCGATGATAATCGGCAGCGTTTATGTCACGGCGGGGGCTATAATCATCGGAGTCCCGATCGGTGTTTTGATGGCGATTTTCATGTCGAGGATGTGCCCGAAATCCATCTATCGTTTTATTAAACCTGCTGTCAGCCTTATGGCGGGAGTCCCGTCCGTAATATATGGCTTTTTTGGTATGATGGTGCTGGTTCCCGCGATTTTTGATTTACTTGGGAAGCGGTTTGATATGATGAGCGGCGATTCTATGCTCGCGGCGGCTGTTTTGCTGGGAATAATGATTCTACCGACTGTGATAAGCATTGCGGAGACCAATATACGGGCTGTCCCGCAGGAACTTTACGAGGGGGCCGTGGCGCTTGGGGCAAGCCACGAACGCGCGGTTTTCAAGGTTATTTTACCGGCTGCGCGGTCGGGGGTCCTGGCGGCTGTGGTGCTGGGCGTCGGGCGCGCCATAGGCGAGACGATGGCTATAAAGATGGTTGCGGGGAATCAGCCGGTTTTGCGTATGCCCTACGAGATTTTGAAAGGCGTGCGCACCATGACGACGAACATAATCATTGAAATGGGTTACGTCGAAAACGGCAGTCTGCATAACGGGGCGCTCATTGCGACCGGCGTAGTGTTGTTCGTGTTCATCCTCATTATCAATCTGCTGTTTTCAACTCTGAATCAGAACAGGGAAAAACGCGGGAAGCGTTAGGAATGAGGAATGAGGAGTGAGGAATGAGGAAAGCGTAAGGAGTCAGGAGGTGCGTTGATATGGACTTGAAGTGTGTTATTGGTTTGATACGGCGGAAGAAGCCGATGGATTGGGTGCGCTTTTTACTGGTTTGGGGCGCGGCTCTGGTCACTATCGCCGTCCTGGTGTATCTGGTCATCTTTATTCTGATCAGAGGCCTCCCGCATATAAAGCCTTCGCTGTTTTCGCTGACGTATACCGTAGAGAACCAGTCGCTTTTCCCGGCGCTGGTCACCACGCTTCTCATGGTGGGGCTGACTTTGCTTATCGCGGTCCCGTTCGGGATTTTTACGGCTATTTATCTCGTCGAGTACGCTGCCCGCGGCAGCAGGCTTGTCAGGGTGGTCCGTATGACGGCAGAAACGCTGGCCGGTATCCCGTCGATCGTATACGGGCTTTTCGGGTACATTTTCTTTGCTGACTGGCTGGGTTGGGGCAAGTCTATTCTGGCAGGCTGTTTCACTCTGGCCATAATGATCCTGCCGCTCATCATGAGGACGACGGAGGAGAGCCTCAAGTCGATCCCTGACGCTTACAGGGAAGGGTCGTTCAGCCTGGGCGCCGGTAAGCTGCGGACAGTTATGCGCGTGACTCTGCCGTCGGCCTTGCCCGGTATTTTCGCCGGTGTTATACTGGCTGTGGGACGGATCGTCGGCGAGACGGCGGCTTTGGTGTTTACTATCGGCAGCGTTATCAAGATACCTGAGAGTTTGTTTTCACAGGGGAGGACGCTGGCGCTGCATGTGTTCCAGCTCGCGAGTCAGGGGCATTACCGCGACGAGGCTTACGCGACGGCTGTCGTGCTGCTTGTAGTCGTCCTGGGTATTAACGCGCTGTCATCGTCGATCGAAAGGCGGTTCCGGCAGAGGGAAAAGTGAGATTTGCTCCGCAGCCACGGGCGATCCATGGCTCCGGTATCGAACAGGGAGGATATTCCCTGAGTTCAATAACAAAACTCGTTACTGTTCACGGGTAGCCGTGAATTGCAACCAAAACTCCAATACAAATGAGGAAGTCCCATGAAATTCGTATTATCTGACGTAAATCTATGGTACAATGATTTTCAGGCGCTGAAGAGTATTTCAATGAACATCGGCGCCGGCGAGATCACCGCTTTTATCGGCCCGTCGGGCTGCGGAAAGTCGACGCTGATAAAAAGCTTGAATCGAATGAACGATCTGATCGAGGGCTGCAGGATAACAGGTCAGATCCTGCTCGACGGCGAGGACATTTACGGCAGCATCGACGTCAATATGCTGCGTAAAAGGGTGGGTATGGTGTTTCAGAAACCAAACCCTTTCCCGATGAGCGTCTATGACAATATCGCGTTCGGCCCGCGCACGCACGGGGTCAAGTCCAGAAGTAAACTTGACGACATTGTGGAAAAATCACTCCGTGACGCGGCGATCTGGGAAGAGACGAAGGACCGGCTCAGAAAGAGCGCATTATCTTTATCGGGCGGCCAGCAGCAGCGCCTTTGTATTGCGCGTGCGCTTTCGGTTTCACCGGACGTGCTGTTGATGGATGAGCCGACAAGCGCGCTCGACCCGATCTCAACGTCGAAAATCGAAGACCTGGTGACAGAACTGAAGAAGGACTACACTGTAGTGATCGTGACGCATAACATGCAGCAGGCTACGCGAATATCTGATAAGACGGCGTTTTTCCTCCTGGGAGAGATGGTCGAGTTCGGCGATACGGAGCAGGTTTTTTCAATGCCGCGCGATAAGCGCTGTGAAGATTACATTACCGGGAGGTTCGGTTGATGAGAAACAAGTTTGACCAGCAGTTGGCGAATCTGAACGATATGCTCATTGAGATGGGCGCGATGATAGAGAGAGCGATCTCTCTTGCGATCCGGGCGTTAGTGCAGCAGGACGGCGAACTCGCTTCTCAGGCTGTAAAATACGACCTTGAGATAGATCAGATGGAAAAGGATATAGAGGCTATGTGCCTTCGGCTGCTTCTGCAGCAGCAGCCGGTGGCGAAAGATCTCCGGCTGATTTCCGCCGCTCTGAAGATGATTACGGATATGGAGAGGATAGGAGACCAGGCAGCCGACATTTCGGAGATAACGCTGCTGCTGATAGGGGAGACCTATATCAAAAAACTCGAGCACATCCCGCAGATGGCGGAGGCTACGGCAAAAATGGTGACAGAGAGCATTGACGCTTATGTTAAAATGGACCTTGATCTTGCGCGGCGGGTCATTGAGTACGATGATGTAGTAGACAATCTGTTCGATACTGTCAAGGCAGATCTGATCGGGATGATCCAGGCTGACAAGGACTGCGGCGGGCAGGCTATAGATTTTATCATGATAGCAAAGTATTTTGAGCGTATAGGCGACCACGCGACAAATATAGCCGAATGGGTCGTGTTCTCTATTACGGGCAGGCATGTGGGGGAATGAGTTCGTGCCAAAAATTTATTTTGTTGAAGATGACGAAGATATCCGGGAAATCGTGATATACGCGTTGGTTTCCGCCGGTTTTGAAGCGTTCGGGTTTGAAACGGGCGACGACTTTTTCGACGCGGTCGAGACGGATATGCCTTCGCTTGTCCTGCTTGACATTATGCTGCCAAAGGACGACGGGCTGACGATCCTCAAGCGTATCCGCAGTGTGTCGAAGACGAAGAGCATACCTGTGATCATGCTGACGGCAAAAAACAGCGAGTACGACAAGGTCAAGGGGCTCGATATGGGCGCCGACGACTACATACCGAAACCGTTCGGGGTAATGGAACTGATTTCCCGGGTGAACGCGGTCCTGCGCAGGAGCGGGCCGTCGGCCAATGAAAAAATGGAGTTTTCCGGGCTGACGATAGACCACGCGAGGCGCGAGGTCACGTCCGGCGGCGTCGCGGTCAGGCTGACATTTAAAGAATACGAACTTTTATATTGCCTGATGCTCAATGCGGGGTTGGTGATGAGCCGTGAAAAAATCATGGCCGCTGTGTGGGGGTTTGATTTTGAGGGCGAGAGCAGGACGGTCGATATGCATATAAAGACATTGCGGCAAAAGCTGGGGGAATCAGGCGGACTGATCAAAACCGTGCGCAATGTCGGGTATAAACTGGGATAATGAAAAATGCGGAATGCTGAATGCGGAAGCGGTACGATAACGATCGATGTCTGCATCGCCGCGAATCGGAAAGACGCCGGGTTGAAATGTTATGAGAAAACGAATTTACTTCAGTATAATATGGCTTGTTGTGCCTTGTGTTTTAGTGCTTGCGGTGCTTTTCAGCATAGTGTTCCACAACGCGGCGAAACAACAGGAGTTGACCGCCGTCAGGGAAAACGCGCTGCTCGTTGCCGAGCTTCTGAACAACGGCGTCAACGGCGATTTGGATTATTTTGACTATATCAATGTAGACCCTGAAACGACCCGTATGACGATAATCGCTCCGGACGGCGCCGTTTTGCTTGACAGCAGGTCTGCCGCCGCCGTGATGGAAAACCATGCGGGAAGGCCGGAGGTCGTTTCCGCGCTTCAGACGGGGGACGGCGAGGCTTTGAGGCTTTCCGGCACTATGCGCACGGAAATGTATTACTACGCAGTGAAACTGAATGACGGGAATGTCCTTCGGTTTTCCAGGCCGGTTGGAGGAATCGCGAAGATTTTTGCCGTGTCTTTACCGGTAGCCGCCGCTGTTACGCTGCTCGTGCTGCTGATCGCGAGGTTTGTAGCGCGCGCGTTGACCAGCCGGATAATGGAGCCGCTTAAAAAAATAGGTTTTGACGGGATCAACTCCGCTGTATATGAGGAGCTGCAGCCTTACGTCGAAAAAATCGATGGCCAAAAACGGGAGATAGACGAGAAGATCTCGGAACTATCCGACCGCGCGGGCACGATCGAAGCGATAACCGGAAATATGGATGAGGGTTTGATCCTGCTTAGCGGCGGAGCTGTGGTCCTGACCGCGAACAAAAGCGCGCGGGATATTTTTGGCGAGAACATGGAGCACAGGAGTATACTGCATATTTGCCGTGAAACAGACTTCAGCAACGCAGTGGAACGGTGCCTGGCGGGTGAAAATACGGAAATGCTTATGGAACGCGGGGGCAAGGTTTTCAGCGTGTCGATGAGCCCTGTCTGTTCCGCGGACGCTGACGGGGCGGCCGCACGGGCTGCGCAGACCGGGCAGGATGGCGCCGGGCGTCCGGTTTTGGGGGCAAAGGGCGCAGTGATACTTTTTCAGGACGTGACCGAGCGGTATCAGGCGGAAAAACAGCGCCGCGAGTTTTCGGCGAACGTTTCACATGAGTTGAAAACGCCGCTTACGACCATATCCGCGTTGTCGGAGATGATCGAGAGCGGCATAGCGAAAGAAGACGACGTCAAGGGGTTTGCTGCCAGGATAACCGAGCAGTCGGGGCGGCTGCTGGCGCTGATAGACGATATCATACGGCTTTCGGAGTTTGACGAGGGCGGAGCCACCGGGGACAGGACCGTCTTTGATTTGCGGGAACTGGCAGAGACGGTGATCAATGCGCTGCGTGATAATACGGGCGGCGTAGATATCCGTCTTACGGGAGAGCGGTTCAATATTTCCGCCAACAGCCGGATGATCGACGAACTGTTATATAACCTGATCGACAACGCCGTGAAATACAACAAGGAAGGCGGCAGCGTGGAAGTCGAACTTTCGCAGGAGGACGGGTTTTGCAGGATTTCGGTGTCCGACGCCGGGATAGGTATACCAGTACCGCACCAGGCGCACGTATTTGAACGGTTCTACCGTGTCGATAAGTCGCGGTCTAAAAAGACGGGCGGTACAGGCCTGGGGCTTTCGATAGTAAAGCACATCGCCGAATACCACGGCGGCAGGGCTGAACTTCACAGCGTAGAGGGCGAGGGGACGACGGTAACCTGCTGGCTGGAAAGAATTTGACACTCCCCACGCATAAATGCGGGGGCTTTACGGCACTTGCGGTAAAATAGCGCTTTAGTTGTTATAAAATACCTGTGCTATCGGCGAGTCCACTCCCAGTATGAGGGTTTTGTTGTCTCCGGAGAGCGAGTTTTTCGCTGATTCCAGGGCGCGGACGAACGTATAGAATTCCGCCTTGGAGGAGTTGTTATAGGCTTCGCTCAATATCTCCATATACCTGCTCTCGCCTTCCGCTATAGTGTCGGCCGCCAGCGCAATGGCGTTTGAAGTTTGGATATTCACGGTTTTATCCGTCTCGGTGCGTATCTTCCTGGCCTCCTCGTCGCCCTCCGCCGTGTACTGCGCGGCGATGTTGTTGCGCTCGGAGATCATACGGTCATAGACGGCGTTTTTATTGTCGTCCGGCAGATCAAGGTGCTTCGTTTCTATGGCGACCATAGTCAGGCCATACTCGTCAAGGGCATTGTCGAGCTCCCGGAAAATCTGCTGCGCCAGCGTATCGCGCCCGCTTATTATCTCCGTCTGCGGGAGGCGCCCGATCACGTTTTTCAACGCGTTGTACGAGTTGTTCCCTACAAAAGTCTGCGCCTGGGTCACGTTGCCTGAAGCTTTCCGTATAAAGGCAAGCGGATCGTCCACCCTCCACAGCACAAAGCTGTCGGCGACCATAGATTTTTTATCCTGGGTGATCACGTCGGATAAGGGCATGTCATAGTGCTGGATGTCCTTCGGAAGAGCGTTGGCGGTTTGAATAAAAGGTATCTTGAAACTGAGGCCCGCCACGTTGGTGATCCTTGTTACTTCTCCGAACTGCCTGATGGCAACGTACTGGTTCGGGTATGTGACGACGACGCACTGAGCGATGATTATCCATGCAACGATAACTATAGCGAGAATAAACAGCCTGCGCTTTATGCCGCGCCTGAGCATAGCCGCGGCTTTCTCCTCAGAGTCATCGGCTACTTTTATTGGTTTTGCGGGCCGTTTTCCGCGGAAATTGAATCCTCCGCCGTTCAGATTAGGTCCTGACATATCACCGACCTCCTGTTTCAGAAAAATCGTCCAACGGAAGTAGTTTGCTGGTAGTTCCGTCGCCGTTGTCTATTATGATCCTCATGCCCGGCAGGATATTCTCCATCGCCTCATAGAACATTCTCTGTCTGGTCATAACAGGATTCTTCAGGTATTCATCGTACATGGCGTTGAAGACCGCGACTTCCGCCCTGGCTTCGTTGATACGCATTTCCTTTTGCGCTTCGGCTTCCTTCAGCGTCGCGTCGACCTGCGCGCGGGCTGCGGGGAGCTGCTCGCTTTCATACTTGCGCGCTTCGTTGATTTTCGTCTCCCTCATCTGTTTTGCCGTTTCGACGTTCTTAAAGGCGTTGCGGACGGTTTCCGTCGGAGGCTCCGAATCCTGGATCGTTATCTTGAGGAGCTCCAGACCAATGTTATCCTGTACCAGGCGGTCTGAGAATTTGTCGAAAATCTCGGCCTGGATCTCATTCCTGCCCGTCGTAATGACCTCGTCCACCCCGTGTAATCCTATAGTATCGCGTATATACGAAAGAGCCATGTTCCTGAATATCCCCTCCGGGTCGCTTGAGGCGTACATATAGCGTTCGGGGTTTGTTACCCTGTATTCGAGGAAGAAATCCACATTAACGAAGTTGTAGTCCGAAGTTATCATTTCCGACTCTGTGTTTATGCCTACCCACTGGCCGCCCGCGTTGTCCTGCTTATACCCTATCTCCAGGCCTTTGGCCGCCATTGAGATGGTGTACACCCTTTGTACGAACGGGATTTTCGTGTGGATGCCCGGCGTCTCCACTATACTTGCCTTACCAAGAGTCACTACCACAGCCTGCTCCTGCTCTTCGATGACGTAAAAGATATTTGCGATCAGGATAATGGCGATCAGTACGACGACTCCGATGTTAAGCCAGAGGAAAACCCGTTTTACCTGCTTAACTGACATTATCAATCCTCCAATTTTCTGAAAAAATCCTTGTACAGTGTATCATATTCTCCGGTCAAGTCAATGAATTTTCAATGAACAAAAGAGCGGAAGTTTATCCGCTCTTTCGTTTTTGATGAGATTTTACCTGCCGCACAACACTGAGCGAAGCGCATTATTTCGCGTATTCGATCGCTTTTGTCTCGCGAAGGAGATTGACCTTGATCTGTCCGGGGTACTCAAGTTCAGCCTCTATCTTTTTGGCTATCTCACGGGCGAGCAGCACCATTTCGTCTTCGGAGACCTCTTCGGGCTTGACCATGATGCGGATCTCGCGCCCGGCCTGGATAGCGTATGAACTCTCGACGCCGCTGAAAGAGCAGGTGAGTTCTTCGAGTTTTTCGAGCCTCTTGATGTAACTCTCTATGTTTTCCCGCCTGGCGCCCGGGCGCGCCGCGGATATCGAGTCGGCCGCCTGCACTATGCACGCGATGATCGTCCTGGGTTCCACATCGCCGTGATGGGCGTGGATAGCGTGGATGATCTCTTCGTTTTCTTTGTATTTTTTTGCCAGGTCGACGCCTATATTGACGTGACTGCCATCAACTTCATGGTCGACAGATTTACCGAGGTCGTGCAGAAGCCCGGCGCGTTTTGCCGTCATTACGTCGGCGCCGAGTTCGGCGGCAAGCAGACCGGCGATGTGCGCTACTTCTATTGAATGGTTCAGAACGTTCTGGCCGTAACTCGTCCGGTAACGCATCCGGCCAAGCAGCCTTATAACTTCCTGATGCAGGCCGTGTACGCCTGTCTCAAATGTCGCCCGGTCGCCCTCGGATTTGATAGTGGCGTCCACTTCTTTTTTTGCCTTATCCACCATTTCTTCTATCCTCGCCGGGTGGATACGGCCGTCGATTATGAGTTTTTCGAGTGTTATCCGGGCTATTTCACGGCGGACAGGGTCAAAACTTGAAAGAGTTATGGCTTCCGGTGTGTCGTCTATGATAAGGTCTACGCCTGTAAGGGTCTCGATCGCGCGGATGTTCCGGCCTTCCCGGCCTATTATGCGGCCTTTCATTTCGTCATTGGGCAGGGGCACCACAGAGACTGTCGCTTCGGCGACATGATCCGCTGCACAGCGCTGGATGGCAAGAGATATGTATTCCCGCGCTTTTTGGTCTGCTTCGTCTTTGAGACGGGATTCGATTTCCTTGATTTTCATGGCCGCCTCATGGGTGACCTCAGATTCAAGGTTCTTTATAAGGAAGGATTTGGCTTCTTCGACTGTGTAGCCGGAGATCCTTTCCAACATCTCGAACTGGCTTCGTTTGAGAGCCGCTACTTCTTCGTGGGCGGCGTCCAGGTCCGATATCTTTGCCGTGAGGGTCTCTGATTTTTTCTCGATGATATCGGTTTTTTTGTCGAGCATTTCCTCCTTCTGCTGGAGCCTTCTTTCCTGTTTTTGGATCTCGGCGCGGCGCTCCTTGACTTCGCGCTCATAATCGCTGCGGTTTTTGTGTATTTCTTCTTTTGCCTCTAAAAGAGCCTCGCGTTTTCTGCTTTCGGCTGCCTTGATCGAATCATTTATGATCCTTTTGGCTTTTTCTTCCGCGCTTTGGATCTCGCGCTCTGAGACTTTTTTGCGGT
>Ga0082212_10008929_pt1 | contig 12993 bp, 8 predicted proteins | sample TergutNt197P3_FD_71548 | JGI IMG/M metagenome (GOLD analysis project Ga0082212, IMG submission 71548) | Neocapritermes taracua P3 segment gut microbial communities from Petit-Saut dam, French Guiana - Nt197 P3 | ecosystem: Host-associated > Arthropoda: Insects > Digestive system > Gut ... | reverse complement strand
GTCTCTACTTTACCTGTGGCTGTGTAGGTGTACCTTGTCACAGCTCCTCTGGCATCAGTACTGGTTGCCACCCTGTTCATGCTGTCGTAAGTGAGAGTTGTTTCATTACCCAGAAGATCCCTGATCGTTGTTACATTGCCGTTATAATCATAAGAATACTCTGTTACCAGAGGCGTGATTTCTTCTGACTGCTCGGCATTGGTGAATCTGATTATCCGCCCGTCTTCATCATATTCCGTCAGGGTGTAGTTGCCCAGCTGGTCAATGTTTTTATCGGCCCGGTTAAGAGCATCGTACCGGGTGGAAGTGGTATTGTTCCGCCCGTCTGTGGCGCTTATTTGATTGCCATTGGCATCATAAGTAAAGGAGAAGGTATAACCCTCCGTATCAATATAACTGATCAATCTGTCCAGCATATCGTATTCATAGGTGATAAACCCGCCGTCGGCGTTAGTCACCTTTTTCACATTGCCGTTGGCATCATATTTTACCCATGTCTTATAACCCATGGGATCTGTTGTGCAGATAAGGCGGTTCAATTTATCATATTTGTATTCGGTCACATAGCTGGTCAGATTATCCAGCACATTGGTGACATGAAGCAAGTTGCCGTTTTCATCGTAGTCATAGAGAGTTACCTCGTTCTCAGCATTAGTGAGAGAAACAGTGCGGCCTAAAACGTCATAGACATATTCGGTAACTCCGCCTTCGGCATCGGTAATAGAGAGAACCTGGCCATTATTGTTATAGGTATACGAGGTTACTTTAGCCGGCACAAGAGGGTTCTCATTCGTGAGGAAATCCTGCACAGTTGAAGACATCAGCCAGCCATTGGCATTGTAATCGTTGACCATATAGGTTTCATCGGCATATTCTGTCCTGATCAAACGCCCCAGGGCATCATAAAAGTATTCTGTTTCGTTTCCTTCCGGGTCGGTGCTTTTGACCAGGCGGCCCATATTGTCATATTCCAACTGATTCTCCGACCCCAGATGAGAAACAGTCTTGGTTTGGCGGTTATTTTCGTCATATTCATAGGTGGTAATGTAGTTCAGGGGGTTAATGGCTTCGATGATCTGGTTGTTGGCATCGTAGGTATAACTCCATTTATAGCCTCTTTTGTCAAATTGCTCGATCAGGTTGCCGTTTTCGTCATATACATTGCGGCTGAAATTGCCCAGATGATCTGTGGTCCTGACCACCCGGCCCATATCGTCATGCTCATAGGTCGTGGAGGCATTACGGGCATTGAGCGAAGAATATGTCCGGCCCATACTGTTGTAATTATTAGTCGTATGATTGCCCAAGGGGTCGCCGCTTACCGTCATCCGGCCTTCGGCATCATAAACGTAAGTCCAGGTATTGCCTCTGGCGTCGGTCATGGAGGTCATCCGTCCGGCCAAATCATATTCATAACTGACTTCATTGCCCAAGGCATCTCTAATCAAGACCATCTGGCCCATATCGTCGTATTCGTAGACGGTCGTATTGTTTTCGGCATCGGTGATGCTGATGGGTTTATTCATGTCGTTATAGACCGTGACTGTGGTATTGGCTGGGCTTAACCAGTCGGTGACTTCGGTATTATAACCGTTGCCGTTGACGGTATAGTTTTGCTCATTGCCGTCTGCATCAGTGATTTTCACCAGCTTGCCCGCAGTAGAGTATTCATATTCCACCGTGCTTTCGTCGGCATTGGTTTGTAATATAAGCCGGCCTTGGTCATCATACTCAAATTCGGTTTCATTACCCAAGGGGTCAGTGGATTTTAGCGGGTTACCTCTGCTGTCGTATTCGTATTCGGTAATGTTGCCTTCAGCATCCTTGCTGGTCAGTACATTATTGTCGCTGTCGTAGGTATAGTAGCTGGTGTTACCCCTGGCATCGGTGGATTCGGTCAGATTTCCCAGCGTATCATAGGTATATAGTTTTATCGTGTTGTCTCTGGCTGTTGCCTTGGTGACAAGATTCAATTCGTTATATTCAAACAGCTCTGTTGTCAAATCAGGATATTCAATGGAGTAAATATTACCGTCACTTTTAGGTATGGATGTGCTGCGGCTATTTAGCGGCGGAACGGTAGAAACAAGCAGTTGCAAAGCTTCTTCCAGGCTGATCGAACCGCGTCTGTTAGAAACAAGGCCCGGATCAATAACTGCCAGGATAGCGTTCACGATCAGGCGGGCGTCATTTTCGTCAAGAACTATACCTCCCCTGGAGCCTTCTTCTTCGGCCATCCTCATGATCAAGGCGGCATCAGTCGTATCAACTACGCCATCCCCGTTAACATCGGCATAAAACAGTTGCTCATCTGTAAGTGTGATCAAACCCACATACCATTGCAGGACTAGGAGGGCGTCTTCTATGGTTATCCTGCCATCACCGTCAACGTCGCCCATCCGTCTTTCTATGGGCCGGGCATAGTTGAAGTAGGTGGTATTGTTCAGCCTGTCCGTGACGGAGGTGAGCCTGCCCTCTTCATAAGTATAAACTTTGGAGCCATAATCGTTATCCGCAGCAATCACCTGGCGGTCGGCATCATAATGATAGGTGTGGATCGCCCCGTCCGGTGTTTCGACACTGGAGACCCGGTTAATAAGGTCATAGTCAAAATAGGAAGTACCCTGTCCGGATATATCCTGTTCAATCACCCGGCCTATTCCATCGTAGGTATTTGTCACATAGTCGGCATTGTTGAAATCGGAAATTTGAGTCAGGCGATGCTCACTGTCGTAACTATAGTCTATAGTGGTTTCATCGGCATTCTCGAAAGAAATCAACTCGCCGTCTTCGTAAGTATAGGAAACACTCCTGCCCCCGATTGGATCATCGCTGATCTTGCTGATCTTTCTGGCTCCCAGGAAAGATCTGCCGCCTTTATTATCAGAATTGGTTGCGCCATTGAAACTTTTTTCTGTAACGGTAGATGCCAGCATCTGCAAAGCATCTTCCAAGTTCTGAACATTGCTCCTGCTAACAGATGTGCCCTTCTTGATGACATATTTTGCAATGCTATCTATGATCAGTTGGGCATCTTCTTCGCTAATATCCAGGCCATCTCCAAGGGAACCGGAGCGGCCTCCTACAACCATCCTCAGAATTAAGGCAGCATCGGTTGAGTCAACTACACCGTCTCCGTTTACATCAGCCAGATAGAGTTGGATGTTTGAAAGTGGGATCAGTCCCGAACAATATTGCAGAACCATCATAGCATCTTCAGGGGTTATTACCCCATCCATATTGACATCGCCGATCTGATAAGGAGGAGTATTATCTTCGTACTCAAAATACAAGGTTCCGGTGTTATTTGTTATGGAAATAATTTCTCTGCCATTACGGTCGATTTCTGTACGCCTGCCGCCTGCATCCTCAATGGCGGTCAGGTAGCCGTCTTCATCGAAATAGTATTTAGTATAGGCATGGTCGGTCATTAAATAGCCTTCACCGTCAGCCTCCAGCTTATAGTCCTTGCCTACCGGCCCCTCCATGCTGCCGTCGCCCTTGATATGATAGACAATAGTGTTGCCGTTAGGAAGATAGAGGGTGGCAAACATCCTGGTTCTTTCAATAGAATACATATAGTTATGCCGCCAGCCATAGCCAAGCTCATTTTCCTTCTCATCTAAGGAATTGTAGTGACGTATAAATTCCAGCGGTTGGGCTCCATAGAGAGCAAAATCCGTATAATCCCATCTAAAGTTTCCGTTAACCATGTATACCGGATCTTCTGAATAACACTCAATATCAACTGGAATTTGTCTTTCCTCTAGCAGTTGATTGCGCAAGTCACCCATAGAATTAATATCTTTTGGGTCATAACTGATCTGGATCATCAATGGGGTTATGTAGGTTTGAGTTCTGGGATTAGTCGGTTGAAAGCGAATATAAAAAGTATATTCCTGGGCCTCCGGCAAGCCGAGCGAAGTCTGGCCGGGGAAAAAATACTGCCCGGCCCCATGGTCATAATATAGTCCATCCCAGACAAGGGTATTGGCTATCGGTCTTGGCTCGCCTGTTTCCGGATCATTAGGATCCTCCGGATCTCCCGGGAAATACCATTTACGTTCATCTTCATCAAGGATACCCCACTGGCCCTCCGCCATGCCATAAGAAATCAAGCCAAGATAATTTGTATTTGTTTCATCCCAAAACTCCAGGCGGATTTCTTGGCTTTGGGTCTGGTTGAACTCAATAACAGTATTGCCGAAATCCCCGGGAATAATTGGACTCTGGTAGTCTGTGTCCTCACCAAACTCACTATAGTGTACTTCCGAATGAACTTTTCCGCTGGTTTGGTTATATATAGTGAGATATTTGTCAGTGGCCTTTTTGATAATCTCCGTATTATGCACCGGCTCATATCCCGGTACAATGCCATATTGATCCTCATCTTCAAAATCACCACGAGATAGAGCCAAGGCAGAAATTGGGAATGTTCCCAAAAGCAAAAATAATGAAAGCAGGATAGAAATAAAGCGTTTGCTTGTTTTATTGAAAGACATTTAGATGTCCCCTTTCCGTTTCTTATTTTTATCAAAAGTACCCGCGGATCACCGGGTGACCTCTTTATTCATTTTTACTAAAGTGTTTCCGGGAACTATTATTATTTGACCGGGGGGATCCAGATTATATTACAAATCTCCTCTGCCAGCTGGGTTCCTCCACTGTCAAAAATCCTTATCACAACAACGCTGGTCCATTGAATGCTCATCATGACCCCTTCGCTAAAGGCCAGCTCAACAATTCCGGATCCGGATAGAAATTCATTTTGATCAATGGATTCCACGATATAATTTTCCCAAGATTCAGGGTAAGAATAATAGTTCCAATCATCCAGTATATCTGCCGTTATCAGATAATTACCGGGAACTGAAGTGGTTATGGGGCAGGATACCAGGACATCCGCGTCAGAATAGATAGTTTGCCAATCAGGCAATAACTCATCATCAAAATAGACGATAGGCTGATCAGCCGGCAGAACAGATAATAGCGCCTGGTAAACATTGAGCCGTCCTTCTGTTTGCACCAGACCGTCCAATGACGGGCAATAGTCCGTATTGTCGAGGATAGCGGATTTGATTTCCGCCGCTGTCAATTCAGGGGCAAGGGATTTGATCAAACCCGCTGCAAAAGCAACGTGTGGCACGGCGGCTGAGCTTCCGCTCCAGCTTTCGTAGCCGTATTCATTGAACCAATCTGATTCTGAAGACCAGCTCCAGTATGTTGAGGTGTTCAATACATTCTCCCCTGGGGCCGTTAACCCAACAACCATTCCGTAATTCGAGAACCCGCATAACTCGTCGTCCTGATTTGAGGCGGCAACTACGATCATATTCTCCATGTTCTCAAAGGAGGCCGGATAGAAAGTTTGCGCCGGATCAGAAATGTCATTTCCGTTATTACCTGCCGCTACAACAAGGGCACCGCTATATGAGCTGATCGCATCTTTCATGCCTAAAGGCTCAGCACTGCTGCTATATCCGCCGCTTAGACACAAAATATCAATACCGAAGCTTTCAGCATATGTTAGAGCTCTGATGAAACTTGCGGCGTCCCCAACTCCTCCCCCATCAAAGATCTTGAGAGGGATTTACTCCGCAATAAAGATTATCGGTAATGTATAATAAAATAGCATATAAAGCCTACCATGTATTATAGAAGTTCGGAATAATTTTCTAGTCCAGAGAGTATAATTGCCTCTGGATATTTTGTTTTTTCCACAGCATTTCTCCATCCAAATGGCCTTCATTAGCCTTCTTCATCGCCTCAGTTACCATTTCCCATGTGACAAAAGCATAGAATCCTGAGGTTGAATTCATACTTGCATGTCCCAGTAATTCCATAATCGCAGGCAATGGTACCCCCGCAATATATAGGTGCATAGCCCGACTTTTCCGTAGCAAATGACAATGGATTCTATCTGGTATATCAGGAACAAGTAGACGGGCTTTATCTGCACTTTCTTTTAATACTCTGCTTACAGAATCAACAGACAACGGCCAAATCGAACCTGACCTCTTTGCATAAAATATTGGTGCACTGCGATTTATCCTGGGATGAAACTCATTTAGGTACGATTGAATAAGTTTCGCAGTTTTTGGCGATAAGCTGACGTTCCGTAGTTTATCACCTTTCCCTCGTAGAGTAACAAATGACTCACCATTCGCGATGGTTTTTTCATTTAAATATAGATCACCTACCGTAATATCTACGAGTTCCTGAACTCTTGCCGCACTATCATAGAGCAGTGCAAGCATAGCTTTATTTCGTCTACCCATAACACTTCTATTGTCTGGAGCATCCATAATAGCCGCCACGGCTTTATTTGACATATATTCAATCTTTTCTTTTCGCACTTTTTTCATTGGTAACGCGAGCACTTCTCGGCTAATTGCTTCATTAGTTATTACATGGCGACCACAATAGCGAAGGAATGTCTTGATTGCTGAAAGTCTTAGGTTACATGTGCGAGGCTTGCAGTTTTGATCCTTTGACATCCAAACCATAAAACCCTCAATACAAGCAGGCGTTAATGCTCCGATCGTGATACTATCCCTTGTAAGCCCCGAAAGTTCAATATATTTGATCAAAGCCTCAAGGGATTGCTTATATGCCTTTATTGTATTCTGGGAAACTTCCCGTGCATTCGGTAAATACACTTTTAGAAATGACCGTGCTAATGACCAAAATTCATTTACGTCCGTATTTTGTTTTCTTTTACTCATAAGGAACCTCCGGTACGTCAGGCATCATCCAGTCCAAGTTGTTTTTGATCTGGGATACTTCATTTCGAATCGGTGGCGATAGGTGGAAATAATACTGGAAACTCTTTTGCTTCTTATGCCCCATATGTTTCATTAAATATGGCTGCAAAACATTTACATCTTCACCGGTTCGCATACACAATTCAACATTTCGGTATAGAAAATGGTGACGAAAATCATATAACCTGGGCCCTTCGCACCCAATATCAGAATCACATAAAGCCCAAATATTCCTGAAGTGTTTTGCAAAGTCATTACGTGATCGGTTTACAGATGCCGGAAATAGGTATTTGTGGTGTGGAAAAAACTCTTCGACCAGCAAATTATATCTATTTAAAAATTCAGACAACTCCTCGCTCATATACAAAACCCTGTCACCGCCCTTGGCATCAACAATGATGACCTCGCCAGTTTCAAGATTCACATTCTCCATCGGTATTTTTAATTCACAAGTTCTGACACCCATGCAATACATGAACAAAAATGCTGTCGGAAGAACAATACTGGCAGATGGCTCCTTTTCGTTTGGTTTTAGTTCAGAGCACGCAGCAAAGAAAGTATTAATATCGTCCTCAGTAAACAGAAAAGGAGGTTTAGATGTGCCTTTCTGAGCGATATTATTCTCAATTACAAAGGCTTTGGGGTGCCCGATGCTTGTAAGATATTTGCTGAAAGATCTAACACAGCTTACCCTGCTGTTACGTGTATTTGGATGTTCGTTTTCTCTTTTGAGAACCCATTTATCAGCCAACTGTTGAGGTTGCAATGACTCACTTCCTTCCAAAACACAAAATGAATCGAATAACCTCAGAATGTAGTTATTATGATAGTACTTGAATCCACAAGATTTTTTAAAGGCAACAAAAACTGAAATCTCCTCTGCAAATGGACCAGCAATAAAATCTTTATCAATGATAGTATAAGCATTTGAAAAATCATTTTCAGTGAGATAGCTGCCCAATGCTTTAATTACGTATATAATTCTTCTGTTTGTCGCATTACTGTATACCTCTTCAGTTTTTACAATAAACGCATCTGCCATTTGCTGTGGAGATACATTATGCTGCCCAATGCAAAATCTATCGAATTCTTTGAGGAAATACTCCTCGTACTTGTATTCTAAGCCAACAGATCTAGCCATGTTAAGAAATGATATGATTCCTTCCGCAAATAAGCTTGCATACCCATTAAATGCCGGTTTTGGCAGGCCCCCATTTGCGTAAGGAACAACAAAAGACTTTGTGCTACCCCGCATGGTGAGGTGATTACCAAGCCCTCTAATCATTCCAATCTTAGCATTTTTTTCTTTAGCTCTTTTGCACCAAACATCTGCCAATTGCTGGAGACTGTAATTTTCATTTTCCTTCATAGAACAAAATTTGTCGAAGGCTCTTAGAACACACTCTCCATAAATATATTTCCAGCCTTCTGCCCTTTTTTGTTCAACAAATTCTGTTATCTCCTTAGATAATGGGCTGGCTATCATATCCTGTTTTTCATCATCCATTAATTCATAAACCATTCTTTCATAGGATTTGGTATGGGAAGGCAAATGGATCTCATCTTTTTCGCATCCAGCTCAGTGTATAAGTTTACAGATTTATCATCAATATGTCCTATTGTCGCTGCAGCCTTTTGCATAGGAACGCCTTTTGCAATCATTCGCGATACTAAACTGCGTCTGACTGCTCTAGGGCAGTGAAGGCCATCTGCTACATAAGGAATACCGCTTTTTTTTAAGGCATTTTTTAAAATTCCATTACAGACAGAGCTAGTGATTTTATGATATGGGGGGGTTTTTGTCAGAAAAATATACTTCTCTCCTGTTCCTTTAGGGCGTTGTTCAATTATATATTTTGTCATCGCTGAGCCTATCACAGGAAAGAGTTTAATATTCATGCTTTCACCTGTTTTACTTTGAATAAAGCTGATTCTATCGTTTTTCCAGTCAATATCATCAAGCTTGAGTTCTGTAATGTCAACCGGTCTCATACCTGTCGCCAGAAGTATTGCAATTATTGACTTTGACCTGAAATCCTCTTCATCACTCTTAACATATCTCCAGAGAGCTTCTACGCTCTCATGACTCATGGCACGCACTGGTTTGCTCATGCTAGGAGTGCGGAAGCTTGAAAAAAGAATAGCCTCTACAGAGGCTTCAATAAATTCCAAGTAAGCTTTTAGGTAAGTCGGTACATTCTTCATGCTGCTTTGTGACAATTTGGTACCTAAATCAGCAACAAAATCCCGTACATTAAGTGCTGTAACTTTATAGATGTTTTGATTAGTTTTTTCCAGATAAAGCAGAAACTCTACCGCTATATTTAGATATAATGCTATTGTTGTCTTTCTAATTTCTTTCTCACCAAGATATTGTTCATAGGCATTTAAGCTTTCCTGATGGGGTATGATTCGAATTTTATCAGCACATTTTTCAAAATTAAAAACAGGTGAAATTTCAATGGCTTTTGAAATCAAATTAAGTAGCCCTTTTCTCCGGGCACTGCTACGATGATGCTTACGGCTTCTGTGTTTGCCTTCTTCGATATACGATTTTATGAATTCCTCTGAGAGTCTTTCAGTGTTATAAAGAGATGTATGGCGCTTGAGATCATTGAATTGTACATTGTATCCATATATTGTACTCTGCGAGTATCCTTGTGTTTTTATAAACGACTTTGCCTCTACAATAAGATCAGTGATTGGTAACTGCGTTAATTTATTCGAAAGATTTATATAATCAGCAAAATGCGCCATGCTCTCACATCCATCCGTTTGATATAGGTATAAGTGTTCCCAGGATGTGAGAAATTATTCCGTACTTAATAATACAGAGTCTGTTATATGTGGCTTTCTAACACTTATCGCCGATAATCTTTATTGCGGAGTAAGTACCTTTATGCCGTATACAGGATAATGGGATTAATTTGACGTCTGATAGCTTTTCAATGAAACCTTCATCATTGTTGCCAATAACTCCGGCAGCAACTCCCGCCACGAAGGTGCCGTGACCGTTATCGTCTTGTATCTCCTCATGAGAACTGTAGCGCCACGAGTCACATGTTAGGAAATTCCAGGCTAAATCGTAATCAATGCAGGCGGCAAGAGCCGGGTGTTCGTTCATTCCCGAATCTAATATCCCGGTTCGAATATCGGGGCTTCCACCTGTGATGGAAGAGATTGTATCGGCTCCTATTTTATCGTAGTTCCAAATTCCGCCCGAATACGGATTGCTTGGCGGGGCAGAGCAGAGTCTGCCGATGAGGTTAGGTTCCGCATAGGACACCAATGGATCTGATTCCAGGGTAGTTATAGCTTCCAGAATATCCTCATTTTCGTCAAGCTCTACAAGAAGTATTTGACGCCCTTGATACGGGGCAGGGGATATAGCGCCATGACCGCGGGCGAACTCGGAAATATCCGTTAAATCCGTAATCGATACGATATCCAGATTCCCTTGGAATGGATTTATATTGGGGTTAGCACCATGGCCTGCCAAAGACAGCGGCTGCTCCATGCCTACTAAAATCTGAGCTTCAACGTAGCTTTCAGGTAGTAGCAGATCTGGAAGAGTGCCCGTTTGGCTATTGTTTGGGATGGCCGAGCTAGGTAGGGCAGCAAGCATTAAGCAACAAGCAATTAGAACCACCAAGACTTTTTTCGATTTCATTCACGAATCCTCCATTTTTCCTTTATTATGAAAATATTAGAAAATTAGGTATTTTCACCTAACTTTCTACAAATTAATACTTCTACACGAGATATGGTATTTCCTCCCAAAATTCAACAGGTAAATTATGGAAATTTTATAATTATATCTTGTAATCTTATATTCCTATAGTAATGCTGTTAGGTTATCTTTATCTGCTAGAACACCATATGTTATGTGGAAGATGACTCTCCCAAACAGGGCACTCTAGACAAGGTGTAATTCTCTTAAATAATATACTTCAATCGAAGCCCCATGCACAGCTGGGGTTTTTATCCTGCTAACTTCATGTTTTAGTAAAAATAGATTTATATCTATGTTATCCCAATATAATGAGATAAGCAAGATAATGAATAACTGCACACGCATAAAAACCCTTTGCGTAGGTTGTCGTGACCCTCCTAAATTAATCTGAACCTCAATATAAAAGTTCAGATTAATTTAGGAGGTAATAACAATGGCAAAAAATAAATATGATGCCACGAATTTTCTAACAATTAAGGCATTTTCAAAGCTTGTGGGAATATCAGCAAACTCTCTCCGACATTACGACAAAATAGCCTTATTGATTCCAGCAGAACGAGGCAACGAATCAGCAAACAAATATCGCTACTATTCTCCAGCTCAAATATCTGAAGCGAATTTGATTCGCGTTTTAACCGGTGTAGGGATACCCCTTGAAACGATTAAGGAACTGATGCAAGACCGAACGCCGGAAAAAATGATTAAGCTATTCAGTCAAAACAGGAACCGGATTGCAGCTGAATTGCGCTTTATGAAAGAGATGCTTTCGGTAATCAATACACGTTGCGAAATGCTGTTTGAGGCCATTAGCGCAGCCGAGTCTGATATATCCATCCTAGAAATGCCAGAAAAGAGGATAATATTGGGAGATACAACCGATCCTAGTTGCCAAACCGATTATTTAGCTGAGTATATTCGCTTTTGCAGCACTTCACATCTACCAACACTCAATTTATCTTATCCTGTGGGCGGATACTTTGAGAACATGGCAGCTTTTTTGAATGAACCAACACGCCCAACGCGACTTTTCTCTCTTGATCCTAAAGGATATGAGCGAATGGAAGCCGGGCTTTTTTTAATTGGTCATTCCCGCAGCAATCACGGACAGGTAAATGATCTGCCTGAACGAATGGCAGCGTTCGCAAAAAAGAATGGTCTGGTTTTCAATGGCCCGGTTTACAGCATTTTACTAGTAGATGAAATCAGCGAAATCAACCCGGAAAATTATCTTTTGCGGGTTGTTGCATCTATTAGTGAAATGCGACACATGTCTCCTAACTTTCAAAATTGCCGTTATAAAGGAAACTTTTAGCAAAAATCTTTAAAAGGTTAGCACGTTCGAACCCACTTTTGCAATATGTAGTTTTTTACTCATTAAAAAAGCGGGATTTTTAATGGGCCTTTCCTAATTGAGGTATTCGGCTTTTTCTATTGACATTGGAACGGCTCTTTCATGTACAATAACAACAAGGGGTTAGTCCTGCCCAAATTGAGCCCAGCTAACAGCTTAATAGCTAATAGCTGGGCTTTTTACTTTCACTTTTAGCTTTAGCTTTGAAGTGTAAAGGAGGGTAGGAAATGCACCAAAATTGTCGCAGTCCCCCACCCCCAATTTGATTTTTCCCAAAAAATAAAAATCAGATTGGAGATAAAACAATGATTGATAACACAAATCAATATTCGCTGCAAATAAAGCTTGTTGGCTGGATACCCCACTGCTTTGTTTCTTTTAACGACGGACAGGAAAAATATCAAGAGACCGAAGTAACTCTTCCTGTCTACATGGAACTTCTGGAATCCGCCCGGATAGAACGTAATCTGCAGCGCAAGAATGAGAGGAACACTGAACATTCTGACCTGATGAATGAAACCCTCTATAACCGAACCTTGGGCAAACAGGATGATCTTGCAGAAATGCTCCATGACAACCTGATAAATGAGCAAATCCAGCGGGCAATCCGGCTACTCCCAAAAGTCCAGCGACGGCGGCTGCTGCAATACTATGATAGTGGCCTAACATATGAGCAGATAGCTGCAATTGAAGGCTGTTCTCTTGGTTCTGTTGCCATTGCGGTGAGGCGTGCGGAAAATAGAATTAAAGAATTTTTGAAGACTGCTTAAAAGTAGGCAATAAAAACCTGCTTAAACCATGGAAGCAGGGAGGGGGTAGTATATACCCCTCGCCTGCTTCCATAGTTATGCTCATTAATATCGGTGTGGGGTTATAGAAAGGAGAAGATTATGGCTGAGGAAAAAACTGTCCATCCATATAGCAAGACCAATATCGTAACTGTTGATGGAGCAACATATATAGTTACTTCATGTTACGCCGGGAAGATATCCCTTCTTGATTTAATAAAGCAAATGATTAGAAGGGACTTAGAAAAACAGTTAAGGGAAGATTAACAAGAGGGAGCTGCTTATTGCGGTTTTTTCTCCTGCATAATCTGACTAAATTAAACAGCATTAAACAGCAGCAAACAAAAAAATATATTT
>Ga0082212_10008928_pt1 | contig 12993 bp, 6 predicted proteins | sample TergutNt197P3_FD_71548 | JGI IMG/M metagenome (GOLD analysis project Ga0082212, IMG submission 71548) | Neocapritermes taracua P3 segment gut microbial communities from Petit-Saut dam, French Guiana - Nt197 P3 | ecosystem: Host-associated > Arthropoda: Insects > Digestive system > Gut ... | reverse complement strand
AGATACAGTTAAAAATTGTACTCCTGATGATGGGTGTGTAAAATACCCGAAACATGTAGAGTGAACCTAGCGGTGGAATATAATTCACTGCATATAGCTGCATCTGTTGGTTATTTTATAGAATATATGGGAAGTTTGTTTCACTGTTTCAAAATTGGAACCACTTTAATTTGCCTAACAATTCTTATTGGTCCGCAGTAAATTTAGCCGTCTCGTAATAGGCCGAAAACTTTAAAATTTTGTATTCTGTCTCCCCATTGGTTCTTAATGAGTGGCGCCTATATTTTAACTCAACATATGTAACTCCCGTATAAATGTGTTCTACTGGACATTTTTAATGGACTACCGTGACTAACACGGGATCCACCCCCTCGTGATTTACATTTCGAAAAAGTGTCAAACCCTTGAAATTTGACTGTCCCAGCAAACTCCAAAACCCCATTAAATTTGACGTTGACAATGACGTAACTAGAATTACCCTTTGTAAATGCTTACCGCAACATCTATCCTATTCTAACCTCTACTTTTCTCTTTCTTCAGTTATCTGTCTATCCTACTTCACACATGACTCTTTCTCTCTGCCCTGTAACCATCCTTCTCTTTGCTACCCCATTGACCTTTTGTATTCCTTACCAGATGCTTCTAATCAACCTCATTCGGTAACACCTGTATGTATTCCTACATTTCATAAAATAATTTTGGACCTTCTAACCAGATAATTGTTCGCACCGGTTATAACATCTAGAGTACACGTACTCTCTAAGAAATGATGAGTGAATGTTGTTTGTCAAGCCAAATTTCACAACAAATGTTCAAAATAGATTTCAAAATCATCAAAGACGAGTTGAGGAATGTCTCTTAATTTTCAAATGTAACTGAACATGCTACGATTTTGCCCTACAGATAGTAACTGAAAGGACAGACGTTCGGTGGAACATGGGGAATTACCTTGAGAACTAACTGTTTACGGATATTCACTGATATGTACTTTTTTCATTTCATTTGTGTGTGCAGCTCACTTCTGAAGTTTGTCCAATCATTTTACATACACGCTGTATATAAACACAATGGCTTTCTTACACCAGGAATTACATAATATAGACGTGCATGAAAGCATTCATTCAAATGTATATTGCATCTTTAAGAATTTTGCATTTTACACAGACCATTATATAAAACAGACGCATGTTTTTTCCAGGTTGACTTGCAAAGTACAACTAATTTGGGAAAGAGTCATAAACGGTTTAAAGGCGATGTAAGTCTACTAAATGAATTGCTGATTAAGTAAATGGCAAAGCAAATGTATTTTAATATATTTTAATCCCGTTTTATAACTGTATTCCATTAATCAATTACGCAGCCAAAGAAATAAAACAAAAATTCACAAAAATGGATAGGTTTAAATTACATCCAAATAACTACAGTCAACACAACTTAACATAAACAACAAAGAACACAACTGTCAACCTCTAATATCAAGACGCCATCAGATCCACAAGGATCTGATAATGCACTGATATGAAATGTCGAAACATGTAGTCTGTCAGCTCTATACAATACAGCAGCAATGACGGTGTGTGTACTGCTGCAGCAAATTAAACAGAATTAATGGTCTGAACATTTGGCAGGTTTGGGGAGGTGAAAAGTGTATATCGGGGTTTTTTTGGGGGGGAGGGGGTGAGTCACATGTTCCATAAGAAATAAGATTGAAAAGAATTATGCTGTAATAATGTTTGGTTTCCCACAGAGTGTCTAATGAGTTGGTGTGTTGGAAGTAGTTGCAGTGTTTCTGTAAAATTGTGGCTGCTGAGATTTTGCAGCATTTATGTTTATGCAATGAATTATGTAATTTGTCCTGGGGTTGACTCAGCCTTTAACAGAAATGAGTACCAGGAGAATTTCCTGGGGGTAAATGTGGCCAGTGCATAAGGCTGACAACCTTATCACCTTCATATACAGATTGTCTTGAAATCTTGGAGCCTCGGCCTCCTGGAACCCTCAGGGCCTGTCCAGGTCTGTAATGGGATTGCTTTACCTTTACACACATTTAAAGATTATGTATGCTTAAGTGCAGTAACTGTAAAAAATAGTTTCACAAAGAATACAGTAGAATTCCTTTAAGTAAATACCCAAGGGCCCCTACAGGAGCCAAATTTTCAAATATTCCATATTATCATCAGGTACTGATACTGACCTAAGTACTTAGTGGCAGTTGTTTGTAATTACTCTCAGAGCATTGTTACATATTTTCATTTTATGATAAGTCATAGCTGTTCTAGTTGTCATAGGCCCAGTCATGGGTTTTCATTCAGAACACTTTGCTGTAAAATACTTATACAAAACCTTGTTGAATTGCATTTGGTCCTTTTCAGTGTCTGTTGCTTGAGAAGTCCCTCACACTTTCACTTGATGCTGCATGCAATCATAATTGGTCCTATATAATTTTCTTTAGTACCCTGTCACTTCCACCCACTTTGGTCCAAATACTCTTATCACCACCCTATTCTCGAGACTACCCTCAGTGTGTTCCATGGTTTGAATCTCGACAAACGAACACTGCTTATCCTCCTCAGTCCCCTCTGGTAAATTCTGGTACAGTGCCCCAAATTATGTCACGATCTCTTCCTTCCATGTCCTTTCCAACACACTGTTCCATCAATCACTGATTGTAATTGGTGTGTCAGTTGCTCAGACTGTAGCATCTCATAATCATTACACGTCACAATCCGAGCTACGGACACCGTTACTATCAAACCACAGCGTTGGGGGGGAGCCTCAAAAGACCCGCTTCTTCGCCCAGAGCCCAGATTTAACTGTGCATATCATAAATCTTGGAGCTTAATTGCATTTTATGTTCATCCATTTTTCAGATACCATATCCTTGCGTTTTGCCATCTCGCTCTGTAATTACACATTGTACCTAATTAATTATAAATTTTTCCAAATAAGCCACTACAGAAGGTTTCTGCACTACTGGCCATGTGAACAGTGTGGCTGCATGTTATATGGAGCCATCACCTCTCTTCGGGTTGTGGAACTTTTAAGACTTCTAATTATTTGAAGTTTCAAAAGCACTGTTAATGTTTCATGTTTTCTCTTGCCTGCAGAGTCCTTGTTTACTTATCTTTGGACCTTTTGAAGCCATTATAATAGCACATTGGGCTCAGTAAGATCAGGTAACCCACAATACAGTCACACAATCAGTACGCACACTGTAAGTTACAAACAACAGACTGTACAATCCTGGGGACTATTTTCCTCAAGTGCTAACATTTCATGAGTGCTGGATTAAAGGAATTCTGCCACACACATAGTGATTTTCCTTGTATAGTATGTACAGGTCCTGTAGAGTATGCCATGCTAATTGCTGGGTGGAACGTAGTTATGGACGTATTGTGAATGTAGAAAGTGTGAAAAATTGAATTTATAATTTATTAAATGTGATTTTCTTGTTGCACGTTTTTTCTGGGAAATCCTAGGAATTATGCATGGGGTCGTGAAGGCTTGGATGCTATTTTCACCCAACTGTTGAATCAAATGGATGGTTCTGGACCACCTTCATTGGCCAAAGATAAGATAGTTTTAGGGATTTTAAAAGAAAATTAAAGTTAATTTTACTGGATCACCTGTTTTATTCATTTAATGAGAATTTGTTTTGGGATTCTGATGTCCAGTGTCCTTACTACATGTCCAGCCCACTTTAATCTTTCCCATGCAAGTACGTTAGCAGGTAAGTGTCTATATGCAGCCTTTACAGTTCTTCATTGTACTGTATTTACCCAAAAATAATAACTGCAGTATGAATATTTTATTCTTGTGTTACTTTCATTAAAAGACATGGAAGTAAGGTGCTCTGTAGGGATGGAGCGTCTCTCTCTCTCTCTCTCTCTCTCTGAAGAGGCTCCGTGGAGAGGGCCTTGGGGAGGGGGGAGCTCCTTCACTGGGGGCCCTGGAAGATATGTTAAGAAAGGCTCTGGATACGAGCATCTATCCATAGGGTCCCCTTTAGAACCAAGGTAAACCTGGAATCAGGAGGGGGGGATCTCGTATACTGGGGACTTTGAATGATGAATGGAGGAGAGCTCTAGGAATGGGGCATCTCTCTCCAAGGGGACTCCATGAGGGGGACCTGGAGGGAGGGCTCCTTTACTGGGGGCCCCGAAAGACATGTTAAATAAGGCTCTGGAATGGGCATCTGCTTCCTTGGGAGCCCCGCTTTTGGGGAACGTGGAGGAGCGCTTCTTATTTAGAGGAATTTTTACGAGGTTTTCGAGAGAGATGCAAATGCCCTGTAAACAGGTATCTCCATAGGGGCCCTGTTCGGGAATATGGAGGGGGTTCGTTTGCTGGAATTTTTGAGGGAAAAGAAAAATTATATCTGGGTTCCTTTTTTGGACCCAGAGAACATTAAGATTTTATGATATCAGATTATGGGGCACAATGGGCCTGTCTATAAGACCTGGGTGCAATGAGACTGTAATGGCTGTCACCCATTGTTAATCAGTCAATCACGGTGCTCTAGATCATAAAATTTATATCTTAAGTCATTACAATGATAAATGTTTCTCACTACTTCTGCAGAAGTTTCATTACTTCTCAGCCAAATCTCCAACCAGTTGATGCACTTGTCCCATCTGGGCAAGAGTTGTAAAATTCTCTCACAGTAGATATTGGGCCCTTGTATTCACAACTATTCATGAACAACCATTTCATCTTCCGTCTTATTATAAAATTAGTGATCTCATTACTTTTGCTTCAGTGGCCCACAATCATTTCCTCTGTTCATGCAGCATTGACGTGCATCTGTGATGTGTTTGGCTGACAAGTGTGATTTTTGTCATGGATGTCTGACCATTTTCTGACATGCACTCTCACTGAGCCATCATCATATGCGTCTGGTAATTAGTGGTGAATTTGAGTGGGGGGGGGGGACATGTTTTACCCATAAGAACCAAATTACAAACTTTGTTTGGGGACCAGTTTTCCACTCTTTTTGCCATCGCACATCAACCTGTTTTGTGAATAGTATCTGACTGACACTTGTGCCAACTATTGCCTGTTAACTCTACTGCAAGTGCTACCTCTTGATGAAAAATAAAAAGCTTGAGTAACACAAAGTTACAGGGTGGGGGATGTTGCTCATTGAAGTGCCTTCTGAATATGAATATTTAACTGTTCTCTTTCCTGTTTCTGGCAGCAGACCTTTATAGAGAATGCCAAAAAATGTTATGGAATATAATCTTTGTGCTTGGCAATCAGCACAGTAACCAGGGCTGTTGCAGAAGAGTTTTTGAATGCAATTTGAGTCCTTTTCATAAAAGTTTTTTGTAATTGTGTGGATATATCTTATATTATTGGTGAAACTGTTACCAGTTCTTTATTAAAATTTTAGATACTGTATATTTCTATGCACAGGGAAGGCAGCCACATGCCACGTGAAAGTTGTATTTTGCTTGTTTCTTAAATGAGACATTGGTTATTTTTACAAGGTACAGACGTAGTATCTTCAGGAAATAATCATTGCAGGATGCATAATTTTCTTTACTATGTAGAAGCTGGTGTGTGCAACCGGAAACTTGGGTAGAAAATATGCGGTATTTAATGCAAATAATTACAAATATAACTTACCTACTTGCTTCATGGAACAGGGTCCTTAGTGAGAAGCTAACCGGTTCCCAGCTAGTTAAGAAATTCCCTGCATTTTATGGAACCCAAAGGTTCATTACCCCATTCACAACTACCCACCACCTGTCCCTATCCTGAGCCAGCTAGATCCAGTCCATAACCCCTCATCCGACTTCCTGAAGATCCATCTTAATATTATTCTCCCATATATGCCTGGGTATCCCAAGTGGTCTCTTTCACTCAGGTTTCGCCACCAACACCCTGTATTTGCCTCTTCTCTCCCCCTTACGTGCTACATGACCCGCCCATCTCATTCTTGATTTTATCACCCGAACAATATTGGGTGAGCCGTACATATCACAAAGTTCCTCACTATGTAGTTTTCTCCACTCCCCTGTTACCTCATCCCTCTTAGACCCAAATACTCTCCTGAACACGCAATTCTCAAAACACCCTTAGCCTATGTTCCTCCATCAATGTACGTGACCAAGTTTCACACCCATACAAACCAGAGGCAAAATTATAGATCTGTATATCTTCATATTTAAATTTTTGGAAGGATTCTGTTGCATGGAGTGAGTAAGTAAGTAAGTATCTGGAACAGCCCTTCTCACACTTTCCAATGGTCGCCACTGAATTTATTGCTATTTTGGTGATGACAGTCATAAGGCTCATTGTGACCGTGGAGAATCATATAAGTGGCGTTGGTGAAAATTATGGTCTTAAGGAGTGTAAAGCCTTGTAATATGTTACATGGGTAGCAGTGTTTCGAAGAAACTTGCTGCTTACATCTTCAGGGAAAAATAGTGGGCGTTTCATTCATTCAAGAATGAAGAAGGTGACTCTTCCAAAAATGGTAATACCAAAACTACACGGCATCACAACCCGGGACACTGTACCGTAACTTTAATATTCCTAGACGTCACATTTTCAAATCTCATATGATCAAAACCTCATTTCAAGTGACGTGGAATATATTTACACTTCAAACATTAATCCTTATATATCCTTTGTAAACACCTCCCCCCCCCTCCATTAGAACGTGCAATAGGCCTGCTGTGAACCAATGTTTGCCGAATCTTGACCGACTATCCTATGTTCTTTTACTCTTCAAAGAATGATACAAGCAGATAGATTGAACAACAGTACGTGAAATTATTTTTGCTGGGTGAAGTGAAAGGTCCAGAGGGTTCGCAAAATATGCGGCAAAATTTCAGGTTGAAACATGGATCTCCAACCTGCAGCCTGCCACGCATGTTTCAGTTAGTAAAAAAATGAATAACAAGAACTGTGTAAATTGCAACAAAACAGTCGATTGATCGCATGCAAGCTTCACCACTGAGAGACAAATTGCGGTTGTGAAGCTTTTTAAAAATATTGAATGTGAAATCTTTGTATAAAAGCCTCAAAAATGAAATTACAATTTAGGAAATCCTTTTACATGAGAACTTTATGTGGAGGAAAATTTAACACAATTCTTATGGGAGTTTTGATAGGACTTCAAAAACTAGGCTTCTTACATCGGAAAACTTCATATCCATGGAAAATGTACCCACATAAAACCAACTGGACTCAACATTCTAATGGAAGAAATGGACTTCTGAAAATATTAAAATATTACAAAGCAGATGGATCCAGGAAGTGGGGAAATCCAGAAAAGGGGTCAACAAATCTAACATTCTGACTTTCCCCTACCAAACTACCACCACGGTCAGAGTCTTTCTCCTGAGTCTACCACAGCAGGCAGACATCATAATGTTTCCCTTAGAAGCCAGAAAAGCCTGCAGCCTAATCCATGTGATATGCTACAGATAGTAGCACAGCTTAGAAAAAAATATTTACACTGAAAATAAAAGCAAATTTGATACTTGCCATTGATTTGCTGCTGCGAATCAGTCCGGTTTGCAACTATGTATTCCACTATCAAAGGGATGAAATGGCTGATTTGAACTTTAATTTTTGCTGCTAGGTTATATAACATTGTTCCAATTTGTTGCAGTGATACACCATTTTTTACAGCCTGAACAATAACACTAAAACAGGTAATTTCATGTACAGTATATAAAGAGCACATGAAAAGGAGGATACATTCTTCATCTGTGAAGACTGTGTCCTCTAACTGTACTGTATTGCAGTTTGACTTGTAACAGATATTGCTTATTGTGATGTACAAAGTGTGTGTGTGTGTGTATAGATAAATGCATATATATTTATTAGTAATCAATGTTATGTATTCGTTACAACTGTGATACAATTCAAAATAAAAGGATTCAGTCAAGTCAGGATAGCAAAGGTGCACTGGGGTTGAAAGCAGCTTCTAATCTGCTGAGATCAGGATTTGAGATCTCTGATGAGGAAGACAATCAAAAAAAGTAATTACACCAACAACGTCAGGCTGTGTGATTTCATTTTGCTCAGAGATACCTAAAGTGGTAAGCTACTCCGGTTCCAATTAAGAAACAGAATGGAGGTTGGCTTACAAATTTTCATTTAATGACAACTTGTTGATTTGTGGGTCATAAATGAATACACCACATTTTAAAGACTGTTTTATGGATACTCCTCTCACTCATCTTATTCTTAATCATCATTGACTCTAAGAATTCTGACAACCCCCAATGGATACCACTAACAGCAAAGTCACCTTCCATGCTGTTAACTAAGGTTTGTACAACGTGAGTATATGAACATGTTCAACTGCACATCTTGCTTCTCTTACAAAAGTAAGTCCTTTGGGGCTTGGTGCATATGTAATAAAGTTTCCCATAACAACAGAAATAACAGGGTGTTTAAACCTGGACTTTATTCCAAGTATGAAATTATTAAGTTGTAATTAAAGGTAATCATTCTGTGTTCTTTACACATATGGGCAAGTTAACTACACAGACTTGGGGCACTGATGAATACTACATACATGTTAACTAAATTTTCAAGCAAGACCTTACAGGTTATGTGATATGCCTCTACTATGAGACCTGTCCCAGAATCCTTAAGCAAGACCCAAAGACGCTAATACTTAGCCTGCTTGCTTTGTTTGTCACGATCCCTACCATTAGCAGTTCCGAGTACCGATCGTTATGGAAGCCATCCCATTGTGTTTATAACCAAATAAACTACAGGGATCTAGTTGATAATAGTGCCGGCACTATTCTAAAGTAGAGCCCATTCTTCCTCCAGAACACATGTTCTAAGGCCATTACGCTTAATATTTTGTATCCAGCAAAGTGTACCTATTAATTTTAATAGTGATTGCGACATTACTTTTAACTTAGACACATACATTTCACCGACAAATTACACGTGATATTAGGGGACATGATTTTGTTGTATATTCCACATTCTTGTCCTTTGTGGAATAATGACAGAGAACAGAACATAAACCAACGTACTTGTTGAAACCAGTACGTTGGTACTGGAAGCTAACAGGAATAGAACAAACCATTTATATAACATTCCTACTCTTATTAAAGGTAAAATCTATCCTACAGATGCAGGCAAATCAGCAAATGATGCAACAAAAAAGAATGGTCATCACGTGGATGAACCAGCTATAAAGGACCCTCTATCCACTGGGATCAAGCAGACGCAATCATCTACTACACATAGAGCCAGGGTAGTAATTTTAGGTGACAGCCACCTAAAGGGATGCACGGAAAGGATTGACTGTTACCTTGGTGATGCATTTTAAACATCCAGGTGGATAAAGCCAGGAGCACCAGCTGCTGAAATAGTAGATGAACCTACAAGGGACCTAGTGTCATTGAATAAGAGTGATGTGATTGTGATTAGTGCAGGGGCAAACGACGTATATAAGAACAACTCTAAAGTGGCATTAGTGAAAACCATAAAGTTTATACAGAACAACAGTCATACCAACATAATATTACTGCAGACTCCACATAGATACGATTTAGTGGAATACTCATGTGTAAATAGAGCTATTCAGGCATTTAATTATAAACTAAGGGAGGTAGCAAACTCTTTCAATCATGTTACTCTACTGGAATGGAACCATAACAGGGAGTACTTTACAAAACATGGCATGCACTTAAATAAAAGAGGTAAAGGGCTGGTCTCAAAACTACTCGCTTTAGAAATTATGAAAATAAAAGAATTAAAGAAAACAACGCCAATTAGGCTAGGCTGGAAAGTGGAACAGAAACAAGTTGCAACAAGCGAAATGGCTGTTACTGAGGCAAGAATAATGTATCATGACATCCTTCTGGATAATTTAAAGGACAAGTCTAATCTAAACATGACTAAGAATCAACATGTTAATAAAATCAGTGGTAATGCAATTAAATCAGTGAATAGTGAGACAATCACCAAAGACCTTGTCCCTGAAAGCCCTAGCCCAACAAAGTCCAAGAGGCAAAGAAAAGCACCAATTACCAGATCGAAGGATTTTTTATGGTAATGCCACAATCAGCTAGATCAAGCAATAAAACTAACTTCACAATTTTTAATCAAAACATTAGAGGCCTAGGAAGTAAAACTGATGAATTAACTATCAACTGGGGCAAAGATGCTCCTCATGTTCTATGTTTGTCTGAACATCACTTATCTACAGAGGTCATACAAAAGATGAGTATTGATAATTACAATTTGGGTGAGTATTACTGTAGAAAAATTACCAGATGCAGTGGTGTATGCATATTTATTCATAAATCATATCAATTTACAACTGTGGACTTGAATAGTCACTGTAAAGAACAGGTTTTTGAGGTATGTGCAATAAGAGTGACACACAATCCAGTAAATTTTTGCATTTTATCAGTTTATAGGTCCCCCTCAGGAAACTTTGACATTTTTATGAAAAAGCTAGAAGACGTGCTAAATTTATTATTTTTAAATTCAATGGACTTAATTGTTTGTGGAGACTTTAATGTCAATTTTATGACACTTAACAGCCAAAAACAGCAAATTATTTCCCTTTTTAAAACATATAACTTCGACTACATAGTAAATTTTCCCACTAGAATAAACCATCAATCTGCATCAATAATTGATAATATATTCCTGGACAAAAGTAAAAATAAAAACTATACTATTGAGCCATATTATAACGGATTGTCTGATCATGATGTGCCAATGCTAACACTTCATACCCCTTTACATGATCCTTCTAAGCCTCGACTGGTTAAAATTAGTAGGAAGTGTGATGACTCCTCTATACGTGATTTCACATCAAACTTAAGTTATGAAAACTGGGAAGATGTTTTTAATACTACTAGTAAAATTGACATAAATGTAATGTTTAATAACTTTTTAAACACCTACCTGAGGATATTTTATGGTAGTTTTCCCCAATTCAAATCTACAGCTAGAGATAAGTGTAAAGGATGGCTCACTAAAGGTATATTAACCTCATGTAAGAATAAAAAGGATTTATATCTCCTCTGTAGGACATCAAATAACGGTTCCCTAAAAATCTTCTATAAAAAATGCTGTTATATCTTAACCAGTACCATCCAATTAGCTAAGAAATTACATTACAATGCACTAATATCCAAATCAACAGATAAAACTAAAACAGCCTGGAATGTTATTAAATCCTTAACTGCCCAACGATTCAATGAGAACGATAAACTTTTACTGAACATTAGAGGGAAAATAGTCAAAAATTCCCAGACCCTGCTGACACCTTCAATAATTACTTTACTAATGTAGCTAAAGAATCAGTTTCTAAAATAATTAAGTGAGATAACAGTAACCTCAGTCAAGACTCATATATGCAGTACCTAGACCAGGCTTTCCTGCATTCATTTCCTGCAATACACATGAAGGTGGTGACAGAGAAAGAAATCTACGAAATACAGAAAGACTTGAAGTGGAAAAGATCATCAGGATATGATTAAGTACCGTCATGAATTGTCAAATTAAGCATGCCATTTATTTCGTCTCCTTTGATTTATATCTGCAATAAGATGTTATCTACAGGAGTATTTCCTACAAGATTAAAGTTTTCTCAAATTTCTCCAATGTTTAAAACCGGTGACAAAACTGACATGTCTGCTTACAGGCCGATATCTTTATTAACATCTTTTTCCAAACTTTTTGAAAGAGTCATATATAACAGACTACTTCAACACACAAAAGAAAATAGTATAATTACCATGGATCAATATGGATTTAAAAGCAATAGCTCAACTGAATTGGCTATATTTAAATTAATAAATCAAATTTTATCACATATAAATAACAAATTATTAGTTAGTGGTATTTTCTGTGATCTATCGAAGGCCTTTGACACGATAAATCACAAAATTTTAATATCTAAACTAGAGTACTGTGGCTTCACTGGAAAAGCCAGTAAATTAATGCAACCGTATTTAAGTAATAGATACCAGAGAGCAATGATTAAAACTTTATATGGATTAAATTGTACCGCAGATTGGAAACTAGTGAAGCATGGGGTCCCCGAAGGATCGATTCTTGGACCACTACTGTTTTTATATTATATACATGATTTATCCCAATTAGTAAGAGGCATTGCCTCGCCAATACTTTTTGCGGATGACACAAGTTTTATTGGGTCAAACTTCAACCAACGAACCATGAAAAAAGATATTGACCTTGTTCTGGAAATAGCACAAAAATGGTTTGAATCAAATGTGATGCTTCTAAATTATAACAAGACGTCTTTCATGCAGTTTTCATCAAATATCTATGATCAATCTCCAGATAATATACAAGTTGGCAACCATAGAATTAGCTTAAGAAACACCATTAAATTTCTAGTTATTACAATAGAATCCTCACTAACCTGGAGAATACATACTGAACAAATAAACTCCAAACTGAATTCACTAGGTTATATGCTCCCTATCCTAAGACCCATCCTATCATTAAACATTATTAAGCAGATTTATTTTTCTTATGTGCACTCGGTATTCAATTATGGTATTATGTTCTGGGGTAATTCCCCACATAGTAAAACTATTTTTAAAACACAAAAAAGAATTGTACGAATTATTATGAAAGCTAAAGCAAAGGACTTTTGTCGCGAAATGTTTTGTAAACTTGGAATTTTAACCCTCCATTCCCAATATATTTATTCGACCCTTATGTTGATTGTAAAGCACAGACATATTTACACTAAATGTGGAACTGCATAACTTAAATACACGTCATAGATTTGACCTACATGTTCCCTCAGTGACACTAACAACAGTTCAAAAAGGAGCCTATTATTCAGGAATAACACTATTCAACTCCTTACCTCCCAGTATTAAGAGACTAGCTGGCGACACAAATAAATTTAAACATACATTAACCCTTATCCTACGGCGTTCCCGTATGGGAACGGTATGGTTCTACACTTCTACCAGCAACAAGAGAGCAGCATGACCAAAACTGTACACAAAG
>Ga0082212_10008927_pt1 | contig 12994 bp, 11 predicted proteins | sample TergutNt197P3_FD_71548 | JGI IMG/M metagenome (GOLD analysis project Ga0082212, IMG submission 71548) | Neocapritermes taracua P3 segment gut microbial communities from Petit-Saut dam, French Guiana - Nt197 P3 | ecosystem: Host-associated > Arthropoda: Insects > Digestive system > Gut ... | reverse complement strand
GAAAGGCGTTTCGTGGGGTGTATGGCGTGACTCGCACTTTAAAATATCGGGAAAAGGCGTGCATGGGCTGCAATCTGCTTTTTTGATTGACTGGTATGTGGCAAGCAAAAAGTTAGTGAAAGGAAAATTGTATTATCCCGAAGAAAAAATATTTGACGATAACATCATGCAGATTGTAACAAGCGGGCCGGTAGGCCATTGGCGCGCTTATCTGCAAGCTGTCACGTTCAGTATAACCAACGCAAAGAATTATGTTTATATCCAAACTCCCTATTTTCTTCCGACCGACGGACTGAACCAAGCCTTACAGACCGTTGCTATGGGAGGTGTTGACGTTCGCCTGATGCTACCCAAGCGTTCGGATACCCGAACGGCGAATATGGCTTCCCGTTCTTTTTTGGATGATATGATCAAGGCAGGTGTGAAAGTTTATTTTTATGAATCGGGCTTTTTGCATGCCAAACTGTTGGTAATAGATGATATGCTGACAAGTATCGGATCGGCTAATATTGATTTTCGCAGTTTCGAGCATAATTTTGAAATCAATGCTTTTGTGTATCAGGAATCGTTTGCCAAGCAAATGAAAAAAGTCTTTTTAGACGATATACATCAGCATTGCAAACAATTAGTTCCGTCGCGTTGGCTTAAACGCCCCATACCCAAACGCTTGACAGAATCGTTTATGCGTCTTTTTTCGCCGCTGCTTTAAAAATGGGGGAAATCGGAGAAATTGGGGAAACAGAGGAAGATGGGATAAAACTAAAAACTTTCTTATACTCTTACATTTTTACGATCTTCTTTTACAAAGATACTAAAATTGACAGACCCATAAACTCGCTGTTGTGAAAAATACGGCAATGTAGAAAAATCGTTGTTTTTAGCATGTTCCAACACAAAAATGCCTCCTTCCTTTAGCAAACTGCCGTTCAAGACAAGATTGGGTATATTTGGCAAATCCGGTAAATCGTAAGGCGGGTCGGCAAAAATCAAATCAAAAGAGGATTTTGTGGACGAAGACAAATAACGTAATACATCTCCGCGGATAAGTTTCAATTCGTTGGTATTAATCTCTTTAGAAACCTTCTCAATAAACGAAGCATGTTTGTAGTTCAGTTCGACGGCGGTCACACTACGGCAACCTCGCGAAAGCATTTCGAACGCAATGCTTCCCGTGCCGGCAAATAAATCCAACGCCTCCAGTCCTTCCCATTCAACGAGATTATCCAGCACATTGAAAAGATTTTCTTTGGCAAAATCAGTGGTAGGACGCGCACTGAACGAAGTGGGTACCTTAAATCTGCGGCGGCCGTATTTTCCTCTGATGATTCGCATGGGAACTTTGGGCAGATACACAGGTCAGCCCCTACCTAATTTATTTGTATTGGAATAACGCTGCGATATCCGGAGGAACTTCCAACCCTGTGCCTGAGTGTCGGGGTTGAACATATTCTATCTGCGATAAATACGTGCGTAAATTTTCTTTTAGCGCTTGGCAGGTATCGGTATTGGCAAACAGGTTCAATTGATCTTGCTGTTGCTCCAAGCCTGTTTGCTTCCATACATATAATATATAGTATAGCATATCGGCAGGATCATCCACCTGAAATGAATTAATAAACAGCAAATTTTCGCGGTAAAAACAAGCAGCGTCCATTGTGTCTTCGTGCAACGCCACAAACAGTTGCTTGGGAAAAACCGTCAGACTACGATCCCTCCATTGCATCAGCTGAGCGGTGATGGCATGGGTAAATATGGGATTTATCAACATGCGGGAGAAAAAATCATATACTTTGGGTTGCATGCCAAACAGGATTTTACTGTCGAACTCATCTAAATTTTCATGAAGTATCTTCTCTTCAGGCGACGAAAAGACAAACGACATCAACCGTTCTTTTTGTTCTTCCAAAAAAGTAGTTGCAGGAATAAGCGTATATTGGCGATTTGCGCAAACCACATAAGTGTGTTTGTAGGCATAAGAAAAGAACGGGTAAGCAAAAAATATGTCTTTAATTGCTTGGAGATAGGGTTTTGTCCGGTCTATTTCGGTTTCCGTATAGAATAAACTGTCCTTTTCGGAAGGTATATGACCGGCAAAAGAAAGTCCACCCGGCCATAACCGGATGGACACTGTATATTTTTCCGCATTATCGGTTGTTAATATGTCAGGAACGCATAGATTCACGACATGTTAACTTATTCCCAGTTGCCTGCGTTATTATTAATTTCCGTCACTGAACCGACTCGCAAGCCTTCGAATCTTCCCATCTTCGCCATCTTATCTTTCAGATTTATAAGCTCTTGACGGTCTAAGTCGCCCAGATAAGTGTCGTATAACACACTGGCTTCGAACACTTTCACTGTGTAGCCGGAACCGGATGAGATAGTTGCTGTATCCATTTTGAATCTGGCATTTACTCCTTCGACCGGAACATTAGCCAATAGTGACGCATTAAATCCGCGTCCGAATAATGTGTCCTTAGCTAAAACCCATGTTGTATCGCGTCTGATAAGCCCTTCCTTAATCGCTTGCGCTTCGGTCATTCCCTTTTCCATTTGTTCGTCTGTCAAGGAACCTTCCTTGATGACAAACGGCAATTTATCCTCATTCAAAAATTTGGCTAAATCGTCAAAACTACCAGCATGAAACCCGTAAAAGTTTTTGTATTCAATCTGTGCTTTACGGATATCGATCAATCGCGTCTGTATCGCCAGGTCTCGACGTTCTTTTTCATCTTTAAACTCCTGAACGTTCATAATGCTTCGATAGCACATGTAAATAAGCAATGAAATTGCTCCAACCAGCAAAATGTTTAGTGTAATTCTCATATCATATTTCGTTTTTTAATTAATTTCGCAGCCGCAAATATAGAAAAGATTTTTGAAAGAACTATCTTTATCTCGAAAAATAATTTCACAAAAATGCAAAAAAAGCAAATTATTGATCAAATATTGCAGTTTTTCCCTTATCTGCCGACTAAAGAACAACAGTCGGCGCTTACCAAACTTGCCGATTTTATGTGCTCGCGAGAAAACAATTTATTGTTGCTAAAAGGATATGCAGGAACCGGAAAGACTTCATTATTAGGAGCTTTAGTTAAAGCAATGAGAGTATTACAAAAAAAAAACATCTTAATGGCCCCAACCGGAAGAGCTGCCAAAGTTTTTTCCGGATATGCAGGACAAAAAGCTTACACAATTCATAAAAAAATATACCGGCAAAAAAGTTTTTCCAACGAATTTACTGGTTTTATGCTGGCCGAAAATTTGAATACGCATACACTTTTTATTGTCGATGAGTCGTCCATGATTTCAAACCGACCTGCGGGAACTTATTCGTTTGGTAGCGGCTATCTTCTGAATGATTTAATTCAATATGTATTGTCGGGAGCATATTGCAAACTGATTCTGATGGGCGACACCGCCCAACTCCCACCTGTTTCGGAAACAGAAAGCCCTGCGTTGAGTATCGACTGCCTGCAACAATACACGTCACAAATCAGGGAAATATACCTTACCGAAGTAGTCCGTCAGGATAAGGAATCCGGGATTTTGTTTAATGCAACACATATCCGCGAAAGTCTTAGAAAAGCAAAATGCAATCTGTATCCCAAGATCCAACTGAACCGGTTTGCAGATATGGAAAAAGTGACCGGCGAAAACTTTGTCGAAACGCTTGCAACAACTTACAGTCGGGATGGAATTGACGAAACTATGCTGATATGCCGCTCTAATAAGCAAGCGATACAATATAATAATGGGATTCGAAGCCGTATCCTATACCGCGAGGAAGAAATATCGTCGGGCGACAGGCTGATGATTGTAAAGAATAATTATTTTTGGACCCAACAGTTTGAAGAAATGGATTTCATGGCAAACGGCGAAATGGTGGAAGTATTACGTGTACGTCGTACCTATAATATATATGGATTTCGTTTTTGCGATTTGCTGGTACGTTTTCAGGATTATGACCTGGAGTTGGATATGCGTGTTTTGTTAGATACGTTGCAAGATGAGTCGCCGTCCCTGTCGAAAGAACAAAGTGATAAATTGTTTTTTCAAATCATGGATGATTATGCCGACATACCAACAAAAGCCGGTAAAATCAAGAAGTTGAAATCCGATCCTTTTTACAATGCCGTACAGGTAAAATATGCGTATGCCATAACCTGCCATAAGGCACAGGGAGGACAGTGGAAAAATGTGTTTCTCGACATTGGATATGTCACGCAGGAAATGCTGGGCGAAAACTTCTATCGGTGGCTATATACAGCAGTCACACGTGCGACTCACCGACTTTTTTTTATCAATCTTCCGGAGGCGTTTGAGATTTGATAAGGGAAATACATAAAAAGTTTGCGATAAATTGGGAAATTGCTTTTTTTTACATATTTTTGCAGTTGATTTTACTAAAAAAATAAAAAAACAAGATAACTACTTCTATATGAACCTTTTAAGAAAGAAATTAGCAAAGTACGACGCTCCTCAGAAGGCAAAAGCTGCGGGAATATATCCTTACTTTCGAGTCATTGAAAGCGATCAGGATACAGAAGTCGTTATTGACGGGAAAAAAGTACTGATGTTTGGGTCAAACGCCTATTTAGGATTGACAAATCATCCCAAAGTAAAGGAAGCCATTATTAAAGCTGTAAAAAAATATGGTTCCGGGTGTGCAGGTTCACGTTTTCTGAACGGGACATTAGATATTCATATCAAGTTGGAACAGCGTCTTGCCGAATTTGTCGGGAAAGAAGACGCCATCACTTTTCCAACCGGCTTTCAGGTAAATGAAGGCGTCATCTCGTGTATAACCGGTCGCAAAGATTATATCATTTGGGATGAACTCAATCATGCCTCCATCATTGAAGGTATTCGCACTTCGTTTTCTACAAAGCTGAAATACAAGCACAATGATATGGAGTCGTTAGAGAAACAGCTTCTCAAATGCAGTGCCGATAAAATTAAATTGATCGTTCTCGATGGCGTTTTCAGTATGGAAGGGGATGTGGCTAATCTTCCTGAAATCGTACGTCTTGCAAAGAAGTACGATGCCAGTGTGATGGTTGATGAGGCACACAGTATCGGTGTTTTCGGAAAACAAGGACGAGGTACTTGTGATCATTTTGGAGTAACAAATGATGTGGATCTGATTATGGGTACATTCAGTAAATCGTTGGCATCCATAGGCGGGTTCATTGCTGCGGACAAAGATACGATAAACTATTTGCGTCACCACGCGCGTACCTATATATTCAGTGCGAGCTGTACGCCGGCTTCATTAGCAGCAGCCGATGCAGCTTTAGATATTATTTTAAGTGAGCCTGAGCGAATTGAATGCTTGTGGGAATTAACGCATTACGCATTAGAAGGTTTTCGCCGGATGGGATGCGAGATCGGAAATACTTCCACGCCGATTATTCCGTTATTCATTCGCAACAATGAACTTACGTTTCAGATAGTGAAAGAACTATTTGAAATGGGGATATTCGTTAATCCGGTTGTTTCGCCGGGCGTCGCATCGGAGGATACGTTGATACGTTTTTCATTGATGGCTACCCATAAAAAGGAGCAATTGGATTATGTGCTGGAGGCAATCCAAAAGCTGTTCAAAAAATATCAATTGATTCAATGACCCAGTTTTATTACTGCTATGGATGCTGCGCAAGATACAAGTAATTGTTTTGCGGGGGAACGTTGTTGCATGAAAGCAAATGCAAATAAACTTAATACGTTCGATTGGTTGGGGGATATTCCCGGAGCTGATCGTTCGACGAATTATGTAGAAGTTCAATTTAAAAATACACGTAAAGGATTTTATGTAAACGATACCGGTATCTCATTAAAAAAAGGAGATATTGTGGCCGTAGAGTCTTCTCCCGGGCATGATATCGGAACAGTTTCCCTGACCGGAAAATTGGTGCTGTTCCAGATGCGTAAAAATAATGTGCGCGAAGATACAGACGTAAAACGGGTGTATCGGATAGCCAAACAAAACGACATTGACAAATACCATGAAGCAAAAGAACGTGAGTATGAAACGATGATTCGTGCGCGTCAGATTGCTGAGGAGTTGAACTTGGCAATGAAAATTGGCGATGTGGAATATCAGGGCGACGGTAATAAGGCTATATTTTACTATATCGCAGACGAAAGGGTTGATTTTCGGCAGCTTATCAAAGTATTGGCCGACACGTTCAAAGTGCGTATCGAAATGAAACAAATCGGAGCACGGCAGGAAGCCGGCCGTATTGGAGGGATTGGCCCTTGCGGGCGTGAACTTTGTTGTGCTTCATGGATGTCAAGTTTTGTTTCTGTGGCCACTGATGCAGCTCGTTTTCAGGATATTTCAATGAATCCGCAAAAATTGGCAGGCCAGTGTGCCAAACTCAAATGCTGTTTTAACCACGAAGTTGACGCTTATGTTGAAGCTCAGAGACAGTTGCCATCACGTAAAATTTCTTTAGAAACCCAAATAGGCACCTACTATCATTTTAAAACAGATATTTTCAAAAAAGCAATTACTTATTCAACAGATAAATCTTTAGCTATTAACTTAATTACAATTCCGGCCGAAAGAGCTTTTGAGGTGATCAACATGAACAGGAATGGAATAAAACCTAAAAACTTAGAATCCGGTAATGAAACTCAATCAGCAAAAAAACAGGAAATACATGATATTTTGGGAGATAGCGTTAGTCGCTTTGACTCAGGCAGGAGGAAAAAGAAAAAGCGTCATGGGAACCATGGACAAAACTTTCCCACGAAAAATGCGAATAACCATCAACATACATTACGTTCAGATCAAGTACAACTTGAAAAAAAAGAACCAAACATTTTTTCCAAACTTGATGATTCTCGCACAATAATAGATTAGCCTGCAATGGAGCGCTATTATAGATATATTATTATAAGTAGCCTGTGTATAATTAATCTGTCTTGTACAAAGCCTGTTTATTTTGAAAAATATCAAACGATTGACAACCCATGGGATAAAAATAAGGAGTACTTTTTTACCTGTGAGATTGATGATTCATCTACTTTCTACGACATATCTTTGCTGATTCGAAACAATAATTTATATCTTTACAGGAATTTATGGTTGTTTTATGCGATTGAACCACCTGAAGGTCTTGTTTTACGTGATACGGTAGAATGTTTATTGGCTGATGATTATGGAAAATGGATTGGGTCGGGAATATCTATTTATAATTTAACCATTCCGGTACGAACCGGATACCGGTTTCCGCAGACAGGATCCTATACGTTCACTGTCAGGCAGGGTATGCGTGATGAGCGGCTTAAAGGTATTGAGCAAATCGGGGTAAAAATAGAGAAAAACAATTGAACAATTTAGGGGCGAAAAATTTTTCGCCCTAACCATTAAAGCGTTTCTTTTCTGCCCGCATCAATGCGTAAAAAAATAAAGAGTAACATGGTAAATCCCCACAACGAAGAACCCCCATAGCTGAAAAAAGGTAATGGAATCCCAATTACAGGTGTGATTCCTAACACCATACCCACATTAACCATCAGGTGAAAAAGGAAAATCGAAGCTACACTATATCCGTAAACACGTCCGAAAACGAAGTTTTGTCTTTCGGCAAGATAAACAATCCGAATGATAAGAAAACCGAAAAGCCCTAATATCAGCAATGAACCCCACAACCCGAATTCCTCGCCAACTGAGCAAAAAATAAAATCAGTATCCTTTTCCGGCACATATTTCAGTTTTGTTTGTGTTCCTTTCAAAAAACCTTTGCCCCAAAGCCCCCCCGAACCTATCGCAATTTTCGATTGATTCACGTTATAACCGGCTCCGGTTGGGTCTTCCTCCAATCCTAAAGTAACTTTGATACGAATCTGTTGATGGTATTCCAGCACATCGTTAAATACATAATCAATCGAAAAAAGAAACAAAAGAGACAGAATAGCAAACAAAGCAATCAATACATAATGTATAACCATGTTTTTAATGGTAAAAAAAAACAGAAGCAAAGAAATCAAGACAATAATACCTGCAATTACCCACACAAAATTTACAGGAATATAAAGAGAAGCAATAAAACCGGAAAATATAGTAAGAACCGTCAGGTAAATCATAATTTGTAAAGCTAATTTATCTTTGCGCAGAAAAAATACTAAAAAAAACAGAATCAAAAGTATTAGAATTGATACAATCAACTGTCCCACAGGCGTGACGCCAAGCATTCCTTCTCCGAATTTTAATACAATCACAAAAAAAACGATTGCACATACACCGGACAATAAGATAAAACCGGACATTCCTTCGCGGTATAGCATTAAAGCAAAAGCCAAAAAAACTAACGCTGTACCAGTTTCCTTCTGTAGTATTATACAGATCATAGGCGCTAAAATCAACAAGAAAACTGTGGTAAAATTCCTGAATGTGAGTAAATTAAAATCATGTTTATTCATGGTTTTGGCAACTGCTAAAGCAACAGCAAATTTGGCAAATTCGGCAGGCTGAATATGTAGCGAGCCAAAAACAAGCCAGGAATGTGAGCCTTTAATATTGGGCGCTATGAAAATCGTCACCACCAATATAAAAAAAACAAATCCATAAATCAAAAAGGCAAATGTCTCGAAAAAATCTTTGTCGAGCATTAAAATAATAAAAATCAAAATTAATGCAGAACCAATCCAAATCAACTGTAAACCAGGGCGCTCGGCTGGATTGAAGAATCCTGCCGAATCAAACTCATAACTTGCTCCACATATAGATAACCAACCGGCGATAACCATAAATGTGTATAAACCAATAGTTATCCAGTCTACAGAAGTCCATACATTCAATTTTCTGTTATACATTAGAAAGCGTTATTACGGCATTCAACACCATCTCTTCACGCCATTTGCTTTCAGGCTTTATCTCGTCATAGAAATATTTTTCCAACATCAAACGGGCTAAAGGAATAGAAATCGTTGCACCAAATCCTCCGTTTTCGATAAATACAGAGATTGCAATTTTAGGATTATTATAGGGAGCGAAAGCGATACAGGCAGAGTGATCTCTTCCCTGTGAATTTTCTACTGTTCCTGTTTTTCCGCAAACCTCCAAATCATTCATATATAGCCCTGTACATGTTCCGTTCAGCACGGCGTGACGCATTCCTTCCGCAATAGCGTTGTAGTGTTGGGAATCAATCGTGGTCCATTGTTTAGCAGTATAAATGGAATCCAATTTTTCCCCTTCAATATCTTTTACTACATGAGGCGTAATATAATAACCCCGATTTGCAATGATTGCAGCCAAATTACACATTTGAAGAGGAGTTGCAAGAATTTCTCCCTGACCAATCGCAGTTGAAATGATGGTGCCCGAAGACCAGCGTCCTCTGTTCATATCATCATAGAACTGACTGGTGGGTATATAGCCTCTGCTTTCATTTGGTAAATCAATTCCTAACTGAATGCCATACCCTAACGAGGTCATCTGTCTTCTCCAAATGTCGTAAGCCTCCTGTATAGTAGCATAACGCCTTCTGCTATCTAACATATCGTGTAAACCCCAACAGAAATACGCATTACATGAAGTGGATAATGCTGAAATTAAATTTAAAGGCGACTCATGTCCGTGACATTTCGGCCTCCCTTCCCATCCCAAAGGATAGCCGTAATTACAGGTATACATTTTTTGAGGAGTAATAATTCCTTCCTGCAAAAAAACAAGTCCCTGGGCTGGTTTAAATGTTGAGCCTGGTGAATATCTCCCCATGATAGAACGATCCATTAAAGGTTTTCGTGAATCGTTATTCAGCGCCGTAAAATTATTTCCCCGCTGTCTGCCAACAAATAAATTAGGATCGTAAGCAGGCGATGAAACCATACAAAGAATTTCTCCCGTTTCGGGTTCAATCATTACAATACTTCCTGTTTTGTTTTCCATTAATTTTTCCGCATACGCTTGCAGTTCAATATCAATGGCTAATTTCAAGTTTTTGCCGGCAACCGGAGTTTTATCATAAATGCCATCTTCATATTTTCCTTTGATGCGCCCGTGTGCATCACGAAATAAAATTTCTATTCCCTTTTCTCCGCGTAAAATATGCTCATACTGACGTTCCACACCCGTTTGTCCCGAAAAATCCCCCGGAACATAGTAATTGTCATTTTCAATATCTCTCCTGCCAACTTCACCAATATAACCTAATACCAAAGGTGCGTTCCGAAATCCATAATTCCGAATCGGACGCGTCTGAACATAAAAACCGGGAAATTTATACAGTTTCTCCTGAAAAACGCCACTTTCATTGACCGACAATTGACTCATAAAAACTTGAGGTGTATAGGCCGAATAGCCTGGATTTAGATTTCTGTTTTTTATTTCGAGAATTCGCTTATCAAAATATTCTGGGGTAATATCAAGCGTACGACAAAAATCAATTGTATCAAAAGGCTGAATTTCACTCATGATCAGCATCACATAATAAATGGATTGATTATAAACCAAAAGATTATTATTTCGATCATAGATCACGCCTCGAGCCGGATAAAGCGTTTTATTAAGAAAAGCATTGTTGTCTGCCCGATTTTTATATTCACTGTCTACAATTTGCAGATAGAATAAACGAATGGCAAAAACGACGATGATACAAACAATGGCTCCGATAATCACATAACGCCTTGTTTCATATATGTATTTTCCATTATTCCTCACTTGTTACATGTACTTATTTAATTAATTCGTATTTTTTTATGTTTCTCCTCTTTTCCACTCAATATTAAATGCTTCAACAATAAAAATAAACAACATGGTTAAAATTACATTGGCAAAAATACGAAAAAACAGGAAAATAGGATCGAAAAGCGAAATAGATTCGATCAAAAACAATGTAATATGATGTATTGCAACTAAATAAAATACATATTTCATAAAAGCCCATACTCCTAAAGTACGATAGGAAGGAGTATCGTTTTCTGCCAATCCTTTTTCGGGAAAAGTATACATTAACGGATTACGAATCATCCCAACAAGCGAACAGGCTGCAGCATGCATACCTAATGTATTGGAAAATACGTCAATTATGATTCCTAATAGAAAAGAAATGACAATCATTTGTGAACGAGGCACATTTACAGGGATTTTTACAATGATATAGAGATACAAAAATGGAGTTATGATCCTGAATAAATGTATATTATCCAAAACTAAAACCTGTATGAAAACAAACAACACAAAATACATCAATATTTTAACCAGGTTCTTAATCATTTTTTATTGCCTCCTGTTCTACTTGCCATTGTTCGTTTTGAAAAAAATTTTTAACCACTCTGACAGTTGTTAATCGTTGGAAATCTGTTACTAACTTTATTCTTAGAGAATACGAACCAGACATCCCGGAATTATTCGATTCTGCAACCGTACCTACAATAATACCAGGAGGAAAAACGGCTGAAAAACCGCTTGTTATTACTGTATCGCCTACATAAGATTGTGTGTGTGTGGGCAATTCCTCCAAATTAGAATACTGTGCATCCCGGCCATCCCATACTAATAAACCGTCATAGTTACTGTTTAATAACTTGCAACTCAATTTCCACTTGGGATTCAACAATGGGATTATTACTGAAAATCGATCCTGCACTGTGGTTACTTTACCGACAACCCCATGCGTAGAAATCACACCCATTTCCGGCCTGATACCGTCCCTAAATCCTTTATTTATAGTTATATAATTAAAGAGGCGTACAACACTTTTATTTACCACTTCGGCAGTAATATAATCGTAGGTATTAGATACTGAATCAGTCATAACAAGATCGTAGGAAAATAATTCGGCTTTCATTGCCTCTGATTGCAGTTTCAAATGTAAGTTTTCCAGTTCCAACAGTCTATTCTGTTCAAAGAGTATCCGGTTTTCGTTACGTAAATTCACATACGAAAAGACAGAATTTGATAACGACAAAATGTATCCACTAACCACGTTGGCCGAATTGAGAAATACAGTTCGCTGATACGCATTATTATGAAACACAAATGTAAATGATAGAACTTCACATAAAATAAACACAAACCAATGTCTTTTTTTAATAAGAAATTCAAGCAATTTTTGCATAATCGGAACCTGATTATAATTTATTTTGTCCGCATATACTCTATTCGTAAATTTACCGACAGTCTATACAATCCAACAATCACTTGATAAGAAACTTAAACTTATCTATATTTTTCAGGGCAACGCCTGTACCTCTGGCGACTGCATGCAGCGGATCGTCAGCTACTTGAAATTTAATATTAATTTTGTCACTGAAACGTTTAGCAAGACCTCGCATCAAAGCTCCTCCTCCGGCTAAATAAATACCATTTCGTACAATATCAGCGTATAGTTCCGGTGGTGTTTGTTCCAAAGCGCTCAAAATGGCTGCTTCCATTTTTGAAATGGATTTATCCAGACAATGGGCAATCTCTTGATATGATATGGGCACTTCCATCGGAAGCGCTGTCATCTGATTCGGGCCGTGCACAATATAATCTTCCGGCGGATCCTCTAAAGATGTCAGTGCAGAACCTACGTTTATCTTCACCAATTCTGATGTACTGTCGCCGATTTTCATATTATGCTGTCGACGCATATATTCAATAATATCGGCTGTTAAATCATCACCAGCAATTCGAATAGACTTGTTGGATACGAGTCCACCTAAAGAAATGACGGCTATTTCGGTCGTGCCTCCTCCTATATCAACAATCATATTTCCTTCAGGAGCTTCAATATCAATACCTATACCAATCGCTGCCGCCATGGGTTCGTATATCATATATACTTCTCTGCCGCCTGCATGTTCTGAGGAGTCGCGTACTGCTCGAATTTCCACTTCCGTACTCCCAGATGGGATACAAACTACAATGCGAAGCGGAGGGGAAAACCAGCTGTTTTTAAACTTAATCATTTTAATCATTCCGCGTATCATCTGTTCGGCAGCAAAAAAATCTGCGATGACGCCATCGCGTAAAGGTCTGATTGTGCGAATATTT
>Ga0082212_10008926_pt1 | contig 12996 bp, 13 predicted proteins | sample TergutNt197P3_FD_71548 | JGI IMG/M metagenome (GOLD analysis project Ga0082212, IMG submission 71548) | Neocapritermes taracua P3 segment gut microbial communities from Petit-Saut dam, French Guiana - Nt197 P3 | ecosystem: Host-associated > Arthropoda: Insects > Digestive system > Gut ... | reverse complement strand
CTGAAATCAATTTTGAGTTCTATCCAAAGAGGCAAATGGTCGGACATCTGGTATGTACGCCAGTTGGTAAGATAGTAGTTTGTTATTTCTTTTTCAGTCTTATTAAGGGTTATCTTATCGTCGAAGTATTCACGATACAAATTCAAATCCTGTGGTGTATAAACTGTCTCGGTAAAATCGAACGCCCCAGCACGCTGCTTATCTTCGGCAAAGACTATCATATTAGAATCGATCTTCAGTGAAAAGGCTATTTGATCGTAAAACTTGGCTTTTCCCAAATCAGTAGGATGTTCCCGAATGGCATCCGGAATATAGAAACCATGCTTTTCCAGTGCTTTCATGGTGGCGTCGTTGTGTTGAAAGATATTGAAGTCACCCAGTAATATGTAATTCTCGTCTTCTTTCCTTGCACGTTTTTTGAGGAAATCTGAAACGGCGGATATTTCTTCAACGCGGCGTGCATTTTCTTTTGTGGAAGTTCCATAGTATATATGGACTGTTGTCAAAATGAAGCGGAACCAGCCAGCTTGAAACGCCACACAAAATGGAGTTCGCGCGAACTGCCATTTTCCATCAACAAGCTTGTTTTCGGGCAAGACTATTTTACCGGCCATTTTACGGAAAAACACCTTGAATCTATCGTAGATAAACGCCATGCGCTCACCGCCGACTACTGTGCTCTCTGTGCTATCTGTCACGATATAATCCCAATTATGCCCCAACAGCGCAACAATTTTTTGTAGTCCGGCCATATCATTTGAGACTTCTTGAACAGCAATCAGATCAAAGCGGCTGATTATTTCTGCTATATAGTGGAGGCTTTCGGCGCTTCGGTTGTCGCCGAACTTCCGGATATTCCATGTCGCAAGCAAAAGCGTGTCGGTGGCTGTTTTTGCAGGAATCTGCCTGTCAAGCTGGGAACGCAATAGCAAAAGTTTTTCAACAATACGTTTCTTTTCCAAATTATCTTTGATTTTTTTAATCGTGGAATATGACGGCATATTCTTATCCTCCACATTATTTATCGATTTGAATAATCATGTTTAGTTCTCTCTTTCGTAGATATTATATGATATCAAGAAGGTTTGTGCAAGATAATGTTGATTAGTGACGCCGCTAACTGGGACAAAGTAATGGCGTTTCTGTATGTATAGATACCAAAAAAGAAGGGGGTATGATTCCATCATTGAGCCTGACTGAACAGTCGGGCTTTTTTTGTTGCAATAAATCAAGGAGGTAAACCAGATGGCACAAAATGAACCAAGCAAGCCGGATAAACTGATAGATATCAATTTGGCTAGAACACAGGCAGAAGAAAAAACAGTACCAAAGCCACCATCAAAAGTAAGCGATAAAACAGCAGCTACAAGCAAAGACGAGGTAAAAGCTGTAAAATCAGACAAAACAGTTCAGTCTACGACTAATAAAGATGCGGCACCGCTACCAGAACAAAAAGACCCGGCACAACGTGGCAGACCTGTTAAAGCCGAAAAGCCGACAAAGGAACCGAAACCGGAAAAAGCGCCAAAACCGGATAAATCCGGCAAACAAAAACTGGCGGTAGTCGGTGGCGGCGGTGGTTCCGTAAAGACTGCTCCGGCAAAAGAATCAGCAGATATTACACCGGAGCAACCTCAAAAACCGAAACGGGTGCCACGTCATAGCGTAGGAAGCAAAATATCATATATTAATCTTTCCGAACTACAACCCTTCAAAAATCATCCTTTTGGTATCCGCGATGACACTGAAATGAAGGCGCTGGTGGAAAGCATTAAGTTAGGCGGCGTAAACCAGCCTGCTATTGTTCGCCCACTAGAAAATGGCGGCTATGAAATCATTGCCGGTCATAGGCGGCAGAAGGCCAGTGAACTCGCCGGATATTTTGAAATGCCCTGTATTATTCGGGAAATGACCGACGATGAAGCCGTCCTTGCTATGACTGATGACAATCTGCGCCAGCGTTCCGAAATATTGCCCAGCGAGAAAGCCGCTTCATTAAAAATGCAGTTTGAGGCTATTAAGCATCAAGGAACACAGCTAAAAGGCATTACCCCTGGTGACGCAGGCAAACGCTCTATAGAAATTGTTGGGGAACGCAATAATATGATTGGCAAACAGGTGCAGCGTTATATCCGGCTAAATGAACTTGTCCCTGACCTGAAAAAAGCTATTGACGAGAAAAAAATGGGCTTCACACCCGCTGTGGAAATCTCATTTATCAATCCCAAAAATCAAAACCTGATTGCCGTTTCTATGGATGGTCAACAATCAGCTCCATCATTATCACAGGCTAAGCGTATGAGAGAGCTTGACCAAAAGAACCTGTTAAACGGCGATGTGATCGACGGTATTCTGTGTGAAGAAAAAAAGGAGGTAAACAGAGTGATAATTTCCGGCGAAGAACTGAACAAATATTTTGGCAAAGACAAAACCCCGCAAGAGATGAAAAATCAGATTATCAAGCTGCTTGACGAGTGGGCGGGTAAAGAAAAGATGCTGGCCGTTCCCACAAAAAAAGTAGAACTGGTTAAGTAAGCTGGTTCCGTTTGAGGACAATTTGTCCTTAAGAATCAGTCCCTGCCTGCCATTTCGAGCAGGCAGGGAGCGGGTCAGCATCGCTGAAAGGAAGGATTATCTTGAATGAACGCCTATATAAACAATTTGCCGATTCCCTGCTATCTTTGGTTCCAAGTTTCCCGATGGATGCGACCGAAATAGAGATGCTGGTCAGGACACAGGGGCTTAAAAGCTTTATCAGCATCGCGGACGAGTATGATATGGGAATCACCGAAGTTGTGGAGTTAATGTTGCACTTCGGAAAAGGTGGTGAACCTCTTGGGCAGGAATAAGCAATATCGGGAGGACAGTGCGAGACTGGCTGTACTTGTAGAAAAATATACCAACATCCCACAGGATAGGGTTTATCAGTTTGTGATGGAAAACACGGCTGAAATGTTGCTGCCCCAAGCCAATAAAATATGCAAAACCGCTGCGCAAAGGCAGAAGCTTAGTGCGCTGTTTGAGTTTAAGAACCTCTATGAGATGGTCAAAAGCGCAGATAAAGACCGTGTGTATCAGTTTACTTGTCCGGATAACGCAAAGGAGTATTTTAAGAATTATTTCGCGGACGTACGCGATAAAGAATACTTTGCAGTTGCATATCTAAATGCATCAAACCAAGTAATTAAAACAGAGAAAGTATCATCCGGCACAGTAGATCAAGCTCCTGTGTATTTGCGGGAAGTGATCAAAGAGGCTTTGTTTATCAATGCCAAAGCTGTTATGTTAGCCCACAATCATCCAAGCGGCGATTTAACACCATCAAAACTTGATATAGAACTGACAGTACAGGTTAAACAAGGTATGCAGCTAATGGGTTTGAATGTATTCGATCATATAATTGTCGGCGGTTCTCAGGCAGTATCATTATTGGAAATGGGTAAAATCCCGGAAAATACCAAGTCGTGGGGAAAAACAATTCTCTCAAGTGAGAATGACAATGAATATAGTCCTGTAACAAAGCTGCCAAGTATCAAACAACAACTAGCCCTTGCGGAAAAACAGCTTTCCCGCGAATCACTAACAACCATGCCCCAAAAGAAAAACCACGACTGGGGCGATAGATAAAGGAGGATTTACACGATGAAACGACCACTTGCTTATATAACTGCTGCTTGGAGCGGCAATGAATATGATGATACAGAACTGGCAATCAGGTATTGCCGGGCGGTATATGATGCAGGGTTTTCCCCTATTTGCCCATTGCTATACCTGCCGTTAATTTTGAATGATGAGGTGCCGGAGGAGCATAAAAGCGGTGTAGACATAGGCCGCGACCTGCTCAAACGCTCTCGTGTACTTGTTGTTTGCGGGGATGATATTGGCGAAGATGTAAAGAACGACATCGCCACCGCCGGACGGTTAAATATCACGGCTACTACGCTTGACGGTATTTTGACCGTGAAAATGCAAGGACAAGGTGAGTGCCTATGATCAATGCATGTGTTACTAATCTTGGAAAATACAACGAGGGCGAATTATGCGGTGAATACCTAAGATTGCCTGCGACAAAAGAAGAAGTTCAGGATTTGCTTTCGTATATAGGCATTGACGGTAAAATATATGAAGAGTTTATTATCATTGATTATGATACTGATATCAATGGGCTTAACAGGCTTTTGGGTGAATACGAAAGTATTGATGAATTAAACTACCTCGCTGCAATGCTCGCCGATCTGGATAAAGAAGATTTAGAGAAATTCGAAGCCGCGCTTGAATATGGAGATCATACCTCAAGCGTAGAACAATTGATAAACCTCGCTCAAAACCTGGACTGTTACGAGTTTCACCCTGATATCATGGACTACGAAGATTTAGGTATCTACTATGCTGACGAGTTGGAAACGCTCTCCATACCCAAACATTTGCAAGATTACATCAACTATGAGGCCTACGGACGGGATATGTCAGATAATGAGGACGGAGAGTTTACAAAAAATGGTTATGTTGTAAACAACGGCGATAGATTCATTGACCATTATATGGGGCGGCATATTCCGGACGATTACAGAATCTTTGCTTTCCCTGATCAGCCAAAGAAAATGCCGATAACGTATCAAGTTGAAGCACCAGGCAAATTAGCATCACTCTCAAGCGTTGTCAGCGAAAAGGAAGAAACTATTTCTAAATATGATTTGCGGAAACACCCTAATTTCAAGTATATCTCTGAGGCTGATAAATGCAATACTTTTTACGTAGCGGGGCTTATTAGCACCAAACTGAAAGTAAAGCCGGATGAACAATTCACGGTTTACGAGGTAGATGTGCCTGATGAATTTATAAATATGGATGATATCTTCAACTATGATGATTTGGATGATGCCGATGCTTTCACCTAATCTTTAGGATAATTTGTCCCAAGCTGTGAGAGATCTTCGCGCCGTTTAATTTAGTCTGTCATAATACAACAGCGACCTTGTGAAAAATATCGCACATTTTGCAGGCAGACTTTTTAAGCAGATTCAATTTTATACTTCAGCGAAACAATGATTATTTTTGCAATTTAATGGGAGGAAAATTTAAAGCCTTGTAGAAAACATATGTATATTAGGCATAAGAAAAATAGTTGCAGGAAGGGGGAAAACGCATATGGAAATCATATCAAAGAATCTTTTTATGCAGGCGGTTGAAAAGAGAATACCGCGCTTTCAAAAAGATTTTGCACTTAAAATTAGCGAATATTTTTCAGGTAGTGATCAGAGTATTCTCTATAATCTATATGAAGGGATCTGTGCAAAAGAAAATACTAATACTATTGAAATAATGGAGCCTTCAATAAAAGCTGTTCTTATAGACGACGAAGATTATGAAGTAACCCTTCCTGACAATTTGACCGAAAAAATAAGTGTCTCTGAGTTGAAAAAAATCCTGCGCTTAATTGCGGATTGTTATTGTGACATACTCCCACTGGGTAGTGTTGTTGATCTAAAAAAAGAATTTCTTAATAAAGCCTTTGATGTAGACAAATTTGACAGCATAAGATTCATTATCACACAGCGATTTGCATATGAGGAAGGAATGGAGAGCTATTTCACTTATGGAGCCGTGGCGTATCCATTTGGTTCTCTAATTGCTAAGAGAGTACTTTATTTTACACCACCTTTGATTGAGCAAGTAATCCATCGAGGATATTCGGATCAGCAGGAAGAAACTTTTGTTGGTGTTGTCAAAAATGAACTCATTGTGAATCGTAACCTTTTTTCAGCCGGTTTTGACCCAAATCCAGTATTCCCGTCAGCAAAGGAGGAAGAATCATGAGCGGGGAAATCAAAATTGAAGTAGAAACGCTAAAAGACGCAGTTTCAAGACTAAACTCAGCAATTGATATATTTGAGGGCTATGTCAACAATTATGTGTCTGAGGCACGTAACTCTCTTGACTGTATGCACTCCAATTTTATTCAAGATTTAATGAAAACCCTCAATAACATGAGAGATAATAGTAACCCAAAAACTCTCAATGAAGTAAAGAGCTTTTCAGAAAATGTTGCAGCTGCTATTGAAGCATATGTTGAAACAGATGATACCATCGCTGGTCAGATATCGGCATGCTGATCATTTTATTAACGAGGAGGGAAAAACATGATACAGGAAGACGAACCGATTTATGTAAACGTTCCCGGTTATACAAGCTCGTTTTGCTACGGTAGAATATCTGATATGTGCAGTGCCATTGATGATTTAATCTATAATATAGCAAAATACATCAATATGGACTTTACTAATGCGAATGTCAAAACAGAAATGGATATTAAAGCACACTTAATGGTTCTTAAATGTAATGCACTAAAAAGTAATTTATCTAGCGTTTCTTTTGAATAGAAGGTGAAAGCATGAAGTCACGAATACACAATCCAAATACTTTTATAAACAACAATTATAATAATACAAGTATGGTAGACCTGAGGATAAATTATAGTATTTTGGATGACATATTAGAAACGCTTGGTACTTACCAAAGAGCGCTTTCTGATATGGAAGAAGCAATTGATACCGCGACCACGACAATTCTGCAAAGCAAGGGGAAGGGTATACATGCAATTCAGAACTTGAGCGATACAACAAAAAATGGTTTAAGCACATATAATGAGCAGCTTGGTGATTTAATAAGAATCATAAGTGGATTCATTTTCGATATGACTGATTATATAATGCCTGAATCCAGGGCAGAAGAAATGCGTGTCAATAGAGATAACATCAAGTGGAGTATCGGCAAAATCGAAGATAAAATCAATAAATACGTTGGCAAGATGAATAGCGCATTAAGTAAAACTCCCGGAACTATTCGTGTCACTGAGGATATGGCTAGTGCCCTTCAACGTAATCATTCTAAATTGAGTGTCTTACATTATGAAGTTTCAGCCTTCGCAACAGGAATGAATAATATCATAATAGATTTTTGGGATTTGTATAATTATAAAGTAAATCCGTATCAAGAATGTGATGAAGATTTTGCTCAACGAGTAAAAGTACTTTACGATAGTTACAGTAGTTGGTGGGAAAAGTTTTGTGATTTTTGGATGAGTGTGGGTAGCGATGTCGCTGATTTCTTTGTAGGACTGTTAAGTGGCTTAGTGGAATTGATTGTAGGGCTATTCAAGTTGGTTTATGGTCTCTTTAAATTGGCAGCAGCGGAGATAGTTATTGGTGTCTGGCTGCTTACTAATGACATCCCAAATGCGCCAGATTGGGCTATAGAAACGATAATGAACATTGGGTTATCTTTTGATGCGATTATAAATGATCCTAGCCTCATTTGGGAGGGATTGAATCATTCGATTTCTGAAGCGTGGGACAATAAAGGCGCAGCATATTGTATTGGATATGCAATAGGTTTAATCCTCCCGATTATTGTGACAAGTGGTATAGGAGCATTTGGCGAAGGAGCAGGAGAAACTGCTGTTATCGCTGGACTTCTGGAAGAAGGAAATGCTACCGAACTTCTAACACTTGTCAGAGCAGGCGTCATTTCATTTCGGCAAATTGTTCTTGTAATGCCATTCGAAGATCTCATATATGTGGTATCATTCACTGAGATTATAGCCTATGTGCCGATTGAAGAGATATTGCTTTGTATTCGTTTTATGGAGCTAGCAGCCATAGTACCTATTACAGAAATAGTCAATGCGGTATCAGTGACAGAACTTATTGCCGCCGGGGTAACAGTTACGGAGTTGTTAAACGCAGGTGTGGTGGTTGCTGATTTTGCTAGGGCTGGGTTTACGGTGGAAGATATTGCAACGATGATTAATGAAATACTTGGGGTTACTTGGCCAGAAACAGGCCCCTATACAGAAGCACAAATACAAACAATACTGGAAGTATTACGCGGATCAGGATTTGCAGACAATCCTTTGCGGCTGGCTTATGAGCAAGAAGTTAGGAACTTAGCGACTGTGGGCGAAAGAATGTTAGCAGAGGGTTGCTCGGAAGAAATAATAGCAAGAACCTTATATCAAAGGCGACACGATTTAACTGTTCAATATAAAGAAATGACTCCTCAGCCTTTGAGGGATTATATATATTATGAAAATACGAAGCGATATGGTGATCCGATTGGCCCAACTTTTGAACAGTTGCTTGAAGATAAAACATTTTTAGAAATTATTAAATCCTCATCCAAACCGAATACAGATATAGACAGTTTATTATCTAATTTTGAAAACTGGTTAAGGAGGCAGTAGTATGGAACAGGTTATTGAGCTAAAAAATGTAGAGATTCATGAGTATTGTACATTAAATACAAACTCCGGAAAACTAGAATTTTATACTAAAAAACGAATTCCTGGTTTCACTGGCCACTATTTTAAGAATAATAACACCTTTTTTGCGCTTTATCCTACTAAAAATGGTCCAATGATTTTTTATCAAAATAAAGAATATCAGATTAATAAAGCACTATCAATAATACAAAAAGTGGACGGCAAAGACAGAATTTTCATACTAAGCGACTACAATATTGAGATTCATTATGTGGAATCACACTATTTGAATTGGGATGTTTGGTCTACAGAGGACGATGTAGATTTGTTTAGTAAAATAACACATCATTATCAAGAAGATAGCTTTTATAAACGGTATACATTATAACAATAGTTTTATTGATTGCCTTTCAGGTAGAGAAATGTTTTAATGAACCTCCCCGCGGCAGAGACCGCGGGGTATCTCTGGACAAAACCGTTTCAAAAGGAATCGCGGCAAGACCGCAGGGTATTAAACCCATTCCTAATAAATAGAATTGATTGCGACTCTCCACATATTACCAGTTGAGTTGCTTTTAAAATGAATAACAATAAAGGAGAACCAAATTATATCTGGACAGATTCGTATAACCCCAGAACAAGATACGTACTTACCCTGGAAAGATGAACGCAGCGATACTAATACTAAGTAAGTCATAGAAGGATTTTCTTGTTTCGTGATATTTCCTAAAAGCCAACACATTGTCATTGTGCTGGCTTTTAATTTCTCTCAACGAGAGGACAATTTGTCCCGAGCTGTGCCGCCAATATGGGCGGTTTTTTTATTGCCACTTTAAAACCCAAGCCTTTTTGCGGCAAGACCACCCGCTAGGAGGCTTTTTATATAGATGAAACCCAAATAAAAAAGAAAAGGAGATTCCGGAATCTTTTTGGCATCTGAAAATGAACAAAACTCGCTCAAAAAAAAATTTCCGGATACGTAATCTATGGCGTTTTTCACATCAGCAGTGGGAACACTGCAAACTCTCGTGGTAGCACTCGGCGCCGGTTTGGCTGTCTGGGGTGTAATTAACCTGCTAGAAGGGTATGGCTCAGATAATCCGGCGGCCAAATCGCAGGGAATCAAGCAACTGATGGCCGGTGGTGGAATAATTTTGCTCGGGATTTCATTAATTCCTATGCTGTCTACCCTGTTTTAGTCGGAGGGAATTATGGGATTTCTCACCGAGTGGATCACAAACTGGCTCAAAGAAGTGCTTATTGAAGGCATCATGAGTAATCTCAGCGGCCTATTTGACACTGTCAATACCCGTGTCGTTTGAGTTTCCCCAAAACTGAGCAAGCGAGATGCCAAAAAACTGTTTGTTACAGGACTTAAGTGGCAATTATTACGTGAAATCGATACAAAAAAAGTGCAAAACCAACCGAAAATGTGGTATAATGATATTGGCAAAATAGCAGCTATACCATCAAAAACGGAGGTTTTGCACATGACCAATTATAACATACTTGGGTACAATCTTAAAAGAGGTATTTTTAACTTTTGCAATAAACTCTCAAAAGATTTTCATAGGCCAATACAAAAATTCATTTTTGACATGGTATTCGGCTTAATAGCCGCAAAAAGTTGCTTCCTTACTGAGATATCACGGGAGCTCAATGAAGATATCGCTTTGGATAAAACTGTTGAGAGGTTGTCCCGTAACCTGATGAACTTTAACGATTCGGATGAATTGAGAGAATCTTACTTTGCCAGCATAAGCAAGAACTTTGACAAAAGCACTGTGCTTATCATAGATGACAGCGACATAGCGAAATCGTGCAGCAGCAAACTGGAAGGGCTATGCCAGGTTCGTGACGGGAGTACCGGGGAAATAACGGATGGATATTGGTATGCAGGGGTTAGCGCTCTTACTGCTGCGAACAAACAGCCTATCCCAGTGTATAGCAGGATCTATTCTACAGTTGAAGAAGGCTATATCAGTAACAATGCTGAAACATTGAAATCACTTGAATATCTGTCAGAGCATTTTCCTGCAACAAATATTCGTGCCCTCGACCGTGGCTATGATGCAGGTTATATTTTTGACTACTTTATACCGCGCAATGAGAGTTTTATAGTCAGGATGGTTGGCAATCGAAACTGCATTTATAAGGGTAGGACTATCCTTATTAGCGAACTTGCTAAACAGTTTAAGGGCAAATATTCCCTTAGGTTTGAATCAAAAGATGGCAAAAAGGCCGACTGCAAAATATCTGTTGTTCCAATATCTTTGCCTAAATACCCAGATAAAACCCTAAACCTTGTGATTTGCAGGGGGTTAGGGAAGGAGCCGTTATTGCTCCTCACTAACCTCGATAGTAGCGACAAGAGACTTTGTGTCACCATTACCAAAGTCTATCTTATGAGGTGGCGGATTGAGGAGTACTATAAGTTCAAAAAACAGGGCTTCGGTTTTGAAAAGTTTCTTGTCCGTTCGCTAAAATCTATCCGCAATCTTGATTTGCTGCTTACCATAGCCATTGGCTATATAGGTTCCTTAAGCGAAAAAATCAACGAAAGTATAGAGGTTATGGAGGTTATCGAAGCCTCAAAGAGGTTGTATGGCCTGTCAAAGTTTACTTTTTACGCAATTTCTGATGGTTTAGCTGCTATTTTCGCAAAATCCTATGTTGGCATTCGCTCGTTCTTCCGCAGACCTGAGCCAACTCTACAACTATCCATTCCGGGTTGGTGAAAAAAATGGGTGAAAAAAATGGGGAAACTCAAATTCTCGAAGCGTTCAACATCAGCATCCCATACAAAATGTATCAGAGGGGCGAGTTGAAGAGCATAAAGACTGGAACTCAAATTTTCATGTAGGCACGTTCTGTAGGCACATTTTCTCAAGAACCAAGATCCCCCTTGTGCCATGGGAGATGCCGTTATTACGGCATCTCTCTGGTCTAGTGCACGGCTAACAAGTGGCAAATTCGGGTCATAACCTAAAGCCTGCATATTGTCAAATGTTTTTTAATTAGAGGTGCCCTAAATATAATAGCAGTGGACGGCATGACAATTCAGTTGTCTGCCGTCCTTTGGATAAGGAGAAAAACGCATGGATTGGTTCCCTCTTTGGAACTCACTGCGCATTGCAGCCATCAGCTGTATCTTAGTATTTTTTACCGGAATTTTTGCCGCCTATTATGTAGCAAGGCTGCCGCGCATAATTAAGGGAATTTTGGATGTAATTCTTACGCTGCCGCTTGTACTACCGCCTACAGTGGTAGGATATTTTCTTTTGATTCTCATGGGTACTAAACGGCCTTTGGGGAGCTTTTTGTTACAGTTTGGCATCAAATTTGTGATGACTTGGTACGGCGGTATTTTGGCTGCCGCTCTTGTGGCCTTTCCCCTCATGTATCGTACTGCCCGGGGTGCTTTTGAAAGCTTTGATAAAACACTAGCTTACTCAGGCCAGACCTTGGGGCTTTCTAATACCTACATTTTTTGGCACATCCGTATGCCTTACTGCCGTCAAGGGATTTTGGCAGGTACGGTGCTTGCCTTTGCCCGTGCTCTTGGAGAATATGGTGCTACCAGTATGTTGATTGGCTACACGCCGGGTAGAACAGCGACAATCTCCACCACTGTCTATCACTTATGGCGAACAAACGATAATGCAGGTGCACTACATTGGGTGTTGGTCAACCTTGCCATTTCTACGGTTGTATTATTAGTGGTCAATTTACTGGAACGAAAAAATAGCAAAGGAGGGCACCTCTGATGCTATCGGTAAATATTAAAAAAACATTGGGGAAATTCTGCCTGCGAGTATCCTTTGAGGCAGAAACAGGCGTGACCGGGATTTTAGGTGCCTCCGGCTGCGGAAAGAGTATGACTTTGCGTTGCATAGCAGGCATTGAAACTCCTGATGAAGGGAGTATCGTACTGGATGGCGAAACGCTTTTTGACAGCAAAAAACGTATTAATATACCCCCGCAAAAACGTCGAGTAGGCTATCTTTTTCAAAATTACGCATTATTCCCTAATATGACAGTGCAAAAAAATATCCTATGCGGTATTAAGAGTGAAAAAGATTCGGCAAAACGTCAATTAGCGCTGAATCAGGTTATAAAGCTGTTGCAATTAGGAGGACTGGAGAAGCATCGCCCGCATCAACTTTCCGGAGGTCAGGCTCAACGGGTGGCACTGGCGCGGATTTTAGTTAATCGGCCTCACCTCTTGATGCTGGATGAACCTTTTTCTGCCTTAGACAGTCATTTGCGAAGCCATCTGCAAATGGAAATGAAACACCTGTTAGAACAGTATGATGGCACGGTCTTGATGGTAACCCATAACCGGAATGAAGCGTATCATCTTTGTGACCGGATCGCCACCATGGATTACGGTTCTTTTTCAGATATAAAACCGACTAAGGAGCTGTTTGCCGACCCGGGTACCATTGCTGCTGCAGTTGTAACAGGCTGTAAAAATATTGCTGCTGCGGTAAAAACCGGTAAGTATGAGGTGGAAGTTCCTGATTGGGGCTTGCGGCTTACGACAGAGCAGCCTGTAAAAGATGGCGTATGTGCAGTGGGTATCCGCGCTCATTACTTCAACTCCGGCGCAACGCAAAACCGTTATCCCGTTTACAAAACAGACGAGATGGAGGAGCCTTTTGAGCATATTATACGATTTAGATACTTAGCCCAAAAGGAAGAAACGCCAGATATTTGGTGGCGCATGCCTAAGG
>Ga0082212_10008925_pt1 | contig 12997 bp, 7 predicted proteins | sample TergutNt197P3_FD_71548 | JGI IMG/M metagenome (GOLD analysis project Ga0082212, IMG submission 71548) | Neocapritermes taracua P3 segment gut microbial communities from Petit-Saut dam, French Guiana - Nt197 P3 | ecosystem: Host-associated > Arthropoda: Insects > Digestive system > Gut ... | reverse complement strand
GTCTCCCGCAAACTTCGTGCCCTCCGTTTCCACGCTCACCCTCGCGGCGGGCGCAAGCGACACCTTCACCGTCGCCCCCGCCACGGGACTCGCCGCCGGAACATACGCCGCAAACGTCATTGTTCGCGGTCCCGCCATCTTCGGCAGCACAGGAACCCAGAAGTATGCCTATTTCTCCTTCACCGTCCTCCCCCCCTAACCCTTCGGCGCACGCCAGACGACACCCTACACCTTGGCGCCAGATGTTGTTACAGTGCGTTGGAAAATGTCTGGAGGGCGAGCGTCCCCGCGAGCCGAACAGCACATGCCGGGAGCGCAGGGCTTCCGCCCTGCAACAGCGCATCGAGCGAAAATCGGTGTTTTAATCCATTGTGCAGGGCTTCCGCCCTGCAACAGCGCAATTCGAGCAAAAACCGGTACTTTAATCCATTGTGCAGGGCGGAAGCCCTGCGCTCCCGGCACATACATAGGCCGTCTATTACTCGAAGAGCAGTGCGGAGAGGATGGCCTTCACGCGTAGCTTCGAGGTGAACGTGGGACCGCTCTCGATACGGACGTTGCGGAACGTGAAGACGCGGTCTTCCTCGAAGACGGACTGGAAGAAGGTGTAGAGGTGGTCGAAGTCAACGTCGCACTCGACGCGCACGGGATACTCGGAGAACGTGGGCTGGTCTTTCGCGTCAACGTGCTGGATGGGGGAGAGCGGGTAGATCTCCACAAGCTTCTGGATTTGCCTGTCGAGCGTGAGGTTGGCGAGGAGCTCGATGGCCTTGAGCTGCAGGATGCGGGTGCGGACGGATTCGTCGCTGGTGAGGGTCTCGTCCATGAACTCCTCGGGGACGAGCGGGATATTCAGTTGCGTCGATTTCTGCTGGAGGTTTGTGCGGACATGGTAAATCTGGACTTTGAAATCGATGACGTCTCCCTTGACCGTTTCGCCGTGGATGGATGCCAGGCGCTCGGCGATGCGGAACCACTCGTTGGACAGGGTCTGCAGGTTGCCGAGCTCTTGGTCGGCGATGGCCTGCATATTCGCGAAGGACTGGTTCGCGTAAGGGCTGGACTCAAGCTGCTGGCGCATATTCCTGTTCTCCTCGGCGGTCTCGCGCTGGGGCAGGACGACGAAATTGACGGTGAGGATTGCGCTCAGGACGATGAACAGGAGGACGAGGATGACCTGCATCCGTTCGGTCTTCAGAAAGTCAACGATGGTCTGTATCTGTTGGTTCATAGTCGGTGGACTTCGATTTTAATGACAAAGCGGCGGTAGGTCAGGAGTTTCAGTGTCTCGGGGTCGGATATCCCAGTGGGGTTCAGGACCTTGTCGTCGCGGAGCAGGTCAACGGCCTTTATCACAGGGGAGGTGCGCAGGCGCTCGATGAGCTCCTGAACGGTCTTCAGGCTCGGGGTCGAGGTGTAGCCCTCGACGATGAAGACGGTGGAGAGCGCGTCAATGATGTCTTTCTGGGCGGCGGCTTCTTTCGGGTTCGTGGCGGTGGGCCGTGGCGGGGCTGGCGTGGCGCCTTGCTTTAAACCGCCTGTGCGGAAGAGGTTGAACGGCTGGGGCGCTCTGGTGGGCGCGGCCGCCGGCTTGGCTCTTGACTCCGCGACCTGCTCATTCTTAGTGTAGATGCTCTCGTCGCAGAAGAGGGTGATCCAGTCGCCGAGGCTGTCCGGGTTGTTCGGGTCGCCGGGGGAGATGGCGGAGGCGACGAGCGTGAGGATTTCACGCGCGATGGGCCCGTTCATCAGGAGGTCGGCCAAGGGGACGGCGTTGGTCTGAACCTGCCCGCCCTGCGCCTTGAGGCTTTGGATGTTCTTGTCAACTTTCTCGCGTTCTTGGAAGCGCTGGCGTTCCCTTGCCAGCTGGTCCTTGTCGCGCGCGTTGGCGTAGAGGCCCACGGCGGAGTAGATGCCCATGCCGATGAGGAACAGGAGCGCGGTCGCGATCCACCACGGTTTCTTCTCCTTGAAGACGACCTCGTCCTTGCGGTCCTCCGGGAGGAGCGAGAGATAGCTGACGCAGGTGCGCAGGGCGGTGACGGCGAGCCCGTAGGCGATGTCGAAGGTGCCGGCGTGGGGGCGGAAATGTTCGGGGATATCCGGGAGCTCGGCGGAGGTGACGATGGGCAGGCCCAGCTTCTGCGCAAGGTACTCTTTGAGGCCCTTCAGCTGCGCGCCGCCGCCGGTGAGGACGATCTTGCCGACCGTGAAGCGGCGGTCCTGGAACTGGCTGCGGTAAACGCCCATGCAGGCGTTGAACTGCGAGACCCAGCGGTCCGCGGCCGCGCGGAGCTGCTCGGCGCAGGTGTCGCTGTCGCGCAAGCCGCATTCGGCGTGTTTGCGGACTTCGGCCTTGACGGGGGAGAGGCCCAATGTGGCGACGACGGCATCCGTGAACATTTTCCCGCCGACGGCGATGGAGCGCGCGAAGGCCAGTCCGTTTGAAAGCCCGATGGCGACTTCGGTCTGGAGGTGCCCGATGGAGACGTAGCACCACGGCTCCTCGTGACCGCCGGAGAAGGGTTCGAGCGCGTTGTAGAGCGCGACGGGCGCGGCGATGAGGTCCGCCGGGCGGAAGTGGTTTGCCGTGGCGTCGCGGATGGCCTCGTCGATGGCGGCGGGGCGGGCCATGGCCATGGTGTAGCGGCGGATGCCCTGCTCGTAGGCGGGCTCGTAGGCGAACACGTCGTAGGACATCGCGTCGCCGGCCATCTCGCTGAATTGGGCGATGTCCATGGACGCGACCTGCTCGGGGGTGCGCGGGTCGTTGGGCATGATGCGGCCGCTCTGGAACACGGCCTGAGAACCCGGGAGCGCGGCGGCGCAGAAGTGCTTGGCCAGCCCGACGCGCGCGAGCCACGTGGAGATGAGCTTGTGCGGGTCATCCTCGTCATGCGGCAGGGCGAGCGATTCCGCGCGCGTGACGACGGGCTTGTTGCCGCGCAACTGCACCCAGACCGCCCGCACGGAGCAGCTCCCGACGTCCAACGCAACCATCTGTTTTTTTCGAGCCATGGTATTATAATAGAGTGGAGTGTGGAGGGTGGAGAGTGGAGCTATTGCAGGAGCGGCACGGGCGCGACGGGCGGCGCGACAGGCACGGCGGGCGGCGGCGCTACGGCGGGCGCAGGATCCGCGAGGAGGGCAACAGGGGCGACTACGGCGGGCGCAGGCTCAGGCGCGGGCGCAGGTGCCGGCTCAGGTGCGGGGGCCACCACGGCATCAGGTGCGGGCGCATCAGGTGCGGGGACCTCCTCGGGGGCGGCATCAGGGGCGGGTACGGGCTCGCCATCACCTCCGCCATCACCTTCGCCTCCGCCTTCGCCTTCACCGTCGTCTTCACCGTCGGGGTCGGGCGGGGGGTTCAGGAACACGTCGGGGATGGTGAGGCCTTCGGGGACCTCCAGCCCGTAACGCTCCATTTCCTGCAAGGGGATGAGCTCTTCGCCGATGTCGCTGATGACGGTGGCTGTGACGAAGATGAGGATGTTGTTGTATTCCTCTTTCTTGGTCTCGGTCTTGAAGAGGTAGCCGAGGAGGGGGATGCGCGAGAGCCACGGCGTTCCTTTGGTGTTCTCCTGCTTCAGGGTGTTGACGAGGCCGCCCAGGACGATGGTCTCGCCGCTGCGGATGACGACCTCGGTCTCGATGTACTGGCGCGTGAGGGTGGGGATGCGGATCTTGGGCTGCTCCGTGGCGCCGCTCAGGTCGGTGTAGCTGGTGGTGGAGATGATGTATTCGGTCCACTCCTTGATGGCGCTGATCTCGGGGCGCAGGACGAGGTTGATGGTGGCGAGGTCCGAGCCGACGCTGGGGGTGACGATGAGCGAGTAGCCGGTCTCGACCGTGGAGGGACGGTTGTAGTTGAAGGTGGAGTCGCGGGAGTTGCCGCCGCCGTAGCCGGAGGTGCTGGAGATGGAGGTGTTCACGTCGTCGAAGTAGGTGGTGTCCTCGCCGACGCGGAAGCTGGCCTCGCGGTTGTTGAGGGTCGTGACGCGCGGCACGACGATGGTCTTGGCGTTGCCGGTCTCCTGAAGGGCGTGGAGGGTGGCCTGCAGGGCGGTGTTGCCGAGGACGAACTGCCATGCGAGCGAGCTGCCGGTGGGGTCTGCGGCGGCGGTGAGCGCGTGGCGCGTGAACTGCATCGTGTTGGCGAATGCGTCGGGCCCGCTGTGGGTGGAGGGGTCGGCGGCGAAGGCGCGGCGCTGGCCGAGGAAGTCATACACCTGCTGGTTGTAGTCGTACCGGGCGTCCCGCATCGTGGCGGCGTCGGAGCCGGCGATGGTCGGGTCCCGCCAGATGGGCGGCAGGCCGGGGACCATGCTCGCGTTGCGCGGCGCGCGGCGGTCGTCGAGCATCCATTCGATGCCGAGGTCGCGCAGGTCGGAGAGGGTGGTCGAGATGAAGCGGGCCTCGATGAGCACCTGCAAGGGTCGGATGTCGAGGGCCTCGATGAACTCTTCAACCTGGGCGAGGTTCTCGCGGGTGTTCTTGACGATGAGGACGTGGGCCTTTTCGTTGAAGAGGAAGTCCGCGCCGTCGGGCTGGGGGACGAAGCGCTCGATGGTGTCGAGCAGGCCGACTTCCGCGTCCTGCTGCTGGGGCTGCTGCTGTTGCTGCTGCTGGCCGCCCTGACGGCTGCTGCTCTGCACGCCTTGGAACGGCGTGCCGCCCGCGACGGACTTGCCGAGCTCGGAGCCGATCATGCCTTTGCGGAGCTTGTAGATGCGCGTCTCCATCGGCGGGCCGGCGGGTGCGGGGTCGGGCTGATTGCGCGGCTGGTATGTGACCCAGATGAGGTTGTTGCCGACGGAGAAGCTCACTTCGAGGTTGCGGCCGATGTATTCAAGGATCTCGATGAGCGGCGTGTCCTCCGCATAGATGGAGACGGTCGGCGGTTCGCCTGTGTCGGGGTCGGGGGCGCCGACATTCGCGTCGGCGATCATGTTGATGCCTTGGGTCTCGCCAATCTGGCGGATGATGGCGGAGATGTCGGCGTTAGAGAGGTTGATGCTGACGGTGCGCTGGAGCATCTCCTGCATGGCGGTGGGGACGGCGCGGAGGGGTTCGGTCTCGCCGACGACGTGCTTTTTGACGCGGTACATGTCGGGCATGACGCCCTGACGCTTCGCGTCGGCGGTGCTGGCGTTGAGGGTGGGCTCGGAGCGTTTCATGGCATTGGCCATGCGCTCCTCCGCGAGCTTCCGGGCGATGCGGTACTGGAGGTCCGCGAGGCCGTGGGCCTGCGGGTTCTTGCGCGTGATGTCCACGGCGGCGATGGTGGCGTCCTGAAGGCGGCCGGCGGTGAGGAGGCGTTCGGCGAGGACGACCTCCTCGGCCGGCGCGACGACCTTGGGCGCGGCGTCAGGCTTCTTGGGGTCGATGCAGCCGGTGATGAGCGCGAGGCCTGCGGCAAGCACGGTTGCGTGTGCGGCGATGACGGCGTGTGTGTGTGTGTGCGTATGCATAGGTGGCATTTGACTTTCTTAGGTTGGTAAGGGGTTAGTCATCCCTGCGGTTACGGCCCATGCTCTCCCACCACGGGCCGCTCGCGTAAACGTTACCCGCATAGGTGACGTTGATGACGATCGGCATTTTTGCAATTGCCCAGTTCTGATCGCGCGGCCACCAGATAAACTGGTCTTTCCAATGGTGGCAACAGCGAACGATTGGTATCTTAGAGGCGGGGTAGGGCATCTGGATGCCGTTGCGGTTGTTGTTCTCGTCCCCGTACTTCATCTGGATTTTCTTGTATTGGCCGATGGTGGTGAAACCTTGCTCATGGTCGGGGAGCGGCTCGCCGCTATACCATCTTGCGGCGCCGGGCGCGGCGGAGAACTCATAGCAGTAGCTGCCCCGCGTGATTGCCAAGGTGCGCGTCTGCCCCGAGCCGCGCTCATTGTCCCACGCCCCCGTGTTGCTGTAAAAGTTCCCGGACATCTGGCTGATTTTCTGAAGGTAACCCGGCGGCACGGGGGCGTCCGAACCCTTTTTCTCGTCCGCATAGCAGACGTATGTGGCGAGGTCGTCAATGTACTCGGGATACAGGTTGGAAATCCAGTCGGGGACCTGATCGTCATGCTCGCCACGGTAGATGGTGATGGCGACGCCGAGCTGGCGGAGCTTGTTTTTGCAGTCCGCCTGACGCGCGGTCTTGAAGCCCGATCGCACGCTGGCGATGAGCGCGGAGGCGAGGATGCCGATGATGCAGATGACCGTCAGCAACTCCACCAGCGTAAAACCCTTGCACAGGGCAGGGTGTTTTTGGCATGATGTTTGCAACGGGAAATACCGTGTTTGCCTGGAACCGGGTTCCGGGCGACACTCGCCTTTCTGTGTATGTGTCACTTGCATTACCATTTGTAATGCACAAAGTATGCCAAAAAGGTGGCAGGTTGCGCAAGTGTTTTCTGTGCGGAAAATGAATTAATTTTTGCCCGCCGGGCGATGGGCGGGTTGCGAGGAGATGGCGATGAGGAGAAGAAGACTGGGAATGCTGGGAATGCTGGCGAGCGGACTGCGTGGATGCGGTGGACGGTGTGGGCGAAGTGGACTGCATGGACGGGATGGACAGGGCTTCCGGGCCGTGAACCCCGCGATGTCCCTGTCGTCCGCCCCGTCCGCCCTGCCTGCGCGGCGCATACGGTTGTATGCGCCTTGCGTGGCGGCCGCGGCGTGCTGCGCGGCGCTGGCCGGGATGTCCGCGACGCTGCACGAGGGGCGGCTGCGGACAGCGTGGAACGTCGAGGAGGCGCCGTGCCGCATCGTCGCGCGCAAGACGGGCGAGACGTTCGCGCTGGCGCGTGTCCCGGCCACGGTGGGCGATAGGCCCGTGGCCGCGGTGCGCGTCTTTTACTCCACGAACGAGCTCCCCGCGTCCGTTATCTGGGCGGACGCGGATGAGGGCGTCACCATCCTGGCCGACGTGACGGCCGCGTCGCGCGGCGCCAATTTGCGCATCTACCCCGTCCCCGGCGACGCGCTCGCCACCCCCGCCCCGGCGGACGCGCGCGTGAGGGACCCCACGCCGCTGTGGGGCGTGGCGCGGCGCACGGGCGGCATGGATTTCCCGCGCTCGATGGACGATGTGAGGATGCTGGAGACGCGCTTTGACAGGGTTCCGAGGTATTTCGCGGTGGCGGATTTTGCGGGCCTTCCGGCGACGGCCACGCCGGTCGCAGAGGGGGGGTGGGTCCAGACGGGGTGGGACCGCCCGAACCATCTGGTGGACCTGCAGACGTGGCTGCTTGTCCCTGCCGATGCGTCGCTCCGTTTCGGGCTGGTCGGCACGACCCCGGCGTGGCTGCTGCTGGACGGCGAGCCTGTGCTGGAGCACCCCGCGCGCCGTGCGCCCGACGCATGGACGGCCAGCAATGACCTCCCCTTCAAGGCCGGGCTGCACAGGGTGCAGGTGCGGACCGCGTGCCGGGCGCGGATCGACACCGCGCTGGCGTGGAAGCGCGCGGGCGAGGAGGCCGTCGCCGCGGACGTGGTGATGGTCACCGGGAGCGGGCTGTTAAACGGGCGCACGGAGTGGCGCGACCACCGCATACACCCGTATGCAGGGGTGGAGGCCGGCAAGGCCTACCGTTTCGCGGGAATCGAGGGCGCGTTCGTGCCGTTCACCTGCGTGAACGAGACGACGCTCGCCCAGGCGGGGCCCCTCGAACTGACGTGGCACATGGGCGGCGCGGCCATGGGCGAGGGCCCCACCAACACCGTCACCCTCCGCACCACCGGCCTGCCCGCCGAAATGAAACTGGCCGTGCGGGCCGGGGAGGAGGCCGCCGAGCACACCGCCCAACTGACGTTCGACGGCCCCATCTGGGCGGAGTACGACGTGACCTCGCGCATGACGGGCATCCCCGCCGTGTGCTACCCCGACGACGTGGTGCAGCCCATCATCCGCGTCCGCACCACCGCCCCCGACGGGACGGCCTTCGCGCTGGAGACCCGCGTGGACTGGTGCGCGGGCGGCGCGACGAACATCACCGCCGCCGTCGCCACAGCCAGCGGCTGGGCGCAGGTCTATCTGTGCCCGTTCGAGGCCGCGGCCGCGGCCTCGCTGACGTGGGAGCTGCGCCACGCGGGCGCGGCCGTGAGCAGCGGCAAGACGGTGTTCGCGCGGGAGCCGTTCGGGGTGCTGCCGGACGCGGTCTCCGGGGACACGCTCAAGGCCGGCGACGACACGGTGGTGCTGGTGGCCGCCAACGCGTCGCGCGGCGAGCCCGTCGCGGCCGCCAGACGCGGCCGCGAGGTCGCGCTGCTGGACGGCTTCCTCGCGTCCGAGGCCGGGCTGGACGAGTCGAGCGTCCCGGCGGAATGGAACCGCCTGGATCTGCGCGCGCTGGAGCGGCGCGAGGGCACGGCCGGGATGACGTGGCTGGTGCCGTTCGCGGAGGTCAAGGGCGTGCTTCCGGCCGCGACGATTGTTTACGCGCCGTCCGTGAGCGAGGCAGGGCTGCACGGCGGCGTGGATGCGTTCGCGCGGCGCGTGGCGGCCATGGCCGGGCTGCTGTCCGGCCCCGCGTGCGGCTCGCCGCGCGTGATCCTCGTCGTGCCGCCGGAGTTCGACGTGCTGCCGGGGTGCGGGTGCGTGGCCGGGGAATCGCCCTGTTCCCACGCGGCCGCGGCCGGTGCTTATGCGGAGGCCATCATCCGCGTGGCGGACGTGTACGCGCTGGAGACGGTCAACCTCTACAACGCCTTCAAGACCCTCCGCTCCGCCGACACCCCCTTCGTCCGCGACGGCGGCCTCACCCCGCAGGGCGCATCCATGGCGCTGGGCCTGATTTTCAAGAAGATCAGGAGGTGATGCTTACTCCACCGTGCGCTCGCGCTGGTCGTCGAGCCAGCGCGGGGAGAGGCTGGCGCCGGGGGTGTTGGGGTCGAGGAGGAGGGGGAGGTAGTCGGGGGCGATGTCTTGCGGGGGCCAGAAGATGCCGGCCTGCACCCGTCGGATGACGTGCCGGGCGGTGGCTTCGGCGGTGTCTAGGAGGCCGGAGAAATCCCATGCCGCGACCCGCGTGTCTGCGGCGGTCTCGCCCAGCACGAAGTAGCCGCATTCGACGGCCGCGCCGCTCGGCACAAGCCCGCCCGCGTGCGCCATGAGCAGGTAGAGGGGCAGTTGCAGGTCGGTCCACACGCGCGGCCGGGCGCCCTCGCCCAGCGTGAAAGCGGGCAGCCCGTTCACGGCGGCGAAGTCGAGTTTCGCGCGTTTGCGGGTGGAGAAGCGGTCGAGGCCGTTGTTGTCGCCGAGCCGCGCCCATGTCTTGTAGTCGAGGACGCGCCACGCGCCGCTGGCCTCGTGGCGGTCGATGCGGTCGATGCGCCCGCGGATGGTCATGCCGCAGCCTTCCAGCGTCTCGGTGCGCTCCGCGTGTTGGATGCGCCAGCCGCGCGCGGCGAGCCGGGCCTGCTCCTGCGCGGCGAACGCGAGGCGCTCGCACGCCGCCGCGCCTTGCAGGTGCAGGACGGCGGTGAGGCGGTTGCCGAAGCGCCCGCGCAGCGTCTCCCAGACGTGCCCCTCCAGGAACGCCTGGATGGCATCGGGGTCGGCGGAATCGTTGTCGGGCGATTTGGCGAACGCGTCGAGCGCGTCGTGGATGAGGCCGCCGAAGGCCATGGCGTCCAGTTCGCGCGCGCGGTCGTCCTGCGCCTCCATGCGCAGGACATGGCGCAGGTAATAGGTGAACGGGCAGGCGAGGTAGTCCTTGAACGCCGTGACGGGCAGCGCGTCGGGCGCGGGGGGGGGCAGGGGGAGGTCGAGGCGCCACGCGGGCGGCAGGGTGCGCGGGTGGCCGGCGGGCGCGGCCTGCGCCTCCGCGAACAGGCGCTGGGCGCGCGCGACGAGCGTCGCGTCGTCGCAGAGGAAGAGGAGGCGCGAGGGCTTGCGCACGTCGTTCCGCGCCGAGACGCGCTCGAGGAAAATATGCACGGCGGCGGCGGGGCGCGCGCGGAGGAGCGCGTGCAGGAGGCAGGTGTCGCGGGCCATGCGCTGGTCGTTGCTGGCCAGCCCCAGACCTTGGCGCAGGCGGTCCGGGAGGAACGCGTGGCCCGCGACGGCGTCCGGCACGGCGCCTTCGTTAAAGCCCGTGATGATGAGCGCCGTGTCGGCGTTCCATTGCAGTTCGAGCCAGCCCTCGGTCAGGACGGTCCCGGGGATGTCCGGCTCGAGTTGGTACGTCGCGGCGGTGACGCGGGACGCGAAGAGTTGCGCGGTCTGCGCGGGGGAGAGCGCGGTGCGCAGCGCGTCCGAGTCGAACGACTCGATGAGTGCGCAGGTGGCGGACGCGGCGGCAATGAGTTCGCGGTCGCCGGGGGTGCCGTGCTGGACGGTGCGTGCGGCAAAGAGCGTCTTCAGTGTCGCGAGCAGGTGGCCGCCGTAGGTGTCCGTGGCGGGCGGGGCGAGCAGCGCGTCGAGCCGCTTCAGGAGGCGGGAGAGGTTGGGGAAGCCGCGCGTGTCCGCGCAGTGGCGGCGGACATCCGCGAGCGTCTGCGGCAGGTGTTCGTTTTGCAGGTCGTCGAGTTCGCGCAGGGCCTTGGCGTAGTTGAAGGGTGCGCCGCCGCGAAGCGCGTGTTCGGCCCAGCGCTGGACATCCGCCTCGCGCAGGAATGCGGAGAGCGCCGTGAACGTCTGCCCGCCGGCAAGTTGCTCCAGCAGGCGGAGCAGGCGGCCGAGCGGCGACACCGCCACGGGATAGGCGGCGGGGTTGTGGAGCGTGAGGCCGCGCGCGAGGAACGCGGACTGCAAGTCGCTGAACAGCGCGTCGTCCGCCATGGCGAGCGCAGGGGCCGCGCCGTGCGCCACGCACGCGGCGTAGCGCTCCGCCGCGCGTTGCGCTTGCTCGAGGCTGTTGGCAGCGAGCGTGATGTGCGCGTCCGCCAGCGGCAGGTGCGGCGCGTTCTCGCCCGTCCACCGCTCGGGGATCGGGCAGCCCCACACGTCGAAGCATTCATCCTGCGAGGGGTCGGCGTGGAGCAGGACGGTCACGGGGATTTCATGCGCGAGCCGTTTGAGCGCCGTGTAGAATGCGGGCAGCGCGTCCGCCAAGGCCGGCAGCACGATTTCCTCAATGCCCTCGGGGACGGCGGGGTCGTGCGCCGCGTGCTGTTGCGCGCGCGCGGCGGGGGTCAGGCGCAGACGCTCCAGCGCGGAAAAGAACACCGCCTCCAGACGCGCGAGGTCGCGCCAGCGGCGGATCTCGGAATCAAGGTTGTCGCCGCCCAGCAGATGCCCGACGCGCGCCGCCACGTCCGCCATGGTGAGCGCGTTCTCCCCGAGGATCCGCCACAGGTCGTGAAGCTGGCGCGACACGTTCAGCGCCCACGGGAACGTCTGCCCGCCCGGCCGCCCCGCCTCGGGGAAGAGGTCGGGGAAATCCGCGAGCGCAAGCCCCGTCAGCAGGTGCGCGAGCAGGCCCGTGCTTTCCGTCTGCGTGGCCACGGGGAACGGGGGTTCGCGCGCCGGAGCGATGAGGCTGTGCGGTAGGCGTATCTGCGGCGGGATGCAGCCGCCCGTCCGCGCCGCGAGCGCGAGGCGCAGGCGGCGCCCGGCCTGCCGCGTCGGCACGACGACCAGCAGGTGGTCCAGCGCGCGCGCGCCGCCGGGGGTCACGCGCATCCTCGCCACGAGCCACTGCGCCACCGCATTGACCAGCAACGCCTTCGGGTCTAAAAATTCACGTTTCATAACACTACGCCCTCGGGTGCCCCCTGTGATACTCCTCCTTCAAGCGCTCGATGGAGACGTGCGTGTAAATCTGCGTGGTGGAGAGGCTCGAATGCCCCAGCATCTCCTGCACGCAACGCAGGTCCGCCCCGGCATCCAGCAGGTGCGTCGCGAAACTGTGGCGGAGTTTGTGCGGCGTGACTTCAGGCGGGAGCCCGGCCGCGTGAAGCCACACCTTCATCTGCCGCTCCATCGAGCGCACGGTCAGCGGCCCGCCCTTGAGGTTCAGGAAGAGCGGGTGCGTGTCGCCGTCCCTGCCCTGCCACAGGACGCCCGCGCAGCCGCGCAGGGTGCGCAGCGCGTCGCACGCCGGCTCGCCCAGCACGCACAGGCGCTGCTTGCGCCCCTTGCCCTGCACGACGACCGTTCCGAGGCGTTGCTTGACCGCGATCTCGCCCCACGTCAGCGCCGCAGCCTCGCTCACGCGGCACCCCGTGCTGTAGAGCACCTCGAAGATGGCCGTGTCGCGCCATGCCGCGTACTCCATGGGCGGCGGCACGACCCCGTGGCGCTCGCGGTGGCGGCGCATCGCGTGGAGCGGCGCGGCCAGGAGGCGCTCGATCTCGGGGACGTTCAGGACGGCCGGGAGGCGCTTACCCATGCGCGGCCCGCGCAGTCCCGCAAAGGGGCTGAGCGTCACCTTCTCCTCGCGCTCGAGGTAACGGTAGAACGTGCGGAGCGAGGCCAGCTTGCGGCGCGTCGTCGCGGCGGACGCGCCCGAGCGGCTGGAGGCCACGAGGAACGCGCGGGCCTGGTCGCGCGTGACCGTTGCCCACGGGAACGGCGGCGCGGCGTCACGCGCCGACGGCCAGAGGAACGCGCAGAACTGCCCCACGTCCTGGGCGTACCCCGAAAGGGTGTGGGGCGAGGCGTTGCGCTCCGCCTCCAGAAAGCAAGCGAACGCGCCCACGGCCGGATCCGCGCCCGTGTCGCGCACAGGCATCGGCTCGCACGGTGCGCTTTCGCCGGCACGTGCCTCCAGCCTATCGAAATCATCGTCTGTGAACGGCTTCATTTTTCATTGCCTCGCGCAGAGACGCGACGGCGCAGTTCCATCCTGTAAAAAGAGTTAATAGTATGTCATACTCGAATCCTCCCGCACAACCCAATTCGCTCTCCTTGTTTTCCTCTTTTTTTTTTTTGGGGGGGGGGGGGGGAATTTTTTCGGGGGGGGGCGCCCCCTTTTTTGAAAAAAAAAAAATCCGAGTTTTCCCCCCCGCTTGGAGTGCGACAACAAATAAGGAATTCAACCCTGTTTTTTTG
>Ga0082212_10008924_pt1 | contig 12998 bp, 10 predicted proteins | sample TergutNt197P3_FD_71548 | JGI IMG/M metagenome (GOLD analysis project Ga0082212, IMG submission 71548) | Neocapritermes taracua P3 segment gut microbial communities from Petit-Saut dam, French Guiana - Nt197 P3 | ecosystem: Host-associated > Arthropoda: Insects > Digestive system > Gut ... | reverse complement strand
AAACCAGCGCTGTATTTCCATATTTAAAGGAATTATGTTCAGTAATTTATCTTCATTGATGTTCATATTAACGGGTAAGGTTATCGTTATATAGTTCTGAATAATTTCATTGCCTTCTTGTCCAATTCCTGTATGAATGTTCATATTTTGGATATTCTCTTCCTTGTTCAAAAATTTGCCGTTGATTTGCATATAATGGTAGCCACCACCCAAATGTTCTGGCCACGAAAAATTACATTCAGGCGGGTTTACAAAACGATTGCTCCGGTTGTCATTCTCATCCAAACCAAAAACAAACGAAACGGAAGTGTAATGCCCGTGCGGAATTTCATCAATTTGCCAATGCAAAGTGTTTTTCAAACTGCAATCCACATAATGAATGCCATCGTCTTGCATTATTGCCACCGACTTTCCTTTTTCGTTAACAAAAATCATTTTAGAAATAAAATATTTGATTTCGTTGAGTTGATATTGATTTCCGGCAGCATTGGTGTAAATGAGGTCATTAAATTGAACCGCCGCGCCATCAACAGTATGCGTAAAAACAATTTCAACAGTTCCTTTTTCATCTTTGTTGCAGGATGCCGCAAGAAAAAATATAATGGTTAATATGAAAAAAAAATGATTAAAACGCATGATTAAAAAATCCGGCAAAAGTAGAAATTTTAATATAATCTCTGTGGTTCTCTGTGCTTCTTTGTGGTTCTCTGTGAAAAAAAATTACACAGAGTTACACAGAGTGAACACAGAGGTTCACAGAGAATATTAATTATAAACTCAGTTTCACCTTCAATCTCCTATATCCTTCCGGTGTTGCCTTAACTTTTTCTTTGTTCTTTAAAGCAAGCACATACTGCTCTCGCCCGTAACGCTCAATGGTTTCTATGGCATTGATATTTACAATGTAAGAACGATGCACTCTGATGAATTGCGTTTCCGGCAAATGCTCGTTAAAATATTTCAACGTTTGTTCTTTCAAATAAATACCTTGCATCGTCATAATGTTTACGTAATCGCCGTAAGCCTGCAAGCACACAATTTCGGAAACGGGAATGATGTGCAACCGTTTTCCCGTTTTTACCGAAATAGTGGTAAGGCATTCTTTCTTTTGCTCAATAACCTCCTCTTGCACAATCGTTGCATCTGGCTCTTCATCAAGCATATTCTCTTTTCTATTTATTTTTTTTTGAAAAGAGATGGCATACGACAAAATCCAATATAATAGTTGAAAAGGAAGCATTATTAAATTGAAAATCAACCCTAATAACTTCCTTACGAAAAAGCCGAAAAAAGAAAAATGCTTTTTTAATCCGGACATAATTGTTTTTAACTCCTAATTTCTACACTTGAGAACACGGCTTCTCCGTTGATTACCAGCATATCATCGCCGGTTGGGGGCGCCATTATTCTTTTTTCTTCAATGTTGCTGAAAACGCTTTTGGCATTAATTTGTACGGTCCATTCGGCGGGCACCCAAATTTCGCAATTTCCAAAAACTACCGATAAATCAATGTATGCTCTTTCGCCTTGCGGGATGATACATTTGCGCAAATCAATCTCTTGCGAGCCAAAAACGGTTTCAAACCTTCCGCCTCTAAAGTTTTCGGTCAGATAAATTTTTTCATTGTTGCTGAAAACCACGCTGCTTTTTAAGTAACCATCTTTATTTTCTTGAAAATTAGAACCAAATCTTTTGTGATGTTTTTCCCACAGTTTTTCTTTTCCGAAAATAGCCTGAATGATGAGCACCACCGCGATAAATGCTACTAAAAGATACCAGTAATTAGCTACGAACCCTTGGGCTGCCAAGCACGGAAACAGTTCAGGGTCAGCCATAATAAGTTTCGGAATCCAAAAGAAGTGCGCGGTAGCGAATAATACGACGCCCATTACCCATTCTCTGTGAATGAGGCAGATTACCGAAATGATGAATAAAATGAGGGGCCAAGTTAAGAATGCAGAAAGATAAACGGAGGTAAAAATCCCCGAATTCTTTAAAAAGAAAAAGAGTACTACTATAAGTACCAGCGACCAAAAAGTGATAATCCCCTTCTTGGAATTGCAATGTTGTTTGTAATGTTTTTCGTTTGACATAAAATATAATGATTAGATGATTAGACGATATGATGATTAGATGATTGTAACTTGTCACTTGTAACTTGTAACTTGTAACTTGTAACTTGTAACTTTTGCTCGGCGAAAATAGCAGTTTTACAATGGCTATGAATATCAAATCGGTGAAACACGTAATATTTCAGGTTGAAAACGGGTAAAATCTCTGTGTATCTCTGTGTCCTTCTGTGCCTCTGTGCTGATTTTCTTTCAGCACAGAGACGCAAAGAACACAGCGTTTCACAGAAAAAAATATTTTCGCCACATTAAATTCAAAAAAATGAAAATTCATTTTATCGCTATCGGTGGCAGCGCAATGCACAACTTGGCGCTGGCACTTCATTACAAAGGTTACTACATTACCGGTTCTGACGACGAGATTTTTGAACCCGCTAAAAGTCGCTTGGATAGGGTAGGGCTTTTGCCCGATGAAACCGGCTGGTTTCCCGAAAAAATTACCACAGATTTAGACGCCGTTATTTTGGGAATGCACGCCCGCGAAGAGAACCCCGAACTACTAAGGGCAAAAGAATTAGGATTAAAAATCTATTCTTATCCTGAATTTTTATACGAACAAAGCAAAAAGAAAACTCGTATTGTTGTGGGCGGCAGTCACGGAAAAACCACTATTACCGCGATGATTATTCACGTGTTGCAAAGTTTGAAAATAAATTGCGATTATATGGTAGGTGCGTTGTTGGAGGGTTTTGACGTAATGGTAAAACTTTCCAATGAAGCGAAAATTATGGTGATTGAGGGCGATGAGTATTTGACTTCGCCCATTGACCGACGCCCGAAATTTCACGTGTATCAGCCCACCATCGGCATTATCAGCGGTATTGCGTGGGATCATATCAACGTGTTTCCTACGTTTGATTTTTATGTAGAGCAATTTAAAATTTTTGCTGAAATGATTCCCGAAAATGGACTATATATTTATTGCGAAGATGATGTTGTATTAAAAGCGATGAGCGAAACAGCCAATATTCGTGCGCCCAAAACCGGCTACGGCGTGCACCCGCATCACATTGAGAATGGGGTAACTTATTTGCTATGTGAAAAATACGTTACACGTGACGCGTTACACGTTACAAGTGACGCGTTACACGTTACACGTTACGATTCTTGTGTAACTTGTCACGAGTCACGCGTAACGAGAGAAATTCCGCTCCAAATCTTCGGCGCCCACAACCTCACCAACATCAACGCGGCGCGGTTGGCTTGCGGCGCGGTGGGCGTTTCCGATGAGCAGTTTTACAATGCCATTCAAACATTTAAGGGCGCGAGCAACCGATTGGAGTTGTTGTGTAAAAACGAAACCTGCGCTGTTTATAAAGATTTTGCGCACTCACCTTCCAAATTGAAGGCAACGGTTGAAGCATTGAAAGCGCAGTTCCCGCAGCGCAAATTGGTTGCCTGTATGGAGTTGCACACATTTAGCAGTTTAACAGAAAAGTTTTTAGAGCAATACGCAGGCGCTATGGATTGTGCCGATGTAGGTATTATCTTCTTTAACCCCGAAACTGTTGCCCACAAAAAACTGCCGCCCATAACCTCCGAAATGATATTTAGCGCGTTTAACCGAAGCGATTTGGAGGTTTTTCACACCTCAAAAAAATTAGAAGAAAGAATACTGGCAACACCCGCTGCCGATACGGTGTTTGCGTTTATGTCATCCGGAAATTTTGGAGGGATGGATTTGAAAGAGATGGCGGAGCAACTATCAGTGTAACTATATGCGCTCAGTATCTCTATGCTGCAAAAATATCTCAAATCTTCCCAAACCCCATTTTTGCAAACGGTATTGTAAAGCAGTTTTCAGTACCCCCATGCCATATTTTGAACTTCGTGCAAAGTTAATCGATGAGGCTTCTTCAAAATATTTTGTAGGACAGGTTACTTCGGCGATATCATAGTCGGCATAAAAAATTTGCGCCAATATTTGGTTATCAAATACAAAGTCATCAGAATTTGCCATAAAGTTAATAGTACGTAAAACATCAGAAGAGAAAGCGCGATATCCGGTGTGGTATTCTGCCAACTTTTGGTTCATAAGTATATTTTGGAACAAAGTCAAACATCTGTTAAAAAAGTATTTATAAAGAGGCATTCCACCTTTTCGGGCGCCTTTTCCCAAAATGCGCGAACCTAAAACAACGGGATACACACCATTTACAATAATATATGTCATCGCTTCTATCAACATTGGAGTGTACTGATAATCGGGGTGGAGCATAATCACCACATCTGCACATAAATCCAAAGCTTTGTTATAACAACTTTTCTGGTTTCCACCATAACCCAAATTTTGATCATGTTTAATAATATGTTTAATTCCGAGAGTTTTAGCCACTTCAACAGTTTCATCTCTGGAATTATCATCCACTAAGATGACTTCATCAACGATATTGAAAGGAATTTCGTAATAGGTTTTTTCTAAAGTTAACGCTGCGTTATAGGCAGGGAGTACTACGCAAATTTTTTTATCTTTCAGCATATTTTTTGGTTGCAAAAATAAGAGAATTTATTTATTAAAAAAAAATATGTTTTTTTGTGCCATTCAATAAATATTTAGAAATCGTATTACTATGAAACAAAAGGGATTAGAGATTTTTTTCAAATTTTGGAATAATTATTTTATTTTTTCATTAGTTTTGATTCTGATACTGATAAAAGTGTCATATTTACAAATTCCTTTTTATTGGGATGAAGCTTGGTCGTATGCGATGGCAATTTTTGATATGGCGAACCACGGTCCAACACTTATTCCGGGACATGCAAATGAATGGTTTACACGCGGTCATCCGCTCTTCTTTTATTTTATTGCATCCTCGTGGTTAGTGATTTTCGGAAAATCGGTAGTGAGCGCACATATTTTTGCTCTGCTAATTTCTTGCTTGAGTTTGTATCTCATTCATTTTTGTTGTAGAAAATTATTTTCGGTATCCATTGCTAATATCGTAGCAATTACCCTAATGTCGCAAATTATGTTCATAGCTCAAAGTACTTTACTTCTCCCCGAAATTTTTTTAATGGGATTATCGGTTTGGGTGTTCTATCTTTATTTTCAAAAAAAATGGATAGCGTTTATGGCGGTATCATTTTGTTTAATTTTATCTAAAGAAACCGCATTGGTATTATTTGGCGTATTGTTATTTGATGTGGCTATTTTACAGAAACTCATCTACAAGAAAGAATTTACTAATAACTTAACTTTTGTGAAAGAGCTTGTTTTTGTACTCGTTCCATTTCTATTTTTTGGCATTTTTTTAGGAATACAGAAAATAAATTTAGGCTACTTCTTTTATCCGGAACATACAAATATGATGACTTTTAGCTCTGTAGAATTGATAAAGAAAATACAACACATAAGTGAACGATTGTTTATTTCCGACATGAGATGGGTTTGGCTTTTGGTTGCTGTTCCTGCTCTCTTTTTTGGTATAATAAAAAGAAAATACACTAAAAATGAAGTTCATATTTTTGCGCTGTCCGGAATTTTTATTGTAAGTTATTTGCTGTTTTCAAGTTTGAATTTTTTTACCATTCGCTACCTCTTAACTATGCTGCCATTTATATTTTTACTTTTTATTGTGTTTATATATAGAAGTTTTCCAAATAAAATAGGATATCTTCTTATGGCAGTTGCGATTGTAGGGAATTTGTTTTATGGCATTTTCAAGAATAAAGGGGAGGGCGATTGTGTGCGAACATTTTATGAAACAGTTTTAGCGCATAAAGAGGCTGTTAATTTTTGTGAATCGCAGCAGTGGCAAAATAAAACTATTAGCACAGGTTTTTTAATGAATTTCAATCTTAAGTTTCCACAATTAGGGTATTTAAATAACGCTGAAAATCCGTTCGCAAATTGTGGTAATTCAGATGCGCCGGACATTTATATTTTTTATTCCAACGAACCTAATCCTAAAATTGATGACATCAGAATAGATGTTGATTATACTCTTATAAAAAGAATAGAGAAGCCTAACGGTTGTTATGTAGAGATTTATGAAAGTCCACAGATTTGCGCAGATTAACACTGAAAAGACATTTCTTCTACCACCTCCTTTATTACCTCTTCTATTACACTTTTTTCCACCTGTTTAATATATCCCTTATCTTGTAGTAATTGTGTTAGTTTTTGTGTTTTGCGGATGTCGCTTTTGGCAGCCTCATACACCTCTTGCCATGTCAGGTTTTTGAGGGCAACCTCCTCTTTAATTGCCTGCATTGCCACATCGGCGGCAACTCTGGGAAACAGTTCCCACTCTAACATATTGGGCATAATATTTTCGATATGGATACCTCGATTTTCGGCAAACTCGGCAATGGAATGTGCGGCGCAAATTGCCATGCCATCGGTAATTTTTCGTGCGGAAACCAATAGCGTGCCTTTCAAAATAGAAGGAAAACACACGGAATTGTTCACCTGATTGGGAAAATCGCCTCTGCCGGTGGCAACAATATAAGCGCCCGCCTCTTTTGCCTGATAGGGATAAATTTCCGGCACAGGATTGGCACATACAAATACAATTGCTTTTTCGGACATCAGTTTAATCCATTCCGATTTAATGGTATCGGGTCCCGGTTTGGAAAGCGCCACCAACAAATCGGCATCCTTAAACGCTTCTTCGGGCGTGGTAATACACTCCGGATTGGTGGTTTGGCACAACTCCCATTGACGGTAAAATAAGGGGTTGTCTTTATAGCGCGAGTTGTTTTTGTGCAACGTAGAGCGACTGTCGAACATAATAATATTGTTCGGGTTGGCGCCGTCTGTAATCATTAAACGGGCAATGCTTGTGTTGGAAGCGCCGGCGCCATACAGCACTACCTTAATATCGGACATTTTTTTGTTTACCAATTTTAGTGCATTGATTACACCGGCTAAGGTAACGCAGGCGGTGCCTTGCGCATCGTCGTGCCACACCGGAATACTGCACTCTTCGCGAAGTGTATCCAACACCTTAAAGCAGTTGGGTTGCGAAATATCTTCCAGATTGATAGCGCCGAAGCTTGGCTGCGCTCGCTTTACGAACTCGATGATTTTGTCGGCGTTGGGTTCGCCGGTTTCATCTTTGCTGTCTATGCAAAGCGCCACAGCATCTACACCGCCGAGGTATTTCATCAGCATCGCTTTGCCCTCCATCACGCCGAGCCCGCCGGAGGAAGTGCAGTCGCCATCGCCCAGCACGCGCGTACTGTCGCTCACTACCGCCACCAAGTTGTTGCGGTTGCTCAGCGCAAACGAGGTGTCGTTATCATCTCTAATAGTGGTTGAAACGGCGGAAACGCCGGGTGTGTACCACACATTGAACCAATTGAATCCGTATATGGGCGCTTTAGGAATGGTTTGCATTTTACCTCCGTAAAAAGCGTGCATTTTTAACGCCATTTTTTTGTAGAACAAAGTTTTGGCTTGGGCAATTTGGGCTTCGGAAAAAGTTTTGGGAAATAAATTGGTAATAGATTCTAAAGAGGTGATTTGCTGTTTATTCATAATATAAATTTGAAATATGCGGTTCGTAAATTACAAGCAATACAAGTTTGGGATTTTCCTGTAAAACAATATCCATATTTTCTTTGTACTGCCATGCATCGAAGATGGCTACAGAGCGGCTGAATGAGTTGAAAAAGAATGGTATTACGGCGTTGAAATAAGAATCACGGAAAATAACTATGTTGGGGAGGTCTTTCAATGGTATTTCCCCGTCTCGCTCAAATTCCCACGGATAAGGAAACCCTTCCGTGCACGGATACCCCGCTTTTTCCACTTCAACCCAACGTTTGCTACTGTCTTTTAAAAGTACCTCATATTTAATATCATCATCAAAAAGTGTTTGAAAATTATCACTTAACATATTGATGAGATTACCGCTATGGGTAGGTTCCGGAATCAATTCAAAATCGCTAAGCGGGCAAACGGGAATTTGCGGAAAATCTTTTTTCATTATATCCACAATGGCTCGATAAGCAAAATAAGCACCAAGTTCATTCCAGTGGTTGTCGTTACTGCGATAAAGTTGCCCAGTTGCTTTGTTTTTCAACAGTTCATCTTTTAAATAGATAAATGGAATATCGGTATTTTCAAGCAGTTCGCAAAACCGGTCGGTTGTGGTTTTAACGGCTCTTACAAAATAGCGTGGCAAATGTTCCGGATAAATTTCAAAAGTGGTGGGCGCAACGGCAATGTAGAACTTTATCCCCATTTCATCATATTTTTTCTTCCTTTCTATCAATTCTTGAATAATTTTACTCATCTCTTTTTCCGAAAATGAGTTTAACTTCTGATATACTTGTGCTTCCTTCGTACCGGAAAACAACCATTTGTTTCTTCCGATAATTACTTGTTCAATGGGCGATTTTTTAAACAGTATGCGATAGTCAAACTTAAAAAAGAGCGCTCGAAATGGAAAATTATCATTGTAAAAAGAACTGAATTGTGTCGGATAAGTATCTAAGTTTCTGTAATCTATTTTCGGTTTTTCTGCAATGGCTCTGTTTTCTCCTTCTAATTTTTGCAACGTAAAGACATTTGTAATATCTTGAAATAAAGGCAATAGAATAAGAACAAGAAAAGCGATAACCGTGATGAATTGATATATTATTATGTTTTTTTTCATTGTTTAAAATCTATAATAGATAAATGGATTGTAAGAACCGATAATGAGTTGATTAATAATAATAAACAAAACAAGAACGATGCCTATCAGTATTAAAATATGTTTTAGATGAAGAATAACTTTGAATTTTAGCGACAATTTATTTATTTGATTATTAATTAATTCAAAAAATGGGGTTGTACCTAATATTGCCATAATAAAAATGAGAATAAAATCTAACGAAAGATAGCGATAAATATAGATGTTTTGCATAGTTGTTGCCGAGCAGCCAAAAAGCGCTTTAATGTATTGAACAGCAGTTGGTAGTTCTTCAATTCTAAAGAAAACCCATGCCATTAAAACCACAACAAGTGTATAAAGATGTTGCACAAACCCAAAAGATTTGGAAAGTAATTTGCTTAATCCTATTCTTTCTAAAACGAGGAAAGTTCCGTGTATCAATCCCCAAATCACAAAGTTCCAACTTGCGCCGTGCCATAATCCGGTTAAGAAGAAAACAATATACAGATTTAGGAAAACCCGTTTTTTGCTGCATCTGTTTCCACCTAAGGGGATATAGAGATAGTTTCTAAACCATGCAGAGAGGGTAATATGCCATCGTCTCCAAAATTGCTGAATGGATTTGCCGATGTATGGAAAATTAAAGTTTTCGGGGAAGGTGAAGCCCAGCATTTTACCCAAGCCAATTGCCATATCGGAGTAGCCGGCAAAGTCGTAATAGATTTGCAGTGCATAGCCCACAATGCCGAACCAAGCCGTTAGCGCCGGTATTTCGCCCGGGTTTCGGCTAAAAATATCATCCACCATAACCGCAATTTGGTTGGCAATAATTACTTTGCGCGCCAACCCAAACATAAACCGTTTTAGCCCTGCATAAAAATTTGATACATTGAATTTTCTTTGGGTTAATTGATTTTCAATCTCATTATATCTTATAATGGGTCCGGCAACCAATTGTGGAAAAAGCGCTATGAATGTGCCTAACTTGATGAAATTGCGTTGAGGTTCAACCGTTTTTCTATACACATCAACAAGATAGGATAAGCCTTGAAAGGTGTAAAAAGAGATGCCGATGGGCAGTATTATTTTTTGAACGGTTACCGGAGCAATATGAAAAACAGAGGTGAGCACATTGTAATTATCAACCAAAAAATTGAAGTACTTAAAAAAGATTAACAGACAAAGATTCAATATGATAGCAATAATAAGCCACAGTTTTTTTTTTGCATATTTACCAATAAAAATACCGGAAAAATAATTGATGATAATGGAAGAGGTAATTATTAATGTATAAGTTACTCCGCCCCAGGCATAAAATAAAATACTGGCAATGAACAGAATAGTATTTTGGTAGGCAATGTTTTTCCACATCGCTACCAAAAGCAGCACGATGGGCAAAAAGAGAAACAAAAATTCGAGAGAACTAAAAATCATTGTATCAGTAACTATTTTTCTGGTTAAGCAATAATTCCAACGCACGAACCAATATATCCATATCAATTGAATATGCCTGATTTGCCGAATACATCATCAAAACAAAATCGGCATTAGTAAATTCCGGTACAAGATCTACTTCTTTAACATTATTGTACCGGTTATCATAGAAGATAGTGTTCGCATAATACCAATAAGAACATCGCGAAAAAATGCTGCCCATTTTTAAATTGTAATAAAATGTCCAAAAATGAGAATCAGCAATAGTAATCATAGTGGGTTTAATGGTAGTTGAGTCTGCAATTAATTCAACATCAACGTAATAATCTGTTTGTGGGGCAAGCGGTCGGCACAAATTATACATCTGTTCAAGGTCATTGTCAGGACCGCGGGTTTTGGAAATATAGGGCTTGCCGATTTTTAATTTGGGCATATTTATTCCGGATAATGTTTCAAATCTTTTAAATATGGAATCGGCAGCATAAACGGTTGCAATATTGCTCCAGTGCGCGCTGGTGGGCGTAAACGGCATAAAAACGGCAGTGTCTTTAAAAGCAAACATCATTTGCGTTAAATTGATATAGTTTACGCCGGAACTGTCAAACTTGTTGCAGAAATAATTTATAGGATTAAAATCGTCATTTTTTCCGATATCACTTGTTACATACTCTTTATAAACCTCCAATTTGCTGGGAATAAAACATACTAACAGTTGCGTGTTGTATTCTTTTAAAACATTACTGAGTTGATATAAATATTGCGCTTGTTTGTCGAATTTGTCGGTCAATTCTTTGGAATATTCCGGCGCTAATGTATGCCAATTGGGAAACAACCAATTATCTTTTCCCACAAGCACCGACCACGATTTTTTTCTCTTGTAAAAATCCCAAATATATTGATTGTACATTCTTATAAGCGGTTCTTTGAACCCAAAATTCGCTTCTAAACTTTTTTCGATACTTTTTTGAAAACTAAAATTGTAATAATTCTTAAAGTTAAGTTTTTTTATTTCAGGTATTTCAATTGCTCCATTCAATTTTCTCAATTTAACTATTCTTAATTCCCGTTGTAAGCCCGACAAAAAGAGGAACCCCATCGTTAGCACAAACATTACCACAAAAATTTTTGAATCTATTTTTTTCATCTATCTAATGCTCTCATTTTTAAAATCTAAAATAAATAAACGGACTGAACCCCGTAGCATTCAAACTTGCCACACAAAACGCAAACCCTATAAGCGATACAATCCAAAACAAAATATGACCTTTTAGTTTATAATCGGTGAAATACACTTTGTCTTGCAGTTTTAATCCGAATTTGGAGAGTGTAATGAATGAAAAGAAGGCGGCAATTGCAATGGTTACAAAATATTGCAAATTGGGCATTATTTCTACTGCTGCAAAATCAAAGGCAAACAATCGTTGCATAAACGACCACGCCAAACCAATATCTTCAATTCTGAAAAATACTCTGGCAAGCACAATAATTAAAAAGGTAATCATCACCGAAGGGATTCTGCCTAATTTCGACATAATTTTCACTAAAAACAATCGATCCATTACGATAAACACACCTTGAATGATGCCGTAAACAACGAAGTTCCACGAGGCGCCGTGCCACAGTCCGGACATTAAAAACACAAACCACAAATTGAAATAGAGCCTGAATTTTGTTTTCACCCTGCTGCCGCCTAAGGGGAAGTAGAGGTAGTTTTTCATAAAGATGCTGAATGTTTGATGCCAGCGCCTCCAAAATTCAGAGATACTTGTGGAAACGTACGGATTGTCGAAGTTTTCCGGAAATTTGAAACCGAGCATTCTGCCCAAGCCTATTGCCATATCGGAGTAGCCGGCAAAATCGAAGTAGAGTTGAAAAGTGTAAGCCACGATGGTGATCCACGCCATTGAAGAATCCAAAGCACTGAAATCGGAGGCTGCCAGCACTTTGTCCACGTAATAGCCAATCACATCGGCAAGTAAAACCTTCTTACTCAACCCCAACACAAAGCGGTAAAAACCTTGCAGGCGGTCGGTCATCTTGGCGTATCGTTCCCGTATTTGGTCGGCGATGTCGCAATATCTCACAATAGGACCGGCAATGAGTTGCGGAAACATCGTAATATACAACATATAATCGGCAAGCCTGTTCATCGGCTTATTCACGTTCCGGTAGGTGTCTAACGTGTAAGTTATGGATTGAAAAGTAAAAAACGAAATGCCGATGGGCAACGCCACAGCCAGCCAGGGGATTTCGGGGCGGTGCATGAACCCCAAAACCGCATTTACATTTTCCATAAAGAAATTGGCGTACTTAAAATAGAGCAGGAGTGAGAGGTTTAAAGTAATTGAAAGCGCACAAAATATCTTTTTCCTCAACTTTTGCTGCGCGTTAAACATCGTTTTTACGATATAAAAATTCAGAACGATAGAGCCTATTAGAAAAAAGAAGAAATCGGGCGCACCGTAAGCATAAAACACTAATGAAAAAGCAAGTAACGTGTAGTTTCTAAATTTTCTCGGCGTAAGAAAATAAGCCAACAATATAATCGGTAAAAAGTACAATAAGAATATGTTGCTGCTAAAAACCATTGCTATTCTTCAAAATTATTTTGTGTATCAATTAAAACCGGCTCTACTCTGTTATTCCGCAAAACAAACCTGTAAGGCGCTACCGGATACAAATACCAATTCCCAATATCAATCGGTTGAACATCAGGGTTTGCTGTTTTGAAAAATTCGGGGATATCGTCTCCTTTGCTCCACAATAGATAGGTAAATTCACAATGTGCATGTTTTCCTTTGTTGTGATCTATAAACCAATGTTTGTTTG
>Ga0082212_10008923_pt1 | contig 12998 bp, 9 predicted proteins | sample TergutNt197P3_FD_71548 | JGI IMG/M metagenome (GOLD analysis project Ga0082212, IMG submission 71548) | Neocapritermes taracua P3 segment gut microbial communities from Petit-Saut dam, French Guiana - Nt197 P3 | ecosystem: Host-associated > Arthropoda: Insects > Digestive system > Gut ... | reverse complement strand
CGATGGCGATGGCGTTAACGACACTTTTTTCCCGTTTCCTTATAACAATGTGCAAAAAATTGATATGGTAATTTATGACCGGTGGGGCAAACATGTTTTCAAAACCGAAGATCCTGATATTCACTGGGATGGTACAGACGAACACTCGCACCGCCCACTTCCAGAAGGTACATACTATTATGGTTGCGATGTATATCTTTACACTTTAGAGGGTATAAAAAAGAAATTTCTCAGTGGTACTATCCTGATTCTAAGAAGTAACAGAGAGAAACAAAACCATTAATTCGGCAAGTTTAGGAAAAAATCGTGCAACTCGTCATTTTCTTTATATGGAAGCACAAAAGCCTTTTCCGTCCTCCTGTTTTCAGCGTTGCAACACTCTAAAAATTTTTAAGGATTTTGATATAATTCTTCCTATTGGGGAACAACCTGTCAGGGATATTATGTATCTAAGCTTAATTAAAAGTTCCAACATATTCAAATGTCCAAAATGGATATTGGCTAAAACTTTTTTAGATTAGAAGAAAAACCTATTTTTGCCACCCAAAATCAATTAAGAATTAAGAATTAAAAGATTTTGAACCTTGAACTTTAAACCTTAAACTCCTTTTTATGGCAAAAGATTTTACAACCCTCGAAGAAGATTATTCAAAATGGTATAACGACATCGTTAAGAAAGCCGATTTGGCAGAGAACTCTGCCGTGCGTGGCTGTATGGTGATAAAACCCTACGGCTATGCAATATGGGAAAATATGCACGCGGCATTAGACAGAATGTTTAAAGACACCGGACATGTAAATGCCTATTTTCCGCTGTTTATTCCGAAATCGTTTTTGTGTCGGGAAGCTGACCATGTGGAAGGGTTTGCCAAAGAGTGCGCAGTGATTACTCACTACCGTCTTAAAAACGACCCCAACGGCGGCGTAATGGTGGATCCGGAAGCCAAATTGGAAGAAGAACTCATTGTGCGCCCCACTTCCGAAACCATCATTTGGGATACCTATAAAAACTGGATACAATCGTATCGCGATTTGCCGATTTTGTGCAACCAATGGGCAAACGTGGTGCGCTGGGAGATGCGCACGCGTCTGTTTTTGCGCACTGCCGAATTTTTGTGGCAAGAAGGACATACCGCTCACGCTACACGCGAAGAAGCATTGATTGAAGCCGAAAAAATGTTGAATGTGTATGCAGACTTTGCCGAAAATTTTATGGCAATGCCTGTGTTAAAAGGGGTTAAATCGCCTAACGAACGCTTTGCCGGAGCCGAAGACACTTATTGCATCGAAGCCTTAATGCAAGATGGAAAAGCCTTACAAGCAGGAACTTCGCACTTTTTAGGACAAAATTTTGCCAAAGCATTTGATGTGAAATTCTTGAATAAAGAAAACCAATTGGACTATGTGTGGGCAACCTCGTGGGGTGTCTCCACCCGCTTGATCGGCGCTCTCATTATGTGCCATTCGGATAATAACGGATTGGTATTGCCGCCGAAATTAGCCCCATTGCAAGTAGTCATAATCCCTATATATAAAACAGAAGAACAACTACAAGCCATTAAAGAAAATGTGTCTGTTTTATGTGCAGAATTAAAATCAAAAAATATTTCTGTAAAATTTGATGATGATGACTCTAAACGCTCCGGCTGGAAATTTAACGAGTACGAGTTAAAGGGTGTGCCTGTGAGAATTGCCATCGGACCGCGCGATTTGGAAAACAATCAGGTGGAGATTGCCCGCCGCGATACTCTCGAAAAACAAACCGTATCTTTCAACGGCTTAGCAGAATATATTGAAATATTGTTAGACGATATTCAACAAAATATCTATAATAAAGCATTGAAATTCAGAAAAGAAAACACGCACACCGCCGATACATGGGAAGAATTTATTGACATTTTGGATAATAAAGGCGGCTTTGTGCTTGCCCACTGGGACGGCTCTACTGAAACCGAAGAACTGATAAAAGAAAAAACAAAAGCCACCATTCGCGTAATTCCGTTTGATAATGAAAAAAAAGAAGGTAAATGTATCTTAACAGGAAAACCTTCGGTGCAGCGGGTAGTGTTTGCACGGGCGTACTGATAAAGGTTCAAAGTTTTTATTTTTTGCGACCTCTACAAAAAATCTTAGTGTCTTTGCGTTAAAAAACTTTTCAGACAGACTATTGATAATGTTTTTTGGGGGTTAAAAATTCGTGTATTTTTGCGCACTAATTTTTTAACCTAAAAATTTATGAAGCAAGCGGATTACGTTTTTGAAACCAGCTGGGAGATATGTAACAAAGTAGGAGGTATTTACACCGTTCTTTCAACGAAAGCTTTTACTGCCGTTCAAAATTATGGCAATAACTATATATGTATCGGTCCTGAATTATCGAAAGAAGATAATTTCGATTTTATAGAAGATCTTACACTTTTTAAAAACTGGCGGGAACTCGCGCAAAGCGAAGGGCTGCGAATCCGCACAGGACGCTGGAATGTGAGCGGAAACCCTATCGTGATACTGGTAGATTTTACCCCGTTTTTTGAAAAAAAGAACGAAATTCTTACCCATTTTTGGTTGCAATATAAATTGGATTCCATCGCCGGTCAGTGGGACTACATTGAACCTGCCCTGTTTGGCTATGCCGCCGGTCGTGTGATAGAGAGTTTCTATAATTTCCATTGCACGGCGGCAGATCAAATTATTGCGCATTTTCACGAATGGATGACCGGTACGGGGATTCTTCACCTTGAAGAATGTACGCCTCAAATTGCTACCGCTTTCACTACCCACGCTACCGTGCTGGGACGTTGCATCGCCGGAAACCAATTTCCGCTTTACGAAATGATGGAAAATTATAATCCTCTTGAATTTGCTTGCAAATTTAACGTGCAGTCAAAATATTCCTTAGAGCAAATTTCTGCAAAATTCGCAGATGGTTTTACTACCGTCAGTCAAATTACAAATAGAGAATGCAGCGCTTTTTTGGAAAAACCCGCCGATGTAATTACCATTAACGGATTTGAAAACAATTTTGTGCCGCAAGGCGAAGAGTACGCCGAAAAAAGAACTGTTGCAAGAAAAAAATTGATAGCGGTGACCGAAGCGCTTACCGGACAAAAAATTTCTGAAAATACGCTGTTTATCGTAAATAGTGGTCGTTATGAATTTAGAAACAAAGGAATTGACCTCTACATTGACGGCTTGGCTCAGTTTAAAAATCAACAAACCGACCGTCCTATTGTGGCGTACATTATGGTGCCTGCCGGTACTTGCGGACAACGGCACGATTTGTTGGAAAAAACGGTGGGCGAACCTATTTTGTACGATTATTGCACCCACCCGTTGCGCGACCCCGAACACGACCCCATCGTTAACCATCTGAAAAAAAATGGTTTGGACAACTCCCCAAATACCCAAATTAAAGTGGTGTTTGTTCCTGTTTATTTAGATGGAAATGACGGAATTTTTAATCTTTCTTATTACGATTTGTTAATTGGCTTCGACCTGTCGGTGTTCCCCTCTTACTACGAGCCTTGGGGCTACACGCCCTTAGAAAGCATTGCATTTGGCATTCCTACCATAACTACCTCATTAGCAGGATTCGGCGCGTGGGTGCTGGATAATTTCGGCGAGCAAAAAAGCGCGTGGGTCATTCAACGCACAGATGATAATGATGAAAAAGTAAGTCATAATATTGCCGATGCCATCAATTTTTACGCCCATTTGAGTGATGAAGAAAAACAGAAACAAAATGCGCTATCTACCGAAATTGCACAAAAAGCATTATGGGAACATCTGTTTGACAACTATCTGAAAATTTATGACATAGCATTAGAAAAAAGCAGTTTGCGTTTTGATAAATACAAACACAAAGTGTCAAAAATGGGGATGTATGTAGATAAAATCAAAAGAACAGCCCCCAACTGGTCGAGCATTACGGTAAAAACAAAATTGCCCGACAATTTGAAAAAATTGGAAATATTAGCTCATAATTTGTGGTGGAGTTGGAATTATGAAGCCCGCGAACTTTTTGAAGAGATTGCAGGATTGGAAATGTGGAAACAGTTTCAGCAAAATCCTACTCATATTTTGCAAATGTTGCCGTTGTCCCGCATTAAAGAGGTAAGTCAAAATACAGAATATGTTAAAAAATTGGATAACGTTTTTGAAAAATTTGAATCATATATTCATATAGAAAAACCTGCTGATACCTGTAAAATAGCGTATTTTAGTATGGAATACGGCATTAGCAATGAATTGAAAATTTTTTCCGGTGGGTTGGGTATGTTAGCCGGCGATTACCTGAAAGAAGCCAGCGATTGCAACGCCAATATGATCGGCATCGGGCTTCTGTATCGTCAGGGCTATTTCAGGCAACAAATTTCGCCTATGGGCGACCAACTTTCGCTGTATCCGAGCCAAAGTTTTTCCAAGTTGCCCATTCATCCCATTAAAAATACAAACGGCGATTTTAAAACGGTATCCATAGCGCTGCCGGGCAGAACGTTGTATGCGCGTATTTGGCGGGTGGATGTGGGACGGATTCCGTTGTATTTGTTAGACACAGATTTTGAGCATAACCAACCCCAAGACAGGCAAATTACGCACACGCTTTACGGAGGAGATAATGAAAACAGATTAAAGCAAGAACTACTGCTGGGTGTGGGGGGAATTAGAATGTTACATGCGTTAGACGAAAATCCTGATTTATACCATCTTAACGAAGGGCATGCCGCTTTTTTAACCTTAGAGCGCATCAACTATTATATGCACAAAAATCATCATACTTATCCTGCTGCCGTAGAGATGGTACGCGCCTCGTCGCTTTATACTACCCATACGCCGGTGCCGGCAGGACACGACTCGTTTAGCGAAGATTTAATGCGTATCTATTTTGCAAACTATCCGGCGCGTTTCAATATTTCTTGGGAAATGTTTATGGCGCTAGGAAGAAAGCATATAGAAAATGTGGACGATAAATTTTCGATGAGTATTTTGGGATGTAAATTGGCGCAGGAAGTAAACGGCGTAAGTAAAATTCACGGACGTGTTTCTCGAGAGATGTTTGTTGATTTGTATGACGGACATTTTGCCAATGAACTACATATTGATTTCGTTACCAATGGCGTACACTATCCCACTTGGGCGCACAAAAAATGGCAATGTTTTCACAAAGAGATTCTGGGCAACCATTTTTTGGCAAACCAATCAAATCCGGAAGTGTGGAAAGAGATTGAAAAAGCCGACAATGCCACCATTTGGAATATTAAAAACGAACTTCGTGCGGAGTTGTTAGATGAGGTAAAACTGTTGCTTGAAAAGCAAATGATGACCCGAAACGAGTCGCCGGAATTGATTGTAAAAACAATAAAAGCTATTAAGAATGACACACTTACCATTGGTTTTGCGCGGCGTTTTGCTACCTACAAACGCGCGCATCTGTTGTTTACAAATCAGGAGCGGTTGGCGCAAATCGTGAATCATCCGGAACATCCCGTGCAATTTTTATTTGCAGGAAAAGCGCATCCCAAAGACAAAGCCGGTCAAGATTTGATAAAGAAAATTATTGAGTTTTCGCGCTTGCCTCAATTTATTGGAAAAATCATATTTTTAGAGAATTACGATATGATTTTAGCGAAAAAATTGATTTCCGGTTGTGATGTTTGGTTAAATACGCCTACCCGTCCGTTGGAAGCGTCCGGTACAAGCGGAGAAAAAGCAATTATGAACGGTGTACTGAATTTCAGCGTATTAGATGGTTGGTGGGCAGAAGGCTACCTCCCAGAAGGCGGCTGGGCAATGAGCGAAGAGGCTACTTACGCTGAAAATGAACTGCAAGACCAAATGGATGCCAGCGTACTTTATATTACTATTGAAGAAAATATTGCGCATGCGTTTTATACTAAAAATGAAGAAAATGTGCCGGTAATCTGGACACAAATGATGAAAGAAAACTTTGCCAAAATCTCCCCGCACTTTACGATGAAACGACAAATTGAAGATTATTATCAAAAATTTTATAACAAATTAGAGCATCGAACAAAAATACTCACGCAAGACAATGAAAAAAATCTGAACGAACTGTTGCGTTGGAAAGAAAAAATATTGACGAATTGGGAAAATATTCATATTGAAAATATTGACCTTGACGGCGCCAATGAAAAAACCTATTATCTGGGAGAAAAAGCAACACTTTCCATTGATTTGCGTTTGGGAGCGCTTAATCCCGAAGAAGTTAAAATTGAGATTTGTTTTATTAAAAATGACAATGGGCATGATGAACTTTCATCAAAATGGCAGTTTCAATTTATAAATCAGGAAAATGGGGTAACCCATTACGAGTGTGATATAGAGCCGCATTATTCAGGCAGTTGGAAGTGTGGCGTAAGAATTATGCCCACCCACCCGCTACTCCCGCACGATATGGATTTTAATTTAGTGAAGTGGGGATAATAGGAGAATTTGATATTTTTGCATCCATTTTTTGTAACTTAAAAATATTGTATTATGTTAAAAACATCATTAACAAACGTATTGAGCGAACAGGTAAATGCGGAGTATTACTCGGCTTATCTTTATTTTAAAATGTCTGCCTATGCAGATCGTATGGGTTTCAAAGGCTTTGCCAACTGGCTTCATGTGCAGGCGCAGGAAGAGATGGCGCACGGCACGCACATCTACCAATATTTGTTGGAACGCGGCGCAATGCCCTCTTTTGCAGATATTAAAGCGCCGGAAATAGAATTTAAAAACATGGAAGAGATTTTTGCGAAAACATTAGAACACGAACAGCATGTTACAGAGTTAATTAACAACATCGCTTCTATTGCAATGCGTGAAAACGATCACGCCACCTACCATTTTATTCTCTGGTATGTGAATGAACAAATTGAAGAGGAAGCCACCGCCGATGAATTACTGACAAAAGTGCGCCTCATGGGCAACAATACGGCATTGCTCTATACTCTTGATGCTGAACTTGCTACGAGAGTGTTTAACAATCCGTTTCCTGCTAAGGCGGTGTAGGGCTACTGCTAAAAATTTATTACAAAAAATATATATTTTCGCGACATCTTTTTAGTATATATATTTATGAAAACAATTTCATTAAAAATGGAAGAAATGATTTTTGCAGAAACAGAAGAGATTTTGTTAACCTACAAGAAACCGCGTAACAGATATATTAATGAGGCATTGAGTTATTACAACAGAATGCAAAAGAGATTATTGCTCGAAAAGATGCTGCATAAGGAATCTATTGCTGTTGCAGCATCATCTATGGAAGTATTGAAAGAGTTTGAATCTATTGACAATGAATTGTAAACAATTTGAAATTTGGCTTGCCGATTTGAATCCTCAAGTAGGTACCGAAACGGGAAAAGTTCGTCCCGTTTTGGTTGTTCAAACCGATTTACTGAATAAAATTCCCCATTTATCTACGCTCATTTGCCCACTAACAACCAATCTCACTCATAACTCAAGCATATTACGCATTGCTCTAAAGCAGGGAATTGCAAATTTACATCAAGATTGTGAAATAATGATAGACCAAGTAAGAGCAATTGATAATAAAAGACTTATTATGAAAATTGGAAGTTTACCACCGCAAATTGAAGAACAAGTAAAAGAAAATATTCTTATAATGTTTGACTTGTAATAATCAATATTCTAACCTGCGCTCAGCCATAAAAACATTAGCAGAAAAAATTGAACCGAAAATATATGAATACGGTTTTTTAAAAAATTAAAACAGATAGTTTTGCACCAATAATAATTTTAAAAAATATTTAACAATAAACAATTTATCTTATGGAAAAAAAAGATACTACAGCCTTATTTAAAGCAAGTTACGGTTTATATCTGTTGTCGGCAAAAAACGATGAACAAGATAATGCCTGTATCATTAACACGTTTTTGCAAATCACAAGCAGCGAGCCTTGTATTTGCATTATTTCTGTTAACAAACAAAACTTTACGAGCGAAATGATATCGAAAACACAGCAATTCAATCTTTCAACGCTCACGGTGGAAACGCCGTTTGAAATACTGAAACGCTTTGGGTACCAATCGGGTCGCGAGGTTAATAAATGTAAAGATTGCAACGATTTTGCCCGAAGCGCCAACAGCTTGATCTATCTTCCCCATTATGCCAATGCGTTTTTGTCGTTCAATGTTTTGGAAATGATAGATTTTGGTTCGCATATCGTATATAAGGCGATGTTGACTGAGAGTGCCACATTAAATGATAAGGAAAGTATGACTTATGATTACTACCAGCGGAATGTTAAGCCAAAACCGCAAACTACTGAAAAACAAGGCTATCGTTGTAATATCTGCGCTTATGTATATGAAGGCGAAACGCTACCGCCGGACTTTATATGCCCACTTTGCAAACACGGAGCCGCCGATTTTACGAAAATATAATTCACATAATTTTAAATTTAATTAGTACTTCATATTTACATTTCACTTATAAAATTTCTTGAATAACCTGTGGATATAACCGATGCTCTATAGCATGTATTTTCTGTTCAATTTCTTGTAGGGTTTCTGTGCCCTCTGCTTTAAAAGATTCCTGCGCAATAATTTTTCCGGTATCCATTCCTGCATCAACATAATGCACTGTTACTCCAAATACTTTGACCCCATAATTATACGCTTGTTGAATGCCGTTTTTTCCTGCGAATGCGGGCAATAAAGCGGGATGAATATTGATAATTTGATTGTGAAATGCTTTTAAAAGCACATTGCCTATTAAACGCATATACCCTGCTAATATTAAAAGAGATACCTCTTTTTCTATGAGAAACAAAGCGATATTTTTTTCATATTCTTCTTTTGAAGCATAATTTTTTGGGGTAAAGGAAAAAACAGGAATATTGTGGCTACGCGCACGTTCTACGGCAAAGCAATCCGGTTTATCGGTAACTAAAGCGGCAATTTCGGCATGGAGACTCTCTTTTTCAATTTCGTTAATGATTGCTTGAAAATTTGAGCCGTTTCCGGAAGCAAAGACTGCTACTTTTTTCATAATTTATTTTTTGTGCTCGTCAGTTAAAATTGATGACAATCATCACATCATCTAATTATCACATCAAATTCACATTTTTCCACTACTGTTCCTATTTCAAATGCGTTTTCGCCGCAATTTTTAAGGATTTGCATTGTTGCGGCTGCATCTTTTGGTTTTACCAATAGAATCATACCAATACCCATATTGAAGATATTGAACATTTCGCGGTGAGGAACATGTCCCCATTTTTCCAAGAAATTGAAGATGGGTGGTTTTTCCCAACTGTTTTCAATAATTTCTACACCTTGATTATCTTTTAAAATGCGGGGAATATTTTCATCAAAGCCGCCGCCGGTAATATGACAAATAGCATGTACATCAATAGTTTGCAACACTTCAAGAACCGGTTTTACATAAATTTTTGTCGGGGTAAGTAATACTTCGCCTAATTTTCCCTTTAGTTCATCAAAATGTTGATACAAATCGAAATTATGATCTTTCATCACAATTTTGCGCACTAACGAGAATCCGTTGGAATGTACGCCGGAGGATTGGATTCCGATAAGGATGTCTCCTGTATTTACTTTTGCGCCGTCAATTACTTTTGATTTTTCCACAACCCCCACCGTAAAGCCGGCAATATCATATTCGCCGTTTTGGTACATATCGGGCATTTCAGCAGTTTCGCCGCCAATGAGTGCGCAATTTGCCATTACGCACCCATCGGCAACGCCCTTTACAATTTGTTCAATTTGCGCGGGATTATTTTTACCCACCGCAATATAATCTAAGAAAAAGAGGGGTTGAGCGCCTTGTGCCAACACATCGTTTACACACATTGCCACCACATCCTGACCAATGGTATCGTGTTTGTTTAACCAAAACGCCAATTTCAGTTTGGTGCCCACGCCATCGGTGCCGCTTACCAATATTGGTTCTTTCATGGCAAGCAACGACAAGTCGAACATACCTCCAAAACTGCCGATGTTGCCCATCATGCCCAATCGTTCTGTTTTGGCAATATGTTTCTTTATTCTGCGAACGGATTCATAACCCGCCTCTAAAGAAACTCCTGATTGTTCGTAGCTTTGTGCCATGATTATTATTTTTTATTCTTTAATCACTTTTTTATGAATAATTCCTTTATCGGTATGAACAGCAATCATATAAATGCCTGCATTCAAATGTGAAATGTCAATTAGATTTGAGATTTGAGATTTGAGATTTGAGATTTGAGACATTTTTCTTCCATAAACATCATACACTTCAATACTTGTAACTTGTAACTCGTCACTTGTAACTTGTAACTCTCCTGTGGTTGGATTGGGATAAATCGAAATATTTTCTATTGCAGCTTCATCAATACCCACATGTGATAATCCAATAAGTTTAATTTTCTTGTATGCTTCGATAGATTTTAATTCTACTTTTCCTTCAAAAGTTCCCACGTTCCACCATCCCCAAGAAGGGAAGAAGCGGATATATAATTTATACGGAAGTTGTGTTTTGTTTATTGAGAATTGTTTATACCAGGTGTTTCCATTATTAGAAATTTCAAATCTGCTGGATGCTGTCACACTTATATTACCTTCTAACTCAGGAGAAGATATTATTACTTCAACACTTGGTGAAGGAATGTTCGTACTGGTTTCAAAGAAAATTGAATCCATAGATGAATTGATGATATATTTTCCTCCTAATTTGAAAGTTGCGCTGATTGAATGAGGTTCAAGTACATTTTTAAAAGTATAAGATTTTATATTTTCCATATCCACATTATCAACCCATACTTTATCTATGCTGTATCCGTTATCGGCTATTATTTCAAATGTTTGTATTCCACCTTGATTTACGGGAACCTCACCTTCGGGAGTAATAATGCCATTTTCACCGGCAGTAGCGCTAATTGGAAAAGTATTAAATTTTAAATCCTCAATTCTGACAATTTGATCATCCTGGATATTTGAAATAGTATAAACATTTCCGGAAGGGGTAAGTTCCACATTATTGGCAGTAACTTTAATCGTGGATTTATTATGAGAAGGAAGTAAATCTACTGTAAAGGAGAAATTACCTCCTGCATTTACGGGTGATGCCGAACCTGATTGCTTGGTTACCGTACATCCGTAATAGGCAGGCAGAAATACATTGTAATTTGATTTGGAACCGCCTCCCATAAAATCAAAAGTAATATAATCGCCATGTCTTTGAATATTTGTAATATCTTTATTTGTAGGGGTACCTCCCCAAGAAACCATTGCCGGAGTTGTGGTAGTAGTGAAAGATGTTTTATTTCCGGTACCGGGCCATGGGCAAGAAGCAGAGTTAATACTTCCATATTGACTTTGGGCATTACCTCCGAATGCGGGAACAGCTACGGGCGCATTGGCGGAAACGGGATAAAAACGTTGCGGGCTGGTAGTATTTTGGGGATAAGTACTGGGGTTGCTATAGTTTTCTGTACATCGGTATATTATAAGATCTGAACCCGGAATGTATGCGTCGAATTCATTTTGATCTTTGTTTTCTATGATAAAAAATTGTTCTGTACAAAAGGAATCGGAATGGGGTATATTAATTCTAAAGTAAGCATTATCATAAATTCGTGAAAGAGGAACGGTAACTTTTTGCGGTGTATTTAATTCTATGGGTGTTGCCCATCCATAAGTATATATTTTTGAGCGCGGATTGTGCATGGGAGGCGTAGTCCCGCCATCATTCCAACTGCCGCCGGCCATGATATCCCAAGAACCGGTACCGGTATATTCGCCTCCGGTTCCATAGTTAGTATCATAATAATCAGGAGCACCTAATGAGTGCCCAAATTCATGACAAATTACGCCAATATCGGTAATTCTGTTTCCGCTGGTACCTCTTAATTCTGACGAACAGGCATAAACTGAAACTTTAATTCCGTCATAAGTTATGGGAGTTATTTGTGATTTATGTGCCCAAATACAGTTACTACATCCTGCAGATTGGTCATAACCTGCATAAATGGCATAAAAACTTGGTAAAATGCCGTTCTCTGCAAATGGCGCTAAATCAATGCCATCACCCACTGCTGCTTCAATAGCAGCCCTTGCAAAAAAACCCCATCTGTTATCAGGCACATAATATTCTACTGGATTAGGAGTGGTATAAGGTCCAACGACTGTACATGTTACTTCAAATTTATTGTAAGAAGTTTGTAGATAATAATCTTTCATACTGCCCGTAATTCCATCTTCAGTATTATTAATTTGATTTAACAGTAAATTAAATTCTTCTTGTGTTCTTCTAAAAGCACGGTTGGGAAAATCCATAAGAATAACCAACAATTTATTAACACTCTTTGATCCGGATTTAATGTTTTCATTTTCATTATCCACAATCTCACGAAGTTGCATATAATAATAAGCCTGTTCTTCGCTGTAAAACAAATTTTTGTTGATACTCTGCAACCACGAAGAAACCTCTTGCGAGCGGTTTGAAATTTCTGTAGCGATATAAGGAGAAGGCTCCAAATCGCCCGATTCGTTAAGTTGGGCATAGCAAAAATAACGCTCAGAATTAATGAGCAACGTGTAACCATCTAAAGTAACAGCCCAGTGGATAAACTCATCGCCTTTCATAACAAGTGTTACTTCTTCTCCGTTGGGTTGCGTAGTAGTAATGGGATAAGGGTATGCCGGTATGGCAAAGGTTTGAAAACTAATCATTAAAATGATTAAGAAAAATAAAAGTTTTTTCATTTTTGTAAATTTTTTAAATTAATATTATTGTTTAACGATTTTTTTTACTATTTCGTTTATTTCGGTACTTATTTTTACAAAATAGATACCGGATTGCAGGTGCGAGATGTTGATGAGATATGAGATATGAGATTTGGGATATGAGATATGAGATATGAGATTTGGGATATGAGATATGAGATAATTTTCTGCCGTAAATATCAAATATTTCAATATTATTAATTATTAATTGTTCATTATTAATTGTTAATTCTCCCGTCGTG
>Ga0082212_10008922_pt1 | contig 12999 bp, 13 predicted proteins | sample TergutNt197P3_FD_71548 | JGI IMG/M metagenome (GOLD analysis project Ga0082212, IMG submission 71548) | Neocapritermes taracua P3 segment gut microbial communities from Petit-Saut dam, French Guiana - Nt197 P3 | ecosystem: Host-associated > Arthropoda: Insects > Digestive system > Gut ... | reverse complement strand
AAAGAGAAATTTCAGCAATTACCCCGTTGTATATTTCTTTGTTTAAAACATATTTCAATGCTATTAAAACTGCCAACAAATCATTTCTTCCAAATTTAGTATTAAATTTATTATGTTCTCTATTTGTAGAAACCCATATATTATTTGCAAACTCATTATAAACAATAGCATTATGGGCTGCTCTATTTCTAAAAGCTACTAATATACGCAAGAATGTTCCAAAATCTTTAGTAGCAATTTTTGGATCATCCGTTATTTCTTTCATTATGTTAAGTTTATCAATATCTTTCATACACAAATATATATTTTTCACTAAACCAAAAGTAAAAACTTTACTCGCCACCCAAAGAGGAATATATTTATGTTTAGTATTATAATGATTTAACGCTTTATTAGAATGGGTATGTTTATCAATTTGTTCTTTCATTTCAGTTAAAGTTTCATTGATATGATAATGATTATAATTATAGTTATTTTTATTAAAATATTCTTTTTCATCATAACCATATTTATTACTAAAATAATTTGTTATATGATTTTTCATTAAACTTTCAGCATTTAGCATTGCTTCTAATAAAATATGTTTTAATTTATTATCAAATTGATATATTTTATAAATATCTTCAAAATTAACATTTTCTTTATAATTTCCATTCTTTTTAAAAACAGTTTTATAACCCATAATGACATAATAATTATTATCATTTAAAATTAGTTTAGCTTTTTCTTCATCGAAAATAGTTATATTTTTATCTTTAATAGCCTTTACTAATTCATCAATGCTTAAAAACTTTTTATAACTCATATATTGACCTCCTAACTGCTATTTTCATTATAACAAAAAAAGACTGACGCACCAATAGGCTGTCAGCTCTAAACCATAAGAAATTCTTATAGTTCAATAATAATATATGTAGATTATGAAAAAAGATACAAAAAAAGACTGACGCACCAATAGGCTGTCAGCTCTAGACAACTATAATTCTACTCTTAATAGCCTCGTTTGTCAAATATTTTCGCTTTGAAAATCGGTTTTTTTATAAAAGTAAAGTGTAAAAGTAAATTACAGTTTAATAAAATTTTTCGGAATTTAATCTTACAAGAAATTCCAACTTAATATTTGTAAGACTTGATTCTTTTTTTAATACTTTATTTTTTTATAAAAACATATATAATATTTTTTTAGGAGTTTCTGTTAATTAAAGAAAAGAGGTATTAATTAAAAATGAAAAAGCAACAGAAACAAGACCAATCACACTTAACACTAGAAGAAAGAAAAATAATCCAAAAAGGTATTGAAAGTAGATCAAATAAAGTTAGCATAGCCAAAACTATAGGTAAAGACCCTACTACTATTGCTAAGGAAATCAGAAAACATAGGGAATTTAGAACTCGCAACACTTATAATTATCCTACTATTTGTATTTATAGAAAAGAATGTGGATATTGTAAAAAAGAATGTGATAGATATGAAGAACCAAAATGTAATCAAAGAGATAGATCTCCTGGTGCTTGTAACAAATGTCCAAAAACTCTATCATGCCACTTAGATAAATATTTTTATAATGCTATACCTGCTCATGAAGCTTATCTTTATGAACTAAAAGATTCTAGAGAAGGAATTAATCTTACAACAAAAGAAAGAGATATAATTGGTAATATTTTAAAACCACTTCTTGATAAAAAACAATCTGTTTATCAAATACTTAATAATCATCCAGAAATTAAACAATGTGAGAAAACAATCTACAATTATATTGAATCTGATGTATTTAAGACTAATGGTATTGATTTATTTTCATTAAAAGAAAGACTTCAAAGAAAAGCACCTAAAAAGAAGTATAAAAAAAGAAAAGAACCTATCAATTTTTCTGGTAGAAAATATGATGATTATTTGAAATTTATGGAAGAAAATCCTAGTTGCAATGTTATTCAAATGGATACTGTTTATAATAATCCATCTGGTCCATACATACAAACATTAAAATTTAAAAAAGAAGATATTCAAATTGGTTATCTTTATAAAGAAAAAGATAATGAATCTATGTCTTCTACATTTGATGCTTTAGAAACTTTATTTGGTATCAAATGGTTTCGTAAAAATATGCCTGTTATACTCACAGACAGAGGAGCAGAATTTGAAAAATGGTGGATGTATGAGTTTAATAAAAACAAACAACCAAGATGTAAAATATTCTATTGTGATCCTATGCAGTCTAGCCAAAAAGCAGAGTGTGAATGTAATCATAATTATGTTAGGGATATTATTCCAAATGAAATGAATTTATCTAATCTAACTCAAGAAGATATGGAAATTGTATTTTCTCATATTAATTCATCTCCTAGAGAATCACTTAATGGGAAGACTCCTTATGAACTTGCAGAATTTATTCATGGAAAAGAAATGCTAGATAAGTTAAACATTAAAAAAATAGACAAGGATGAAGTAACGCTTTCTCCTCGTCTGTTAAAAAAATAAACCAACAAACAAACAGAAACTCCCTTAATAGTATAAGCTAGATTCACTGGAATTTAGTCTTACAAATTTAAAACTGTACGTAACTTTACGGGGAAGCTTCACGCTCTAATTCCTCTTTGTTTTAATTATTTTATCATTTATTTTATTTTTTGGCTATTATTTTTATAAAAATGTTGTTATTTTATGGACTTTAATCTTACTTTTTTTATTTCTTTTTAAAACTGTAATTTACTTTTACACTTTACCGTTTTTTTATAAAAAATAATTGATATATCCAAGTTGAACATATCAGATAGTCATTATCCTCGAGAAAGACAAAATCGGTTTAATTAACTTCGTATCCAGCTTCTTTAAGCTGCTTTTTATATTCAGTTTTTGATTTACCTAATGGATTATGCGTAATTGTCATTATTACTTTATTTTCTTGAATTTCAACCATATCTTGTAAAACTGCAATAGATATAGTTTTATAGTAATTGTTTGCATCCTCTTCCGTTTCAAATTGATATGTAACTATTGTTAAACTTGCTTTGTTACTTTTAAATATTACTTCTTGCGTTTCTTTAAATTCAACACCATTTGCAACAAGTTCTTTTGTTGCTACTAATTTATTATTTCCATATGCTGTTAGTGTTATTAGCAATAATATAAAAATTATAATATTAAAAGTTTTTTTTTACTGAAGCCTCAATTACCACAACTGAATTGATTATTGTTAAAATTCCTACAATTAGTCTCTCTAGTATCCAAAGTGGAGATAACACCCATAATCAAGACCAGCCAATTACACCTGTCAATTTTAAACCGATAAATAAAAGTCCTAGAGCAAGAGTACAGCCTATGCCACCACTAGTAGCTTTTCTATTATTTTCATCCATTTTATTTCATCCTTTTTAAAGATAAAATATATCTTATAATAATAATAAGTCAACTGTAAATATTGTAATTGTCTAAATATTTATATCCTACAAAAATACAAAAAAAACATAAAAAAGTGTGTAATATCACCTTTTATTTTAAATCTTATTTAAAATAAACTATATAACATAAGAATTAAGTGAAATTGATAAATAATTTAAATTAATCATGATAAAATGAATATGGTGATTCTTATGATTAATGAAATTAATACACTTGTTTTAGCATATTTAGGTGATGCTATATATGAATATAAAATAAGAGAATATTTAATAAATAAAAAAATAAATAAAGTAGATATGCTTCAAAAAGAAAGTATAAAGTATGTATCAGCAACTTCACAGAGTAAAATATTAGATAGTTTACTTAATGATAATATATTAACTGAAGAAGAATTAGAAATAATTAAAAAAGCAAGAAATTATAAAACAAATAAACATCCTAAAAATACTGATTTAAAAACATATAAAAAAGCAACAAGTCTAGAAGTATTAATAGGTTATTTATATTTAAATAATAATATAAAAAGAATCGATTTTATAATAGATATTATTAAAAGGATAGTGTAATTATGATAGTATATGGAAGAAATGTTATAAAAGAATTATTAGAAAATAATAAAATAATAGAAAAAATATATATTAGTGATCATTTTAATGACCAAAATTTAATTTTGGATATACAAAAAAGAAATATTGAACTACATTTTAAGCCCAAAAAAGAAATTGATCGACTTGCAAATGAAAATAATCAAGGTATAATAGCTTTTATACCTGAATTTCAATATTCTTTAATTGATGAAATAATAACTAAAGAAAACCCTTTAATTCTTATATTAGATCATCTAGAAGATATGCATAATTTTGGTTCAATAATAAGAAGTGCTTTAGCATTTAATGTTGATGGAATAATTATACCTAAAGATAGAAGTGTTAGTGTTAATGCTACTGTTTTTAAGACAAGTAGTGGAGCAATTAATAATATGAAAATAGTTTTAGTTAATAATCTAGTTGATACAATTAAATATCTAAAGAAAAAAGGTTTTTGGATTTATGCTACTGATATGAATGGCGTTAATTATAAACATGAAAACTACAATATTCCTATAGCTCTTATTATAGGTAATGAGGCAAAAGGAATAAGTAGATTAGCTAAAGAAAATGCAGATATTATAATATCAATACCAATCAATAATAAAATTAATTCTCTAAATGCATCAGTTGCAGCAGGGATAATAATAAACGAAATAGTTAATTCTAGAAAAGAGGGATAATATGAAGTACAAAGAATATAATGATTATGAATTATTATATTATATAGCTGATAACAATGATAAAGCATCTAATATTTTGTATGAAAAATACAAACCTTTAATTGATTTAAAGGTAAGACCTAAATTATCTATCGCAACTATTCGTGGTTTAGAATATAATGATTTAATACAAGAAGGAATGATTGGTTTATCAGAAGCTATAAGAGATTATAAAGAAAGTAAAGATGTATCATTTTATACTTTTGCCTCTTTATGTATCGAACGTCAAATACAATCAGCATTAAAAAAAGCAAGTACAACTAAACATAAATATTTAAATGATTCCCTGTCACTAAATATAGAAACTGATACTGAAAAAGAATTAATAAATATAATAAAAGATGATTTAGAGATACCTTTTGAAGAAAAATTAATTTATAAAGAAGAAGAAGAAGAACTTCTTAAAGATTTAAAAAAAGTATTAACACCCCTTCAATTAAAAGTATATCATTTTAAAATGAAAAACTTGACTAATAAAGAAATAGGTAAAATTTTAAATAAATCAACAAAAGCTATTGAGTGTATAGTTCATAGAATAAGAAAAAAAACAAAAGAAATAATTGACAATAAAGTTTCTGTGTGATAATATTTATATAGAAACACGAAAAAGTGTTTTTATTTTGAAAAAAGGTGTGATAATATGCAGAAAATAATAAAATTTATAGCTGGCGTTAGAAGTGAAGTAGAACATATTAAATGGCCTACTAAAAATGAAATGATAAAGTATTCAATATCAACTATAATATTTATGATTTTCTTTGCAACATATTTTTTAATTATTGATATGATATTCACCTTGCTTAAAGGAGTGTAAGTATTATATGGAAAATGAAAAAAATTGGTATGTTGTAAATACTATATCAGGACATGAATATAAAGTAAAAGAAAAACTAGAAATGCGTATTAATTCTATGGAATTACAAGAGAATATTTTTAGAGTAATTGTTCCAGAACAAAAAGAAATAGAATATAAAGATGGTATAAAGAAAGAAAAAATAAAAAAGATGTTTCCAGGTTATGTTTTAGTTGAAATGGTTATGTCTGATGAAGTATGGTATATTGTAAGAAATACTCAAGGAGTAACAGGATTTATTGGTTCATCTGGTAAGGGAGCAAAACCTATCCCTTTAAAACCAGAAGAAGTAGATAGGATTCTTGGTACTATGGGTATGAGTAGAATTGAACTTGGTAATGACTTACAAATTAAAGATAAGGTAAGATTAATAAATGGTCCTTTTAAAACAATGTTAGGAATTGTTGAAGAAATTGATTTTAAAACACAAAAATTAACATTAACAATAGATTTATTTGGACAAGAAACAAAGATAGAAGCAGAATTATCAGAAATAGAAAAAGTTTAATTAAGTTTTATATTATTTAATATAAAAAATAAGTATTATCAAATTATTGGAGGTGATGATATGGCTAAAAAGATAACTAAAAAGGTTAAAATGCAAATTCGTGCAGGACAGGCAACTGCTGCTCCACCAATTGGTACAATATTAGGACCATTAGGTATTAATCTAGGAGAATTTTGTACTAAATTTAATGATGCTACTAAAGATAAAATGGGTGATGTAATATCAACTGTTGTATCTATTTATGAAGATAGATCATTCGATTTTATGATTAAAACACCACCTACAACATTTTTATTAAAGAAAACTGCTAAAATAAATAAAGGAGGAGCTAAAGGTTCTTTAGAAAAAATAGGTTCTATTACAAAAGAACAATTAAAAAGTATAGCTGAAGTTAAACTTCCTGATTTAAATGCTTATGATATAGAAGGAGCATCTAAAATTATCGAAGGAACAGCATTAAATATGGGCATAGAAATTAAAGAATAAACACTAAAAGTGGGAGTATTTCGTTTGTACCACATAGGAGGAATTATGAAAAGATCAAAAAAATATCTAGAAACAATTAAACTAATAGATAAAACAAAAACTTATGAAGTAAATGAAGCTGTATCAATATTAAAAAAAATAACAACTAATTTTGATGAAACAGTTGATATAGCTATAAATTTAAATCTAGATACCAAAAAAGTTGGAGAACAATTAAGAGGAGCAGTAGTTTTACCTAATGGAATTGGTAAAACAAAAAAAATTCTAGTAATAGCTAAAGGAGAACAAGCTAAAACAGCATTAAGTGCAGGAGCTGATTATGTTGGAGATATTGACTTAATAGAAAAAATTGAAAAAGAAAATTGGTTTGATTTCGATTGTTTAATTGCAACTCCAGATATGATGGCATCATTAGGTAAAATAGGTAAGATATTAGGACCTAAAGGTCTAATGCCTAATCCTAAAACAGGAACAGTAACAATGGATACTAAAAAAGCTATAGAAGATGTTAAAAAAGGACGTATTGAATATAAAACAGATACCTTTGGTAATGTTCATGCTATTATAGGTAAGATATCATTTTTAGATGTTAAATTAGTAGAAAATATTAATTATTTTATAAATGTTATTTTAAAATCAAAACCATCAACAGTAAAAGGAACATATATAAAAAACATTACTATTTCAACAACTATGAGTCCTGGAATAAAATTAAATCAAAATAGTTTTGACAATTAATAAAAATAAATATATAATATTTATTAACGAAGTATTATACCTAAGACAGTAGGGACAATTAGTTTAAATATCCTACCGAGGATTAGAATATATCTTTTTCTTGTCCTTGTCTTAGATTAAGGACTTTTATTATAAGGAGGTAAATATGCCAAGTATTAATAATTTAGAAATAAAAAAAGATATTGTTAGTGAAATAGAAGAAAACATTAAATCATCTCAATCAGTTATATTATTTGATTATCATGGTCTATCAGTAGATGAAATGACAGAACTTAGAAAATTACTTAAAAATAATAGTTCTAATTTAAAAATATATAAAAATACATTAACAAAATTAGCATTTAACAATTTAAATATTGATTTAAATGAACATTTATTGGGACCTAAAGCGATTGCTTTTGGAACTGATACTATTTCACCTATAAAAACGTTAAGTGACTTTGCAAAAAAACATGAAAAATTAGAAATTAAAATAGGATTAGTTGATGGTAATATAACAGATAAAGAAACACTTAAAAAGTTAGCAAGTATACCTTCAAGACAAGGACTATTAACTATGTTAGCAGGTAGTATGATAGCATCTATAAGGGATCTATCTATAGCACTTAATATGTTAAGAGAACAAAAAGAAAATTAATAAGGAGGAATTAAAATGGCAAAATTAACAAAAGAAAGTTTTATTGAAAGCTTAAAAGAAATGACAATTCTTGAAGTAAAAGAATTAGTAGATGCAATGAAAGAAGAATTTGGTGTTGATCCAACTGCTTTAGCAGTGCAAGCACCAGTTCAAACTGATGCTATTAAGGATGAAGAACCAAGTGTTGTTGATGTAATTTTAAAAAGTGCAGGAGCAAACAAAATAGCTGTTATTAAAATTGTTCGTGATGTAACAGGCCTAGGCTTAGGAGAAGCTAAAGCAATTGTTGATAATGGTGGTGCTGTTAAAGAAAAAATTAATAGTGAAGAAGCTAATCAATTAAAAACACAACTAGAAGAAGCTGGAGCCGAAATAGAATTAAAATAAGAAAATGAATAATAAAAAGATGTAGCATTATTATGCTACATCTTTTTAATAATCTTTTGATAAAACCCTTTACTTTTCATATCACCTATGTTAAGATATAAAACAATTAAAAAGGGGTGTTTTATATGGTAGATGATAATGAAAATACAAATTTAACTACTACTCAAGAACCAGATATAATAAAAGAATTATTAACTAATCCAATTAATATTCCTAAAGGATCTATTTCTTTATTAGCTTTAGCTAATATCTTAAAAGAACTAAGAACAGAAATAGATGAAAAGATTTGGAATATAGAAGAATTATTAGGAAAAATATGTTATAATCCACGCTATAATTGGATTAGATCTACAGATGAATATATTTTGTTTACAAATCAATTAGATGTAAGTTTTAAAGTAACTAATGATGGGATAATAGAAAATGAAGGTATTTCAATTGATCAAATTATGAATGCTGCTGGTGATGAACTTCGTGAATTCAAACAATATTATAAAAATAGTTTTTTAATGACACCTAAAATCTTAGATATACCATTAAATAATGGGATAAATATTAGAATATCTATTAATCATTTATCTGTTGATCTTTTTTTAAAAAAAGATGATATTGATATTAGTTATAGTATTAAAAATGAAACATTTAAAAATAATACATCTAATTTTGAAAAAAGGTCTTTAACAAATAATCGTGAACAACATTTATTTGCTAGAATCCCTATACCTATAGATATGTTACCAGCAATTATTCAAGATAGAATAAATGGTAAAGAATTTAATTATTTAGGTTTTGATATTCCACCAATAGAAGATTTTAATGTTAATCCATTACCAACATCTAATTTATCTTTACCAGAAATAAATAATGATAATATTTTTGATATTCCAGAATTAGATATAACTAATCCTCATAATATATCTTATTATGGTGATAAAATATTAAACACTTTAGCAAAAATTATTATAAAAACTTTAGATAAAGCCTCATCAAAATCAATAGAAGAAAATGCTAAAATTGTAGATGAAATGATCCTTTTATTTAATTCTAATGCTAGTCCTAATAATAAAATAAGATTTATTTTAAGAAGAACAAATCCAATAGAAAGTCAATTAATAGATGAAAATATTTTAAAGAAAACATATGATTCTTCTTTGAATGTTAGAGAGTGTTTGTTAAAAGAATTAAAAGATATTATGATTTTAAGTCAAATGTTATCTAAGACATATATTCCTCTTGTTGAAGGTTATAAAGCTAAATTAGAAGAAGCTTTAAATAATCCTGATTTAATATATGAAGATTTAATAAATAAAAGAATAATAGATTTTAAACATAGTATTATAAATGCTAATCAAACAATTATAACCCTTCAAAAAATCATTGATAATCTTGAGAAAGCTATAACAACACAAAAACAAATTACGATAACAATAATACCAACTTTAGGTAATATAGCATTATATCGTAGAGCTTTAATAAATGATGAAGCAACTAAAAAAATAGATAATGCTATTAGTGATATGTATAAATTTTTTAGTGGCTATCTACAAGGTGATAGTAATATTATGAATGAAAATATAGAAAAAATAGAAGGACTACCAGAACAACTAATATCACCCCTTCAATATTTATTACCATCACCAGATTCTAAAGAACAAAAAGAACAACCTAAAGAATCTAAAGAATTAGTTTTAGAGAAAAAAGAAAAAGAAAAAGAATCAGATAAATATATGAAAACAACTATTTTACCTATTGATAAAATGATAGGTGATAAAGCTTTAAATATATTTAAAGTATATGGAGAAGAAGCAGCAGTATCTGATTGGTCAATAGTTAATGGGGTATGGGTAAATATAGGTGGAGCGTTACAAAATAGAAGTGGAGACTATTGGTCGGCTTCGTCGGCTTCTAAATATACTTATAGTGATAGGGATAATTACGTTATTGATAGTATTGGCAAAAAGAACTGGGGCACTCGAGACTCCTTAGACACTGGTGCTCGTCCTGCTTGTCTGATTCCCGATCCATCTTTAATTTTTAAAAAAGTAGTGAGAGAAGAGGATTATTTTAATGATCATATAAAATTAATTGAAGATTATGGTAAAGGTATAGTATTAGTTGAAGATTATAAAGAAGAATATCCAGATATGATAGCAGATGATTATGCTATGACTAAAGAAGAGGAAGATATTTTTAATACAGATCCTGAATTAGGATCTATATGGGAAGATAATTTAAAAGATATGATAAACCAAAAACAAAAAACAAAAAACAAATGATAGGAACGATATTAATTATAATTTACTAGAGAGTGATGATGGTGGAAATTCATAAAAAGATAATTAATATAGATCATCCTTGATGTTTTATATCGATATGTAGATATAAACGCTTATAGCGTTATAATAACTTAAGTGCATAGTTTTTTACTATGAATTAAGGTGGTACCACGATAAATCGTCCTTAAAAATAAGGATGATTTTTTTATTAAATATAAAGGAGACTAAAATGGAATTTAGAGAATTAGAAAAAGGTAAAATAAGTGATATAGAAAGTAATATAAATGATTATTGGAATGAAATAGATATATTAAAGCTTTCTATTGATAATAGAGAAGGAAAGAAAAACTTTGTTTTTTATGATGGACCAGCAACAGCTAATGGAATGCCTGGCATACATCATGTTTTAGCTAAACTACTTAAAGATACTTTTTGTAAATATAAAACCATGAAAGGCTTTAGAGTGGTTAGAAAAGTAGGATGGGATACTCATGGACTTCCTGTTGAAATAGAAGTAGAAAAAGAATTAGGATTAAAAAGTAAATTAGATATAGAAGCATATGGTATTGAAGCATTTAATAAAAAATGTAAGGAATCTGTTTGGAAAAATAAAGATTCATTTACTGAATTAACACATAAAATGGGACAATTTATTGATACTGATAATCCATATATAACATATGATAATAATTATATTGAAACTATTTGGTGGATATTAAAAAAGTTTTTTGATGAAGGATATATTTATGAAGGATATAAAACGCTTCCCTATTGTTATCGCTGTGGAACAGGTTTAGCTTCTCATGAAGTAGCTTTAGGATATCAAGAAGATACAGTTGAATCAGTTTTTGTTACTTTTAAGAAAAAAGATGAAGATATCTACTTTTTAGTATGGACAACAACACCGTGGACTTTAATATCAAATACAGCTTTATGTGTTCATCCTAAAGAAGAATATGTAAAAGTAGAATCAAAAGGATACAAATTTATATTAGCAAAAAAACTTGCTAATACTATTTTGGGTGATGATTATACTATATTAGAAACATATATTGGTAAAGATTTAGAATATATGGAATATGAACAATTATTACCTTTCTTAAAAGTAGATAAAAAAGCTTTTTATGTAACAATCGATAATTATGTAAGTATGACTGATGGAACAGGTATTGTTCATATAGCTCCTGCTTATGGCGAAGATGATAATAATATTGGAAAAAGATATGAATTACCTTTTTTAAATCCAATGGGTGATGATGGTAAATATACAGAAGGTCCATGGAAAGATATGCTTGTTTTTGATGCTGATAGTGAGGTTATAAAATATTTAAAAGAAAAAGATTTATTATTTAAAAAACAAAAAATAGTTCATAATTATCCACATTGTTGGCGATGTTCGACACCACTTTTATATTATTCAAAACCAAGTTGGTATATTGAAATGACTAAATTAAAAGATAAATTAATTGAAAATAATAATGCTGTTAATTGGTATCCCACTTATGTAGGTGAAAAAAGATTTGGTAATTGGTTAGAAAATCTAAATGATTGGGCTATATCAAGAAGTAGATATTGGGGAACACCTTTTCCTATTTGGAAATGTAGTTGTGGTGAGGTTGATGCTATAGGATCAAGAAGTGAATTAATAAAAAGAGCTATAGAAGAAATTGATATGGAAATTGATTTACATCGACCATTTGTTGATGATATACATATTAAATGTCCAAAATGTAATAATGAAATGACAAGAGTAAAAGATGTAATTGATTGTTGGTTTGATTCTGGTGCTATGCCATTTAGTCAATATTTTTATCCTTTTGGTGATAATGATTTATGGGAAAGTCAATATCCAGCTGATTTTATTTGTGAGGGTATTGATCAAACAAGAGGTTGGTTTTATTCTCTTTTAGCTATATCAACTTTTGTAACAGGTAAAAGCCCATATAAAAATGTTTTAGTAAATGACTTACTATTAGATAAAGATGGACAAAAAATGAGTAAATCAAAAGGAAATTCACCTGATCCTTTTAAAATAATTGATGAATATGGTGCTGATGTACTTCGTTGGTATTTACTTTATGTATCACCAGTTTGGATGCCATTAAAATTTGATATTATAGGATTAAAAGAAGTTCAAACAAAATTCTTTAATACTTTAAAAAATACTTATACATTTTTTCAACTTTATGCTAATACTGATAATATAGATCCAAGAGAATTCGTTATAAATGAAAAAGATTTATCAGAAATAGATAGATGGTTATTATCAAAATATAATAGTTTAGTTCGTGATGTTACTGCTTATATGGATTTATATGATTTAAATAAAAGTGTAAAGTTAATAACAGAATTTGTTAGTGAAGATTTATCAAATTGGTATATTAGAAGAAATAGAAGAAGATTTT
>Ga0082212_10008921_pt1 | contig 12999 bp, 13 predicted proteins | sample TergutNt197P3_FD_71548 | JGI IMG/M metagenome (GOLD analysis project Ga0082212, IMG submission 71548) | Neocapritermes taracua P3 segment gut microbial communities from Petit-Saut dam, French Guiana - Nt197 P3 | ecosystem: Host-associated > Arthropoda: Insects > Digestive system > Gut ... | reverse complement strand
TATCCTGATCTCAGCTAAAAACAGAGTCATATTTACGAGGATATTTTGCGTTTGTCAAGGCAGACGACGAAGGCGGGCTGGTTGCCCGACAAGGAGGATAACGCAGACAGACGGAAAATAGACCGTAAAGATGGCTCTGTTTTTAGTTGAGATTAGGATAAATATGCACCCAGTGTTGGCAGGGGCGTAGATTTTCGAGATTTTCAAAGTGACCTATTTTCGAGGTGTCCATAGGCGAGCCATGTTTAATAATGCTACCCCTTCCCACAAATTGCTGATGCTGGTATAATAATGCCTGAAGATTGGAAACATTCCGGTTATTTGTTAGAAGGTGGCATCAGAACACTTTGCAACGCGTTTCTTCGCATTTCTTCCGCATAAGATAAAATCTGCTTGGAACACTAAAGGAATGATGAGCTCTGATAAATCTTATATGTCGTATTCCGATGTCCTGGAGCAAATGGCTTCCCGTATTTCTGCCCTGAGGGAGCAGCAGGAGCAGGCGCAGCAGGAGGAGCAGACGCAGGAGCAGACGCAGGAGCAGACGCAGGCGCAGGCGCAGGAGCAGGCGCAGGCGCAGGCGCAGGAGCAAGCGCAAGAAGGGAACCATGTCCCGAATGCGCAAAGAACAGATCGGCAGCCGCTTGAGGAGGAGCTTCTGAATGATTTGATGCAGGATGTCCGGCAGTATGACGATGATTGGTTTGAGATGCTGGCGGTGGAAGACATGAAGATGTTTTTGGATGGGTGTTACATAGAAATAAAGGAAGGGGATGGAGTATGAACAAGCTGAGAATGGATGAGGTGGATGTCCAAGGTAAGCGGGTGTTGGTGCGGGTGGATTTCAATGTGCCGATGAATGAGGCGGGTGATATTACTGACGATACGCGCATTCGGGCAGCGCTGCCTTCTGTGGAGTATTTGATCGCCCAGGGGGCGAAGGTGATTCTGGCGTCTCATCTGGGTCGGCCGAAAGGCAAGGTGAACGCGAAGTATTCTTTGACGCCGGTGGCCCAGAGGCTTAGCGAATTGCTCAATCGTCCGGTGGCTATGGCCAAGGATTGTGTCGGCGAGGACGTCAGACAGCAAGCCCACCGCTTGCGTGACGGGGATGTTCTTTTGTTGGAAAATTTAAGGTTCCATCCTCAGGAGGAGGAGAATGACCGGGAGTTTGCTGTGGGGTTGGCTAAACTGGCGGAGATTTTTGTAAATGATGCTTTTGGAACGGCCCATCGGGCACATGCTTCGACGGCGGGGGTGGCTTCGTATATTCCGGCGGTGGCGGGGTTCTTGATGAGCCGCGAGGTTGATATCATGGGGCGGGCGCTGGAGAACCCGGAGCGGCCTTTTGCGGCGGTTATTGGCGGCGCTAAGGTCAGTGATAAGATCGATGTAATCCGTAGTCTTTTGTCAAAAGTGGATACGTTGATTGTGGGTGGCGGCATGGCCAATACTTTTTTGCGGGCCCAGGGCTATGATGTGGGCAAGTCTCTTTGTGAGACGGAAAAAACCGATTTGGCGCGGGAGCTTCTTGAGCTGGCCGGGCAAAACGATGTGAGGTTTCTGTTGCCGGAGGATGTGGTGGTGGCGAAGGTTTTTGACAATGACGCTCCCTCAAGGGTTGTGACGGTGAGCGGGATTGAGGCGGATGACCAGGCTCTGGATATTGGGCCTGCCAGTGTGGCGGTTTTTGCCGGGGTATTGGCGGAGGCGCGTACGGTTATCTGGAACGGCCCCATGGGTGTGTTTGAGATGCCGAGCTTTGCCAACGGCACACGGGAGATTGCCAAGGCTGTCGCCAAGTGTGCCGGTGTGAGCATTGTCGGCGGAGGGGATTCGGTTGCGGCTGTCGAAGGCATGGGCCTGGCGTCTGCCATGACACATATTTCGACAGGAGGCGGCGCCTCGTTGGAGTTCCTGGAAGGGAAGGTGCTGCCGGGGGTTGCGGTGTTACAATCAAGGGACAGTTGACTATTCAAAGGACTGGGAAAGCAGGGAAGCCGGCTTTAGAACATCGAACATCGAATATCGACAATTGAGAAGGGGGATCTGTTGTGGAGAGAAAACCGTTAATTGCCGGCAATTGGAAGATGCATAAGACTTTGGCGGATGCCAGGGAGTTTGCCGGGGCGTTTGCCGCCGGACCGGATGAGTGGCCGGGTGTGGATGTGGTTGTTTGCCCGCCTTTTACGGCGTTGGCTGCGCTGCAGGAGGCCTTTGAGGGCAGCGCGGTAATGTTGGGTGCCCAAGATATGTTTTATGAGAAGCAGGGGGCTTATACGGGCGAGATTTCGGGGAGTATGTTGCAGGATTTGTCTTGCCGGTTTGTTATCGTCGGCCATTCGGAGCGGCGGGAATTTATTCGGGAGATGGATGAGTTTATTGGGTTGAAAGTGCATGCGGCTCTGATCCAGGGGCTGACGCCTATTCTCTGTGTGGGTGAGAATTTAAAGCAGCGGGAACAGGGTAAGGCTTTGGGGTTTGTGCGGGGCCAAGTGGAGAAGGCTCTCGTGGATCTGAGTTCGGCGGAGATGGGAGGGGTTGTGATCGCCTATGAACCCATCTGGGCGATTGGAACGGGCAAAACCGCCACCAGCGAGGAAGCGGAAAGAATGTGTCAGGCGATCCGGATGACGGTGGCCGGCATGGCGGGGGGTGTCGCCCAGGAGATGCGTATTCTTTATGGCGGCAGTGTCAATAAGGAGAATATTGCCGAGTTGATGCGGGAGCCTAATATTGACGGCGCGCTGGTGGGTGGCGCAAGTCTGAAGGCTGCGGAGTTCAGAGGGATAATCGAACAAGCGAGGTGAAAGCATGGCCGGTACGATGCATGATCCGGGACAGGGCGGTTCCCCGGCGCGGAGCGCTCCGGCTCCTTTGGTTCTGACCATTTTTGATGGTATGGGGTACAGCGCCGATCAAGAGGGTAACGCGGTTCAGGCTGCGTGTATGCCCTGTTTGGATCGTCTGGTAGGAGAGTATCCCAAGACGTTGCTTAAGGCTTCGGGACGAGCTGTCGGGCTGCCGGAAGGGCAGATGGGCAATTCGGAAGTGGGACATTTGAATATGGGAGCCGGTCGTATTGTTTACCAAGAGTTGACAAGAATTACGAAGGCAATTGAGGATAAGGTGTTTTTTCGCAACGCTGTGCTGCTGAAAGCGATGCGGGAAACCGGCGACGGCGCGTTGCATTTGCTGGGGTTGATTTCGGATGGCGGCGTTCATTCTCACATTGAACATGTGTTTGCGTTATTGGAGATGGCTGTAGCGGAGGGCGTGGAGGACGTTTTCGTCCATGTGCTGCTGGACGGGCGTGATGTGCTGCCTCAAAGCGCGAAGACTTTCATCATTCGACTGGAACAAAAGATGGCGGAGCTGGGCCGGGGCAAGATTGCTACGGTTTGTGGCCGCTATTATGCTATGGATCGGGATAAGCGTTGGGATCGTGTGGAGAAGGCTTATCTGGCGTTGGCGGAAGGGGAGGGCCTTGTGGCTCCGTCGGCCTTGGCGGCGGTGGAGAAGTCTTATGATTTGAAGGTTAGTGATGAATTTGTGGAGCCGACTGTGGTGGTTGACAGTGATGGTAAACCGGTGGCGGCTATTGATGACGGCGATACGGTGATTTTTTTTAATTTCCGGGCTGATCGGGCCCGGGAGCTGACGCGGGCGTTTACGGATGAGAATTTTGTTGGGTTTGAGATAGAGCGGCAGCCTCAGATTAATTTTGTTTGTTTGACCCAGTATGACGCTATGTTGTCTTGTCCGGTGGCTTTTCCGCCGCAGAATCTTGAGAATACTTTGGGTCGGGTGTTGGCGGATAATGGAGTGAAGCAACTGCGGATCGCTGAGACGGAGAAATACGCCCATGTGACGTTCTTTTTCAACGGGGGCGTTGAGGAGCCGGATGATTTCGAGGAGCGGTGTCTGATTCCTTCGCCGGCGGTGGCGACCTATAATCTGAAGCCGGAGATGAGCGCCTGTGAGGTTACGGATGAGGTGTTAAAGAGGTTGGCGGAGGGCGATTATGGCGTGGTTATTTTGAATTTTGCCAATCCGGATATGGTGGGGCACACGGGGTTCTTTCAGGCTGCGGTGGAGGCTATGGAGGTTGTGGACGGTTGTTTGGAGCGTATTGCTCAGGCTGTGGAGGTCCGGGGTGGGACGCTGATTGTGACGGCGGATCACGGCAACGCGGAACGGATGTATGACGAGGAGGCGGAGGCCGCTTATACGGCCCATACGTCGAATAAGGTGCCCTTTGTGCTGGCGGATTCTTTCTATAAAGGGAGAGAGCTGCGCAGCGGCGGGTCGTTGGCGGATATCGCGCCGACGGTGCTGGATATTCTGGGGATTGAGATTCCCGCGGAGATGACAGGGAAGTCGCTGTTGGCTTCGAAGCAATTGGCAGTGGGACAGCAGTATCAGGTAAGCCATAACAACGAGTTGATACTTGATACTTGACAGTGGACAGTTGGAGAGGAATGGGGGCCTGTCTGGTTTTATTGGATTCGTATTGGTTAACTGTCTTTTGTGAATTAAAAAAAGAGGGGATGTGCACGTTATGAGTTATATTGAGCAGGTCTTGGCTAGAGAAATTCTTGATTCCCGGGGAAATCCCACTGTTGAGGTAGAGGTTTGGCTTGAGGATGGGTCTCTGGGCCGGGCGGCGGTTCCTTCAGGGGCGTCGACGGGGGCTTTCGAGGTGGTGGAGCTGCGGGATGGTGATGCCGGCCGGTATCTGGGCAAAGGCGTTCTAAAGGCGGTGGAAAATGTTCATGATGTTATCGCGCCCGAGCTGGAAGGGATGAATGTTTTTGATCAACCGGGGTTGGATCGGATTTTGCTGGATTTAGACGGGACGCCTAATAAGCATAAGCTCGGCGCCAACGCTATGCTGGGGGTGTCTTTGGCGGCGGCGGCGGCAGCAGCGGAGTCTCTTGGGGTCCATTTGTATCAGTACATTGGGGGTTGCAACGCTAAGGAGCTGCCTGTGCCGATGATGAATATTTTGAATGGCGGTCAGCACGCCGATAACAATGTGGATATTCAGGAGTTCATGGTTATGCCTGTGGGGGCGAAGGGTTTCCGCGAGGCGCTGCGCATGGGGGCGGAGATTTACCATCATTTGAAGGCTGTGTTGAAGGGTAAGGGTTTGAGTACGGCCATCGGTGATGAGGGCGGGTTCGCGCCGAATCTGAAGTCCAACAGCGAGGCGCTGGATGTTATTGTGGAAGCGATCCGGAAGGCGGGTTATAAGCCGGGTGAGGATGTTGTGCTGGCTCTCGATGTGGCCGCGACGGAGATGTTTGAGAATGGAGTTTATAAGCTGGCGGGGGAAGGGTTGACCAAGGCCCCGGCGGAGATGATTGCTTATTATGAGAGTTTGATTGGGGCGTACCCGATTGTGTCGATTGAGGATGGATTGGCTGAGGATGATTGGCAGAATTGGGCAGAGATGACCAAACGGCTGGGTGGTAAGGTTCAGTTGGTGGGGGATGATTTGTTTGTGACAAATCCGGCGCGGTTGGCTCAAGGGATCGCCCAGGGATGCGCCAATTCGATTTTGGTTAAGGTGAATCAGATTGGGACGCTGACGGAGACGCTGGATGCCATTGAGCTGGCTAAGCGCAACGGGTATACGACAGTGATTTCTCATCGTTCCGGGGAGACGGAGGATACCACGTTGGCTCATGTGGCCGTGGCTGTGAACGCGGGGCAGGTAAAGACCGGGGCGCCGGCGCGGACGGATCGGGTGGCGAAGTATAATGAGTTATTGCGGATTGAAGAGGAACTGGGGGATTCGGCTGTGTTTAGCCCCCGAGACTCTTTGAGGTTGGGGTAAAATATGTTTCCAGATTAAATAGAACATATATAGGGATATGGGATATTCAAAAGAGGCCCATCTTTGCGCAATTAGCCAATGACGTACGGACGTTGGAGGATGGTAGCGTTCCCGGTAAACCTTCAGGCTTCTGGCTTTGAGGTTTTCACTGGCGTTCACTTCGACGGGATAAACATGCCTGTTAACGGCAAAAACGAAATCGTCCTCCGCCGTGCCTTCGGATGTCCAATAATATACACTGAGAATGAATTCGGTTAATATGCGTTCACCGTTAGCCAGGAGAAATTTATGGGTTGCAGCATCAAAAAATCCACTTTGCCCACAGGAAAGGAGGCACCTTTATGCACGGCGACGCCCGCCAGTGACGCTGGATGATGAATCTTTTGTCCATGCTATCTTGAGCCTGATGGAGAAAAGGAGGAATTGAGTAATTATATGTCAAATCGACTATACATATTATCTTGAACCAACGGCGAACCTTCAGCAAGGAACTTTGTATGTCGGCGTGTATTGGGTTCAATGGCATCTGAACTATCGAGGTTATGGTCTGGCTGTAGATGGAGTCTTTGGGTCAATAACAAATACTCAAGTGTGTAGTTTCCAGCAGGCCAACAATCTCCAGGTCGATGGGATCGTTGGCCCCTTAACAAGGTCAAAGCTGAAAATCACTTCGTTCACATTTTAATATGAGCAAAACAAGAGAAGGTTTGTGAAGTCTATTCAAAAGGAACAGGAGGGAAATATCATGCAAAAGAAAATTCTTATTGGGATCGCCATAGCCATCGTTTGCTTCGGAGGTTTTTTCGCTTACAGCAAATACGATGCTCAGCAACAATATCGTTATAATATCTCAACAAACGATAAATCTGTAGGCCAAAACGCGTTGAGAGAGTGGATGAGCTTCGCACCTGTTGCGTCATTTGACGATTTGCTGGATTATGCAGATATAGTCGTAGAAGGAGAGGTCATATCGGAGGGTGTACCGGCTTATGATGGCTATCCAAAAGTACAGGGGGCACCGGATGACCATGAATTAAATCGTAAAGAGAGAGATGTTGCGGTAACCTTGACCCAATTCAGAGTCAATAAAGTGTTGTTTGGCGAAGTAGATACTGAGATTATCACTGTCTATCAATTCGGGCCTCCCAATACGGATATGGGGGAAATCAAAATTAAACAGGGTCAAAAGCTGATTTGTTTCTTGCGAAAAGTTGAGGACGAAGAAAGTCCGTTTAAAGAAACTTACCCGTCTGTCAGTTGGGAGAATGGCTTCTATGATATCTCAAACGAAAACAGCGCGATGGCCTTCTCAAATGTGAATGGCCTTTGCCGATTTGATCATAAGCCGGCCAGCGCATTATCCAAAGAAATAGAGAATGCGGTAAAAAGAAGGGAAAAAGCCTTTAAGGAATGAGCCATGAATCATCAGAAGCGGCAAACGGACAAAAATGAATTGGGGAATTTAAAGATAATGAAAAAATTACGCGCGAAGATCATTGTGACAGCAACACTAGTCTTATGCTTGGCATTAACCGGCTTGGGTACGGCTTACGCGACAAAAATGTTCGGACTCAAGGATCAAATCATGGGAGATAAATCTCAGATAACCATTCTGGTTCCTGTCGAAAACGGTACATTTGTTGAAACCCTTATTCCCTCCGACACAATCAGCCTGCAGGGATACGCGGAGAGCAAAGAATATCAAGCCGCATCGGAATGGAATACCTTTTTGGATCAAAATCTGACGAGGTTGGTGAGCAAAGTGGGCAACGGACCAACCGGGCTGGAGGAGAAGTATGCCGGGTATAGCGTGTACACGCAGGAAATGGCGGATAAGCTGGAAGCGGTCACCGCTAAATACGGGCTGAAGCTGCATACCTCGATCCGGCATTTTTATGACGAAAAGGAACTCTCCCAGGTGGCCGGCAAGGATATCTTTCTGGGGGAAACCAACAAAGTGGAAGGCGGCTATATCTATGATGACGGCACTTTTCGATATGACGGCGGCGCCCGTCTGAGCAACGGCATCTCCTTCGCTTATCAGCTGGGATACTGTCGAAAGGGTGTTTTTGACGCGGTGTATTTGAACATTGGTAATGCGAATGATTATAAAGAATGGAGTTATAAGACTACCGGCGGCGTTGTTGTGACCCTCGCTGTTGGCCCACACTCATCATTGGTGATCGCCAATCTAGACAAGGCCTTTGTAACTATTAACGTGTTGCCGGAGATTTCTGCCGACTTTGAACCTCAAACAGGCTATAAGATTTCGGAAGCCGACCTGGAGACATTTGCCGATTCCATCGATTTTTCGAAGCTGGATTAATCTGTTGGGCAAGACATAAAGGCTGCCCCAAACCGCAAAAACAGTTGCGGGGCAGCCTCTTGCTTTTTGGAATTCTAATCAGAAGCTATGGCCGGACATCCAACAGTTTTTGTTTGAGTTCTCCCTCGATCCGGACGAGTTCGGTTTCCGCGGCTTGGCGTTTCTGGCGGCCGTCCTGATGAATGCGCATGACTTCGTCCAATGTCGCGATCAGATTCTGGTTGGTCAGCTGCAGGGTTTCGATTTCCACGATGCCGCGTTCGGATTCTTTCGCGGTTTCGATGGTGGCCGTTTTCAGGGTTTCGGAGTTTTTGCGCAGCAACTCGTTGGTCATATCCGTGACCTCGCGCTGGGCTTTGGCGGCCTGCAGGGAATGGGACAGGCCTAAGGCGAGCACGATTTGGCTTTTCCATAGGGGTATGGTGTTGACAAGAGTGGATTGGATTTTTTCGCTCATGAGCGTGTCGTTGCTTTGAATGAGACGGATTTGCGGGGCCATCTGGATTGAGATGACACGGGTGAGTTCCAGGTCGTGAAGTTTTTTGGCAAAACGGTCGCAGAGGCTTGCCAGATCGGCCGCGGCTTGGGCATCTTCCTGCAAACCGCTTTTTTGCGCCTTTTCCCGCAGGGCCGGCACTTCTATGGTTTCAACTTCGGCCAGCTTTTTTTTGCCGGCCAAGATGTACATGGTGAGCTCTTTGAAGTACAGCACGTTTTGGTCGTAGAGTTTGTCCAGCATGGCTATATCCTTCATCAGAATGAGCTGATGTTTTTCCAACGAGGAGACGATGGCCCCGACATTGGTTTCCACCTTGGCGTATTGGGCTTTGACGGCGGTCATTTTGTTGGCGGATTTCTTGAACAGACCCTGCAAGCCGCGTTTATCCTGTTCGGAAACGTCAAAGCTTTTGAGTTGAGTGACCAAATCGGACAGCATTTTCCCGACTTCGCCTAAATCCTTGGAGCGGACATTGTTCAAGGCGCTTTCAGAAAACCCTGACATTTTTCGCTGGGCGCCGGCGCCGTATTGCAGGATGATGCCGGAATCTTTGAGGTTGATTTTTTCGGCGAACTCATCGACTTGCTTTTGCTCTTCAGGTGTAAGGTTGGCCCTTTCGGCGAGGGTCACGGTTGGAGTCTCGGGGATGACGGTGAGTTCGGACACTGTTTCGAGCTCGGCAGCGGATTCCAACTTAGCGTCCAGTTCCGGTTCTGCTAAAGACAGTTCAATGGTTTTGGTGGTCATTATGTTTTACCCCTTTGCGAATATCGAATTTTTCGTCTGTAAGGCCTTCCTGGGCCAGCATGGTCTGCAAGACGGTTATATCTGTGCTTATGTCCAGAGCGTCTTCTTCTGTCAATCTGTCCAGCAGATTGCGAAAAGCTTCGTCAATGCTGTCCAGAGCGCTTTCGATTTCCCGCTGCGCCTGCCGGGCGTTTGGGGCGTCCGTTTTATCAAATTCGAGGTATTTGTCTGTCAGTTTTATGGTTGTGGGGAGATAGTAGTCCACAAATTTCCGCGTACCGGGCAGCTTTTCGGGATGAGCTTCCACATAGGCAAAGATTTTCCCGGTGCTGTCTTCTAGTTTTCTCAGTCTTTCCTTTGCGGAGGGGTTGGATATTTCGTCACAGCATTGACGGATTCTTTGCAAGGCCCCTGTTCCTTCGTCTTTGAATTTTTTCAGTTCGGCCAGCTCTGTGCCGTCCATTCGTGTAAGCAGTTCTTGTTCGGCGGCGATGGTATCACGGTGCCGGCGCTCAAGTTCAAGATATTGTTTGTAGGCCTCGGCGCCGTATATCAGGCATGTTTCTTGTGTGTCCAGGTGAACGTTGGACAGCATGTTTTGACTTATAGCCAGGCGGACGTCTTTTTTGATTTTTTCAGGAGGCAGACCGACTATCCCTGTGATCTCATCTAAACGGCGGACGTTTTTTGCCTGCATAAGGGCATGAAGCCGCCGGACGCGCAGAGCGAGGCGGCGTTTTCGCGTTCCTGACAGCAAAAGCCATAGAAAAGGCAAATCAAGAACCAGCAACGTTAGAAATGTGATCAAAGACCAGGGCCAACCGGTGAAGAGTGTGATAAGTCCCATGACGACAGTGCTAAGGCCAAACAAAGATAATCCGATGGTTCCAAAGGTCAGCTTCGCCATCCCTTCCCATTTGCTGGGAACGCTTTTGGGGCCGGGGACAGAAGGGGGGGAGAAGATAGGCGCTGTGGGTGTTGAGAAGGCAGAGGGCGCAGAAGGTTGTGAAGGCGGTGTGTTATGTTCTTTGTTGTACTGAGGAAAGCTGCCCTTAAAGCTGTCTTTGAGGGTGTTCCCAAAATCTTTGAGGGCTGTGACCTCTTTCTCAACGCCTTTTAAGTTCTTAAGAAGACTGCGGAGAGCTTCTTTGTCATAACCACTCTTCTCGTTCATGCGCCGCTTCCTTCCACTTGGTTCCGGATAAGGCTTTCTTTATAATTATACTTTATTCAACATGAAATAACAACATGCATGGACAATGGACAATGGACAATGGACAATGAGGAACCGTAACGCTTGCGAAGGCGTTTGTGGAGCTTGTGGAGGCGGTTTTACCCCTGGAAGAGAATGGGTGTTTTGCTGGCGGAGTTATTTTGTTATAATAGAACCTGGTATTGATTTTTTAAAGGGGGATTCGCAATGGATAAGGCTATGGAAGAAGCATTGGGTAATGTCAGAATTGCCGATGAAGTGGTTGAAGTGATTTCTGGGATGGCGGCTTCGCAGATTGAGGGTGTTGTGTCCCTGGGCAACGGCGGTGCGGTTTCTGATATCGCCAACATATTCACCCGGGGATCCCGCAAGGGGATCAAAGTGGAGATTCATGAGAGCGAGGCCAAAATCGATCTGTATTTAACGGTTAAGTTTGGCTCGACCATTCCCAAGATCGCCGGGTTGGTTCAGGAGGCGGTTAAGGAGAATGTTGAGAATATGACGGGTCTGACCGTGGCGGAAATCAATATTCATATTCAAGGGGTTGCCTTCAAAGATGATGTTATTGTGGCGGAGCAAGATGATGATGAGGAGTAAGAAGAAGGGCAATGGGTGAGGCAAGCTGATGAGCAGGCGAGCGGCCAGGGAAGCTGCGCTGCAAATTTTATATAAAGCCGATGTCGCGGGCCGGGATATTGATGCTGAGCGCGAACTGGCCTATTGGCTGGAGGAGTTGGCTGCCGACGGAGGCGAACGAGAATCCGAGAAGTCGCCCTTACTCCGCTTGGCCGACGAGGACAGTGAGGCTGCTAAAAACACCCGGAATGAAGTGTTGACCGGCAAAAGTCTTGCCTTCGCTCTGGATCTTATTCATGGAACGTTGGCACATCGTGATGAGCTCGATGAAAAAATCAATGCCATGGCGCGGGAATGGGATTTGGAACGCATGGATTTCGTAGATCGAAATCTCATGCGGCTGGCTCTTTTTGAAATGTTTTTTTGTCCGGAAATTCCCCAGCGGGTCAGTGTTAATGAAGCTGTTGAGCTTGCCAAAACCTTTTGCGGCGACGAATCAGCCAAGTTTGTTAACGGAATTTTGGATCGTTTTATCGCGGAAGAAGAAAGGCAGTGAATCTGTAAAGAAGGTCTTATCATGTATTTGGGGATCGATACAAGCGCCTACACGACTTCGGCGGCGTTGATGGAGGCTTCTCAGTGTGTTTGGGAGAAACGGCGGCTGCTTGAGGTTCCAATGGGAGAACATGGCTTGGCGCAATCGCGGAGTTTTTTTCAGCATACGGTGCATTTTCCTGAGGTTTTGGAGGACGTGCCTGCCGATTGTTGGCCCCGGATCAAGGGAATTGGTGTGAGTGCGGCGCCCCGACCGGTTCAGGGATCATATATGCCCGTGTTCCGTGTTGGCGTGAGTTTGGCGCGAGTGTTGTCGAGCGCGCTGAGAGTTCCTTTGGTGGAAACGAGTCACCAGGAGGGGCATATTGCGGCGGGCCTTTGGTCAGCCGGACTGGGGTTCGATAAAGGGGAGAAGTTTTTGGCGTTTCATGTTTCCGGTGGCACCACGGAGCTTTTACGGGTGACGGTTGATGGAGCCGAAGGGTTCAAAGCTGAGATTGTTGGCTGGTCGGAGGATTTGCACGCCGGGCAGTTCATTGATCGCGTGGGGGTAAGCTTGGGGTTACCGTTTCCCGCGGGCCCCCATTTGGCGAAGCTGAGTGAGCAGGGTTCGCGTGAGGCAGAGAGTCTTTTGCCGTCAGCGGTAAAGAAGGGCGTGTCTGCCGCAACTGTCCATACCGATACAACAGAGTCAACCGGCGGAACGAGATGTGCTGAGGCAGCTGTATCTGGTGTAACGGTTAGTTTTTCCGGAGTGGAAAGCGCCGCACAAAGGTTGATTCAGAAGCAAGCCTCGCCGGCGAATGTGGCGCGGGCCGTTGAAGGGTGCTGCTTGCGGTCTTTTGCCAAAATGATTGATTATGCTGTTCGTGAGACGAAACTGGATACTGTACTTATGATTGGCGGTGTGGCTGCCAACGGGTTTTTGCGCGCCCGTCTGCCGCTTTGTGTGTCGCAGGCGCGGTTTTTTTGGGCGGAGGCTTCCTGGAGTTCGGATAGCGCGGGTGGGGTGGCGCTGATTGCGCAAAGGCAATTGACAATGGGCAATGGACAATGAGAGGGTGTTACAGATCAGACCCCAGCCGGAGGGGCGGGAGGGGGCGGTGCGGCACAGGGCGGAGGGCGGGCGGGGCGTGAGGCGCGTCCGCCAAGCCGTGCTCCGTGTCGGCGCATCTCTATGGCATCTGCGCAGAGAGCGCAAAAGTGTGTCCTGAAGTGAGTTTCGCACCGAAAGGAGGGAA
>Ga0082212_10008920_pt1 | contig 13000 bp, 7 predicted proteins | sample TergutNt197P3_FD_71548 | JGI IMG/M metagenome (GOLD analysis project Ga0082212, IMG submission 71548) | Neocapritermes taracua P3 segment gut microbial communities from Petit-Saut dam, French Guiana - Nt197 P3 | ecosystem: Host-associated > Arthropoda: Insects > Digestive system > Gut ... | reverse complement strand
CCGCTTCAACTCCCGTATACATTCTTCTGAAAACCCTTTGCGCCGCAGTCCAACCGCGTTTATATCGTAAATTCCGGCTTCGCTGCGAGCGCCGACCGTTTTTATAAAAGGCAGGGCGTCGCGTGTGACGACTGAAAACCCGCCTATGAAGGCGTGCGGGCCTACACGGCAGAACTGGTGTACCGCCGAAAAAGCGCCAACAGTCGCGTGATCTCCAATCGTAACGTGCCCGGCCAAAGTAGCGGCGTTGGCCATAATAACGTTATCGCCCACCGTGCAGTCATGGGCTATGTGAGCGGATGCCATTACAAAATTATTGTTTCCTATAACGGTTTCGCCGTGTCCGCCCGGCGTGCCGCGATGCAGGGTGACGAACTCACGGAATACATTGTCGCTGCCGATGCGCAAAAATGTATTTTCGCCGTTATATTTGAGATCCTGCGGATCCGCTCCGATCGACGCGTAACTGTAAAAGCGGCAGCGTTCACCTATCGTAGTCCAGCCGTAAACATGAACGTAAGGATCAAGCACCGCGCCCGCGCCTATGGATGTTTCCGGGCCGATTACGCAGTAAGGCCCCACGGAAGCCGTCGGGTCAATATCGCAGGATGAATCTATTATTGCGGTAGGGTGCAGGGGCATTTTATTTTCACACGGAATTGGAAATTCCAGGACGATCGACCACGGAACATGAAAGCTCTCCCTCGACCGCCACATCGCCGTCAACCAGCGCCCGGCCTTTCATCTTGAAATAGCGGCGATTGCGCTGACGCATTAGTCTGACCTCTATGCGCAGTTGATCGCCGGGAACAACGGGCCGCCGGAAGCGGCAGCGGTCAATGCCCGAAAAATAAACCAGTTGGTTTTTCCTATCGGCGTATCCGTGGAAAAGAAGCGCGGCACCGACCTGCGCCATGGCTTCCACCAGCAGCGCGCCCGGCATGACCGGGTGATCGGGGAAATGCCCCTGAAAAAACGGCTCGCCGATAGAGACATTTTTTATCCCGACCATAAAGGTTTTGCCGTCTGTTTCCAGAATGCGGTCAACCAGGAGAAATGGATACCGATGAGGCAGAATTTCCTGAATATCCATGGTTTTTTGATAGGATTTCCGGCGCTGATTTTTGATTATTCGCTTTGCGAATAATCAAAAATCAGCGCCGGAAATCAATCGTTTAGGGCTTTTTTGCTGCGGCCGGCATTGTCGGCGCGCCGGCCGGGTAAGCCTGGTTGTACGCTTTGATGACGTCTTCAGTTACATTCAACGCGGGATTCACCCAGGCGTCTCTCTGAGGGTCGAAAATTGTGATGGCGTCAAGTCCCTTCTCGATGGCCACTTTTTCAATGACGGGACCGATTTTTCCTGAAATAGTGGTAATCATGCGCTGCTGCCGGCTGTCGATTTCCCGCTGAGTGTCTTCCACGAATCTCTGCAGCGTGATTTCATCGCCGCGCACTTTTTCTTCAAGATCCATAAGGGCTTCGTCCGTCAGCTTTGAAGCCTGCACTTCAAGCCTTGCACGCTGATCTTCCAATTCCCGCAACCTGACGTCGCGCTCATTTTCTTTCGTTTCAACAAATTTCTGGATGTCGTTAATAATTCTAACGCCTTCGTCGCAGGACCTGATTGCCTGTTCGACATTCAGCCAGCCGATTTTGACTGTGGGCGCGTGGACAGCCTGATCCGCCGTCTGGGCAATACCGGCAGCCGGCAACATCAGGGCAACGACAAGAGTAGCCAATAAAAGGTGTTTCATTAAATCTGTTCTCCTTAAAGATCCGCCAGGTTATCCGGCGTAAAATATTTTGATCCGGTGCTCCGTAAAGTTTGAATTTTTTGATGGTTCCCTTATAAGGAACCATCAAAAAATTCAAACTTTACGGAGCACTAAAAGCTTCTTCCCACGGTGAATTTTACGTCCTTTTTAGGTTCATTCAGCGTATATGTCGCTCCATTCGGAGTTGTGATTGAACCGGAGAGGCGCTGCGGGTTATAAGCGAAAATCAGCCGGAACGGCGCATTCACGATCGGAAGCGTAAACTGAAACTCCACGCCGGTGGAACCGCGGAACTTGTTGTTTGTGCCGTCGACGATATCAGTACTGCTGGCGCCAAAATCACCCAGCGAACTTTTTCGCATGGCCCTCGTGATTCCGATGTCGTAAAAAGCGGCCATTGCGAGCGGGCCGGCGATCGGGATGCGGTATTCGAAATTAAAAACGCCCACGCTGTCCCCGCCCACGGCAAATGGCGAGGATTCCAGAGTCTGAGGCAGGCCCGTTTTAGGATCAATGATTGGATTTCCGTAAAAGTCAAACTGCCTGGTTGAGGTAACCGCTATTGGACTTATGGAGCGTATGTCGAATCCCCGTATTGTATTTTCGCCGCCGATAAAGAAACGGTCAAAGAAAGGAACCACCGATTTGCCGTATGACTGAATGTACTGCAACTGCAGGTTGAACGCGAAAACATTCCGTCCGCTGCTTATCCACCTGTCCGTTATAAAATGCCGGTATTCCATTAAAGGGCGAATCATGTTGAAATCGCCGCCGAGAACTCCGCCTGCTATGGATGTCGACAGCATCAGGCTTGTTCCACGCGTGGCGTTGAAATAGCTATTGGTAGAGTTATAGTTGGCTGTCGGCGTGATTTCGCTGCGCGTGATACCGGAAAGAGCATCCCTCGAGTCGCCTGAAGTGAAGCCGACGAACTGACCCAGAGCAAAGGATTCAAACCCAGGAGCGATTTTGCTTACGCCGATCTTCTGATAAGTATAGCTTCCGCCGACGCTCCATAGAGACCTGTTGATCCGCCGGCTCGTATTAAGCGTGACGCCGGTTGTACGCTGCGTGAAAAGTTCGGTCGCCCTGCCTTCGTAGTCGGTCAGGCCGAATGTGCTGTAAGTGTCATAGCGATACCGGGTGTTGAAAAACTGGACTCCCATGTTCCAGCGGGTATCGAGCAAATGGGGCTCGGCGAAACTTATAATGTAGTTTGTCTGCCGGGTTCCGCCCATAATGCTGACGTCAATGGTTTCGCCCCGGCCGAGGAAGTTGTTGGTCGAATAATTGGCCCCTATGAAACTTCCGGAAATGCCGCTGACGCCGCCGGAAAAGCTGATTGACTGCTGGCTTTTTTCCTTTACCGTTATGTCGACATCCACCATGCCGGTTTTTTCATCCGGTTTCACCGTGTAATCTTTTTCTTCGATCTGCTCGAAATACCCCAACTGGTTCAGCCCCAGTATTGAGCGCTCCAACGCCATGCTGCTGAAAACCGCCCCTTCTTCCAGAAAAAATTCACGGCGCATAACCTTGTCGCGCGTCTTGGTGTTTCCGAGAAAATTTATGCGATTGACCAGAAACCGTTTGTCCGGCTGCATGGTAAGCGTCAGGTTGATTATTTTGTTTTTCGGGTCGGGATCCGGAACCATTTCCGGCAGATATGAAAAATTGATATAGCCCATATTTCCGTAAAGCTTTTTGAATTCCTCCAGCGTGTCTCTGACGGATTTGAAATTAAACAGATCGCCCTCTTTCATGCCGAAAACTCCCGTCAGAACTTCGCAGGGGATGATGGCGCATTCTTTCAGTTCAAGTTTCCCTAACCGGAACTGATCGCCCGGGTCGATTGGAATTTCCACAAAGAACTGGTGTTTTGTTTTACGCAGAAATGGAATCATGCCGCGCGGGCCTTCAAATATACGGGTGACGGGCTGTCCGAACTGTACCTGCTGGTAACCGTGTTTTTGATAAAAGGCTTTCAGGTTCATTTCGACGTCGTACTCAAGTTTTTCCCTGTGGTATTTGTCCGTTCCTTTAAACATGGTGAAAATCGACCGTTCCTTGCTGAGTTCCAGCGAAGATTTCAGGTCGGAGTCTTTGAAAATCTTGTCTCCGGTAAAGTGGATTCTACCGATTCGGACATTTTCTCCCTCGTCCACGATAAAGCGTACCCGAACGCTGACCGGAGGAATCGGCTCGACTTCAGAGCGTACGCTTCCGAGCGGTTTGCCGCCCTGAATCATCAGTTCACGCAAAATGCGCTCCGCCATTTTTACCTTGACGGGGTCGTACTGGCTGTCCAGAGTCATGCCAAGCTTTTTTTCCTTGAAAGCGTCAAGTATATCGGATTCGTTGAAAGATTTATTGCCGACGTATTCAAGGGCGCGAATGAGAGGTTTTTCGCTGACGACAAATCTGACTATTTTTCCAATGTCGCCGTCGTCTTCCTGAACTTCAATGTTTTCAAAGTAATTGGCGCGATAAAGGGCGCGCAGGTCAAATTCGATGCGCGTCAAGTCAAACGGTTCGCCGGGGCGGGTTTGCACTATATAGGAGCGGATGGTGTCTTCCGGTATTCGACGGCTGCCGCGGATATCCACGCGCTCGACGATCACTGCTCTTTCGCCGAACTGCGCCATCGCCGGAAGCGTCAATAAAAGGCATCCCAGAAGACAGATACAGAAACCGGTTGTTTTAATCATCCTTCACTCCAACCACATAGACTTTATTAATCTTTATAATAACAACCATGTATTCTAGATAAAAAAGCCCGCCCGCGCAAGCGCTGCGCGTTTCCCTGGGAAAAGCTCAAGCCATGAGACCGCGGACGCCCTCGACATGGGACAGCGGGCGCTGACATGGGATCGCGGGCGTAGACATGGGATCGCGGGCGTCCTCGCCGGCGTGACATGGGGTAGCGGACGTCCCGTCCGCGGTTTAATAAATAATCGCGGGCAACGCCCGCTTCAATTGTACGGGCGCGATAAACCGCGCCCATTTTATTTATTTAACCCGCACGCGAGACGCATGCTGCCCCATGTCACGCCGGCGGGACGCCCGCGATCCCATGTCAACGCCCGCGATCCCATGTCATTTTTAATAAACGCCGTATTTTTGTATTCGTTCAACTATTTTTCACATATCCGCCAGTCCAAGCTCTTCAAGAATTTCATCCGAAGGCTTTCCGGATACGGCATCCCATTTCATTTCCCTGAAATACCCGTCGCGCAGGGCGGCGTAATCAATCTTCGTTGTGGATGTGATGCGCCTCGGCAATTCAAACTTGTCCGGCGTCAATCCCTCGCGGGCGTTAAAAGCCTGACGCAACGTCAGAATCCGCCGGCCCGCCGCGATAGCTTCTTCCCAGTCGAAATCCCAGCCGCTTGCCCCCGCGATAAGATCAGCCACAGGCGGAGGCGTCGTCGCGACGGTATAGAGCGAACACATGCCGGACGCGTTCAGCAGTTGATGGTACGCGTTTCCGATAACATATCCGGCGAAAGGATTATCACGAGGTACGCGCAGCGCCGGATCGGAACCAATGGCGGCGCCTTCGGTCAGCATACCGGTAATCTGGCTGTCCATATGATGCGCGGGATTCGCGTCGGCGATATTCGTCGTTCCCAAAGCCGGAGACATGCGCGGATCATGATTGGCAAGAGTCTTTCCGCGAATCGCCATCGCGTATTTTTCAGCGCCCCGTCCTATTCGCTCCGCAGCCAGTTGCGCGCCGTCCGCAAGCACGGCGCCGAAGCCCTCCCGTGCCGCGATCTTTTCCGTCAGGGCGACAATCGCTTCGGCGTTTCCCCAGTCGAGTTCAATGCCGTCCGTTTCGGTCTTGCTTATAAGCCCGTTTTCGTAACATTCCATTGCCATGGCGATAACGCCGCCGACGCCGACTGTATCAATTCCATAACGATTGCAGATATCGTTGGCCTTTATCACCGCTTCAAGATTGTCGTTCATAAGCAAGCCGCCCAGCGCGGTTATCGACTGGTATTCCGGTCTGTGCGTTTCGTCTTTAATGGCGTACCGGCCTTCGCCCTGGCGGATAATCGCGCCGCATGAAACAGGACAGGCAAAACAGCCGTAGCTTCCGACCTTGTACCTGTCCATATTGCCGCTGTCAAGATTGGCGATAGTCGGCAGAGCGTCGATGCCTTTTAAGCGCCAGTTCTTTAGCGGGGCGTCGCCGATAGCCGTCAATGTGCTGATATTGTTTCCGGTTCCCGACGCCGACAAAGCTTTGGCAAATTCGTTCGTGCCGATAATCGCGAGAAATTTTTGCACGGCCTTTTCAAATTTTTCCGGATTTGCCGGAGCGATATGCCGCGATCCGCCTTTGACGACCAGCGCTTTCAGCCGTTTTGAACCCATGACCGCACCGACGCCGTTGCGTGCGGCTATGCGCCCCCTTTCGCTTACGATGCCCGAAAGCAGGGACTTCGCTTCGCCCGCCTGGCCGATGCAGGCGATTTTAATACGCGGATCCGAAAAAGACTGTTTTAGAAAATCTTCCGTTTCATAAGTGTCTTTTCCCCAAAAACCGGAAGCGTCGCGCAGTTCCGCCGCTCCGTCGTGAATGAAGAGATAAACAGGCTTTGGAGAAATGCCGGAGAAGAAAACCGCGTCATAGCCGGCGGTTTTCAGTTCCGGTCCGAATGAACCTCCGGAATTGGATTCAGCCCATGCGCCGGTAAGCGGAGATTTTGTAACGACAATATGCCGGCCACTGCCGGGCGCCGAAGTTCCGGTCAGGCCGCCGATTGCAAAGCATAGAATATTTTCCTGCCCCAGAGGGTCGGTTCCCGCCTTTAGTTTTTCATATAGAATACGGATGCCAAAGCCGTTGCCGCCGATGAATTCCCTGCACATTTTTTCAGGAAGATGTTCTTCGGAAAACGTTCCGCGCGTCAGATCCACAAAGAGGATTCTGCCTGCGTAATTTGCGGGCGCAGTCATAAGTTGCCTACTGTTTTCGGGCTAGCACATACTCATTAGCTGATGCGCCGGTTATCGGGTTTCCTTCCATATCCAACTGAACCAGCCTGTTTTCCGCCACGCGATAATAAGGGGGAATATTGGCCATATCAGACATGTCCAGAGTAATGAGGTTTTCATCACTGTCCAATTTGAAGGTTCCGTTAACGTTAAATCCGCCGTCCGGACGGTCTATATATTGATATTGCAACTCGTAAGTTAAATCGTTGTTCAGGGTTATCGTTACATTAATTCCCGGCCCGGATGCCGCAGGTATTACTCCGGCGTATACGCCCGCCCAATCCGGACCGCTTTCCGGAGTTTGCACAGCGTCAACGGGCGGCGGGTTTGACGCGCATGCGCACAGCCCGATTAACAACGCCGCAAATATAATCACGTTAAAGATTTTATTCATAACATTGAATCCCCCCGGTAAAGCGTATATGTAAACGCCGGGTAAATATCCGGGCAATCCCGGATATTTACCCGGCGTTTACATCGGAATGTACGGTCTGTTCATCAACTTCCGGCTGCCGTCCGTAACAGTGAACCATATCGCGCAGCTTGACCGCCAGTTCCGGCATGACGGCGTCCTCCGTCATGCGCCAGTTCCAGTTGTTTCCTTTTGTAGACGGAGTGTTCATGCGCGCGTCCGATCCCAGCTCCAGAATATCCTGCATGGGCAGAATCACGGTGTCCGCGACCGAAGCAAGAGCCAGACGGATAAAATCCCAGACCGGGCTGCCGCCCGCGCTTCCCATATAGACGAGCGCTTCCTTGCCTGACTCGCGCGTCGTTTTATCCGCGAACCAGCCGGCGGTAGTGTCGTTATCGTGCGTGCCTGTATAGGCGACGCAGTTCTTTATAAAATTATATGGTCTGTGCGGATTGTCGCGCTGCTCTTCGCCGAAGCCGAATTGCAGTATGCGCATTCCGGGAAACCCCCAGCGGTCGCGCAGCGCGCGGACTTCCGGCGTTATGTAGCCGAGATCTTCGGCGATAAAAGGCAGTTTCCCAAGAGCGTTGCTTAACGCGTTAAACAGGCGGTCTACTGGCCCCTGCACCCATGTTCCGTCAACGGCCGTATCCGCGCCGGCGGGTATTTGATAAAACTTTTCAAATCCGCGGAAATGATCCAGCCTGATAATGTCCGTCATGCGCATCGCGGCGCGTATGCGGTCAATCCACCAGGCGAAACCATCCCGCGCCATTTCATCCCAGCGATAAAGCGGATTTCCCCAAAGCTGTCCGGTTTCGCTGAAATAATCCGGCGGCACACCCGCGATATTTCTGGGGTTTCCTTTTTCGTCCAGATCGAACAGCCGGCGGTTTGCCCAGACATCGGCGCTGTCGTGCGCCACAAATATGGGAATGTCTCCTATTATTTTAATGCCAAGTTCGTTGCAGTATTGTTTCAGCGCCAGCCACTGCCGGTGAAACTCAAACTGGAGGAATTTGTGCTCCGCGATTGCCTGTTCTTCGGCGGTCTGCGACGACCTCCATGTAGTCCAGGGCATTTCGCGGTTCAATTCACGCAAAGCGGCAAAACGGGCGAACGAGTCAAGCCACATTGCGTTTTGCAGGCAGAAATCCTTATATTCCTGGTACGTATCGGCGGGACGCGCCTCGAAAAACGCCATCGCCGCCTTTTGAAGCAGCGGCCGTTTAACGCGCGTGACGGCGTCAAAATCCACAAAAGAAGCGGCGGCGGAAGGCATTTGCGCCGCTTCGGACAAATCTTCCGCCGACAGCCAGCCCTGCCCGGCAAGTTTTTCAAGGCTGATAAGCAGGGGATTGCCCGCAATGCTTGACCATGTCTGGTACGGCGAATTTCCGTAACCGGTCGGCCCAAGGGGCAGAATCTGCCACAGTTGCTGGCCGCTTTCAGCCAGGAAATCGGCAAAACGATATGCCCATTGTCCAAAATCGCCTATTCCCGAATTGCCTGGAAGCGAAGTCGGATGAAGCAGAATTCCACTTTTACGCGCCATTATAATCTCCTAAGGAAGCGCTGATAATATTGCCCAGTGGTCAATGCGCAGTTTGGATAAGTTAGAGCGGGCACTCCCACCCGCGTTAAAATTAATAAGTGCGGGCTGAAAGCCCGCTTACAAAAAACTGACCACTGTTCACTAACCACTGACCACTACTCTTAAGAACATCCGCTTGTTTCACCGCAATTTATACACTTATAACAGGCGCCGTTGCGAACCATAATACTGCCGCAGCTAGCGCATCCCGGCGCGTCGTCCAGTGCGTACATGGATTTATAATCGTTGAGCGATCCCGCGGCGGCGGGTACGGTTTTCAGCTTCACGGCGGCGGCTTCAGGTTTTTTCCTGACATGCACCCCCGCATGCGTCTGCTCTTCAACCGGAAGAAACTTGGACGCCAGCCAGCGGAAAATGTAATCGACTATGGATTTGGCAAACGGCACTTCGGAATTGCCCGTATGTCCCGAAGGCTCAAACCTCACATGGGCAAATTTGTCAATAAGCACCCGAAGCGGCACGCCATACTGAAGGGCTAATGAAATAGAGGTCGCGAACGAATCCATAAGTCCGGAAATAGCGCTTCCCTCCTTGGCCATTACAAGGAAGATTTCGCCCGGCTGCCCGTCTTCATACATTCCGACGGTTATGTATCCTTCATGCCCGGCAATGGCGAATTTGTGCGTAATGGCCTGGCGTTCGGAAGGAAGTTTCCTGCGAACCGGCCTGAATTCCTTAGCCGCCGTTTTGGCGTTCGTTTCGGCGGAAGTGGTCACAGGCTGGGTTTTCTTTGAATTGTCGCGGTAGATGGCTATGGCTTTCACTCCAAGCCGCCACGCCTGCATATAAAGATCCTCAACCTGCCCGACCGTAATGTTTTCGGGAACGTTCACGGTTTTGGAAATAGCGCCGGAAATAAACGGCTGAACGGCGCTCATCATTTTGATGTGTCCCATATAGTGAATCGAACGGGTTCCATGCTGCGGCCTGAAAGCGCAGTCGAAAACCGGCAAATGCTCCGGTTTTACATGCGGCGCGCCTTCTACCATGCCGTTTTCATCTATGTAGCGCACGATGTTCCGGATTTCCTCATCGCCGTAACCGAGCCTGTTAAGCGCGGATGAAACCGTTGTGTTGACGATTTTCATCACGCCGCCGCCGACAAGCTTCTTGAATTTTACAAGCGCCAGATCAGGCTCGACGCCGGTGGTATCGCAGTCCATCATAAATCCGATCGTGCCTGTAGGCGCAAGCACCGTCGCCTGCGCGTTGCGGAAACCGTTAGCCGCGCCTTCAAGCACGACCAGGTCCCAGCATTCCTGCGCCGCCCGCATGAGTTCTTCCGGAACGAGCTTTGAATCGATATTCTGCACGGCGGTACGGTGCATCCTCATGACTTCCATGAAGGAATCCCTGTTTCGCGCGTATCCGGAAAAAGTTCCGAGTTCGGCCGCAAGGCGCGATGATTGCAGGTACGCCTCGCCCGTCATAACCGCGGTAATGGCGGCTGCGAAGTTTCTCCCCTCGTCGCTGTCGTAGGCCAGGCCGTTGTGCATCAAAAGCGCGCCCAGATTTGCGTACCCAAGCCCAAGCGGGCGATAGTCGCGGCTGTTCTTTCCAATCATCTCGGTGGGATAGCTTGCGTTGTCAACGATGATCTCCTGGGCGGTAATCATGATATCCACGGCGCGCCGGAAGTTTTCGACCTCGAACCGGCCGTCGCAATCGACGAATTTCATCAGGTTGAACGAAGCCAGATTACAGGCCGAGTCGTCCAGGAACATGTATTCCGAGCAGGGGTTGGAGGCGTTGACGCGTCCCGACGCCTTGCATGTATGCCAGCGGTTGATCGTCGTATCGTACTGCATGCCGGGATCGCCGCATGTGTGACAGGCCGCGGCGATTTTTTTCATCAATTCACGGGCTTTGTACGTCCCGATGATTTCGCCGTTTGGCCGTTCGCGCGTAAGCCAAGCTGCGTCCTTGTCTGCCGCCGCCATAAAGTCGTCCGTAACGCGCACGCTGTTGTTTGCGTTCTGGAAAAATATGCTGCCGTAGGCATCGCCGTCAATGCCGCCTTTATAACCGGCGTCCATCAGCGTCCAGGCTTTCTTTTCTTCCTTTGATTTACATTCGATGAATTCCTCAATGTCGGGATGGTCGATATCGAGAATGACCATTTTTGCGGCGCGGCGGGTTTTTCCGCCGCTTTTTATCACGCCGGCGAACGCGTCGAAGCCCTTCATGAAGCTTACGGGGCCGGAGGCGACGCCGCCGCCTGAAAGCCGCGCGCGCGAAGACCTGAGCGCCGAAAAATTCGTGCCGGTTCCGGAACCGTACTTGAAAAGCTTGCCTTCCGTGCGCGCAAGGGAAAGGATGGAATCCATTGTGTCTTCAACCGAATTAATGAAGCATGCCGAGCACTGGGGATTTTTTTCAATGCCGCAATTAAACCAAACGGGCGAATTAAAGGCTGCGTACTGGTTGAGAAGCAAAAAAGCCAGATCGTCGTGAAAAGCCTCCGCGTCCGCGGTCGACGCGAAATACTTTCCCTCGACGCCCCATTCGGTCAGCGTGCGCGCCACGCGTTCCACAAGCGTGCGTACGCTGTTTTCACGCTGCGGGGCGCCGGTCTGCCCATGAAAATATTTGGAAACCACTATGTTGGTGGCGGTCTGGGACCATTTTTGCGGAATTTCCACGTTGTCCTGGCGGAAGATATCTTCGCCTTTTTCATTGGTAATTACTGCCGAACGCTTTTCCCAGGCGATCTCGTCGTATGGATTGACGCCTTCGGGAACAAAACTTCTGGGGAATTCCAAACCTCCGTCAGTCTGCCGTTCATTATCTTTTATAATTATAGTAGAGACGCTTTCTACGCTTCCCACGCTTCCAATAGATACCACTTCATTATTACCACTCACGGGAGACTCCTTCCCTTATCAATATTGCAGGTTACAAGGCTACACTCGGGTTGTTCAAGCGGGTATCAACCCCGGATATTTCATCATGGTGAAATATCTGATTTGGCTTAGAACTCGGCGTGCGAGAGGTTTTTTACACTTAACGCGCCGACATGTCAATTCAAATTCCACACAAAATATTGGGCGTTTTTTTTCGCACACCCCAACATATTGCGAAATAAGGCGAAACAGCGCAGTGACCGGATTTTTTGACTGAACTGGCAGACTTCGGATTCGCAAAGACTCTTCTTTGATATTCACTTCAAAAAATGAGGATAGTCCAATTTTGCTTATTTTGACCATATGCGAGCGGGGAACTGTCAAAGCAGGGAACCTTGCAACTTAGAACTTTTTTGCCGCGCGCCCCTGTACTACGCCCATACTTGACAAATCAGCATAGCCTGCGTAGAATTGCGCTTCGTAATAAGCCGAAGTGGCGGAATTGGCAGACGCGCTAGGTTCAGGGTCTAGTGAGCTTAAGCTCGTGGGGGTTCGAGTCCCCCCTTCGGCACCAGATACAAGTCCAAAGCAATCCAACAAAGTCCAAAATCACCAATAAAAACGCGGGTTTTACCTGTTTTAGCGTCCATGCCAATCCAAAGAAATCCATTGCCTACCAGCCGGTTTTACTGGTAGATTTGTTGGTAGACTGACATATGTAAAGGAGTCTACCAACAATGAAAGCAAACAGGCTTACTGATATTGTGATTCGACAGCTCAAAGCTGCCGATAAACTGCGCAAAGTATCCGATGGCGCTGGATTGTATCTGGAGATTGCGCAGACCGGCGGGAAACTCTGGCGATACGCTTACCGATTCGGCGGAAAACAAAAATTGCTGGCGTTGGGAAAATATCCGGATGTTTCTTTGCAGGAAGCGAGAAAGCGTCACGCCGAAGCGCGTGAACGCCTTGCGCAAGGAATAGATCCGTCTGTGGCGCGAAAGGTTGAAAAACAGGTCAGCGCGGAACGCGCGGCGAACACCTTTGAATTTGTCGCCAGAGAATGGCTGACCGTCTGGAGTAAAGACAAAGTAAAAACAACCGTCGACCATACGCAGGCGCGTTTGCGCAACGACATATTGCCGGTACTTGGCGGCAAGCCCATAGCGTTAATAACCACGCCTGACGTATTGGCGGCATTGCGGCGCATTGAAGGCCGGGGCGCAATCGACACGACGCACAGGTCGAAAAATATAATCTCCCAGATCATGCGCTATGCCGTCAGCACGGCGCGCGCCGAACAAAACCCTGTTCTCAATATTGATTCAACCGCGCTTCAGTC
>Ga0082212_10008919_pt1 | contig 13002 bp, 11 predicted proteins | sample TergutNt197P3_FD_71548 | JGI IMG/M metagenome (GOLD analysis project Ga0082212, IMG submission 71548) | Neocapritermes taracua P3 segment gut microbial communities from Petit-Saut dam, French Guiana - Nt197 P3 | ecosystem: Host-associated > Arthropoda: Insects > Digestive system > Gut ... | reverse complement strand
ACACCGCGGTACAGGTTGTCGTCCGTTGTTTCCTGGAACTGGCGCACAGTTATAGGTACCGAAGCTTCGACCCCCGGCCCCTCGACAGTCATCGTCGCGCCGGTTATGGCGTCCAGATTGTAAGGCGCGCCCTCATATGAGATATGTTTATACGGGGTCATCGTGCTTTTCGGCCCGATGGCGACGCCGGCTGAAACCATGGCATGTAAGATCACCGCCGCCTCCGCCCGCGTTGCCGGACGACCCGCGCCGGTATCTATGCTGTCCGGGACCTCATTGAAGCCGATACGTTCCGCAATTATGAGCATATGCTGTACGGTCAGCAAATCGTCCGGCCCGAACCGGCTGTCCCCGTAACCCTGCACAAGCTTGTACCCGACCGCCCAGCCTACATACATTCCATACCAAGCGTCATAGTCCACGTCGGTAAAAACTCTGTCTCCGGCAGGCGGTTGGAAATTTTCATCGCCAAACGCGCGCCCGAGCATCGTGATGAACGCAGCCCGCGTCAGGCTGCCCGCAGGGTCAAACTTGTCGCCGCCGACGCCTTCTATGATCCCGTCTCCGGCAAGCGCCTCAATAGCCTGCGCGGCCCATTCATAACCCTCCAGATCGGAAAACCCCAGCGCCGCCGCCGGGAACAGAGACGCCAGCATAATGAGGCACAAAAGGATCCCAAGCACCCGCCGCCCCGTTTTACTGATACCACCGTTTTTTCTAAACATTGCGCGCCCTCCCTGACCGACAATGGATATAGCATTGCAGCGCAAGGCGCCGCAATGCATCCAGAAATTCCTGATTTTACATTTTACGTTTTACATTTTACATTTTCGTTTTCATTGCGTCATCAGTGCGTAGACGATGACAGCCGCTTCAGCGCGAGTCGCGAATCTTTGAGCCTCCGCGTCTATCCCCTCGGGAACATCCTTCAGCCCGGCGCGTTCCGCCATAAGCAGCATATGCGCCACTGTCAGGTTTACGGCCGGCCTGAATGTACCATCTTCATAGCCCTGCACTATAGCGTTATCTACCGCCCACTCAACATGCATACCATACCACGAGCCGTAATCGACGTCGGCAAACCTCTTGTCCTCCGCCGCCGGCGCTCCTGCGTCCGGGTTCAACCCGCGCCCAAGCATAGTCACGAACATCGCCCTGTTCAGGCTCTCCTGCGGCGCGAACTTGTCGTCGCCCATACCGTTGACTATTTCCATAGAATATAAAGCGTCGATCGCCGTCGCGGCCCACCCGAAGCCCTTGAGGTCAGTAAACGCGGTCACTCTGATCTCGACGATTTTCGACGCCCAGTTGGAGCGGTTGAAATCCTCCGGAGTCTTTTGGCCGACGGCTATCCTCGGCAGGTCAAAATCTATGACGTCGCGGTTCGTCCTGCTGTCGGTCCCTTTCCAGGCAAGCATCATCTGGTTGCCCTCGCCGTCGACCCAATATGCGCCGCCCGGCTCTGTGCCCAGATCAAAAGCGCTGCTGTAATCGTCGCTTGCGGTCACGATGATACCCGTTGCCCCATCGACTATATTCATGATATTTTTAAGCAGGTCCTCGATGTAGATGCCGGTAAAAACGTCTGTATCTGTCGAACCGGAGCTGTTCATCCAACTGTACTCTTTCGTCTTCGCCATATCGCCGGCTTCTTCGATCAGCCCTGCGACTGTGAAGTACCCCGCCTGTTCGACCATGCCGACTATCCGGAAATCATGTTCCTCCGGCGTCGCGTCGCCTATCCATGTTTCCGGCAAAGCCGCGCCCGCCGGTGTGGCGTTGCCTTCCGCGAGCGAGATGACGTTCACTGCATGCGCGACCCTCATCCCGTCGACATAAAGCGCGAAATGACCCTCGCCGTCGTCGGTCTCTCTCAGGTACTCAGTCCAGGCGTCCCCGTCTTTGATCTCATACGCAATCATTGCGTTCAGCGCGACCAGCTCGCTCTTCTTCATGCTGTATGCCGACATGCCGGCCCAATTGTCTACAGACTTGAAATCGATAACAGCATCGTCGTCCACTTCCGCCAGAAGATCCTTCAGCAAGACGCCGCGCACAGTATCCGTCCTCTCGCCTCCGCTCGTCGTGTATGTGTATGATCCTTCTGCGCTTGGCATTGCCGCGATTTCGGCCCTCGTGTGCGGCGCGCTGATAACAATGAGGTCTACCCCCACGACCGCCGCCGCCATCGGCAGCATCGAAGCCGCCATCAGCAGGCACAGAACCAGACAAACAGCGCTTCTGGTTGCTCTTCTTTTTGTTACAGTTTTTCCTGACATAGCAATGACCCTCCAAAAATATTAATAGTTGTCGCGTAAAAAAACCTTTCCCAAAACCCGCGCATAAGAACAATGAAACACCGCGCTTCATTGATATACGCATGGATTCCGGAGAAAGGCTCGTCCACCTGTCCCGTGCCTGATTGATGTTTCTGACGCCCAGTGCCGCCAAAAGCGGGCTCGTCTACCCTTTTTGGCTGCCTCGCGGTATATTTTACTAAACCCGCGCCGCTTTTGTCAAGTTTTTGATTGAAATACTGACTGGATCGCCACGTCGCAAAGCGTCGCAAGCGACGCTTTGCTCCTCGCGATGACGGCGTGACCTGTACCAGCAACAACGCAAAAATCATGCATGTTGCAAAAACCGGCCTTGTTGATTATAATGGCTGGAGGAGTTCATATAATCCGGAGGGAGTGTTTCCGCCATTGACCAGGCTGCAGAAAGCGCTGCGTCGCTTTAGCATAAGGGACCTCATCATAGTATCCGCCATGGCGGCGCTCGGGCTTGCAGTCAAGGCGGTCGTTTCTCCTTTGATCCGCCTGGTGAGCGCCTCGCTCTTTATACCCGGCGGGGCATTGGCCGGCGGGATCTACATGATGTGGCTTGTATTATCTGTGGGGATCACCGGAAAACGGGGAACCGCGACGCTCACAGGGCTGGTGCAGGGCATTTTAGCGATCCTGACCGGGATCGGCGGCGCTCAAGGGCTTTTCAGCCTTGTCAGCTACACGCTGCCCGGGCTCGCCGTCGACCTCTGGCTGCTGATATCAAGACACCGCGCCTGCTGCCTGCCATGCGCGTTCATCTCATGCATATTGGCAAACATTGTCGGGACAACAGCGGTAAACCTTGCCTTTTTCCGCCTGCCGCTGATCCCCCTGCTTCTCAGCCTCGCGGCGGCGGCCCTGTCAGGAGGCCTGGGCGGAGTCCTGACTTGGAATTTGCTGCTTGCTCTCAAGAAATTCGATATAGTCCGTGAGGACACTGAAAAAATACGATGATGAACGCGGTGGAAATCAAAAACCTGACATTCTCCTACACCGGCGGGGAGCCGGTCTTGAGTGACGTCAGCTTTTCGGTCACCCCCGGCGAAGCGTTCGTTATAGCCGGGCCTTCCGGCAGCGGGAAGACTACGCTTTGCAACATCCTTTCCGGCGTCATCCCCAACGCGGTCAAAGGCGAGCTCGGCGGTCAAATCACGATAATGGATATCGACCCCCGCGACGCCGGGCTGCCGCAAACAGCGCTGCGCGCCGGAATGGTTTTTCAGGATGCGGAGAACCAGATCATATGCACGACGGTGGAGGATGAACTGGCGTTCGGCCTTGAAAACCTCTGCCGCCCCCCCGATGAGATCAGGGCTCGGGTGGACGGACTGATCGGGGAATTCGGATTTACCGGCCTGCGCGGCACCAACCCTGCCGACTTGTCCGGCGGCCAAAAAAAGCTGCTGACTATTGCCGCTGTCCTCGCTCCTTCGCCGCCGGTCCTGATACTTGACGAGCCTATGAGCGGCCTTGACGCAGATGGCCGCGCGCTTGTCCATGCGGCAATAGAGCGACAGCGAACGCAGGGCAGGACAGTGATCACAGTCGAACACGACCTGAAACTGGCCTTGTTCGCGGACAGATGGCTTTTGCTGAATAACGGCGAAGCGGCTGCGTGCGGCGCACCGTCCGTGATTTTGAAGGACGAAAAACTGTTGAAGGAGCTGCGTCTTGCGTAAGGCGCCGATGTAAGCAAAATGATAAAAGTCGAAAACGCCGCTTACACATACCCGAAAAGCGACTCTCCGGTGATAAACGGTTTTACCGCTCAATTCGGGCGCGGGGAAATAACAGCAGTCACGGGGAAAAACGGCTGCGGGAAAACGACTTTGACAAAGCTGCTCACAGGGATACTGCGGCCGCATACCGGGCAAATCTCCATAGACAATAACGACACATCCGTCATGGACCTTTTTGAGATCGGGCAGCGCGTCGGATATGTGTTCCAAAATCCGAACCGTCAACTGTTTTGCGACACGGTATATAACGAAACCGCTTACGGGCTTCGCAAACTAGGGCTGAGTGAGGAGCAGATGAGCAGGGAAGTGAGCCGTTATCTGGAGCTTTTCGGCCTGACACGCCTCGGCAATGTATATCCGGGAACACTGAGCCTCGGAGAAAAACAGCGGCTTGTCCTTGCCGCTGTCCTGGCTATCGGCACTGATTATCTTGTGTTGGACGAGCCGACCGCCGGCCTTGATATCGCGCGTCGGCGGGAACTGGGGGATACGCTGTTAAAGCTCAGGCAGGAACGCCGCTGCGGGATCGTAATTGCCAGCCATGAGGCTGGATTTATCTCCCGTTATGCCGACAGAGAGTTGGTGATGGCACCGTGAGTCTGTTAAAGCTGGATCCCCGTGTCAAACTGTTCTTTCTAATAACGATTACCACAGTTACGTTCATTATAAAGAAGCCTTGTTCTCTCTTGGCGCTTCTCTTCATCGCTTTACTGATGGTACTTGCCGGCGGCGTCAGACCGGGGCTGGTCTGGATCAAGCTTCGCGGTCTGTTCGGGCTTATCCTTATGATTTTTCTGCTCCAGTGCGTATTTGACCGCAGCGGTGAACCGTTTTTTGTGATATCCGGGTTGACGCTTGTTACTGACTCCGGGTTCGAGACCGCCGTATTGGTCAATCTGCGCCTGCTCATAATAATACTCAGCGCGCTGATCGTGGTAATAGGGGAAACGCGCGATTACCTGTTGGCGATGACGCAGTGTAAAGTACCATATGAAATCGCATTTATGATACTCGCCGCGCTGCGTTTTCTGCCCATGCTGCGCGAGGAGGCGCATGACATCCTTAACGCGGCGCAAATGAGGGGTTTACGCCTGAAAAAAGCCGGGCTGACAGCGCAGGCCCGGGCTTATATCAGCATTGTCGTCCCTGTCGTGGCAGGCGCTATCAGACGCGCAGAACAGCTCTCGATAGCAATGGAAGCCCGGGGATTCCGGGCTTTTCCGCGTCGGACATACTTGCGCCGACTGCATATGCGCGCCGCTGACCGGACATATTGCGTTGCGTTTTGCATGGTATTGGCGGCATTGCTTTTTTTTGGCTAGTTATTTGCAACTCTTAGCACTAACTCCCGGATTCCCGCTCATGCCTGCAAACTTTAAGCAGCCAAAGGAAAACGCCGTAAAGGCAGAACAGTAAAAAACCCAGCAGCAATGAGATATGTATGTTCCATATGGCGAAAAGCCCGATGAACAACATTAGCACGAGGACTGTAAAAGGTTTCTTCCTGTGCAGTAAATGATTTACAATATGCGGGTACGCTATCCGGCTCACCATAAGCAGGCCGGTAAGCAGCAGTGCAAAAGGAATGCACCACAACGATACGCTCCTGAATACTTCAGGCAGGGCGGAGCCGGGGAAACTCAGCCGGATAATAGGGCTTGACACGAACTGCTCATGAAAAAGCACAAGCCCGACAATAAGCCCGGCAGCCGCGGGCGACGGCAACCCGGCAAAACTCATGTGCGACGTTTCATCCGAGTCGGTCTCCACGTTGAACCTTGCCAGCCGGACCAGAGCGCAAAGGGCGTAAAACAGCGCGCAGAAAAGCACCCATCGCCCGAAAAAATTAGAAAAACGGAACTCGTCCCTATAGAGATCTGCCAGTTCGCTCGCAAAAAGCTTATATGACAGCAAAGCGGGCGCAACGCCGAAGCTGACCACGTCGCAAAGGCTGTCAAGCTGGGCGCCGAAATCCGATGAAAAACCGCTCGCCCTCGCCACGCTGCCGTCAAGCGCGTCAGCGACCATACTCAGTAATATCATCCACGCGGATAAAGTCAGGTAGGAAAGATTTATCCTGGAAATCAACGGAAAATGGTAACGGAGACCGGGCTCAATACTTGCGATAAGAATAGCGGAAATCCCGAAAAAGCCATTGAGCAACGTAATGGCGGACGGGAGGACTGCTATGAACTTTATAGGCCTATGCTTTTTCTTCATGTTGGTTTTCCCCGTTTGAGTAACTGATAAAGACGGTGAGGCCCGCCTTTACTTTGTCGCCGGTTTTCACGCATACCTTACGGCCGGGGCCGTCGGGCACGATAAGCTCCGTCCTCGAACCGAACTTGATCATACCGAACTGCTCACCCTGCCTTAAAACGTCACCCTCTTGGGTTTTACAGACGATACGGCGCGCTATCGCGCCGCTTACCTGCCTGACTATAACGATCTCCCCGGGGCTGTCTGCTACCGGGCCTACTGCCGCGCCTACCGCCGGGTCTGTTACCGGGCCTACTGCCGCGCCTACCGCCGGGCCTGCTGCCGGGCCTGCTGCCGCGCCTAATGCCGGGCCTGCTGCCGGACCTGCTGCCGGGACGCCTTCTTCCGTGTTTGCCATCGGGCTGAATTTCATAGCCATTTCGATTTCGTTTGATTCGTTGACTCTCGCGGATTCCGGATCCTGCGCGTTGCGGAACTGCCCTTTTTTATATGTGACGCGGCGGACGGTAGCGCTGCATGGCGCCCTGTTGATATGCACGTTGAACAAACTCAGAAACACGCTGACCCGGATGACGCCGCCGACGGATACGACTTCCGTCACAGTCCCGTCGCAGGGGGAGTAAAGTACTCTGCTATCGGGGATAACATTACGCGGCGGGTCGCGGAAAAATGACAATACCCATATGAGCAATATAAAGAGAAAAACCATGACCGGTATCGCCCAGGGGTTCGGGAGGGCGAAAACCGCGAGCGCGGCGATCCCGCATATCAAAACACTTGGGAATACGGCGGCCTGCGGCAAACCATACTTTGTTATCATTAGAGGGGCGCCTCCGTTTTTTATTGTTGTGGCAATCAATCTGATGATCGTGGCGGCGGCGAGGAAAACAAGCACGGCAAGAAGCGCTAAGCCCGCTATATGCAACGGCCGTTCCGCGCTTTCCCCGAAAATGAATACAAGCCAGAACAAAGTGTTTACGCTGATCAGCGAAGATATGATATCAAAAAGTAAAAACCGCCTGTATTTCAGCCCGAAAAAGCCTGAACTCATGAATAAGGTGTTCCTCACGCCGAAAGGGATGAAACGGCACACGATGAAAGTCAGAAAACCGTGCTTATCCAGGTTGCCCTGAAGTTTTGCTGTATAACGGTTGCTCAATATCGATTTGACGGCTTTTATCTTTATGACGCCGCGCGCGGAAAAGTAACCGAGGAAATACGAGACCGAGTCACTTACCGCGACGCCGAAGTAAATAGCTATGATGCAGGGCAATATCAGCGAATCGTCGGCCTGGGCTATAAGCGCGCCGCCTATGATTATGATATCTTCGGAAAACGGGATGTTGAGCCCCGCCATTACCAAGGCGATAAAAGCGAAAACCGGATAATAGTATATAAGGTTACGCAGCGACTCAAACAGCGACACAGAGGATAATATGAGAAAATGATTCATTATACTTTGTCAAGCTTCCTTCTGTTATTTTGCCTCTGTTCAGTTCCGCTCGTAAGCCTCGGCGATATTCAGCATATGGTCGCCGATACGTTCAAAATCCGTCAGCATTTCGTTGTATATGATACTCGCTTCCGCAGCGCACGTACCTTCTTTCATCCTGCCGAGCTGGCGGTTACGGAATGAATCCGTCATATCGTCTATGAGCTGTTCCGCTTTCCCTATTTCCTCAAGCATTTCTTGCGGATCCCACGGCGCGGCTCCCGGATCCTCCGGAATGTGCGTTTTCAGCGATATGATATCCAAGGCGTCGAGGCAGACTTCCCGCATCTCGCGCACCTCGCCCCGCGCTATTTCGGAAAGTGAGACCCCGTATGTTATAAGGTTCCTCGCTGAGTCTGAGAAGTTTACCGCGTGGTCGCCGATCCTTTCTATATTGCCCGCGACCTTGAGCATGGCGCTTATGGTCTCCGCATCATTGTGGGGCATTTCGGCTGCCATGACGTGCGATATGTAGACCGCGATCTCTTTGTTGAGGAAATCTATCGTTTCTTCATTTTTTTCGATCTCATCCATATATTTCAGGGTCCGCTCTTCGATCGATTTGAACCCCAGAAGGACGTTGCTTTTCGCGAATTCAAACATCCGGTGGACTTCCCTTAAGAGCTGGGTGACTATGATGGCGGTGTATCCGACTTTATGCCCCTTGATTTCGCGGTAGCTTATGTACGCGAGGCGTTTGTCGCCGCCCTCGCCCGCCTTTTCCGGGAGGATGCTGCCGGCGAGCTTGACCAGTAGTTTGCCGAACGGAAGAAGGAGTATCGTCATTACGACGCTGCTTATCGTATGCATGTTGGCTATCTGCGCGGCGGGGTTTGACGGCGTAAGCCTGTATATGAAGTCCAGTATCCCGGTAGTTTTGAAAAGAATAGCGAAGAGCACGGCTTCTATTATATTAAAGGTATAGTGGATTATCACGACCCGCTTCGCGTTGCGGTTTGCCCCGACGGAGGCAAGGGCAGCCGTGACGCAGGTGCCTATCTTCATCCCAAGCATGATGAAAACCGCGCCATGGAGGCCGATGAGCCCGCTCATCGCAAGCGTTTGGAGTATGCCGACCGAAGCCGACGACGACTGGATGATCGAAGTGAAAACGATTCCGATGAATATGCCGAGGATAGGGTTCTCGATCGTCGTCATCAGGTTTATAAAAAACTCGGACTGCCTGAGCGGCGACAGCGCGGAACTCATGATCGACATACCAATGAACAGGATGCCGAGCCCCGCGATAATTACCCCTGTATGATTGAGGCTCCGCCTCTTAATGAATACCACCAACACGACGCCGATGAAGGCTATGAGCGGAGCTATACGGTTTATGTCTAGGGCTATAAGCTGGCCGGTCACCGTGGTGCCTATGTTTGAGCCCATTATGACCCATACAGCCTGGTTCAGCGACATGATGCCCGAGTTGACGAACCCGACGAGCATGGCGGTAGTTGCCGAGGACGACTGGATGACCGCAGTGATCAGGGCGCCGACGACTACGCCCAGGAACCTGTTCGTGGTCAGCCTTTCAAGTATCCGCTTCATCCTGTTGCCGGCGGCGGCTTCAAATCCGTCGCCCATCATTTTCATCCCGTACAGGAACATCGCAAGCCCGCCGGCAAGGTTTATCGCATCGGATATCTTCATTTAGTTTACCACTACCTTTGCTGCTGTACATTACTGCCCGGGGATGGCGCCGGACCGCGCCGGCTTCAGGGCAGCGAAAACGCATTACACAGATTTTACATTGCTTAGTAGTAATACGCAAGGATTATTTCATACAAAAAAATAAATCTTTTTTCTTGAAAAACTGTTTTTTTCCTGATATAATCCATTGGAAGAAAATTCTAAATCCGCAAAAACGAAAGTTCCCGGATTCCGGGAAAAGCATAAGCCCCACCGCCCGGCACGCTGTCGGCGGGGGAAACCGGAAGGTAGTGGTCACAATCAGCTCTGGTGACATCCAGTTGAGAATCGAAATGCTGGGCGGCTTTGTAATCGTTTATGGGGAGACATATATAACCGAACAGGCAAAAAGGGTATCGAAGATATGGAAACTACTCCAATACCTGATAGCCCATCGGCATAAGACGGTCACCCAGGAGGAACTGATAGAGTTTTTCTGTGATGATGAGATCGTCAGTAACCCCGGAAGCGCAGTGCGTACAATGGTGTATCGCGCGCGCGGAGTATTGGCGGCCGCCGGGTTCCCGAACGCCGAAGAAATCATTCTTACAAAGAATGGCGGGTATATGTGGAATAACTCAATACCCTGCGTCGTCGACGCAGAGGAGTTTGAAGCGCTTTGCAAAACAGCAGGGGCCGATACAGATGATAATGAGCAACTGGAGCACTTGCTGCAGGCGGCCGAACTCTACAATGGGGACTACCTCCAATACTCGTCGAGTGAAATCTGGGTACTTCCGCTTGCCCGCTGGTACCGCTCCATGTATTTCAATTGCGTACACAGAGCTATTGAGCTGCTGTCGGAAGCGGGGCGGGACACAGAGAGCGAGCAGCTTTGCACGAAAGCCCTGCGCATAGACCCGTTTGATGAGGTAATGCTCGAATATCATCTGCGCTCTTTACTGGCCCAGGGGAAAAACGCCGAAGCGCTGGATCAGTATAAAAAAATGGAAACGATGTATTACGATGTGCTTGGAGTCAATTTTTCAGACGATCTGCGCGCGTTATACAACCAGATACAGCAACCCGGCATAAAAGACGGGGTTTCGCTTGAAGATACTCTTGATAGCTGGCTCGAAGGTGCGGATACGCCCGGCGCGTTTTACTGCGATCCCGGCGTATTCAAGACATTGTTCCAGATCGAGTCGCGCTCGGTACCGCGCACAGGGCGGACGGCATACATAGTCCGCTTCGACGCTATACATGAACCAGGCGCAAGAGGCGGCGGCGTGATGGCTCAGTTTGCCAAATCGATCCCGGCTACGCTCCGTATGGGCGACCTGTTCACGCGTTCCGGACCGGGTCAATACCTGCTTATGCTCAGCAGCCTGACATACGAGGACTGTAAAATGCTGATAGACAGGATAATGTATTCGCTCGACGCCAAATACCTGCCAAAAGTGATAGGAACGTCGATCAAACCGGTAACGCCGATATTTTAAGCAAGCACTGGTCAAATCACTAATTTTTCATCAAAAAGAGTTTAAATGTGACGTATTTGTGACTAATCCTCTTTATTCTGATAAAGAGGCATAGAAGGGATTAGCTCAAGGGAAGGTGAAAAGCTATTGGACCCCGGAAGAAAAAGCCTCGTAACCGCGATGTCGGTACAAATGAGAGTCGAGATAAGCGTTTATGAAATAGGCAGAATGAGAGGCCTCCTGCACAGTCAATATCTCGAAGAGCCATATGAATTTTTCAGCTATATACGAATGATCGAAAAAATGGAAGAGATCTTCGATTCGAAAAAGTTCCCGCAAGCGTTCATGACTCCGAGAAAATTCTCCAACGCTAAAACCGGCGAAAAAAAGCGTGAAGCAGAAAGAAATGATAATATGAAAGATACTGTTAAGCCGATTGCACAGGAAGAGGTTGCAGGCTCAAAGTGCACATTCGAGATCACCGTGAAATTCAGGCAAAACGCCACATGGCAGGGCCAGATTCTTTGGGCTGAAAAGAACCTTAAACAGAATTTCCGGAGCGTCCTCGAGATGCTCAAGCTCATGGACGAAGCTTTGCTGGAAGATGGGGAAGACGTATCAGTCGATTGGGGAGAAACAAAATAAATATACCTGTTAGTGGATCGCGCGCCGATTGTATGCAAGTTGTATTTAACGGCGAAGCGGTCCACATTTTTGCTTATAAGGGAAAATGATCAATGAAAACAATACTGTCGCGAGCCGGTAGAATAACCGCGCCGTTTCTTATACTGGCGGCATTTCTGGCGGGTATGGCGTCAACGCCGGCGAAACTCCGGGCTGCCGCCGCCGCCTATACTGCTGTCGGCGCTGCAACCGCCACTGACTACGCCACTGCCTTTGCCGCTGATGTGGATGTAGCGGGCGGGAGCGGGCTCGATATAACAGACAATGACGTCCCGCTCGCCGGGTGGAGCCTGATGTGGATTGACAGCATAGAAGACACGGAAAGCATTATATACTATGATAAAGGCGATTCGACTGTGTTTGTTCCACTCAGCTATCAGATAGGCGACAGGACATACTTTTTTGGATATCCTTTCAACAGTTATCATATAAAGCCGAACCATAAAGAGTTCAGCGATATCACGGGCCATTGGGCTGCGGACAATATCATTTTTGTAGCGGGGAGGGAGGCGTCCCTCGGGTTCCCGGACGGCAGGTTTGACCCGAACGCCCAGATGACCAGAGCGATGCTGGCGACGGTTCTGGCGAGGATGATAATCGCGGATTTAAGCGATTTCAATTACAGGATGTTTGATGATGTCGACCCTTATGCGTGGTATGGCCCGTCCGTTGCGTGGGCCTATGAGTACGGCGTCGTGGAAGGGATCGGCGGGGGCAAGTTCGATCCGAACGGCAACGTTACCCGTCAGGATATGTGCCTGATGATAGAGAGGTTTCTGGATGCTTTCGGTATAGAGCTGATGGCGTCTGGTAAAGACGGCATTGAAAATGACGACGCTTTTTTCGACGAAGACAGGATAGGTTTTTGGGCGGCGGACGCCGTAGCCCATATGGTGGAGCACGGTATCTTGCAGGGCAGGCCCGGTAATCAGCTCGACCCGAGGGGTTTCAGCACGCGCGCCGAAGTGGCGACCGTACTCTTCAGGCTTGTTGAGTCCGCGGTAACGGAGGCGTTCAACCGGTTGTAGTTTGGTTTTGGTCTTTATTTACGCAAAGCCGCAAATCGGGTTGCGGCTTTTTTTTATGTTGGAAATGGAAATAATAACAAAATAGTAACAAAAATAAACAAAATTGAAATATTTTTGTTGCAATTATTGAATTACTGTAGTATAATGCTGGTAGAATATCGCAGTATATAAAAGTGTGACACTATTGTGACGCTTGACGTGACAAAAAAGGAGTTTGAGCGCGGGAACTTAGCCCCACGCTCCCAATGGCATTCAAATGGGGGAGATGTCAAAGTGAAAAAATATTTCAATAAAAAAACGGTAATTTCCACAGCTCTTCTTGCGGCGCTTCTGGCAGTCCTTATTATTATCCCGCTCAGCGCGGGGGCGGGCGATAACCCGGGAGAGGGGAGCATTCCG
>Ga0082212_10008918_pt1 | contig 13004 bp, 11 predicted proteins | sample TergutNt197P3_FD_71548 | JGI IMG/M metagenome (GOLD analysis project Ga0082212, IMG submission 71548) | Neocapritermes taracua P3 segment gut microbial communities from Petit-Saut dam, French Guiana - Nt197 P3 | ecosystem: Host-associated > Arthropoda: Insects > Digestive system > Gut ... | reverse complement strand
GCGAGATTTAAACGCGGAAAAAAAACTATATAGGAGAGACCTCATGGCTAAACTGAAACGGATACAGCTTTTCGCAAAGCTCGATGCCAAAGCTTACCAGGCACTGGAAAGCGCCACCATCCTCTGCAAAACGAGAGGGAACCCTTACGTGGAACTGGTCCACTGGGTAAACCAGATCATCCTGGGGGAACAAACGGACTGGCACGAAGCCATCCGCTATTTCGCCCTTGACGAGGCAAAACTGGCAAAGGATATGGTTGCCGCCCTGGACTCCCTGCCGAGGGGGGCATCCTCCATTTCGGATTTCTCAAGCAATATTCAGGCTGCCATTAAGGAAGCGTGGATGACCTCTTCGCTGGTGTTTAACGAGGGGGCCATCCGTACCGGGCACCTCCTGTGCGGCCTTAAACAGACGCCCGAATACGCCCGCCTGTTACACGACATGAGCGGCGAATTCGTGAAGGTCAACGGCGATCTGCTGGTTGAAAAATTCGCCGAGATAGTTATTAACTCCGCCGAGACCTCCGCTCCTGCGGCGGACGGGGAAAGCGCGGCAACCGGTCAGGCCGGGGCCTTGATGGGCAGCCCTTCAATGGGCAAGGGAGAGGCCCTGAAACAATACACCCAGGACCTTACCGCCGAGGCCGCCGCCGGAAAGGAACAACCTGTCTCCTTCTTCAACCGCTACCGTTACTGTACCTGTAACCGAAACCCATTTCCCCGACTGATCGGCATCCACATAAACCGAAGCGAGAATTTCATCACCTATCTGCCAAATGATATTTCCCTGAGATTCCATCCAAACCTGCATGGAAACGGTTATCTTTTTCCTTTCCCCCGCGTATGCGCTCACATTATACCGTAAAGCCTCGTTACCATAATCTTTTACGGGAATAATGCGCAACACGTCGGTTTCGCCGCCAAATTCCTCATACTGAAACGCGGCGGTTGTCGTACGCGGTACGGAAAGCCCTTGCCAGGTGAAAACTGTCTTTCCGTCCGGTTCTTCCGGTTCTTTAGGATCCAACTCCGGAATGTCGGCGCACCCGCCAAAAAACAATACCGTAAATAACAACAAACAAATGCTCCTCAGATTTTTCATAAAAACTCCTTTGAATTCATACATAAGTCATAGCCTTTATACTATAAAGGCATAGACTGTTTGTCAACTGTTTTTAGGCTTGGTTTAATGGTCAAAGGGGGTAAGGACGGTTACCGTAGATGCAGGAACAGGAATTAAAGGAAAATGTAGGCAAGAATATCAAATTCTTTCGCTTCCGCAGACAGTTATCACAAGCCGATTTAGCCGAAAAAGCCCAAATTTCCATAACTTCCCTTTCAGATATTGAACGGGGGAACAATTTTCCGCAAGCAAAAACGCTCTGTAGCCTTGCCCAAGCCCTTGATGTCGAGGTTTGGTCGCTTTTTAGGGGCGAGGGAACGTCAGACGAGCAAAATTTAGTCATTGAGCATCTTTCCGAGGACTTCTCCAAACATATCAACATTGCCATAGATACGGTTCGTAAGCAGTATATCACTTATAAAAATACCCCAAATGGGTCAAAATGACCCACTTTTGGCAAATTTGCCCGAATTTTTGACTTTTTAATTGAAACGTTTGACTTCCGAAGTGAAAACTTTCAGTTTCGGATTGAAACGTCGGACTTCAAAAGTCAAAACTTTGACTTAAAAACTGAAACGTTTGACTTTTTAATTGAAACTTTTGACTTCTGAACTGAAACCTTTGACTTTCAAATTGAAAGGTTTGACTTCTAAATTGAAACGTTTTAGGGGTTTTCCGCTCAAACAGGCTATAATTGAGGCATGGGTGGGGAAGGCGGTGCCATAACCTAAAAGAGCCGAGCATCGATTTTGATGATTTGGAGTTGTTTGATTGGCGTAAATGGCATACTATGAGTTATAAACGATGAAATTGCGGAGGAAATATGGTTTTAGACGTAATTCCAATTACAGGCGGAAGAGGGATATGTTTTCCTGATTCCGTGATTAACGCTTTGGGCATAAATGACAAAATTGTGATGGAAACCCGTAAAAACGAAATTGTGATAACCCCTGTCGAGCGGAATGTTCCAAGAAAAAATTGGAGCGAGGCATTTAAGGCAATGAATAAGAACGGAGACGACAAGCTTTATTTTGCCGATAACAGTTCCGATTTTGAATGGGAATGGGAATGACAATAAAACAGTACGATATTTATTGGGTAAACCTTGATCCGACCGTAGGAAGCGAAATTCAGAAAACCCGTCCCGGTGTTGTAATTACTCCCGATGAAATGAACGGCAATATAAATACGGTAATTATTGCACCGCTTACAACGAAGTCGCATAATTATCCAACAAGATTAAAAACAAATGTTGTTGGCAAGGATTGCTGGGTTGTTATTGATCAAATACGGGCAATAGATAAATGCCGTTTAAAAGATAAAATCGGCGAATTAGATAAAAATGATGTTTCAAAATTAAAAAATATAATTAGCGAAATGCTGGTGGAATAATTTTTCTTGGTCATAGATACAAAATATAAAGCAAAACCAACGGCATATAACAAACGGTAACACAAATGGTGTTAACCGCCGCTTTCCAATGCCTGTTCGATGGCGTCGATGACCGTGTCGGGGGTGGAGGCGCCGGCGGCAAGTCCTACGGTTTCAAGGCTGAAAAAGGCAGAAGGAATATCCTGCGGCGTTTGTACCAGGGCGCAGGATTTTCCCGATGTTTCCGCTATTGCCAAAAGGCGGCGGGTGTTGGCGGATTCCTTCCCGCCGGCGATGATGATTCCCTCTACCTTGTCCAAAAGTTCCCGTAGGCTCTCCTGCCGTTCCGTGGTAGCGGCGCAGATCGTTTGGGCTATTTCCAGATTGGGGAAAAAGCGGGTAATTGCCCCGCCGATTGCCTGGTACTCCTGAGCGGAAATCGTGGTCTGGGCGATAAGCGCCGTTTTAGCGTCTGGTTCTTCGTCGTATAGTCCGGCGGCTGCGGCTTGCGCTTCGGCGGCGTCGCCCACAACGGCGCAGAAAAATGCATCGCCCCGCGCCGCGCCCGCTTCTGCGTAACGGCAAATGCCGGTTATCTCGGCATGGGATTCTTCTCCCGCCAAAAAAAGCCGGAAGCCGTCTTTGGCAAGGGCGGCGGCTTTAAGCTGGCTTGCCTTGACCTTGGGGCAGGTTGCATCAATTACCGCCGCCCCGTATCCGCGCAGATCCGCTTCCGTTTGCGGACTGATTCCGTGGGCGCGGATAATTACCGAAACGCCGTTAAGATTTTCACCCGGACTGGTCTGCTCAAGTATTTCCACGCCCCTGCACTCAAGGTCTTCGAGTACCTGAGGATTGTGGATGAGAGGGCCAAGGGTATAAACCTTCTCCCTGGATCGCTGCGCTTCGGCGCAGGCGAGATCAACCGCCCGCCTGACCCCCATGCAAAAACCCAGTACATTCGCGCGTATTACTTTCATAAGAATACAGATCAACGAATGAGCGCGAATAATACAAATGCCAATTCGTTATTCTTCATTCGTTTACAATCGCGCAATTCGTTGGCTCTTTATAAAATTCTCAAGTCCTGGCAGGGGCAAGTTTTTGCTTCGCCCGCCTGATTTTCCGGTTTTCCCAGAAGTTAACGATGCCGGAAGAAATGAATGTCGTCGTGTAAACGCCGGAGATCATACCCACCTGCAGGGCAAGGGCAAAGTCCCTCATGGAACCGGTGGTAAAGATGATCAGCGAAAGGACGGCCAGCATGGTTGTAAACGTCGTTATGATCGTCCTGCTCAACGTCTCGGTCAGGGAGCGATTCATCACATTGACAAAAACCTCGTCGGGGTAGATACGGCGGTTTTCCCTTACACGGTCAAAGACAACAATGGTGTTGTTGATCGAATAGCCGAATATCGTGAGGATTGCGGCAATGGTACTGGTGTTGAATTCCATTCCGCTCCAGACTATAAAGGCAATGATGACGAGGGCGTTATGCAAAATGCCGATCACCGAGGCAACCGCATACTGCGGCTTAAACCGGATGGTGACATATGCCAGTATTATCAGCAAGGTGAGGGCAAGCAGAAACCCTGCCTGATCGGTGAGATTTTTCGAAAAGCGGGAACCGACATAGTCGGAGCGGAGTATCACCACTTCGCCGGATCCAAAATAAGCTTCCAGGGCGCCGGTGACTCTCTCGGTGGGAGTGCCGCCTGCGGATTCATTGCCCTCCCCCTCTGTCTCCCTGTCTTCAACGCGGATCATAAAATGACGATCACCCGGCTTTCCAAGGCTCTGAACCGCAACGGTCTGCCCCAGACTGCTCAGTGCCTCTCGCACCGTGGCGATGGAAATTTCCTCGCTTTGGGGATCAAGGTAATGCACCGGATAGGGAACGCCGCCCAGTTGGGGATTCCCCTGGGCGCTGCGTACCAGCCACTGGGAGTTCATCCCTTCCGGTACGCTTAAATCAACATCCATTCCCTCAAGGAGTGAACTTAATGCCCGGGCAAGTTCTCCGACTGTCCCGTATTCGCTGAACGGCAATGCAACGGTACGCGATTCAACGCCCACGCCGGAGTTGACGATATACATACCGCTGCGGTCAAAGGCGACGGTCGCATTGCCCATGCCTGTCCAGGTAAGGCCGAACGCGGTGGGGGCGAATTGCACTTCCTGTATTACGCCCGCCTGAAAGTCAACGCCAAGATTAAAGCCGCCCTTGACGAAATAGCTGACAACACCGGCGGTGGTGAGAATTACGGAAAAAACCGCCGCCGCAAAATACAATTTGGAAAAAGGGATAATTTTTTTCATTATTTTACCCCCCCTGCGGCGGCTTCACCTTCGATCTGCAGCCGCGACCATGTTATTGAAATTTTTCTGCTGTGCAGCACATCCGTATCAAAGTCAAAAATCAGCCGGGAAACAAACAGGGCGGTAAACACCGAGGAAAATACCCCGACGGCAAGCGTCACGGCAAATCCCTGAATGGGACCGGAACCAAGCTGTGAAAGAAACAGGGCGGCGATAAACGTGGTAATGTTGGAATCCATGATTGCCCAAAACGCCTTGTTAAAACCTGCCTCTACCACGGCTTTCCTGCCCTTGCCCAGGCGCATCTCCTCCTTCATGCGCTCGAAGATAATCACGCTGGCGTCTACCGCCATGCCGATGGTAAGAATAAAACCGGCGATGCTTGGCAGGGTCAGGGTGAAGTTGAACGCAGAAAGAATGCTGAACATAATATAGAGATTTAATAACTGCGCAATGACGGCGTTGATCCCCGCTGTCCGGTAATAGCCCAGCATAAAAAGAAAGACTACCACAATGCCGCCGAGCAGGGCGAACAGTCCCTGACGAATCGTATCCTCGCCCATCGAAGCACCGATACTCTGCTGATTGGCCACCTCAAGTTCAACGGGCAGGGCTGCGGTTCTGAGGGTCAGGGCGATGTTCTGCGCCTCATCCGCCCCAAATCCGGTCAGCCGTACCGCATCGCGGATCGCCGTCTGGATCGTCGCCTGGGATTTTACCTTGTCGTCAAGCACAATGGCCAGAGGTTTCCCAATATTGGCGGAAGTCAGCCGGTGAAAAATCTCCCCGCCTTCACTGTCCAGTAAAAAGGTAACCTCGGGCTTGCCGTCAAGGTTGTTACGGGATACTTCGGCGCTGCGTATATGATTCCCGTCAAGGCCGACTTCCTTTTTCAGCGCCGTATAGCTAAGGCTGCCGTCCGCGTTGCGGGCATGCTCGTCCAGGCCATAGCGGTCTTTGATATACACACCGCGGATCATCACATCGGACGGCACGATGGTTGGATCGAGGAGATTCCCATCTTCGTCAAAGGTTCTTGCGGGGTTGTAACGATAGTAATTGCTGAAGGCATCGGCCGCCTCGGGATCCACCATGTGAAAGGCAAGGCTGCCCTTGCCCATGATGATGTCGTTAATACGCTCCGGGTCGGCGCTGCCGGGAATTTCAACGTAAATCTGATCGGCACCCTGCCGCCGGATGACCGGCTCGGTTAGCCCAAAACGGTCGATGCGGCTGTTCAGCACTTCCAGCGCACGGTTCACCGCGTCGGTTCTGTCTTCCTCGGTCAGGGGCCGTTCCAGCTTTTCCTGCAGAGCGTTCATGTCCGCCTGCAGAACAATGCTCAAGCCGCCGGAAAGGTCAAGCCCAAGCTGCACCGCATTCTTTTGCAAATCCTTCAGGGCAAAGATATCTTCCCGGTGTTTGGTCTCGATGGCTTCCAGGGCTTCCCTTCTGCTCGAAAAAGCGGCAAGCGTGGTTTTGGCATCCCATTTTTCCGGGGAGGCCTGTTTGGTATCCTTATAGATCTTCTTTGCCTGCTTGACCAGGAAGGAAAATTCTTCGGGAACATTACCGTCTTCCTGCGCCAGCACAATGAGCCGCTCCAGGTCGACCTGCGCCGTCCGCGAGGCATAGGTTTTAATCTGTTCGCGGGATTCCAGCGCCTGGGCCTGTTGATCCCGGGGAACAAGAAAATACCAGCGGAGGCTGGGCCAGAGAAACACAAAACATATCGCCATTATCACCATGATTATGGCAAGCCGGTACCTTTTACTCATAACGCTGCTCCAACAATAGTCCTGTTTTTACTTTTTCTCGCCCTCGGCATCAGACTCAATCTCCTTTTCCTCGTTATCGCTTTTTTCTTCTTTTACAGCAGTAACGTTGGTAATGGAGGAGCGGCTGAATTCGATCTTGGTGTTGTCGTCCACCTTAACGACAATGGTCTGCTCCCGTACGCTCTGTATCGTTCCGTGTATGCCCCCGGCGGTGACAACCTTGTCGCCTTTTTTCAGCGCTGCGAGCATTTTTTGGGTTTCTTTCTGCCTCTTGTTCTGGGGCCGGATAATCAGAAAGTAAAAAATACCAATGATCGCGATAAAGGGGAGAAATGTCATCAGGGGGTTAGAAGCCGGAGCGCCATCAGCACCTTGAGGAGGAGCCGCCATAAGCAGTGAAAAAACGAATGAATTCATAGATACTTCCTTACAACTTGATTTTGATGTGTCCCAGCCTAGCATAAAAGGGGATAGCTATTCAAGTACCTATCTGGTATCTTGGTACAGGGGAGCTTTGTGGCGAAAATTTGCCTGAGTTTGACGGCGAAAACACTGGGTCAGAATCTTGAGCTTCTCGACAAGTATCACCAATATGCGGATATAGCCGAACTGCGGGTCGATTGCCTTGAACCCAATGAGCGGCTGATGATTCGGCGTTTTCCCGAGATGACCGATATGCCGGTTATCCTGACAATCCGCAGGAATGTCGACGGCGGACATTTTATCAGCGGCGAAGGGGCAAGAGTTAACCTGATGGCGAGGGGTCTTGCATACGCCAATGCGGACAGACGGCGTAATTTTGCCTACGTTGAAATAGAAAAGGACCTGATAGTTCCCAGCCTGGAAGAAGCCGCCCGTGCATTCGGCACAAGGATTATTCGTTCATACCATGATCTAAAAGGCTACGATACTGACCTGGCTGCAAAAATTCGTTCCATGCGTCAGTCTGACGACGAGATTGTCAAAGTGGTAGTGGCGGCCAACTCCATAAGTGATGTGCTTGAACTCCTGCGCGCCGGCAGGGAATACGCGGGGCGCGAGAAGATCCTCATCGCCAGGGGGCATTACGGCATTTGCAGCAGAATCCTCGCGGAACAATTTGGCTCGTTTTTAAGTTATGCCGGCGTTCTTTCCGGGCCGGCTTCTGCCGCGGAGCGGGCGGCAGGAAGCATTGCATCTGCGGCGAACATTTCCCATTCGCCGGAGCCGGGGCAAATCAACGTCGTGGATCTGGCGAATCTCTACCGTTTCCGCAGCATAGGCAATGCTACCGGCATATACGGCATTACCGGGTATCCCCTAAAAACCGCGGGCAGTTCCTATTTTGTCAACACTATCTTCGGGCTTGAGGATATCGACGCGGTTCATGTACCTTTCCCGGCGGATTCGATCGGCGCCTGCCTCGAACTGGCGCAGGAGCTTAAGGTTAAGGGCCTTTCGATAACCGTTCCCCACAAGGAGACGGTTATTCCCTATCTGGGCAGCAAGGCTGCCGAAGTACAAAAAATCGGCGCCTGCAATATCCTGAGCATGGGCCCGCATGGCTGGATGGGAACCAATACCGATACCAGAGGATTTTCCGATTCGCTGTTGAAATTTATCGGCAGGCCGCACCTAAAACGGCAGCGTGTTACCGTTATTGGAGCGGGCGGCTCGGCCAGGGCGGTGGCTTTTGAACTGCACCGTTTGGGCGCAAAAGCGCTGATTCTGAACCGCCTCGCCCGCAAAGCCCGCGATCTTGCCGCTCCCTACAAATTCGCCTGGGGCGGCCTGGACAGCCAGGGAATTGAAATGATGGACAGATACCGCGACATTATTATTCAGACCACTCCGGCGGGAACGGAAGAACACAAGGTAATTGATCCGGTACAGATGTACCGGTTTTCCGGACGGGAAAAAGTGATGGACCTGGCTTATATGCCGGAGATGACCGTCTTCCTCAAACGCGCTGCCGACGCCGGCTGCCAGGTTCAAAACGGCTACGATATGTTTGTCCGGCAGACACAGTATCAGTACACCCAGTTTTTGGGAAAAGAATTTCCTGATCATCTTGTATCAAGGGTTCAATTCTACACATAACGAGGAAATCTATGGAACAAAAGGCCGATTCATCACAACCCGCCGCACACATGATGAAAGAGGCAGCCGGCAGGGCGGCAGTCGACACGCTGGTAAAAAACGGCATGAAACTGGGTCTTGGTACCGGCTCTACCGCCATTCACGCAATCCGCAGGGTTGGAGAACTTTTGGCGCGGGGAACATTAAAGGACATCGCCGCTTTTCCCACTAGTTTTCAGTCGGAAATAGAATGTGAAAAACTGGGAATACCCCTGTACCCCCTGAACTCACCGGAACTGTCCGGCACTCTTGATCTGACCATCGACGGCGCGGACGAGGTTGATCCGCTTGGCCGCCTGCTCAAGGGCGGCGGCGGGGCGCTCTTGATTGAAAAGATCGCCGCCTACGCCTCGGCCTCTTACGCAATTGTTGTGGACGAATCCAAGCTGGTTGAAAACCTCGGCGTACAATTTCCGGTGCCGGTAGAAGTTATTCCCGAAGCGAGGCTCACGGCGGCGCTTGCCCTGGAAAAGCTCGGCGCGGAAGTAACGCTCCGCGAAGCGGTTCGCAAGGCCGGCCCCGTCATTACCGACCACGGCAACCTGCTTCTGGATATACGCTTTGCAGCCCCGCAGGATCCTGTTTTTCTTGAGGCCGAACTTAACCGCATACCCGGCGTTGTGGAGAACGGTTTCTTTACCGGCCCGCCTGGCCGGGTTCTTGTTCCCAAAGTTTTTATCAGCCGCGCCGGCGGCTCAATGGAAATCCGCGGGTAAAACAGGGCGTTTTTCTCAGCGCGGCAGCCAGGCGCGCAGTTTGCCGAGAACTATGTCAAAATCCAGCGGTTTTCCGATGTGGTCGTTCATGCCGGCGGCAAGGCATCTTTCGATATCTTCCCTAAAAACATTCGCGGTCATTGCTATAATGGGAATTTGCTCCTGCAAATTCCCATTATAGCTTCGAGTTTCACCCTCGGTGAAACTCGTGCCTGAAGATTCGCGGGGAAACTCCATTGCCATTTCCTGTTTTCGCAAATTCCCATTATTGCTTCGAGTTTCCGCTTCTATTCTTCGTATCCGGCGCGTCGCTTCATAGCCGTCCATTTCGGGCATCTGCGCATCCATAAAAATCAGATCGTAACTCTGCGGCGTTTCTTTGAACATGCGGACGGCCTGGACGCCGTTTTCCGCGCAATCTATTTCCAAAAGAGTCGGTTTAAGCAGGGATACCACGATTTCGCGGTTTATCTCCACATCTTCAACCAGCAGAATGCGGCGGCCTGCGAAAGAACCGGCACAATCCGGCGGCGGCTCGGCCTGATTGTGATTCATGCCGAGACATTCGCCGACAATATCCACAATGGTAGACGGAAACAGGGGTTTGGACAGGAATTTATCGACACCGGCCTTTTTTGCATCCGCTTCAATGGCGCTCCATTCTGCGGCAGAAATCATAACCACAACCGTATTGCGCGGAACAGACGCTTTTGCCTTCATCATGGTTGTCAACTCTATGCCGTTGATATCCGGCATTTTCCAGTCCACAAAATAGATATTGTAGGGGCCATTCTCTTCAACAAGCCGGAGCGCTTCTTTCCCGCTTTCGGCAATATCGCAGGATGCGCCAAACCGCTGCACGATTTCACTGATATACGCCAGAACATCCGCATCATCGTCTATTGCCATGATACGGACATTGCTCAAATTGATGCCGGAAGCCAGAAGGCCATGTCTGTTTGCTTCGCCCCGCTTTGCCTGAATCGTAAAGGCAAAAGTGGCTCCCTTTTCAGGTTCGGAATCAATCCATATCCTGCCGCCCATCATCTCGACAATGTTTTTGGAAATAGCAAGACCCAGGCCGGTGCCGCCGTATTTGCGCGTTGTGGAGGACTCGGCCTGCTCAAAAGAACTGAACACGCGTTCCTGCTGTTCCTTGCTGATGCCGATTCCGGTATCGCTTACCGATATTTGCACAGTGCAAAGGCCGTTTTCTTCTCCCAGAAAACGCGTATCAAGGCTGATTGAACCGTTTTCCGGCGTGAATTTTACCGAATTGCCCAGCAGGTTGGTAATTACCTGCGCGATTCTCTGATCATCCCCAATCAGGTATTCGGGGATCTGCCGATCGATGAAAACCGTGAATTTTTGATGCTTTTCTTCCACGCGGAAGTTAACGACATTCACCACTCGCTGAAGCATCTTTTCGAAATTGAACTCAACCGGCGATAATTCCAGCATGTTCGCTTCAATTTTTGACATATCCAGTACATCGTTAATAACACCCAGCAGGTGCGCCGACGCATTGTCAATCTTGTCCAGCGCATAATCTTTGTTCTCTATGTCCGTCGTACCCCTGCCAATTGCCGTCATGCCGATTATCGCGTTCAGAGGTGTGCGCATTTCGTGGCTCATGTTGGAAAGGAAAGCTCCTTTCGCCCTGCTCGCCTCGGTCGCCTTCCGCAGCGCCGCCTTGAGGCTGGCATTGAAAATATCGCGCATGATAATACCGGCAATGGTGCTCGCCGTTACGGCGGCAAAGCTTTTTTCACTTTCGGTCCAGCGGCGGGACGTAAAACGCTGCCCCTCGCCCAATATCCCCCACAAACGGCCTTCGACATACAGCGGCGCACAGATAAACGCATTGATATTGACGGACAAAAGCGGCTTAAATGCCGTAACTGTGCTGGCGGTAACATCCCCGCAGGAAATCACCGGCAGCGTAGCGCATTCCGGCAATGTCTCGGGAAAACTGGATTTAACCACATGAAACAGTTCGAGACCTGCTATCTTCGGTGATTCGCCGCCGGCCGGCCAATGATATTCAAGGTTAGCCCTGCAGTGCCGGAAATCAACGGATAAAATGGACACGAAGGACACTTCGTTATATTGCCCCATCTTGGCAAGGGCTTCTTTGATATACGTTATTGTATCGCCCGACGAGATAAAACCCCGTGAAATTTCCGATATTAATTCCTGCTGTTCCAGCCTGACTTTCAGCAGTTCCCGCTGTTCGTTCAGGCTTTTCATCATCTTCTTTATTTGGCGCAAATCGTACTTGAATGAGATAAAGTATTTCCTGTCCTCGTACACCACCGGCGTTAATGTATTTTCCATCGGGATCAGATCCCCCGAAAGCGTCCGCTGTACCCACTCGAATGTTACCTGTTTGTTCGCAACCGCTTCGTCTTTCATCGCCGCCGCTCTTCCAAGGGATTCGCCGCCGCCCGGCTGAGATTCGGGTACAAAACATTCCCAATAATGGTCCAGCAGGTACTGCTTGTCAGGGCAGGCAAGTACCCGCATCGCCGCCCTGTTACAATCAATCGCCTGCAAATTCTCGTCAAAAAGCACATACGGAATGGGGCTCGCCTCAATTACCGCCCGTGTCAGTTCGTTCTCGTTGGCGGATACGGAATGTCTGGCTGGTATCTTTTTCTCATCCATATTCAGCTCCACTTTGTTTACCTGGTGTCATGAAACCACTGAACAAGGAAGTCTAACAGCGAACTTTGCTCCATTATGTGATTATCTTTGGTATTGTTTAACAAAAAGCGCAATGAGTTTCAGTTTTTTCTTGACCGGCAATTATCCGTTAAGACTCCGGTAGAATGGTAAACGGTTTGAGTTTTCCCGCTTCGATTTTAGTACCGGGCACCGCAAGGATTTCCCGTGCTACCCTGTTTCCCAGGGCGGCGCATTCGGGAGCCGGCCTGCCGCGAAGCCAGGCAGAAACAAAGGCGGCGCAAAAGGCGTCTCCCGCGCCGACGGTGTCGCGGGGAACGATCGCCGAAGTTTCTTCGCTGTAGACCCTGCCGCCTGAAAGAACCGCCGCGCCGCGCCCGCCCAATGTGATAACGATGACGGGAAACGCCTCCGCCTCGGTGAGGTGTTTCAGCGCCGGACAAATTTCCCGCAGAATAAAATGTTCTTTTTCGCCTTCGCCGCAGACCGCAGCGCTGGTATTGCCCTTTTGTATGGTGTCGTAAAAGGCGATACATTCATCGGCGTTCATAAAAATAATCAGAGGGCAGCTGCGGCTATACTGAAGAATCTCCTCGGCATGTTCCCGAATCATAAACACCGATGCGGCGTCCAGCGCGACGGGAATTCCCCGCTTTCCGGCAAGCTGTACAACATGCTGCACCAGGGGCGGGCGGGAGAGCATAAAGCCGTCCAGCACCACCGCCCCGGCGGCGGCTAGTAACTTTTCGCTGATATCGGCTTCGGTAAATTCCAGGGATGCGCCGACAGAGGCGGCAATGCGGGTTTCGTAAGGCGAACTTGCTTCGCCAGGCGAACTATGATCGCCGCAGCTAAAGACAAAGCACAGCCCGGTCATTCCGGCGCCGGTTGTAA
>Ga0082212_10008917_pt1 | contig 13004 bp, 23 predicted proteins | sample TergutNt197P3_FD_71548 | JGI IMG/M metagenome (GOLD analysis project Ga0082212, IMG submission 71548) | Neocapritermes taracua P3 segment gut microbial communities from Petit-Saut dam, French Guiana - Nt197 P3 | ecosystem: Host-associated > Arthropoda: Insects > Digestive system > Gut ... | reverse complement strand
TCCGGAATTGACGCGGACGACGATGTGTCCCTGCTGGCTTTTTAATTGATTTAGTGACCCGCCTACAACGACTTTTGTTTCGTCCATCAAATTGGTAGCAAAAATATCACGATCACCCGGATAGGTTCGTTTCGACAGCATCCTTCCCAAAGCGCTGTTATCGGGTTGGCTTGGTGCATATACTGGTATGATGATAACTTTAGGTCGCACAGCGCTTAAGAAATTCACCCCCATCACATCGTAATTGGCATGATGATTGGCTACGCATACATCCACAGGACCTGTGACCATTCCAATAGGGGTTTCAATATCGCGCCAGTGACCGGGAGCGTTTGCGTTCGTAATATCGCCACCGTTAAAATAATTGAATTTCCCGTATGACAGCCTGATGGCGCTACTGTTTTGGTTTTCGTCGGGAATATCTTCTTTCGAAAGGCTTTCCAGGGGAGGAAAATGATTTCGGGCATTATTGCCTGTTCCTGTCCATACATGTCCGTTGGCGGCAATATTCCGGATTTCAAAATCGGGATACTGTTCAGGATGACGGACAAGTTGAAACTGATCGTTTGCTCCGACCCTGAATTGTTCGGCAATGACGCCGTTATGGGCGATTTTCCATTCGACAAATCTTCTGTAATTTTGAATGATACCTGATACCAGCGGATTGGGCCAGTTATAATCAGGCCAATTCCGATCCACTATTTTGTCGAAAGGCAGGTTTTCACCCACTTCCGTAATGCCGCTCAACAAGAAATCGCCCTGTTCCTGTTTTTTTGTATCAGGAGAAAGGGCACCCATGTGATCGTCGTGAAAATGGGTTAGCATGATATAATTCAACTTTTTTTCTGGAATCTGACGCATCATGTGCAAAATATAGCGGGTGATCCATTCACCGGGCGTCCTGCTGTTGTCAGGTTTAGCCGGTGTAACTCTCTCGGTACGGTTAGATGCGCCTGCATCAACCAGCATCGTGGTACCGTCGGGCAACAGGAAGAAAGCACATTCTCCTTTTCCCGTATTGATGTGATGGATATCAAGATATCCTGCCTCCCAGGCGGGAAAGATGTCCCCGACTTTCGGTTGCGCCGAAACCGTTGCAACACAAATCATAATCCCGACAATACATGCTAAAAAGCAAAATAATCCGTGTGTTTTTTTCATAAATAACTAAACTCTAATAACTAAACTCTAATAACTAATAAAGATAATCGCCCAGTTCCCGATGAAGGATTTTGAGGGCGTTGGTGATATGCGCTTCAACTGTTTTAACGGAAATTTCAAGCGTTTCAGCAATTTCCCTGTTCGAAAGTTGATCGAAACGACTTTTATAAAAAACCTGTTGTGTTCTCTCCGGAAGTTTCTGCAGTGCATTATTCACAATTTCATGAATTTCTGCCGTATACAATTCTGTTGGTTCAAGCGCCTCGAGGGTAGCGACTCGCATGTCCAAATCCCATTGCGCATGTGCTTGCATTCCACTCAAGACGGTTTCCTTCACTTTGATATGTTGGAGATGATTCAGGCATTTATTCTTAATGGAGGTTAAAATGTAGGCAGGTATATTGGTATCACCAGGTAACCGGTTTCTGTTTTCCCAATAATAAATGATAGCGTCGGATGCAATATCTTCGGCAGTCGGCAAATCACGGACATAGCTGTTCGCAAAGCGCACAAACTTGCTATGGTAATCCACAAACAGCCGACTAAACGAGCGATTTTCAACATTCATTTCAATAATCAAAATTACGTAAACAATAAACACAACTCTATCATAAATTAGGAGCAAAGTTATGATTATTTCACTGTAAAACAAAAATAAAATTCAAAAAAAGTCACTAACGCAACGAAGCAATCCATTGTTATTTCCGGATTGCTTCGTTGCTTCACGTCTCACAAAGACGTTCGGGTGTCATTTTCGACTGATAGAATTCTATTCGGTAGTCGGAGTTGGCTCGGCAGTTATCGGCGCTTCATCTGTGATAATTTCTGCAAGGGGCGCTTCCGGTTCGACTGCCGCTTCCGGTTCGACTGCCGCTTCCGGTTCTTTTACCACTACAGGTGTTTGAGTGGCTTTGGGTGTTTTAGAGGAAGTTTCCGCAAATGATTCTGTTGCAGTTGTTGATTTCCTACGCGAACGACGGGTCTTGCCTGCGGTTTTCTTCTTGTCTTTCAACATATTCTCGTTGTAATCGACTAGTTCTATAAAGCACATGGCGGCATTGTCGCCCTGACGGTTACCTATTTTGATGATTCGCGTGTATCCGCCGGGACGGTTTTCAACCTTTTCGGATATTTGCGTAAACAATTCCGTAACCGCCGCTTTGTCTTGCAACATAGAGAATACGACACGACGTGAATGGGTCGTATCCTCTTTCGATTTGGTTACCAACGGTTCAACATATTTACGTAAAGCTTTAGCTTTGGCGGTAGTCGTAAAAATACGCTTATGCTTTATCAAAGAAGAAGCCATGTTTGAAAGCATCGACTGACGATGCGAACTGGTGCGGCCTAAATGGTTTATTTTCTTATTATGTCTCATTGTTAATCTTTATCTAATTTATATTTTGTTATATCCATGCCGAATGACAAGTGTAAGCCATCTAACAATTCATCTAATTCAGTGAGCGATTTCTTACCGAAGTTGCGGAACTTCAACAAGTCATTTTTATTATAATGAACCAGTTCGCCCAAGGTTTCCACATCTGCCGCTTTCAGGCAATTGAGTGCGCGAACCGAAAGGTCCATGTCGGAAAGTTTTGTTTTCAGCTGTTGTCGCATGTGGAGTATTTCTTCGTCAAACTCTTCATTCACCTCGATGTCAACTACTTCCATTGCAATCTTCTCATCGGAAAACAATGCGAAATGATGTATCAATATTTTCGCTGCTTCTTTGAGAGCTTCTTTCGGATGGATGGAACCGTCTGTTAAAATCTCGATTATCAACTTTTCAAAGTCGGTTTTCTGCTCTACGCGGAAATTTTCAACCGTATATTTGACATTACGTATAGGTGTATAAATCGAATCGATGGGGATGACTTTTACATCGGACGATGTCTCATGTTCATCAGCCGACACATAGCCGCGTCCCTTATTGATGGTCATCTCAATTTGAAATGATGCATTCGGATCGAGGTGACATATTTCGAGTGTGGGATTAAGTACTTCGAATCCGCCTGTCAACTGTTTGCCGATATCGCCTGCTCTGAACACTTCTTTTTTTGCAACCGTAACATTTATTTTTTCGGATTCAACAATCTCTTCACCTTCATATTTGAAACGAACCTGTTTCAGGTTCAGGATGATATTTGTCACATCTTCGAGAACGCCCGGTATAGTTGCGAATTCATGATCCACACCTTCAATTTTCACCGACGATATAGCATATCCTTCCAACGAAGACACTAAGATTCGGCGTAACGCATTACCGATTGTAATACCGTAACCAGGCTCTAACGGACGAAATTCAAATTTCCCGAAAAACGCGTCCGCTTCTAACATTAATACCTTATCGGGTTTCTGGAATGCTAATATTGCCATATCTGATTATTTTGAATATAATTCGACAATCAACTGTTCTTTAATATTCTCCGGGATGTCTGCTCTTTCAGGTAAATGCAGCAGTTTGCCACACAAGATTGACTGATCCCATTCGATCCAGGGGTATTTGCTATGATTAAAACCGGAAAGTGCATTCGAAATCACTTCTAATGATTTTGAGCGTTCACGAACACCTACCAACTGCCCTTGCTTGACGGAATAGGAAGGGATATTGACGACACGACCGTCGACCGTGATATGACGGTGTGACACCAACTGACGGGCGCCATCGCGTGTGGGCGCTATTCCGAGTCGAAATACGATGTTATCCAGACGGCTTTCGAGCAATTGCAGCAACACTTCGCCGGTAACGCCTTTCGAGCGCGACGCTTTCTCGAACATGTTCCTAAACTGTTTTTCCAATACGCCATACGTATATTTTGCTTTTTGTTTTTCACGTAACTGCATTCCATATTCGGATGATTTCCGGCGACGGTTTACGCCATGTTGTCCCGGAGGATAATTCTTCTTTGATAAGACCTTATCCGCTCCGAAGATAGGTTCGCTGAACTTACGCGCAATCTTTGATTTTGGACCTGTATATCTTGCCATTTTTTATTTAATTATAAATTATAAATTTAACATATAGTTTTAAATAACTACACTCTAAACTCTAAACTCTAAACTCTAATAACTACACTCTAAACTCTAATATCTAATAACTAAAGACTAAACTCTTCTTCTCTTGGGTGGACGGCATCCGTTATGCGGAAGCGGCGTTACATCGACGATTTCAGTCACTTCTATGCCTGCACTGTGAATGGTGCGGATTGCCGATTCACGACCGTTACCGGGCCCCTTAATATACACTTTCACTTTGCGAAGACCAAGGTCGAACGCAATTTTCGCGCAATCCTGTGCCGCCATCTGCGCTGCATACGGTGTATTTTTCTTGGAACTGCGGAAGCCCATTTTTCCTGCCGATGACCAACTGATCACCTGACCATCACTGTTTGTAAGTGTGATGATGATATTGTTAAATGAGGAATGGATATGAGCCTGCCCATATGCATCCACCTTTACTTTTCTTTTCTTTGCTGGAACTGCTTTCTTTGCCATAATTCATATATTATTTAGTAGCTTTTTTCTTGTTTGCAACCGTTTTCTTCTTTCCACGACGCGTGCGGGCATTGTTTTTCGTACTTTGTCCCCGCACGGGAAGTCCGATACGGTGACGCACGCCGCGATAACAACCGATGTCCATCAAGCGTTTGATGTTCAGTTGCACTTCCGAGCGGAGGTCGCCTTCTACCTTATAGTCCAAACCGATGATCTCGCGAATCTTTGCCGCCTGCTCATCCGTCCAGTTTTTCACTTTGATATCCCTGTCGATACCTGCTTTTTCCAAAATCGAATTTGACGCGCTACGACCTATCCCGAAGATATAAGTTAAGGCTATCTCGCCTCGCTTGTCCTGCGGCAAATCTACTCCGACTATTCTTATTGCCATAAATTATTAATTATTAATTATCAATTCTTAATTCTTTTAGACACGGCAAACCGCGTATAAACTTACCCCTGACGAGCTTTAAACTTAGGGTTTTTCTTATTAATCACATATAAACGTCCTTTTCGCCTGACAATCTTGCAGTCGGCTGTACGTTTCTTCAAAGATGCTCTTACTTTCATATCTGTATATTTTTACTGTTTTACTTTTAACTGATAACTGAAAACTACTTATATCTGAAGGCAATACGACCTTTTGATAAATCGTAAGGTGACATTTCGACGCGCACCTTGTCGCCGGGTAGAATTTTGATGTAATGCATCCGCATCTTTCCCGAAATATGTGCAGTTATTTCATGTCCGTTTTCCAACTCAACACGAAACATTGCATTAGATAATGCTTCGACGATCAATCCGTCCTGTTCAATTGACGACTGTTTTGCCATATATTTAAATTTCTTTTCCTACTATTTCCTCTATATAATCGAACGATGATAATATCCGCGGTCCGCTTCGTCGTATTGCCACACAATGCTCAAAATGCGCAGAACATTTACCGTCTTTTGTGCGTACCGTCCAGCGGTCGGATTCAACATACACTTGTTTGCCGCCCTGGTTAATCATCGGTTCGATACAGATGCACATGCCGTTTCGCAGCAACGGACCGTTTCCTCTTCTGCCATAATTCGGCACTTCAGGCGCTTCATGCATGGTCCTGCCGCAGCCATGTCCGACAAGTTCGCGTACGATCGATGTATTGCGCGCTTCACAATAACTTTGAACGGCATAGCTGATGTCGCCTATACGATTTCCGACAACGGCTTGCGCGATTCCCTTGTAAAGCGCTTCTTTCGTGGTGCGCAACAACTGTTTGATTTCCTCCGAAACCTCTCCTATACAATAGGTATAGGCTGAATCGCCGACAAATCCGTTCAGCACCGTACCGCAATCAATCGAAATGATATCGCCCTCTTGCAGAACGACCTGATCCGACGGAATACCATGCACAACCTGATGGTTAACGGATGTACAGATAGAGTTGGGAAAACCGTCAAACCCCAGAAACGCCGGGGTAGCGCCATGATCACGAATAAATGTTTCAGCCAACTTATCCAGAAAAAGAGTGGTAACGCCCGGTTTGATATGTTTTGCAAGTTCGCCATGCGTTTTTGCCACGAGTTGATTGGCTTCCCACATCAACTCAATCTCTTCATCCGTTTTCAGATATATCATAAATTATCAATAGGCAGCAATGGCGCCCGAACGTCCTTTTATTCTTCCGGATTTCAACAGTCCGTCATAGTGCCGCATTAACAAGTGGCTCTCCACCTGTTGTAAAGTATCCAAAATTACACCGACCAAGATCAGCAGTGAAGTTCCGCCAAAGAAACTGGAAAAACCCATACTGATGCCGGCCAAACGTGCAAACGCAGGCAGGATAGCAATGATGGCAAGGAAAAAAGCGCCCGGAAGCGTGATCCTGTCCATGATTGTATCCAAATATTCTTTTGTTGCCTTCCCCGGTTTGATACCCGGAATAAAGCCATTGTTCCGTTTCAGGTCGTCAGCCATTTGTGTCGGGTTGATGGTGATTGCCGTATAAAAATAGGTGAAGGCAATGATCATCAAGGCAAATACAAAATTATACCAGAAACCGGAAGTTGCTAAAAAATTCTGCCAGAAAGGACCAAGATTTCCTCCTCTCGACATTTGAATTACCGAAACCGGTATCATCATGATTGCCTGGGCAAAGATGATGGGCATCACATTAGCCGCATTGACTTTCAATGGGATATATTGTCGCGCGCCGCCATATTGTTTGTTTCCGACAATTCGTTTTGCATATTGTACGGGTACCTTGCGCGTTCCCTGCACCAATGCGATTGCGCCTGCTATCACTAACAGCAAAAACAGCATTTCCACTAAGAACATTACCAATCCTCCTGCCTGCTCGTTCATACGCGAAGTAAATTCTTCCATGAGCGAGCGCGGCAAACGATTGATGATACCAATCATAATGATAAACGAGATACCGTTTCCAATTCCCTTATCGGTGATACGCTCGCCAAGCCAGAGCACGAACATGCTACCTGCCGCCATAATAATGATGGATGAAAATTTATACCACATGCCCAATGGTAATCCTGAGCCGATCTGTCGCATCTGCATATCCAGATTGGTCAGGTAAGCGATACCTTGAACAAACAGGATGGCTACTGTCAGGTAACGCGTCATCTGGTTGATTTTCTTACGTCCGCTTTCGCCTTCGCGCTGCATCTTCTGAAAAGAAGGGATGATGATAGTCACCAACTGCATCACGATGGAAGCCGAGATATAAGGCATGATTCCCAGCGCAAAGATGGATGCCTTCGAGAAAGCTCCGCCGGAAAACATGTCGAGAAGCGCCAGCAAGCCGCCGCGGGTCTGGTTGGCTAATCCCGTCAATGCTTTCGGATCGACACCCGGCAGAACGATATAGGTTCCGAACAGATAGATTGCAACAAATCCCATGGTGATCAGGATGCGTTTCCTCAGATCCTCAATCTTCCAGATATTTTTTATTGTATCAAATATTCTCATAATATCTTAGAGTTTTGTTACGGTTCCACCTGCTGCGGTTATGGCGTTTTCGGCCGTTTTGGAAAAAGCATGTGCCTCGACGTCGATCTTTGCTGTCAACTCACCTTTTGCAAGTATTTTATACAGTTTGGAAGATGAGATGAAACCGGCATTTACCAGTTCATCAACGCCTATTGTAGACAGGTTTTTTTCTTCAGCCAGCTGCTGTAACATGGAAAGATTGATCGCTTTATATGCTATCCGGTTTATATTTTTGAAGCCGAACTTGGGCAAACGGCGTTGCAATGGCATCTGTCCTCCTTCAAAACCGACCTTGTGTTTGTAGCCGGAACGCGATTTTGCGCCTTTATGACCTCTTGTGGAAGTGCCTCCTAAACCGGAACCCGGTCCCCGACCTATTCTCTTACGGGTTTTTGTCGATCCGGCCGCGGGTTTTAAGTTAGATAAATTCATATCGTTGTTTTTTTACTCGTAATTATTCTTTTTCTACCGAAACCAAATGTTTCACTTTCCTCGCCATGCCTTCGATGGACGGTGTACATTCGTGCACGACCGTCTTGTGCATTTTTGTCAATCCCAGTGCGTCGAGCGTGCGTTTCTGGTCTTTCGGGCTGCCGATACGGCTTTTAATCTGTGTGATTCTAATTTTTGCCATGAGTCGTTTCCTCCTGAATTTAACCGTTAAACACTCTCTCTACCGAAATGCCCCTGTTTTGAGCAACCATATAGGGACTTCTCATTTCGTTTAATGCCGCGATAGTTGCCTTCACTAAGTTATGCGGATTGGACGAGCCTTTGGATTTGGCGAGCACATCGCGTACGCCGACACTTTCCAGCACTGCGCGCATGGCGCCACCCGCTTTCACACCTGTACCGGCTGATGCCGGACGAAGTAAAACGGTTGCTCCGCCAAACTTGGCTTCCTGTTCATGCGGAATGGTTCCGTTATGAACGGGTATTTTCACTAAGTTCTTCTTTGCCGCTTCGACACCTTTCTCAATGGCGCTTGTTACCTCACCTGCTTTTCCAAGTCCCCAGCCGACGATGCCGTTTTCGTTTCCGACAACAACAATGGCTGCAAACGTAAAGGTGCGCCCTCCTTTTGTTACTTTTGTAACACGGTTGATTGCTACAAGTTTATCTTTTAATTCTAAATCGTTCGTCGATTTAATTCTGTTGTTTATTGCCATTTTCATTAAAAATTAAGTCCGCCGTTACGTGCCGCATCTGCCAATGCTTTTATTCTCCCATGATACAGATAACCGTTACGGTCGAACACGACGGTTTGAATGCCGGCTGCCTGTGCGTTTTGGGCTATCAGTTCACCGACTTTGGCTGCTATTTCCTTCTTTGTAGCTTTGTCGGTTAATTTCAACGACGATGCTGCAGCAACCGTTTTGCCTTCCACATCGTTAATCACCTGTGCATAAATCTGCTTGTTGCTCCTGAAAACAGTCAGACGGGGACGTTCTGCCGTTCCGGAGATTCTGCCTCGAATGCTTCTCTTTATCTTTAATCTTCTTGAATCTTTCGTTACCATAATCTATCTTTTTTACATGGCTTTATTTAGCCGCAGATTTACCTGATTTTCTTCTGATCACTTCGCCTGTAAACTTGATGCCTTTTCCTTTGTAAGGTTCGGGTTTACGGAATGAACGTATTTTTGAACACACCTGTCCAAGCAATTGCTTGTCGGCTGATTCAAGAATGATGAGCGGGCTTTTATTACGTTCCGTTTTCGTCTCGACCGATATTTCTTTCGGAACCTCAAAGTAGATGTTATGCGTATAACCCAGCATCAATTCGAGTACTTGTCCCGTATTGGAGACACGATAACCGACTCCCACAAGTTCGAGCTGTTTCCTGTAACCTGTCGATACGCCGGTTACCATATTATTAATCAATGCGCGGTACAGTCCGTGCAACGCACGATGCTTTCTTTCGTCCGACGGACGCTCCACAGTCAGTTCGCCGTTATCAACTTTTACTTTGATATCCGGGTTGACCGTTTGAAAAAGTTCGCCTTTGGGTCCTTTCACTGCTATGCCGCCATCTTTTTCAGTGATGACAACACCTTTCGGCAACTGAATCGGCAATTTTCCTATTCTTGACATATTCGTTTCCTCCCCGTTAATAGACAAAACATAATACTTCTCCGCCAATCTTCAGTTCGCGCGCTTCCTTATCGGTCATCACACCTTTTGAAGTGGAAACGATAGCGATTCCCAAACCGTTCAATACGCGGGGCAGTTCCTTATACCCCGTATATTTTCGTAAACCCGGTCTCGAAATACGCTGTAATTTCTTAATCGCGTTTACCTTATTCACAGGGTCATACTTCAAGGCAATCTTGATTGTGCCTTGCGGACCCTCATCCACAAACTTGAAATTAAGGATATAACCCTTCTCAAAAAGGATTTTGGTGATCTCCTTTTTCAAGTTCGATGCCGGCGCTTCCACAACTTTGTGCTGCGCCTTGATTGCATTCCGCAATCTCGTCAAATAATCTGCAACAGGATCTGTCATATTTTTAATACGTTTAAATTGATCCGGACGCCCGGACAATATTTAAAAAATTTTGGTTACCAGCTTGCTTTTTTTACACCGGGAATCAATCCATGCGAAGCCATTTCACGGAACTGAATACGTGAAAGTCCGAACTGACGCATATATCCTTTCGGGCGACCGGTGATCTTACACCGGTTATGCAAACGAACGGGCGAAGCGTTCTTAGGTATGGATTGTAACTCCTCATACCTGCCTTCCGCTTTCAATTGCGTTCTTTTTGCAGCGTACTTTGCAACTAATTTGGCTCTTTTCACTTCACGAGCCTTCATTGATTCTTTAGCCATATATTAATTCTTTTTTATATTCTTAAAGGGCAAACCAAACGCCTTCAATAAAGCATAACCTTCCTCGTCGGTTTTCGCAGAGGTCACAAAGGTAATATTCATTCCCAATATTTTAGTAATATTGTCAATATTTATTTCGGGAAAGATGATTTGTTCCTGAATGCCGAGCGTATAGTTACCGCGTCCGTCTAATTTACTTTCGATTCCCTTGAAGTCGCGAATACGTGGAAGGGCAACGCGTACAAGGCGTTCCAGAAACTCGTACATTTTTTCCTGGCGCAGCGTAACCATCACGCCAATAGGCATTTTGCGACGCAGTTTGAAATTCGAAACGTCTTTTTTCGACACGGTCGAAACTGCTTTTTGCCCGGTAATTATTGTCAACTCTTCGATGGCGACATCAATTATTTTCTTATCGGCTGTCGCGATTCCCAATCCCTGGTTGATTACAATTTTTTTCAAAACCGGCGCTTGCATCACCGATTTATAGTTAAATTCATTTTTCAGGGCAGGAACAATGCGTTCTCTGTATTCCTGTTTCAATGTTGGTATTTTCATCACTTCAAGTCCTCCCCTGATCGTTTTGCATAACGCACTAATTTATTTGTCTTTGCATTTCTCTCCCTCCCGATGCGCGTAGGTTTTCCCGATTTCGGGTCTACCGGATTCAGGTTGGAGATATGAACGGAAAGCTCCGTTTCAACACGTCCGCCCTGCGTATTCTTCGCATTCGGCTTTGTATGTTTCATAACCTTGTTAATACCTTCCACGATGGCGCGCTTTTCGTCGACGAGCACTTTGAGCACCCGTCCTGTCTTACCTTTATCGTCTCCCGTATTCACATAAACGATATCGCCTTTTTTAATATGTAACTTCATTGCTGCTTCTTAATTTTCAATTTTCAACTCTCAATTTTCAACTCTCAAAGCACTTCCGGCGCTAAGGATACTATTTTCATGTTTGTCGCGCGCAGTTCGCGGGCAACCGGGCCAAAAATCCGGCTGCCGCGTATCTCGCCCGCCGGATTCAACAGCACGCACGCATTATCGTCGAAGCGAATATACGAACCGTCCTGACGGCGTATTTCCTTTTTCGTGCGGACGATAATCGCTTTTGATACGGTTCCTTTCTTCATGTCGCTCGACGGGATCACATTTTTTACGGCGACTACGATGAAGTCGCCGACTGAGGCATAACGTCTGCGCGTCCCTCCCAATACACGGATACACAACGCTTCCTTGGCGCCGCTGTTGTCCGCAACTATTAATCTTGATTCTTGCTGTATCATAATTATTTTGCTCTTTCAATGATTTGAACCAGTCGCCACCGTTTTGTCTTGCTCAAGGGACGGGTTTCCATTATCTTCACCGTATCGCCGATGTTGCAGTCATTTTTCTCATCATGTGCATGATATTTCTTTGTCTTGTTGACAAATTTACCGTAAATGGGATGTTTCTCTTTCCATTTAACCGCCACGGTGATACTTTTATCCATCTTGTTACTCAGGACAACGCCGGTTCTTTCTTTTCTTAAATTTCTTGTTTCCATCAGCCTATACATTAGTTGTTTGATGTTCTCTTTGATGAAGCTCCGTTTTGAGGCGGGCTACTGTTCTGCGTAACTGTTTGATTTTAGCAGGACTGTCCAACGGCGAGATACTGTGATTAATTCTCATTTGTACGAGCGCATGGGCTTCTGCATCCACTCTCTCTCTCAATTCTTTGGTACTAAGACCTTTTACTTCTTCGCTTTTCATAACTTTTACACATTTTCAGCTTTCATATCATAATCGCGGCGCACGACAAACTTCGTTGTTACCGGAAGTTTTTGCGCGGCAAGGCGCAATGCTTCTTTGGCTATGTCAAACGATACGCCTTCTATTTCGAATATCATCCGGCCCGGCGTTACCGGAGCAACAAATCCTTCCGGATCGCCTTTACCTTTTCCCATACGCACATCGGCAGGTTTGTGAGTGATGGGTTTATCGGGAAAAATCCGAAGCCATACCTGACCCTGACGTTGCATATATCTTGTTACGGCCACACGCGCAGCCTCCAATTGCCTACCTGTAAGCCATTTAGTATCTAACGCCTTGATTCCGAACGAACCGAACGCCAACTGATTTCCCCGTTGGGCATTGCCTTTCGCGCGGCCTTTCATCGGCCTTCTATATTTTACTTTTTTAGGTTGTAACATAATTCCTGACTTTTTATTAATTAACGATTTGAACCATGATTACCTCTATTTCCACCATGATTGCCATGATTACCCCGGTTGTCGCCATAACCGCCGCCGCGGTTATCGCCTCTTCTGCGTCTGAAAGGTCTGTCGCCACGGCCCTGACCGCCGCCATCACGTCTGTCATGTCCTTCGCCTTTACGTCCGATGCCAAATTCTTTCTGGGCAGTAAAAGCGGGGGCCAGGTCTTTTTTGCCATATTGCTCGCCGCGACAAATCCAGACTTTGATACCCAGCAGACCTACTTTTGTCAGCGCTTCGGCCAAAGCATAATCAATGTCGGCGCGGAAT